>Ga0114983_1000962_pt1 | contig 11665 bp, 10 predicted proteins | sample Shrwel_input2_RT_FD_87182 | JGI IMG/M metagenome (GOLD analysis project Ga0114983, IMG submission 87182) | Subsurface microbial communities from deep shales in Ohio, USA - Utica-3 well 1 S input2 RT | ecosystem: Environmental > Aquatic > Deep subsurface > Shale gas/oil reservoir > Produced... | reverse complement strand
TAGGCAGAACCCTTCGGGCAGCGCCTGTTTGGCATTGATGCTGCGTTATCGCCTATTTATGGGGAATAACCACACCACATAGGCTCTGCCTTGCCTAAATACCAAACAGACTGCTGCAAATTTAACCTTAAAAGGTCAACAGACCCTAAACAAAGCCTGTATGGTGTTGTTTTTATCAACAGCTAATAGCGCCGTATAAATATCAGTCCCCTCACAATTTTGAAGGAGTATAAAATGGCAGATTACAGAGCATGGCTTAGTGATTTAACCGATTGGTTAAAAGATGTGAAAGAGCATGAGGTTAAAGCCGCAGTAAAGCGATTTATTGAATCTGAGCAGGCACTTAAAGATTTAGGTGAAGAAAAATATCAGCTTTATCGTAATTACTTAATGCGCGATATCTCTCATCTACAAGAAAATAACAGCTACTATAATTCGCTTGCATGGCAGGAGCTTAAAGAGTCATTGTGGTTTGAACTTTCTCATATTGAAGACAAAACACAGCTTGAATGGCAGTCATTAAGTGAAGATTTTAAGCATAATGGTGTTTATCACGCAGGTGAATGGATAGCCATGGGCACATTAGTATGTAAGAATTGCAACCATAGTTACGATGTTTACCATGCAACGCAAATTATTCCTTGTACGCAGTGTGATGGCATCTATTTTAGCCGCCAGGCTTTACAACCCTAAATATAAGTATTGAGTGGCTGTAGGCCACTCAATATGCCCAAATCTAGCAATTAAGCTGGTAAAAAAAGAAGTTAGAATGACGAAAAAACTGCTGCCACTACCTGTATCAAATCTTGCACCGAGTATTTCTTCGAGCCATGTAAGCACTTGCATGAGCAATCCATATCCTGAGCAACTTACCTTTATAGGCCAACAACGTGCGCAAAGTGCGTTGGACTTTTCTTTAGGAATGGACCTACCCGGTTATAATGTTTACGTAATGGGAGAGGCGGCACACGGGCGTTTTACCTTAGTAAAAGACAAATTAAAACAACACGCTAAAGAGCGCATAACACCGCATGAATGGTTATATGTTAATAACTACGACGATCACCGTGAGCCTATTGCCTTATTTATGCATGCAGGGCAAAGCAAACAATTAGCCGATGATATTGACTCGTTTATTGATGAAGTACTCGACACCTTTCCTGCTGCATTTGATAACCCAGCCTATCAGCGTAAGAAAAAATCGATAGACCGTGAGTTTAACGATGCTTACGATGGCGCCATTACATCGGTAGAAATAGCCGCGCTTGAGCAAAGTGTGGCACTAATTGAAGAAAAAGGCGTAGTCGGCTTTGCACCGCTGATTGATGGTAAACAACTTACCGATAATGAGTTTTCTGATCTTGAAGATGACTTACGCGAGATGTTTTTTGAGCGTATAGAAAAATTAGAAGATGCCCTCATTGAGGCGCTTATTGAGTTACCGCGCTGGAAACGTGAATCCAAAGAAAAGCTTCGCAACCTTAAAAAGTCTACCGCTGAGCAAGCTACTAAACCGTTATTAAAAGATTTAGAACATAAATATGCCAGCCATATTGGTGTACTGCGTTATTTAAAAGATATACGTGTAGAAATTATTGATGCCGTGCTCGAATGGCTTGATGATGAAGGTGAAAGCGAAGAAAACAAAGAAGACTTTGATCGTAAAGGCATGCTTACCGACTTTTTTGCGCCTAATATTTTGGTCGAATATAAAGAAGGCGATGCGGCACCGGTTGTTTACGAGCCAAACCCAACTTTTGGTAATATTTTTGGCAAAATTGAATACGCCACATCGCAAGGGTCGTTAATTACCAGCTATCGATCAATTCAACCAGGTGCATTGCACCGCGCGAATGGCGGCTATTTAATTATGGATGCTGAAAAAGTAATGGCTCAACCCCAAGTGTGGGATGGACTAAAACTGTCGTTAAAAACGCATCAAATTAAAAATGACTTACCTTATCAAGACAGTGTAGTTGGCAGTAGCTTTACGCTTCGCCCGCAGTTAATACCGCTTGATGTGAAAATTATTTTGCTTGGTTCACGTGAGCTTTATTACACCATCGGTGAATACGACGAAGAATTTGCCGAGTTATTTAGAGTACTTGCCGATTTTGATTATTACTTACCAAGTAGTGATAAGCTGCAGTATCAGTTTATTACTAAAGTCAGTGATTACTGCGAGCAAACATTAAAGTGCACGTTAAACGAATCAGCAATGGTGCGATTGCTTAAGTTTAGTTATCGCCAAGCTGAGCACCATAATAAACTCTCAGCCCGTTTTGCTGATGTACTAGAGCTGGTGGCTGAGGCTAGTTTTTACGCTAAGCAAGATAAGCTGACGGTGATTGATGCTCGCCATATTGACGAAGCGATTGAAGGCAAACAATATCGTACGGGGCAAATTAGTGAAAATATGCTCAGCGATATAAAAGAAGGGCACACCTTAATTGCGACCGACGGGCAAGCCGTAGGTAAAGTAAATGGTTTAACTGTACTGCACATTGGTGACACCTCATTTGGCACACCTGCACGTATTACTGCCACTGTTTATGCGGGTGCTGATGGCGTTATTGATGTGGAACGCGAAGCTGAGCTGGGTAAAGCAATTCACTCAAAAGGGGTGATGCTGCTCACTGGTTATTTAGGTAACAAATACGCGCAACACTTTAGCTTAACACTCAGTGCGAATATCGCTATTGAACAAAGTTATGGCTACATAGATGGTGATAGCGCCTCTCTTGCTGAACTTTGTGCGCTAATTTCGGCCATTACGAGCTTACCTATCAGTCAGTCTATTGCTCTAACCGGTTCAATTAACCAACATGGTGATGTACAGGCCATTGGTGGTGTAAACGAGAAAATAGAAGGTTTCTTTAAGCTATGTAAAATGCGCGGCTTAACGGGTGAGCAAGGCGTTATTATTCCAAAATCAAACCAAGTTAACTTAGTACTTGATGATGAAATACTCAATGCGGTTGAACTGGGTAAATTTAATATTTTCGCCGTTGAAACCGTTGACCAAGCATTAAACTTACTAATGGACATTGACGCGGGTGACATGGTTGATGAACACTACCCAGAAGATTCGGTTAATGGCATTGCATTAGCGCGATTAAAAGACATTGCTGATATTGTTAATGGCGATAACAGTGACGATAAAGACGACTCAGAAGATGAAAAAGGGGAGTTATGATCAATATTATTTTACTGATTGTTATTGCGATTTTTTGTGTTTTAATTTTTAAAAACAGTAAAAAAGCTAAGCAGCAAGCAATCGCTAATGCGCAAATTGAAAGTGATTATTTAATTGCTAATGCAAAAACTGAAGGCGTAAATGAAACCGCATCTGGCTTGCAATATAAAATAACCCATAAAGGACAGAGTGAAAATACACCTAGCCCAACAAGTATGGTGAAAGTGCATTATCATGGCACTTTAATCGACGGCACTGTATTTGACAGCTCAGTAGAGCGTAAAACTCCGATTAGCTTTGGCTTGCACCAAGTGATAAAAGGCTGGAGTGAGGGTCTGCAACTGATGAGCCCGGGCGATAAATTTCAGTTTTATATACCGCACCAGCTTGCCTATGGTGAAAAGCGGGTAGGGAGTATACCTCCTGCGTCATTGCTTATTTTTGAGGTGGAATTACTGGCTATTGAGTCGTAATTTTAAGGTAAAAAATACGTTAAGCCCCGCTTTAATCAAGTAGGGCTTTTTTATTTGCTCTTATCAGTCAATCCTACTCAAGAGTTTAAAATATCAGTCGATACCTAAAATAGTGACAAATTTATTTTAGGGATAAAATAATGAAGATTTCAACCGCCTCAATTCAATATCAAGCATCTAATTATAACAATCAGGCTTTAGTAGAAACAGAGCGGCAACCTACAGGTGACGAATCACAAGAAGAACTTGACTATGTTTTATCAGAGTTTTTAGACGCAAAGGTTCAAAAATACAGCGAAGATAGCGCAACATTTGCTGAGCAATATCAAAATTTAGAAAAGGCATATAAGCAAGTGGTTGCATTACAAGAGCATGTAAATAAGCTTAAGCAGAGCACTGTATAACTTAGTTTAACCATAAATAATAGCCAATATGGGCCAGCTGAAGACGACAATCGTTTGACTATGGATGCTGAGTATATCGGGGCTAAAAAATATAAAATCGAGCAACAACAAGAAGGGATAAATAGATTGCGCCGCAACTTAGTGAGGTGAAGTCTCAGCAGGCAGCAATAAAACAACAAATTATTGAGCTAGTAACCAACGAATTTACTTCTTAAATCTAACCCCAAACCCAATCATACCCAATAACAATATAAACCCCCATACAAACCCATTGCCGTATTGGCTATACACGCTATCCCCTTGTATGAGCTTTATATTGGCTTTGAGTGTGGTAGCTTCAAACTGTGGCATAGTTTGACGTGTTTGGCTTATGGGGTCGTATACACCACTTATGCCGTTGTTGGTAACACGCACTAATGGACGCTGTAGTTCTAGGGCGCGCATGCGGGCAATTTGCATATGCTGGTGGGGGCCGATTGAATCACCAAACCAAGCATCATTACTCACCGTAAATAATATGTCTGAGTCGCTTTTGTAGTTACCACGCACTAAATCAGCAAAGACTATTTCGTAGCAAATAGCAGGCAGCAGGTTAAAGCCATTCGCACGTAAATTATCTTGTACTTTATCTCCGCGAGAGAACGATGACATAGGCAAATCAAATAACGGAGCTATGGGGCGTAGTATGTCTTCAAAGGGAACAAACTCTCCAATAGGCAATAACTGATGCTTTTGATAGCGGTTACTGTCTAAGTAACGGTAGTGGCCATGTTCATCATTTTGCTCTTTGTTACCGACCACAATCAGCGTATTGAAAATGGTTTTTGTATCGCGTTGGTAATCGACAATACCCGTTACTAGCGCGGTTTTATTAAATGAGGCGGCACTGTCTAAGCCTGCTAAATATGAATCAGCGAGGGCTTCTATTTCAGGCACTGCAGCTTCAGGCCACACAATTAAATCAGCATCCCAGTGACGGCGCGTCATATCTTGATACTTACTCATGGTGGTCCAAAACTCACTGGGGTCAAAGCGCAAGTGTTGTTTTATATTACCTTGTACAAGCAGCACAGAAAGGTCTTTATTGGAGTAATGGGGTGTCTTTGTAAAATGTGCACCTGCAAAAGCTAAAACAACCACAGCAGCGGTAACAACAGGCATTTTAAATTGTTTTTGCGTTAAGCTGTACAATGCAAAACCAATGGCAATACATAATAGCGTGAGTCCAAATTCACCAATAAAAGGAGCAAGGGCATTCAGTGGGCTATCTGTTTGTGTATAGCCAAAGCTTAACCAAGGAAAACCGGTTAATAGCTTGGCTCGCAAATACTCACTAATCGCAAAACAAGGGAGTAGTAGCGCTGCAAAACTTACAGAGCCGTTTGCAAAACGAGTGGTTGCCCATAGTGCCAACGCAGGAAATAATGAAAGGTAGCTGCACAGTAATACCATTAACGAAATGGAAGCGATAAGTGGCATACCACCAAAGGTGGCGATAGAAACATGTACCCAACTTATACCTGCACCAAACCAGCCTAGGCCAAATATAAAGCCATATTTAGCCGCGGTTTTAGCGTGTTTTTTTCCAGTGAGGTTTGCAGGGATACAATAAAATAATGCGACCAAGCTAAAAAATACAATTGGCCAAATACCAAAAGGCGCGTAGCTAAAAGTCAAAACAAGGCCCGCAACCAGTGCGAGCCATGCTTTTTTATCTTTTGCTAGTAGGGTGAGACTAGTTAGCAGTTTCTTCACTGTCGTTATCATCAGCCTTAGGAATGGTGACTTGCAGTTGTAATATACGACGGTTATCAGAATTAGTTACTTTAAACTGAAACCCGTCTATATCAATAGTTTCGCCACGACTCGGCATATGGCCAAAGGCATGTAATACGATACCACCAATAGTATCGGCGTCTTGCGAGCTGTAACCTGATTTAAAATGCTCATTAAAGTCATCTACAGGGGTCAGTGCCTGCACAACGTAAACATGTTTAGCTAGTTGACGAATATCTTGTTGTTCTTCTTCTTCATCGTGCTCATCTTCGATTTCGCCAACAATGATCTCAAGAATATCTTCAATAGTGACCAAACCAGATACGCCGCCGTATTCGTCTATCACGATTGCCATATGATAGCGTTGCTGACGAAACTCGTTAAGCAGAGTATCAACCCGTTTACTTTCAGGCACCACCATAGCAGGACGTAAATAGTCACGTAGCGATGGTAAATGCTCATCTTTGTTTAAAATGAGAGGTAATAAGTCTTTTGCGAGTAAAATCCCTTCTACATGGTCTTTATCTTCACACACAACCGGAAAACGAGAGTGGGTAGAGTCAACCATCATAGGTATATGCTCTTCAAGCGGGCTATCAATTTCCAAGGTGACCATTTGTGAGCGCGGTATCATAATATCTCGCACTTTAAGCTCAGACACACCAAGCACACCTTCAATCATTTCTTTGGTTTCAGGATCGATTACATCCCGCTCTTGGGCATCGGCAATCACCTCAACCAGCTCTTCTCTATTCTGGGGTTCCCCTTGCAACATGTGGGTTATACGGCCCAGCCAAGTCCTGCCAGAAGAACCCTGGCTAGATTGCGAGTTATCGTCGCTCATTACGTCTAATTGCTCCGTTTATTTAAATATCGTCCCGGTATGGGTCTGCTATGTTTAGTTCAGCAAGTAATTGCTTTTCTATACTTTCCATCTCTAACGCATCTTCACTCTTTATATGGTCAAATCCAAGTAAATGCAAGCATCCATGAATAACCATATGGGCAAAGTGGTCATGAAATGACTTTTCTTGCTCTTGGGCCTCAGCCAAAACGATGGCTGGACAAATAATTAAGTCACCCACAAGTGGGATATCAATACCCGGTGGCGCTTCAAATTCAAACGATAATACGTTGGTAGGCTTATTTTTACCGCGGTAGTCATTATTGAGCTGTTGTGACTGTGCTTCATCGCTAATGACAATGGTCAGCTCAGACTCATCGCGGTATTGGCTAAGTACTTTATCGGCCCACATTGCAAACTGCTCAAGGCTGGGTAAGTTGTCAAACTCACACGCTATTTGTAAATCAAGTTCTGTTTTCACTGTATTACTCTTTAGTCGCAGGTTGCTCATGAGAGGCAAGCGCTTCTTTAGCTTGTTGTTTTTCTAATCGCTTAAGGCGCTCACGTTCGTCGTTGCGCTCATAGGCTTCAACGATACGTGCTACCACAGGGTGGCGTACTACATCATGCGATTTAAAAAAGTTAAAGCTAATTTCATCAACGCCATCTAACACATCAATAGCATGACGAAGGCCAGAGCGCGCTCCCCGAGGTAAATCAACTTGGGTTATGTCGCCGGTGATCACCGCTTTAGAATTAAAGCCAATACGAGTTAAGAACATTTTCATTTGCTCTGTGGTGGTATTTTGGCTTTCATCTAAAATAATAAACGCATCATTAAGTGTGCGTCCGCGCATATAAGCCAGTGGAGCAATTTCGATGATGTTTTTTTCAATCAGCTTTTCAACACGCTCAAAGCCAAGCATTTCAAATAAGGCATCGTAAAGTGGGCGTAAGTAAGGGTCTATTTTTTGGCTTAAATCACCGGGTAAAAAGCCAAGTTTTTCACCCGCTTCAACCGCAGGGCGAGTGAGCAATATACGACGTATTTCTTGGCGCTCGAGTGCATCAACTGCCGCCGCAACGGCAAGATAGGTTTTACCTGTACCCGCAGGGCCAATACCAAAGGTAATGTCGTGGTGCAAAATATTAGCAACATATGAGCCTTGGTTATCGTTACGCGGTTTAATCACGCCACGACGGGTTTTAATCATCATTTCTTTGCCGTAGGCGCTACTTGAGGTATCTTGCTCAAGCGCTTTAGACTCAGTGATGGCTAAATGGACGTTGTCAGGCTCAATTTCGCCAATTTCCCCACGTACAGGCTGAGTATCAATATAAAGGTTTTTTAAGATCTCTACCGCGCCGGCGCTACTGTGTAGTTTACCGGTTACTTTAAAAAAGTTATCACGATGAATAATTTCAACACCTAGACGGCGTTCAATTTGTTTGATGTTTTCGTCAAACGGGCCACATAATGAAGAAAGGCGTTTGTTGTCGGCAGGTTCTAAATAAATCTCTAATGTTTTTAACTGATTACTCAAAATTACTTCCTATTACAGTGCGCCAGCGTTAACTGGCGCAATGAATTTTTGCAACTAAGGTACGAAAGTAGCAACGCCAATTTCGTTAGCTGTCTCGGTTTTTTGCTCGCTCGCTGCTTTGGTTAAAATAGCAGAAGGGGCAATTTCGCGGCGTAAGTTCATTTCTGATTCTGTACGAATTAAATCGCCACGTAAAGAGTTTGGTAGTGCCTCGGTAATACGTACATCAACAAACTGACCGATCACTGTGTGTGGGCCAACAAAGTTAACTACACGGTTGTTTTCAGTTCGGCCACGTAGTTCCATCGGGTTCTTCTTAGAAGGACCTTCAACTAAAATACGTTGTTCGGTATCAAACATTTGGCGGCTAATTTGCTGTGCCATTTGTGTAATACGGTTTTGTAATAAGTACAGGCGCTCTTTTTTCTCTTGCTCGGTTACGTCATCTGGCAAGTCGGCCGCTGGCGTACCTGGGCGTGCACTGTAAATAAAGCTAAAGCTCATATCAAAACCAATATCGTTGATAAGGTTCATGGTCGCTTCAAAATCGGCCTTGCTTTCACCTGGGAAACCTATGATGAAATCTGACGACATACTTAAGTTAGGGCGAATTTTACGTAGCTTGCGAATAGTTGATTTGTACTCAAGTGCAGTATGGCCGCGTTTCATTAAGTTTAAAACACGATCTGAGCCACTTTGTACTGGAAGGTGTAAGTGATCAACCAGCTCAGGCACATCGGCATAAGCGTCAATGATATCAGGCGTAAACTCAACGGGGTGTGAAGTGGTGTAACGAATACGGTCAATCCCGTCAATTGCGGCTACTAAACGGATAAGGTCTGAGAAATAGCAAATTTCACCATCGTGTGTATCACCACGGTACGCATTTACGTTTTGACCTAGTAAGTTAACTTCACGTACGCCTTGCTCGGCTAACTGTGCAACCTCTAATAACACGTCATCAACAGGGCGACTTACTTCTTCACCACGCGTGTAAGGTACAACACAGAAAGTACAGTATTTAGAACACCCTTCCATAATTGATACAAACGCAGTAGGACCTTCCGCTTTTGGCTCAGGAAGACGGTCAAATTTTTCAATCTCTGGGAATGAAATATCAACCACTGATGACCCTTTGTTACCTTGCACTTGTTTGATCATTTCAGGTAAACGGTGCAATGTTTGTGGGCCAAAAATAACATCGACAAACGGCGCGCGTTGACGAATTGAATCGCCTTCTTGCGATGCTACACAACCGCCAACACCAATAATCAGGTCTGGTTTGTCATCTTTTAATAACTTCCAACGACCTAGTTGGTGAAATACTTTTTCTTGCGCTTTTTCACGAATTGAACAGGTGTTAAGTAATATAACATCAGCATCAGCAGCTTCTTCAGTTAGCTGATAGCCGTTGGTCGCATCTAGAAGATCAGCCATTTTCTGAGAGTCGTATTCGTTCATCTGACAACCCCAGGTTTTAATATGCAGCTTTTTGCTCATTGAAATATAGCCTCGTGTTCAATTCGATAGTGGCACAAACATGTGCTAGAAACAGGTATAAGTGGCGCAATTATTAAATTTTGCTCGACTTAAAGGACGCGTATTTTAGCTGGATACACGCTCAAAACCAAGTATAGATTTCATGTTTGTGATCTGAAATCAATATAGTATGGGTTTAATAAGAGAATTAAGCGAAGCGCTCACACAGAGTAAACTAATTACGATACAATCAAAGTAGAGTTAAGTCAGAAGTAAAATGATGAAAAACATGGCTAAAAGTAATGTAATTGTAGTAGGGGGCGGCATGGTTGGTGCCGCTATAGCTATTAAATTAGCGCAACAAGGCAAAGCTGTACGTGTTATTGAAAAACACCCAATAGATGCATCACTAGTGCTTAGCAGTGATGCAGTTGATATACGAGTATCAGCTATTAACCGCTTTTCGGAAAAACTGCTTGATCAGCTCGGTGCTATGCCATTGCTGCGCGAGAATAGACTCGCTCCCTATGAGCAATTAGAAGCTTTTGAGCGTGGTAACGATCATTTATTATTTGATTGCCATGCCATCAATACCACGCATTTAGGTCATTTAATCGAGAATAAGTTAATTCAAGCAAGCTTATGGCAGCAATTTGGGCAGCATAATATTGAAATGATTAATCCTGCATCGGCTTTAACTGCAATAGAGCAAAACCCTGATAGCATTACCTTACACTATAACGAACAAAGCTATACTGCTGATTTAGTGATTGCAGCCGATGGTGGGCAATCACAATTACGTAGCAAAGCCAATATTGGTATAACTGGGTGGCAATATCAGCAGCATTGTATGGGCGTGCTAATAAAGCTCGATGCACCGCAACAAGTTAAAACATGGCAGCAGTTTACACCTACAGGGCCCGTTGCGTTTTTACCTATGCAAGCACCTTATGCAAATTTAATTTGGTATGACGATGCAAATACCCTCAAAGCATTTAAAGCCCTACAACCTAGCGCATTAAAAGCTCATATTATTGAAAAGTTTCCAAAGCTCGCTGGTGATTTTGAAGTACAAAGCCATGCTATATTTCCTCTAGCAAGGCAGCATGCCAATAATTATTCACAAGGGCGACTTGTTTTAGTGGGTGATGCGGCGCACACCATTAATCCTCTGGCAGGACAGGGCGTTAATTTAGGCTTTCAAGATGTGGCTGCCTTAGCTGAAGTGTTGCGTACAGCTGATGATGTAGGTTGCCCGCTAATGCTTAAAGAGTACGAACGTAGTCGTCGTAACGCTAATTTATTAATGATGAGTATGATGGATGCTTGCTACTTTGGTTTCTCAAACCAAATAGCCCCATTAAAATGGGCGCGCAGCACATTTTTAAAGTTAGCTAATAATACAGGGCCGGTAAAAAACTGGGTATTAAAATACGCAATAAGTGGTGAGCTTAGTTAGTTGGTGAAAAGGCTCAAATTTGGGTCTTTTTTTATATCTGAAAAAATGTGGTATTGGATTATAAAAGTAAAAATATTAGTGGTTTTGAAGCTAGTGTGGGGGGCAATCAAAGAGGCATGCAAATTGGCTGGGATACCAGGATTTGAACCTGGGAATGCCAGGATCAAAACCTGGTGCCTTACCGCTTGGCGATATCCCAACTCTAAATTTGGATGAGTTTTAGTTCTACTTAAGAACATGGTGCGGAAGGAGAGACTTGAACTCTCACATCCTAAGATACTGGAACCTAAATCCAGCGCGTCTACCAATTCCGCCACTCCCGCATACAGGCTTATATTTATACTCTTAACAGAGTTTTCTTGTACAACATTCTTTGGTAGAAGAAGTTGGCTGGGATACCAGGATTTGAACCTGGGAATGCCAGGATCAAAACCTGGTGCCTTACCGCTTGGCGATATCCCAACTAAGAAATTGCTGATAATTTTAATTC
>Ga0114983_1000959_pt1 | contig 11679 bp, 11 predicted proteins | sample Shrwel_input2_RT_FD_87182 | JGI IMG/M metagenome (GOLD analysis project Ga0114983, IMG submission 87182) | Subsurface microbial communities from deep shales in Ohio, USA - Utica-3 well 1 S input2 RT | ecosystem: Environmental > Aquatic > Deep subsurface > Shale gas/oil reservoir > Produced... | reverse complement strand
GACCGACCGCCAGCTACGGCGGCAACGTCAACGTCAGCGCGGTGCCGGAGAGCGGCAGCCTGTCGCTGGCGCTGGCCGGGCTGCTGGTGGCGGGCGGCGTGGGCCGCCGACTGTCGGTTAGCCGCGCGGCCTGAGTCGCTCGGGGGCGCTCGGGGGCGCTCGGGGTCGGCCTGCTCCGCCCTGAGCCTGTCTTCAGGCCGCGCCCGCAGACAAGCGCTGGCGCGCCTGGTGGAGCATGTCCAGCGTGATGTGCCGAACCTCGAGCTTGCTCTGCTCGACGTGGGCGCGCAGCAGGCGCTGTGCCTCGTCGCTGCGACGGCGGGTGATGGCCAGCAGGATGCGAGCGTGCTCGTCGTAGGTCACGTCGATGCGAGCCGGTTTGATGAAATCCAGCCGGCGGATGATGCGGATGCGCTCGGTGATGTCGGTGTGCACGCGGGCCATCTCGTGATTGCCGCTGGCCCGCACGAGGGCGGCGTGGAAGGCCTCGTCGAGCAGCCCCACGGACAAGGCGTGACTGAGCCTGGCCTCGGGTGCAATCAACCACTCCTCGGCGAGCGCCTGCAGGGCCGGTCGCTCCTCGGCTTCGCACAGCCGGGCCACGGCGTGGGTCTCCAGCAGCAGGCGCAGGTCGTAGAGCTCGTCAAAGGACTCGAAGTTCAGGGGCGCGACCTGCCAGCCACTTTTGGGAAACACCAGCAGGAACCCCTCGCGCTGCAAGCGCTGCAAGGCCTGGCGCAGCGGCGTGCGGCTGACCTGCACCCGCTGGGTGAGGTCGGCCTCGGAGAAGCGGTCCCCAGGCAGCAGGTGAAAGTCAAAGATCAGCTGCTTGATCTGGGCATAGGCGCGCTCGGCCAGGGTGGCCGAGGGCAGGCTGACCAGGGGGAGCGGTGCCAGGTTCATGTCGGGGCATTTCAGCGGGGCAATTCAGCGCGGCGTGTCAGCGCGGCGGGGATCCCGGTGTGGCCGATGCGCCCAGGGGCACCATGCTCACGTGGGCTGCCACGATTTTCCACCCGGCGGGCATGCGCACCCAGGTCTGGGTCTGGAATCCGTGCAAGTCGGTGTCGCTGCGCTTGAATTCGCACATGGCCACGGCCACGTCGGGACCGAAGGCGCTGATGCGCACGTCGATCAGGCGGCGGGTGAAATCGGGGGCGGGCACGCGAGCGCGATACGCCACCAGGGCGTCGTGGCCTTTCTGGCTGTCGGCGATGCCGTAGCGGGTCACGGCGTCGTGTTGCCAGAAGTGGGCGTTGAGGGCTTCGACGTCGTTGGCCATGAGGTCGGCTTCGTAGCGCAGGAACACCCGCGTGACTTCGGCGATGACGTCGGGGGCGTTGACGGCATTCAGCGGCAGGTTCATGGAGCGACCTCCAGCGTGGGCAGTGCCGAAAAGAGGGCCGCACTCGATGCCGTCCAGCCGACGATGCCGCCTTGCGCGCTCAGCATGGCCAGGGTCGCGGCCTTGAAGGCGGGGAAGTAGCTCTCGGTGCCGTCTTCCAGCAGCAGGCAGTCGAAGCCGCGGTCGTTGGCTTCGCGCATGGTGGTCTGCACGCAGACCTCGGTGGTCACGCCCATGATGATGAGGTGGGTGACGCCGCGGGCGATCAGCAACTCGTGCAGCCAGGTGTCGTGGAAGGCGCCTTTGCCGGGCTTGTCGATGACGGGCTCGCCCTCCAGCGGCGCCAGCTCCGGGATGATGGCGTGCCCGGGCTCGCCCTGGATGAGCACGCGCCCCATCGGCCCGACGTCACCGATGCGCAGGCTGGGGGCGCCGCGCAGTCGCTTGGCTGGCGGGCAGTCGGACAGGTCGGGCGCGTGGCCTTCGCGGGTGTGGATGACAAGGCCGCCCTGGGCGCGCCAGGCGTCCATCACGCGGCGCACCGTGGGGATGATGGCGCGCAGCAGGTTGACGTCGTTGCCCAGCGAGGCGCCGAAGCCGCCGGGCTCGACGAAATCGCGCTGCATGTCGATGACGAGCAGCGCGGTGTGATCGACCTCGAAGGCGAAGTCGAAGGGCTGGGCTTTGACGTGGCACATCGAGGAAGTCATGCAGCCTCCTGGTGGTGGTGTGCGCCGCCCATGAAGGTGCCCAGCACGTGTCGGTCGGCGTCGACCGCGTCGCAGCTGTGCACGATGCGGCCCTCGCTCATGACGACGATGCGGTCGGCCAGCTTGAGCAGCTCGTCGAGGTCTTCGCTGATGAGCAGCACGGCGCCGCCTGCGTTGCGCACGGCCATGATGCGGGCGTGGATCTCGGCGACGGCGGCGAAGTCGAGACCGAAGACGGGGTTGGCCACCAGCAGCACGTCCACCTGGCCGTCGAGCTCGCGGGCCAGCACGGCGCGCTGCACGTTGCCGCCGGACAGCGAGCGGATGGGGGCGTTTTCACCCTGCGTCTTGATGCCGTAAGCGCCGATCAGGGTGCGAGCGTGTTCGCGCAAGGTGCCGCCACGCAGCCAGCCCCAGCGCGCAGCCGGGGCCTGGTCGAAGCGCCGCAAGCCGATGTTGAGCGCCACGCTGAGGTCGCCCACGCTGGCGTTGCGCAGGGGCTCTTCGGGCAGGCTGCGCACGCGCAGGCGCTGGTTCTGCTCGCGCCGTGCGAGGTAGGCCTCGCCGCCGATGTGCACGCCGCCGCCGGCGCGCTCGCGCTGGCCGACCAGGGCCTCCATGAGTTCGCGCTGGCCGTTGCCGGACACGCCGGCCACACCGACGATTTCGCCGGCTCGCACGCCGAGGCTGAGGCCTCGCACGGCCTGCTCGCCACGGTCGCCGTCGACGCTGAGTTGATCGACCTTCAGGCGGATGGCGGCGTCCGGCGGCAGGGGCTTGCGCTCCAGCGTGGCGGCCAGCACGGAGGCGGCGGTGTGGGCGGGGGTCAGCTCGGTGACGTCGCCCGCCGACGCACCCTGGCCCATCATCTCCGCGCCCAGCAAGCGAGGCGTGGTGTCGGCCACGCGGTGGCTGCCCATGAGCTTGCCGCGGCGCAGCACGCTGACGTCGTCGGCCACCTCCATGACCTCGCGGAACTTGTGCGAAATCATGATGACGCTGACCTCCCCGGCGTGCGCCCGCTCGCGCAGGGCGCCCAGCACCTCGTCGGCCTCTTGTGGCGTGAGCACCGAGGTGGGCTCGTCGAGGATGAGCAGGCGGGGCTTGAGGTAGAGCTGTTTGAGGATCTCGAGCTTCTGCTTTTCGCCGGCCGACAGGTCGATGGGTCGGGCGTCGAGGTCGAGCTTGAAGGGCGTGGTCGACAGGAAGGATTCGAGCTCGGCGCGCACCTGCTTCCAGGCGATGACGGCGGGCAGCTCGCCCTTGGCCAGCAGCAGGTTCTCGGCCACCGTCATGCCGGGCACGACGGTGAAGTGCTGGTAGACCATGCCGATGCCGAGCTCGCGCGCCACCACCGGCGAGGTGATGGCGTGCTCGCGGCCGTCGATGAGCACGGCGCCCTCGTCGGGCAGGTGGTAGCCGACGATGGCCTTGACCAGGGTGGACTTGCCCGCGCCGTTCTCACCCAGCAAGGCGTGCACGGTGCCCGGGCGCACCTCGATGTCGACGTGGTCGAGCGCGGTGAAGGCACCGAATCGCTTGGTGAGCTGGTAGGTGCTCAGGGCCAGGGCGCCGGTTCGGGCTGAGGGTTGCAGGGCGGGGTCGAGCGGTGCGGTCATGCGGGGCTCCGGCTCAGGTGGCCATCTCGCGGCGGAAGACCTCGAGCGTGCGGGCCTTGACGCGCACGAATTCGGGGTGAGAGAGGGTCTCGGGCACGCGCGGTCGCGGCAGGTTGAAGGGCACGATCTCGGCGATGCGGGTGGGCCGGCGGGTGAGCAGCAGGATCTCGTCGGCCAGGAAGACGGCGTCTTCGAGGTCGTGCGAGACGATGACCATGGTGGTGCCGGTGGTCAGGTGCGCTTCCTGGAGTTTTTCGCGGATGAAAAGCGTCATCTCGAAGTCGAGCGCGGAGAAGGGCTCGTCGAGGAACAGGATCTCGGGGCGTGGCGCCAGGGAACGCATGATGCAGACCGTCTGCTGCTGGCCGCCGGAGAGTTCGTAGGGGTAGCGAGCGAGGTCGAAGCGGATCTCGAAGAGCGCGATGAGTTCGTCGACGCGGGCCTGCACCTCGGCTTCTTTCATGCCGTGGCGGCGCAGGGGGTAGGCGATGTTGTCGCGGGCGGTGATCCAGGGGAAGAGCGCGTCGCGGTAGTTCTGAAAGACGTAGCCGATCTTGGTTTCTTTGAGCGTCCTGCCGTCGAACAGGATCTCGCCGCCGTCGAGCGGGATGAGGCCGGCGATCATGTTCATGAGCGTGGACTTGCCGCAGCCGTTGGGGCCGAAGATGGAGACGATCTTGCCGCGAGGCAGGTCGAGGTGGAAGTCGGTGTAGAGGGGGGCGCCAGCGAAGGACTTGCTCAGGCCTCGGACGGTGACGTGGGGGCGGGGCTTGGTGGCCTCTTGCTGGGGCATCTGCGGCTCAATGGCCAGGGCTACGGCGCTCATGGAGTGGTCCTCTTCAACAACCTGAGATGCGGGTGGAAGGTGGCTGGGTGTTTGGAGGTTGCGCGGTGAAACCGAAGCAGGCCATCGGGCACACGGCTCCGCTCATGTCCCCCGGCCGGGCTGCGCCCGCCCTCCTCGTTTACTTCGCTGCGCCGCATGCCCGATGGCCTGCTTCTTTCACCGCGCGGGTGGTGAGAAGGGGGTTGATTGCGGCGTTTACCGCAATCAACCCCCCAGCCTTCGCGCAGCGAAGGCACTGCCAGAGCGCGGCTGAGCCGTTTGGCGTGGGTGGTCGGCATAGCGAAGTAAAGGAGGAGGCCAGGCGCAGCCTGGACGGGGGACATGAGCGGCGCCGACCATCCATGCCAAACGGCCTGCTCAAGCGGCGGCAGCCTCATGCATTTCATGCCTTGCCACTCCAGTGAACCAACCGCTTCTCGATCAACAAAAACACCAGGTTGAGCGCATAACCCAAAGCACCGGTGATCAGGATCGACGTGTACATGTCCTTGACGTTGAAGACCTGCTGCGCATCGATGATGCGGTGCCCCAAGCCCGTCTCGGAGCCGATGAACATCTCCGCCACGATGACGATCACCAACGACATCGACACCCCCGTGCGCAAGCCCACGAAGGTCTGCGCCAGGCTTTCCATCAGCATCACGTCCTTGAACACGTGCCAGCGCGACACGCCCATGATCTGCGCGGCCATCACCCGCGTCTTCTTCGCATTCATGACGCCGTAAGCGCTGTTGAACAGCACCAGCAACACGGCTGCGAACGCCGCAATCGCGACCTTGTTGGCGTCCGTGATGCCGAAGATCAGCAGGAACAGAGGGATCAGCGCCGACGAGGGCGTCGAGCGGAAGAAGTCGATGAGGAACTCGACGCTGCGGTAGGCGTTGACGGAGCTGCCCAGCATCACCCCCAGCGGCACGCCGATGGCCACGGCGATGCCGAAGGCCGACAAGGTGCGCCCCAGGGTCGAGACGAAGTCTTCCCGGATGGCGCCACTGACCACGACCTCCCAGAGGTGGGCGAGCGTCTCGGCCGGCGGGGGCAACAGCACGGGCTTGACCCACTGGGCCGAGATCACGAGCTGCCAGGCGCCGAACAACAACAGCGGCCCGATGAAAGGCAGCAGCCTCGCGTCAAAGAACCGGTCCAGGGACTTGGGGATCATCGCTTGCTCCGCAGCTCAGGGGAATCAACCGACGTAGATCAGCGGCTTGACGGGCACCGCGCGCGAGAAGATCTTGCGCTCGGTGAAGATGTCGAAGAACTTCTGGAAGTAGCCCAGGTCAGAGGCGGTGAATTCGTTGTAAAGCGTGAAGCCCGCCAGCGGCACCTCCTGCACCAGCGAGGGGTCGATGGCGGTGAAGCCGTCGATGTGCTTGCGCACCTCGGCGGGGTTCTTGCGCACGAAGTCGACCGCGCGGGCGTACGCGGCGATGTACTTCTTCGCGTCGGCCGGGCGATCCTTGAGGAAGGCGGTGGTCACGCTGGCCGAGCCACCGAACCAGGGCGCGTCGGGCGCACCCAGCACGTACTTGCTGATGACGCCGTTCTCCAGCACGCGCGTCAGGCCCTTGAGGCGACCGGTGGTGCCTGTGGGCTCCAGCGTGTAGACGGCATCGAGCTGGTCGGCCGCCAGCGCCGGCACATGCTGGCCGATGGGCAGCTCGACCACTTTGGGGTCGACGATGCCGTTTTTCTCCAGGATGATCTTGGCCAGCGTCACGTTCTGGATGCCCGGCCCCGAGGCCACGCGCTTGCCCTTGAGCTCGGCAATCGACTTGATCGGGCTGTCCTTGGGCACCACGAACTGGTCGAGCACCAGCTTGTGGTTCGAGGGGTTGGAGCAGATGATCTTGAACAGGTTCGGCGAGGTGATTTCGGCCAGGCCCAGCACCGCCGAGGCCGTGCCGTTGGCCGAGCCGTGGATGCGCCCGGCGATCATGGCCTCGGCCACCTGCTGCGCACTGGCGAACTTCACGCCTTCGACGTTGAGGCCGGCCTCCTTGAAGAAGCCGCGCTCCAGCGCCGTGTACAGCGGCAGGCCCGAAGCGATGGGCCAGTAGCCGATGAGGATCTTGTCGTCCTGAGCCCGGGCGGCGGGCAGGCCCGCGCCCAGGGCCAGCGCGGCGGCCGAGGCCTGGATGAATGTTCGACGGGGCAGGCGGTGGTTGGGCATCAAAGATCCTGGCTGAATGAAGATGGAAGGCCGAGTGGGCAGAGGGACGCGAGTCAGAAGCGCTTGAGGGCCTCGATCACCGCGAGCGAGTCCGACACCGCACCGAAGACGCCGCCCTGCATCTGGATCATCGAGAAGGCGGCGGCGTGGTTGCCGGGGTCGGTGGCGCCGGTGCAGTCGGTCAGCATCACGCACTCGAAGCCGCGGTCGTTGGCCTCGCGCATGGTCGTGTGCACGCACACGTCGGTGGTGATGCCGGTGAGGATGAGGTTGCGGATGCCGCGCGTGTGCAGGATCAGCTCCAGGTCGGTCGCGCAGAAGCTGCCCTTGCCGGGCTTGTCGATGATGGGCTCGCCGGCCACCGGGTAGAGCTCGGGGATGATGTCCCAGCCCGGCTCGCCGCGCACCAGGATGCGACCGCAGGGGCCCATGTCGCCGATGCCCACCCCGTTGGTGCCGATCTGGCGCGAGCGCCAGCGCTTGTTGGCCGGCAGGTCACTCAGGTCAGGCCGGTGGCCTTCACGGGTGTGGATGACGTGCATGCCCACGCGGCGCGCCTCGGCCAGCAAGGCCTTGATGGGCTCGATGGGTGCGCGCGTGGCGCTGATGTCGTAGCCCATCTTGTCGACGTAGCCGCCCACGCCGCAGAAGTCGGTCTGCATGTCGATGATGACCAGCGCGGTGTTGGAGGGCAGCAGCTGCCCGTCGTACGGCCAGGCGTAAGGCCGGGCCGCGACGAAGGTGGTGGCTTCGGTGCTCATGCGGCGTCCTTCAGAACGGGGCCCTTGCTCACCGTCAGCAAGTTGGGCTGCTCGCCCTGGAAGTCGCGCGTGGGTGGGGCGAAGCCGCAGGACGTGCCATCGGTGTGCACGACCTGGTCTTCCCAGGGCAGGCGGGCGCGGCCGGCCACCATGTCCTGCATGAAGGTGTAGGGGCAGTCCTGCGCCCCGCCTTTGACCGCCACGTAGCCGCGGTGGAAGAACTGGTGGATGTTGTTCTCGACGCCCCAGTGCACGCGCGCCTCGCGGACCAGGTCGGCGCGCACCTCGGCGCACACGATCTCGTCAGGGCGGCCGCCGCCTTGCGCCATCACGGTGCCGTCGAAGTTGCACACCATCGCCTCACCCATCGAGTCGAAGGTGCCGTCGCTGCCGCACAGGCAGACGCTGGCCGTGACCATGAGGTTCTGGAAAGCGTTGGCCTGGTTGGTGATGGACCAGGCGTGGCGGATCGGGGCCGTGTAGCCCGCGGTGCGGATCATCACCTCGGCGCCCTGGTAGGCGCACTCGCGCGCCATCTCGGGGAACATGCCGTCGTGGCAGATGATGAGCGCGAGCTTGACGCCCTTGGGCCCGGTGATGACGGGGATGCCCATGTTGCCGGGCTCCCAGGGCTCGACCGGCACCCAGGGGTGGTACTTGCGGTAGTAGAGCTGGAGCTCGCCCTGGTCGTCGATGACGAGGCCGGTGTTGTACGGGTTGCCGCCAGGGTTCTTCTCCATGATCGAAAAGCAACCCCAGATGCGGTGCTGCACGCAAGCCGCCTTGAACGCCGCCACCTCGGGCCCGTCGAGCGTGACCATGAGCTCATCGGCCGTGCTCATGCTCAGGCCGTGCAGCGCGTACTCGGGGAAGACAACGAGATCCATGCCCGGGTAGCTGCGGCGGGCCTTGCCCACCATGTCCACGATGCGCTGGGTCTGCGACGCCAGCTGCGCGGGCGTCTCCACCACGGGCAACTGCAGCTGCACCAGGCCCATCACCATGCCCGAAGGCGTCTTGTTCAATCCGGACAGTCCACTCACGACACGCTCCTTGGGTTCAACGCGACACACCCAGCTCCATCGGCGCGCCTTGCAGGGCACGCTTGGGGCTGCACGTCCAGATCAGGATCAGCAAGGTCAAGGCATAGGGCATGGCGTTGAAGAGGTGGTAGCCCCAGCCCATGCCCACCGATTGCAAGGCCGGCCCCAGCGCCCCGGCCCCACCGAAAAGCAAAGCCGCGCCCAGGCAGGCCATCGGCCGCCAGCGCGCAAAAATCACCAGGGCCACGGCGATCAGGCCCTGCCCGCTCGACAGGCCCTCGTTCCAGCTGCCCGGGTAGTGCAGCGACAGCGACGCCCCACCGATGCCGGCCAGGAAGCCGCCCACGGTGGTGGCCCAGATGCGCACGCCGTTGACCGAGTAGCCCAGCGCCCGCGCCGCGTCGCTGCTGTCGCCGGCCATGCGCACGATCAAGCCCCAGCGCGTGTTGGCAAAGGCCCAGGCCATGAGCACCGCCAGCGCCACGCCGATCGGGAAGAGCACGTTGATGCGCAGCGCCGCCTGCACCTGAGGCGAGTCGCTCCAGGCCCCCCACTCCAGCGCCGGCAGTTGCGCGGCCTGCGGCTGAATCAGCGGCTTGCCCAGGTAGAAAGCCAACCCCGCGCCCAGCAGCATCAGCGCGATGCCCGTGGCGATGTCGTTGACGCGTGGCAGCGAGCACAACAGGCCGTGCAACAGGGCCAGCAGCGCACCGGCTGCGGCCGCAGCCAGCACGCCCAGCCAGGCCGAACCCGTCCACAGGCTGCCCGCGAAGCCCGCCATGGCCGACAGCACCAGCACCCCCTCGAGCCCGAGGTTGATGCGCCCCGACTTCTCGGTGAGGCACTCACCCAGGCTGACGAACAGGAAGGGCGTGCCCACCCGGATGGCGCCGCCCAGCACGGCCAGGGCCACGTCACCCCACAGGGACCAGCCGGCCGACAACTCGGCACCCAGTTCGACGCTCATGCGGCCTCCTTGCGGTTTTTCAACGCGATCAGGGCCTCGCGCTGCAGGCGCTGTCGACTCGTCTCGTGAACAGGGGACTTCGCTGCCGACGCCGCGCGCCAGCTGAGCCACTCGCCCAGGCGACCGCGCCAGGCCTCGGCTGCGAGGATGAGCACGAAGGCGAAGCCCTGCAGGACCAGCACCGAGGCGTCGGGCAAATCAAGCCGGCGCTGCAGCAGGCTGCCCGCGGCGCCAAAGCCACCGAAGAGGATGGCCACCGGCACGATGACCCACGGGTTGTGACGCGCCACGAACGACACGAGGATGCCGGTGTAGCCCAGGCCCACGATGAGCGACGCGTTGGCCGCGGTGTGCACCGCCGCGACCTCGATGCCCCCCGCCAGGCCCGCGGCGGCGCCACCCAGTGCGCACGCCGTGATGATCAGCCGGTGGCTGGGCAGGCCCACCAGGCGCGCCGCCCGGGCGTTGCCGCCCACCACCCGGGTGGCGAAACCGTGCGTGGAGCCGAACAGCCACAGCCCCGCCAGCACGCACGCCACGGCGCCGATCACCAGGCCCCAATGCACCTCCTGGCCGGGGATCAGGCCCAGCAGCATGCCCTCGGGCAGGGGCAGCGTTGAAGGCTTGTTGAGGCTGGCCGGGTCGCGCATCGGCCCCTCCACCAGGTGCTTGAAGACCCCGATGGCCAGGTAGCCCAGCAACAGGGAGCTGATGGTCTCGTTGACCCCTCGGTGCTCGCGCAACACCCCCGCCAGCGCGATCCACGCCGCGCCCGCCAGCGCCGAAGCCACCAGCACCATGAACGTGCCCCCGACGTGGGAGGGCAGCTCGATGGCGTACGGCAGGGCCGCGCAAGCCAGCCCGCCCATCACCAGGGCGCCCTCCCCACCGATGACCATCAAGCCCGCGCGCTGCGGCAGGGCCACACACAAGGCCGTCAGCATCAGGGGGGCGGCGCGCTGCAAGGTGTTCTGCCAGGAAAACGCGTCGCCGAAAGCGCCTTTGAACAACAGCACCCAGGCCTCGACAGGCGAGGCCCCACCCAGCCAGACAAAACCACCGAACAACAGCAGGCTGCCCGCCAGCGCGAGCACGGGCAGCATCACGTTGTCGAAGAGGCTGACCAGGCGGGAGTCGGACATCGCAAAGCCCTCGTCAGATCTTGCCGATGACGCCTTCGACCAGGTAGTTCATGCCTTCCAGGGCCACGTCCACCTGCTTCATCACCGAGCCCTTGGGGATCACCACCTTGCCGGTGTTGTCCTTGAGCTCGCCCTTGAAGATCTCGAACTCGTCCTTGAGCATGGCGGCCTTGATGGCGTCGGCCTGCTTGCGCGCGCCCTCGGGCACCATCGCTCCATAGGGCGAGGTCTTCACGAAGCCCTCCTTGAGCCCGCCGCGCAGGAAGTTGGGGTGAGGCTGGCCGGTGCGCGCGGCCTCCACGATCTGCTTGTAGGGCGTGACCCAGTTCCACTCGGCGCCCGTCAGGTAGGCGTTGGGGGCCAGCTTGGCCTGCGAGGCGTGGTAGCCGCAGACGAACTTGCCGCGGCGCGCCGCCGTCTCGACGATGACCTTGGGTCCGTCGACGTGCATGGTGAAGACGTCCACGCCCTGGTCGGCCAGGCTGTTGGTGGCTTCGGCTTCCTTGACGGGCATGGACCAGTCACCGGTGAAGATGACCGAGCAGGTGATGTCGGGCTTGACCGACTTGGCGCCCAGCGTGAAGGCGTTGATGTTGCGCAGCACCTGCGGGATGGGCTTGGCCGCGATGAAGCCGATCTTCTTGGACTTCGTCATGTGCCCGGCGATGACGCCGTTGAGGTACTGGCACTCGTCGATGTAGCCAAAGAAACTGGCCACGCTCTTGGGGTGCTTGGCCGCGTCCCACAGGCCGCCGCAGTGGGCGAAGCGCACGTCGGGGTTCTTCTTGGCCACCTCGAGGATGTGCGGGCTGAAGTAGCCGAACGAGGTCGGGAACAGCAACGTGGCGCCGTCCTGCGAAATCATGCCTTGCATGGACTTCTGCACCGACTGGGTCTCGGGCACGTTCTCTTCACCCACCATCTTCACGCCCGGCATGGCCTTGATCGCCATGGCGGCTTCATAGTGGGACTGGTTGTAGCCGAAGTCGTCTTTCGGGCCGACGTAAATCATGCCGATGGTGATCGGCTTGGCCGCCGATTGCGCCTGAGCCAAGCCGGCCCAGCCCCCCAG
>Ga0114983_1000958_pt1 | contig 11686 bp, 10 predicted proteins | sample Shrwel_input2_RT_FD_87182 | JGI IMG/M metagenome (GOLD analysis project Ga0114983, IMG submission 87182) | Subsurface microbial communities from deep shales in Ohio, USA - Utica-3 well 1 S input2 RT | ecosystem: Environmental > Aquatic > Deep subsurface > Shale gas/oil reservoir > Produced... | reverse complement strand
GTATACCTCAGTTGCGGCATCAACCCACAACCGGGAAGTGCGCTCCACTCTGGAGTTCAACGGTGACCTGCTGGATTACACTCAGGGAACCGGGCCGGTAATGACTGCAGACATCAGCGCACCTTTGGTGTACGCCGGTGACTTGGCAGCTGATAATTTCGAAGGTTGCAACGCCTTTGCCACCGATGCGTTCAAGGAGCAGTTGGCGTTGATTAAGCGCGGCGGCTGTAATTTCGCCGACAAAGTCAATAATGCCAAAGATGCGGGAGCAGTAGGGGTTATCGTCTTTAACAAAGACGGTGAAGGCAACGTTAGAAGCAAGATGTCCGGACTTGGCAACACCAGTATCCCCTCTGTTTTCATCGGCAATATTGATGGTTTGGCTGTCGTGGATGCGCTGGCGGCTACGCCAGGCTTGGTAGCCAAAATCAATGCCACTCCATCTGCCGTTGAGCGTCAGACCGATGTGTTGGGAAGTTTCTCTCTACTTGGACCAAACCGTTACTTAGATGTGATTGCGCCTTCGATTTCAGCACCGGGTGTGGATATCTATGCCGCTTATGCTGATGAGCAGTATGGCCATGAAGTAACAGGGACAGATCCTGCCGATTATACTCTGATGTCCGGTACTTCTATGTCCAGTCCTCATGTGGCGGGCGCCGGGGCGCTGCTGAAGTCGGCTCATCCTGAGTGGACGCCGGATAATATCCGTTCAGCCTTGATGCTGACGGCAACAACAGCCAGTGCTATGACCAAAGCCGATGGCAAGACTACCGCGGATCCGTTTGATGTGGGTGCCGGCCGGATCCGGGTTGATTTGGCCGCCAAGACAGGGCTTATCATGGATGAGTTGGCGGACAATTATGAGTTTGCCAATCCAGAACTCGGTGGTGATCCCAGACGTTTGAATCTTCCCAGCATGTCTACTAGCCGATGTGTTAACAGTTGCAGTTGGACTCGAAAAGTCACGGCTACCAAAGACGGCGTATGGAGCGCTGCCGGGGTGGCGACGACTGAAGGGCTGAAAATAACTGTTTCGCCTGAAAACTTTACTCTGACCAAGGGGCAGTCGCAGGTGGTGACTGTCACTGCCGATATCACAGGAGTGAACTCAAGTGATTGGGCGTTTGGTAACCTGCTGTTGACCTCGAGTAACCACCCTGATGCGGCCATGCCTGTGGCGGTTAAAGCTGCCCGTGACAATTTGCCGGACAGTTTAACCATCAGAGCGGGACGAGATGCCGACGAGCTGACTTTCAGCGAGCTGAAATCGCTGGATATGACTGGACTGGATGCAGAAGTATCTGTCTTGGCTCTGGCCGACAGTTTTGAAGGCGTGCTGAAGCAAGATTCGAATGTTGGTAGCTTCCTGGACGACATTACCGATGGTGTCGCCTTCGTCGCCTACAGGGTTGAAGAGGGGGCAAAGCTATTCAATACCACTATTACTGCCACCAATTCCCCGGATTTGGATCTCTATGTGGCGATAGACAGAGATAGTGACGGGTCGTTGGATGCCCTTGTCGGCCAATCGGCCAGAGCCGGTTCTGATGAATCTGTCAGTATCAGTAATCCAGAAGTCGGTGACTATTATATTTTTGTGCAAAACTATGAGGCCTCGGCCGCCAATGCCGAAGATCCCTTCACCTTGAAAACCTCTGTGGTAGAGGCCGGTCCGGCTCAGGACAACTTTACTCTGACCAAGACGGGTGACAATGAGGACTTCTCACTGAAATTTGCCTGGAAGGATAATTTTGACGCCAGCGACCTGGGTTATGCCGTAGTAACTCTGACGTCCAGTGATACCAATGTCGCTGCCAAGAACCTGCCGGTTGCTTTCAGCCGAGTCGTTGATGATGTGCAGATGCCTGAGGCCAGTATACTCAGTGGTGAGATGACCCCTGGGCTGCCAGTAACCATGACTGTAACTATCGCTGCCAATACTTCCCCAGAGGCTCGGGAGTATCAAATCAAGGCCATGGTGCCGGAAGGACATGAAGTCACAGCTATCAGCGACAAAGGGGAACTGGCTCAAGGAGTATTGAGTTGGACTCATGTGATGCAAACCGGTGAACCGGCCAAGACACTGAGTTTCAAGTTTATCCCGCGTAAACAGGGGCTGGGTAATAAGCTGATACTGAGCAATACCGTTGTCAATGATACCGCCGAGGTATTGACTCAGGAGTATCTGTTTGATGTCAAAGAAGGTGCTCCAGTTATTAAAGTTAATGCACCCGACCGAGTGGCAGAGCGTAATAGCTTTGTTATCGATGCATCTGCCTCGGCCGATCCCAATGGTGATGCGGTCAGCTATCACTGGACTCAGATCGCCGGCGCACCGCTGAAGTTTGACAGCTCGGCGGCCAAGCTGGATCTGACCGCGCCTGAAGTTGGGGGGGCTGGCGATTTGCTGACTTTCAATCTGAAGGTGAGTGACTCCAAGGGCAATAGCACCACGGAAACGGTCAGCATAGTGGTGTTTGACTGGGAGCATGACAGTGGTGGTTCGCTGGGGTGGTTGTCACTGTTGTTGCTGCCTTTGGGGTGGCTGCGCAGAAAATCGAGCTAAGTAAGGTGCGAAACAAGTCTTATGTGTGCTCTGCGTTAGCTTACAGGCCTGGACGCAAGGCGCGGTTCGCAGCAAATGGCCATAGTCCTTTGCTCCTTTCCTAAGTCTTAAACTGAAAAAGGCTGCCAATTTGGCAGCCTTTTCTTTATCTGTTGTCAGGGTTTTACCGCCCTGACAATTGGGTTCTGCAGGCTTATCAGGGTTTCGGTGGACTGAATTTCGTCTATCGACTGGATGCGGTTAATCAATACGTGCTGCAGGGCATCGATGGACTGACACATCACTTTGACAAACACACTGTAGTTGCCTGTGGTGTAGTAGGCCTCGACTACTTCTTCCAGCTCATTGAGCTTGGAGATGGCGGCGGGATAGTCACCGGCACTTTTGAGATTGATGCCGATAAAACAGCAGACATCATAGCCCAGAGCTTTGGGGTTTACCGTTATTTGGGCCCCGGTGATAATACCTGCCTGTTTCATCTTTTCTACCCTGACATGAATCGTGCCTGCGCTGACGCTGAAGCGTTTGGCCAGCTCGGCAAAAGGAGTTCGTGCATCCTGCATCAGGGCTTCCAGGATCTGATTGTCCAGTTGATCTCTTTGAAATGATGTATCCACAGCATCACGCCTAAATTGCTTATAATCAGGCATGAATTTACGTGTTTTATTGTAAAATTGCCAGTCTTAAGGCGACTTTTGGCTTAACATCTAGGGTGATGTTAGTCGCTATTGCCCGCCTTCGGGCTCGAGAAAAGGCACAGGTGCACTGAAGCTCATGGGGTCACCCGAGTAGGGGTGCTTGATGCTGAGGCTGGCGGCATGCAGCAGCAATCTGGGAGCCAATCTTTTTGCCCAGGAGTCGGCGTAGAAACCATCGCCCAGAATGGGATGACCCAATGCCATCATATGCACCCTGAGTTGGTGTGAGCGTCCTGTGATGGGGATCAGCTTGACCAGAGTTGAATAACGCCCCTTGCTGATCACCTCATAATGAGTCAATGACGGCTTACCCACTTGATGGTCAACTTTCTGTCTGGGCCTGTTGGGCCAGTCGCAGATGAGTGGCAGTTCTATACTGCCTTGAGTGGCCTTGATATAACCGGCGACTCTGGCGTAGTAACTCTTTTGGGTTTCCCTGTCTCGAAACTGACGTTTCAGTTCACGCTCGGCACTGCGCCTCAGTGCCAATAAGAGCACGCCCGAGGTGGCCATGTCGAGGCGGTGAACCACTTGTGCCTGCGGATGTTCGGCCAACACTCTGGCATAAGCGCTGTCGTGATGGGCCGGATCTCGTCCGGGAACCGAGAGCAGTCCCGAAGGTTTATTGATGACTATGATGTCCTTGTCCTGGTAAAGAATATCCAGCCAAGGCTCGGTTGGTGGATTGTAGACAAAATCTGACATGTCATGGCCTCAATGAAAATGGACGGCAAAGATAACCGCGGCTGCCGGTAGATGCAAGCTCTTGGGCGTTGTTGCACCCAGGTCCGTAAGCCAACGCAGAGCATCATGGAACTTGTCCCTATCTTCCCTGGGTTAATTTGAGTGCTTTACTTCTCTTTTACAACCGCGGCAATTAGTATCTTAGTGTTTGAATTGGAAATGGATTGGTATGGGAAGGCGCTCAGGTTACCTGTTGGAAGATTGGTTGGTTGACCCTCAGATGAGTACGCTGAGCCGCGAAGAGGCTCAAGTACGGCTCGAGCTCAGGGTGATGCAGGTATTGCTGTGCCTTATCCATCATGCCAACACCCTGGTGACCCGAGAGATGTTGATCCAGGAGGTTTGGCACGGCGGTATTATCACGGATAACGCCATCAACCGCATTATCGGTTTGCTGCGTCAGTATTTGCAGGATAATCCCAGAGAGCCACGTTTTATCAAGACAGTGCCCAAGCAGGGCTATGTGTTGATAGCGAAAGTACGCGAGACGACACTCGACGACGATTCGCCGGACAACCCTCTACCAATAACACAGTTAGACGCCGAGACTGAGCAAAAGATAGCAGCAGGCGGCAGCAAGTGGGGCTATTTGGGCGGCGCCTTCGGCGTGCTGGCGGCGGGTATTGCCAGTTGGCTCTATCTGGCTCCTGCCCAGGAAAACCCCCAGCTTGAGTTGACAGATGTGGCCATCCGGCGTTTGACTCCACTGACTTCGCTCAATGGTCAGGAGGTGGACCCCAGCCTGTCCCCCGATGGCAGCATGCTGGCATTTTCCTATCGGGAACTGAACGCCGATAAGTGGCATATTGAGCTGATGTCGCTCGGCGACAGAGTCATCAAAACCATTCCTGTTGTGGATGATTACAGTCTGCGCTACCCGGCCTGGCGCCACGATGGCAAGGCCTTGGCTTATTTGGCATTCAGTGAGACTCAGGGCTGCCGTATCATGGTGACAGAGCTGACGGAAGAAGGGATGCGAAGCCGCATAGTCAGCCAGTGCCATCAGACAACACAGTCGACCAGCATCGCCTGGAGTCCCTCGAACCGCTCGCTGTTTTATGTGGATGCCGAAGGGGTCGAAGGTTTCAAGCGCGTTTTTCTGCTCAGTCTCAGCGACGGCCGGCGCCAGCAATTGAGTCAACCTCATGTGGTGGGACGCGGCGACTATGCACTGGCCTTGTCTCCCGACGGTCACAGTCTGGCGGTGCTGCGTAGTATCAACTGGTTCGACACTCAGATCTTGCTGTTCGATATCGAATCCGGTGATTGGCAAAACCTGCAGCGTGTGGGGTATCCACTGCGCAGTATTGCCTGGGATAAAGGCGGCAACGCCTTGGTATACCGAGGAGAGGAGGGGCAACTTCACCGTTTGCAACTCAAACCCCGTAAGTTAACCCGACTGACGAGCGTGTTGCAGGAAATCAATTCTCCCTCGGCCAATAGTGCCGGACGCATGGCGGCGGTTGTCGGCGAACTGTTTGAAGAGGAGATCTGGTTCTGGTCCTCGCCCTTTGATGAGGCTTCCAAGCCGCAGCGCTTTGTGGCGTCCAGTCGCCGTGATACCGCCGGTACCTTGCGCCACGATGGCAAGGAGTTGATCTTTGTTTCCAATCGCAGCGGCTTGCCACAATTATGGCGTCGGGACGAACAGGGCACGGAGAAACAACTGAGTCGCCTGAGCACTTTTTCTCATATAGATGAACTCAGTTATTCAGCCGATGACAAGCTGGTGGCCGGTAGTCTCAACCAACAGGTGTTTGTCCTTAACCCTGAAAACGGTGAACTCAAGTTTTTCCCTCAGCTGGGCAATGTCCGTAATGTCAGTTGGGGGCGCAGTAGCAATGAACTGCTGGCAGCCGTCAGTGTCGATGGTCGCTGGCAGATAAACAGCCTGATGTTAGACAGTGGCGAGCAGCAGCCTTTGTTGACAGATGGCTTTTCTGCCAAGTACGCCGCCGACGGTACTCTTTATTTTACCCGCCTGTACAAGAAAGGGATTTGGCGTCTGAAGCAGGGCGTCGAAGAACTCTTTTATGACCAGTATACTCCTCACTTCGGTAGCAGTTGGCAACTGGCTGCCGAGGCACTTTGGTTGTTGCGGCCCAACGACAATGCTATGGGCATTCTCAAGATAGATCTCCATACGGGCAAGAGAGAAGGACGTGACATTCCGATGGAGAAAGTTTCCCCAAGATTGCTGTCGGTGACAGATGACGGCCAGATCTCGCTGGCGTTATTGGGGCCCGCCAATACAGATATAGTCGAAGTAATTAACTGATTTATAAGACATCACCTTTCCATCACTTTTTCATTATGGTGCTTTTCTCTGTCTGAGATAGCTTTAGGGGCAAGCTTGATTGCCTGACTTTTAAAGTGCTTGGTTTTTACTCTGAGTACCAGGCAAAAAGGTCGAAGCAATCTCGGGCGCAGCTTGCGCCCACCCCTTCCCAGCAGGAGAAAAGATGATGAAAAGTTTGAATCAGTTTGTGAAAAATGCGATTGGATTTGCATTGCTTTCTACTCTGTTTGCTTTACCGCTACTGCTGGCGTCGACACCCACCAAGGGCAAGGATGAAGTCAATACGCCATCTCTGTGTGAGCCGTATCCAGAGTGTGTGATTTACAAGATCCCCGATGAGTCCATCAATCTATAACCGTCAGTGGAGGCCATCATGTTACAGGTAACTCTCTATTTGGTCGGTTCACTGAGCGCTTTTGTATTGGTGTACTACCTGTTTTTAAACTTGGTTCTTGCGTCCGAAGAATCAAGCTTGCTCGACCCTAAGGACAAATAACTCTCCCTTTCCAAGCCAAAGGGGCACGGTGTAAACCGTGCCCCTTTTTATTCACCAGGAAGCTTAGGAGAAGCTGTGACCGCCCACATGCATGATGCAAAAGGTCCAGACCACAAAAGCCAGAATACCGTGTACCAAAGCGTAGAAAGCCTGATCCAGGCGACGTAAGCCGGCTGCTTGCCAGATAAGGTGCAGGTGCAGCCCAAGCACCAGAGGGAACAGTAACAACAAGGGATAAAGGGCGAATGGGCTGGCATCTCCCAGCAGAGGCCGGGTCAACAGTGACCAGAGCACCATAAAGGCGGTGATCAACGGGGGCAGGGCAAGCCGATACTGCTCGGGATAGGGAAACATTGCAGGTCCTTGATACAGCTGAATGGAGGCGGATCAGCGGACGGCTCTGGCAATCAATTGTGCCTTGGCTTGCAGCATTCCCGTTTCTCCGCCGGGCATATGGCCTTCAAAGTAATGTAAAGTCTCGAATTTGGCAAATCTGTGTTCTAGCTCACCTTCATTCAATAAAAAGTCCGGGTTGCTGGGACGGCCGAACTTGGCCTGTTCTCGAGTAAAGGTTTCGTAAAACAGCAAGCCTCCTGGCTTGAGTTGTTTGGCAATCCAGGGCAGCGAAGGGCGATGTAGATAGTTGAACACCAATACCACGTCGAAAGGGAGCAGATCGGGCTTTTCACCCTGCTCAAGGTTCCATTCCAGGAATTGGCAGTGAGGAAACTGGCGCCAGAGTTCATCAAAGCTCTCGGGGTTACGGTCGATGAAGGTGACCTCGGCCCCCTGTTTGGCAAACCAATAGCCATTGCGCCCTGAGCCGCAGGCCAGGTCCAGCACCCTGAGCTCAGGTGTTATCTCTGGGTGTCGGTCAAAGGCTGTGATCAGTTCTGCGGTCTTCATCCCTTGATCTCCTTGCGACTGTCGATTCTGCGTCTGTGAACTATAGAGTAATGCCGCAAGCCCGCGGGCCCGTGTGACACTATGACCGAAAGTAAAACCACAGTCACAAGCAACTCGCTCTTGTAGGCTGCCAGGGGGATAAACAACAGGAGCAACAGCAGCTTCACCAGGGTCAATACCCCTTTCAGTTGAATAAGCCAGCGCCAATCCCGGACTATCTCCCACAGCATCAGGCAACTGCCGCTGGCCATGGCCATTATCCAGTAGAGTTGCCAGCTTTCTCTGGGGACAGATAGCAAAATACCGCCACCGGCACCGACTATTCCCAAAATGTGCAGGGCTCTGAGGCTGGTCTTACAAAGGCGTTGCAGCCAAAACTGCTTTTCAGACATCTGTGTTTTAGTCATGGCGATGATATCTGTGATCCAGAATACAAATTTTCCGTTAGCTTAGCAGCATTCGCCAATTGGCGACTATGCTTGATCCTGTATTTGTCGAGTCTTCTCACATGGAAATACAGAACCTCAAAACGTTAACCTCGTCAGCTATACGGTACGCTGACCGTGATTTGTATCAATATGTGACCGGCTAATCTGCAAAAGTGCACAGAAATGCAGATAGCTGTCTGCAACAGGAAATTTTTTGTGACTCAGTTAAATATATGCCTAAAGGGGTAGTGATATCTTCTGCCGTGGGAGATATGACGTGCTACAGCCTTGGTAATTGGTATAAAAAACTAAAAAGCACTGTAGTACGAAATAGCTATATATGAGTATGTGAAATAATATGGTGGAGGAACACTCTATGTTCACGGGAGCACTTAAAAAAACAGCACTGGCTGCTCTGATTTCCGGCATGATGGCCGGTACAGCTTATGCCGGCGCAGATGTATTGGCGGATTTTCATGGTGAGATGGGCGGTTGCGATACTTGCCACGTTTCCGAGAAAGGTCCAACCGATGACAACCTGACCCATGAGAACGCGCAATGCGTTAGCTGCCACGGTGATCTGAATGAGATTGCTGCCGGTGAAAAAGATCTGAAGATTTCTCCACACAAGTCTCACCTTATCGGTGAAATCGCTTGTACTTCTTGCCACATAGGCCATGAAAAATCAGTGGCATACTGTGACGCTTGCCATAGCTTCGGCTTCGATATGCCATTCGGCGGTAAGTGGGAGCGTAAGTTCGTTCCTATCGACGTGCAGAAAGATGCTCAAGACAAAGCCATCGCAGCTGGTCCTCGTGAAACCACTGACGTGGTTATCATAGGTTCTGGTGGTGCCGGTCTGGCCGCTGCAGTATCTGCCCGCGACAACGGTGCCAAAGTGATTCTGCTTGAAAAAGAACCTGTTGCTGGTGGTAACACCAAGCTGGCTGCCGGTGGTATGAACGCTGCTGAAACCAAGCCTCAAGCGGCTCTGGGCATTAAAGACAAGAAAGAGATCATGATTGAGGACACCATGAAAGGTGGCCGTAACATCAACGATCCTGAGCTGGTTAAAGTACTGGCCAATAACTCTTCCGACTCTATCGACTGGTTGACCGCTATGGGCGCCGACATGAATGACGTAGGTCGTATGGGTGGTGCCAGTGTAAACCGTAGCCACCGTCCAACTGGTGGTGCCGGTGTGGGTGCTCACGTAGCTCAGGTTCTGTGGGACAACGCTGTTAAGCGCGGTACCGATATCCGTCTGAACAGCCGCGTTGTTCGCGTACTGAAAGATGATTCAGGTAAAGTGACCGGCGTTCTGGTTGAAGGTAAGTACACTGGTTACTATGTGATCAAGGCTGATGCCGTGGTTATGGCTACCGGTGGTTTTGCCAGAAACAACGACCGCGTTGCCAAGTACGATCCTAAACTGAAAGGCTTTGCTGCTACCAACCACCCAGGTGCAACCGGTGACGGTCTGGATGTTGCCATGCAAGCCGGTGCTGATACCCGCGATCTGGAATGGGTACAGGCTCACCCAACTCTGTCTCCACGTGGTGGTGTGATGGTAACTGAAGCCGTACGTGGTAACGGTGCTATCCTGGTTAACCGCGAAGGTGACCGTTTCGTCAACGAAATCACTACTCGTGACAAGGCTTCTGCAGCCATCCTGAAACAGAAAGGTGCCAGCGCCTTCTTGGTATTCGATGACTCAGTTCGTAAGAGCTTGAAGAAGATTGAAAACTATGTCCACCTGGGCATTGTTGACGAAGGTAAGACTCCTGAAGAACTGGCCAAGAAGATTGGTGTTCCAGGTGCCGAACTGGCCAAGACTATCGCTACCTACAACGGTTTCGTGAAGTCTGGTAAAGACACTCAATTCGAGCGTCCTAACCTGCCTCGTGAACTGGGTACTGCTCCATACTACGCCATCGAAGTTAAGCCAGCTGTACACCACAGCATGGGTGGCGTGAAGATCGATACCAAGACTGAGGTTAAAGCCAAAGACGGTCATCTGATCCAAGGTATGTATGCTGCCGGTGAAGCCACTGGTGGTGTTCACGGTGCCAACCGTCTGGGTGGTAACGCTATCTCTGATATCGTAACCTTCGGTCGTATCGCCGGTGCTGAAGCTGCCAAGTACGCTAAAGAGCACTAGGCCAAGCTAATTCTCCGATAGCACGGAGTCGGGGCGCTTGAGCCCCTATAAAAAAGCGGACTGTCAGGAGTCCGCTTTTTTCTTTTTATTGCGCTGCATCATGTTTCCGGTGAGATTGTCTGTGCCAGGCAAAGACAAGTTTAGGTAATTCACTTACACTTTTAGCTACCATTCCAATTACCGGGTCATAAACAGCATGAAGATAGGTTTTTTCAGCGCCAAGCGTTACGACATGCAGCATTTCAACCGTACCAACGAGGCCTTCGGGGCGCAAATTGAGTACTTTGATGTGCGCCTATGCATGCAAACAGTGAAACTGGCTTACGGATTCGAAGTGATCTGCGCCTTCGTCAACGATGAACTCAATGAAGATGTGTTGACAGAATTGGCTGCCAACGGCACCCGGATTATCGCCATGCGTTGCGCCGGCTTTAATAATGTCGACCTGGATGCGGCCAAACGTCTGGGAATGAATGTTGTCAATGTCCCTGCTTATTCTCCCGAGTCTGTGGCCGAGCATACGGTCGCCCTGATATTGACCCTGAACCGCAAGATCCATAAGGCGTATCAACGCACCCGGGATGCCAACTTCTCTCTCGAAGGGTTAGTGGGTTTCAACATGTTCGGTAAGACTGTGGGCGTGGTCGGCACAGGGAAAATCGGTATCGCTACCATCAAGGTCTTGCTGGGCTTTGGCTGCAAAGTATTGGCGTTTGACCCTTATCCCAACCCGCAAGTAGAGGCGCTGGGTGCTCGTTATGTCACTCTGGATGAGATGTACCAACAGAGCGATATCATCAGTCTTCATTGCCCGCTGACGGCGGAAAACCGTCATCTGCTCAACGCAGACAGCTTTGCCAAGATGAAGCCGGGGATGATGGTGATTAACACCAGTCGTGGCGGCTTGCTCAACGCCATAGATGCCATGGAAGCGCTCAAGCTCGGACAGATAGGTTCGTTGGGGTTGGATGTGTATGAGAACGAGAAAGAGCTGTTCTTTGAAGATAAGTCCAACGAAGTGATCCAGGACGATGTATTCCGGCGTTTATCGGCTTGCCACAACGTGATCTTTACCGGTCACCAGGCGTTTTTGACCGAAGAGGCCTTGGGCGCCATCGCCCACACCACACTGTCCAATGTGCAGAAACTCCTCAGCGGTGAGCGTTCGGGTAACGAGCTTTTCTAAGGAAGGTGCGAACAAGTCCCATGTGTGCTCTGCGTCGGCTTACAGGCCTGGATGCAAGGCGTGGTTCGTAGCAAATGGCCCTAGTCCTTTGCAAGAATTCTTTATAGATAAATACTGACACCTGACTCCCCGATTGCTAGATTGAGATAATCGCATCGGGGAGATGCTCATAGGGAGGTGTCATGCTGGTTACACAGAG
>Ga0114983_1000954_pt1:0-7500 | contig 11710 bp, 9 predicted proteins | sample Shrwel_input2_RT_FD_87182 | JGI IMG/M metagenome (GOLD analysis project Ga0114983, IMG submission 87182) | Subsurface microbial communities from deep shales in Ohio, USA - Utica-3 well 1 S input2 RT | ecosystem: Environmental > Aquatic > Deep subsurface > Shale gas/oil reservoir > Produced... | reverse complement strand
TTCTCTTTGCGAGCACCAGCTATCCTGAGGGAAACTTCGGGGGGAACCAGCTACTAGATGGTTCGATTAGTCTTTCGCCCCTATACCCAACTCCGACGATCGATTTGCACGTCAGAATCGCTGCGGACCTCCACCAGGGTTTCCCCTGGCTTCGTCCTGGCCAGGCATAGGTCACCATCTTTCGGGTCCCAACGTGTACGCTCTTGGTTCGTCCGGCCGACTCGATCAAACCGAAACCTCCTTTTAAGGGGAGATCAGGAAAGATCTCGCGAGCATTCGGACGCCCAGGGGTTGCGCCCGCTCTGTTCGAGACGGGATCACCCCTCGCGGATGCACCCTCATCGGGGCCGCTTCACTTTCATTGCGCCTCGCGAGTTTAGTATGAAATCTCGACGACTCGCGCACATGTTAGACTCCTTGGTCCGTGTTTCAAGACGGGTCGGGTGGGACCCGACTTCTACTCTCCGCTCTGGGCCTCCACGGGGTGAGCACCGCAAGCAAAAAAAATAAATTTTTTGCAAACGACACCTCCCGGGAGGAGACAGGTCACGACCGGGCAGTACTGTTAGGAAACGCCGCGCTCGTTAACGCGGCACCCGCGAAGGCAACCACGAAACTCGCTAACGGAAACGCCCCGTGTAACAGACACCCAGTCGGTCGCGGAGTCCTACTAGGTCCCCCACTTGCGGACCTTGGCGCGGCTATTGCGATCCAAAGCATGAGCGAATAGAGCCGCCAAATCAGGACAAGTCTCTACGCAAGCTAAGGGCATGCAACCAAGTGCCGGGAGCGGGGACTCGTTCGACCTTCGAGGGCCCACCCGTTTAACCCCCTGAACGGTTTCACGCACTCTTGAACTCTCTCTTCAAAGTTCTTTTCAACTTTCCCTCGCGGTACTTGTTCGCTATCGGTCTCGTGGCGGTATTTAGCCTTAGAAGGAGTTTACCTCCCGCTTAGGGCTGCACGCTCAAGCAACCCGACTCTTGGGAAGGGATCCGATGCACGGTCTCGGCTCGTCTAAGCTACGGGCCTGACACCCTCTGTGGGTTGCTCGCCCCGTTCATGGAGACTTGGACGATAGATACCGGACAGGCGCGCACGATCCTCCCGAACACCACATTCCTCGGCACCCGCTCAACCGGGCGCGAGGTTCGGTGCTGGGCTCATCCCTGTTCGCTCGCCGCTACTAAGGGAATCCTTGTTAGTTTCTTTTCCTCCGCTTACTGATATGCTTAAGTTCAGCGGGTAGTCTCATCTAAACTGAGGTCAGAATGAAATATATAAGTTTCCAAGTTTCCCCAATTCAACGCCGAAACAAAAAACAGACATGTATGCGGGAAAGATTGAATAATTGCCGGTTTCATCAGAACATAATAAAGCGAGTCTCTCGTTATTCCTTGGGCGTTTTTCAACAACCAGGAAAAGTGACAGAGCGTGCGGCTTTTTGTATTGAAACAACGCGGGCGCGATACTACCAACAACCGGTTAGTAATAAGAGTGAGTGATGCGATTCGCGGTGGTCGACACTTCGACACGCCCGGCGCACAACACACACAACTATAAAACAACCCGTTGAAGGCTTGTATATATATATATATATCATATCGCGCACGCAGCCGACACCTTGTTCGAGGAGATGTGTTTATTTTTCTTGCGAGTTTGGCTCGAAAATTTCCCATCTGTTTTTGTGGCTTCGAAATCGGTATCTCTTGGTTGAAAGAAGAAACAAAAACAACAAAGTTTTTGATCTTTTTGCATTTAAGGCATCGCGGACACTCAAGTCGCGCGGCACCCAGACGTTAGAGATTTCGGGAGAGGCGAGAGTTTTGTATGCGAGAGCCGGGTTTGTGCGAACACGCGCCCGACCAAACACGCATTAAACAACACCGCAGAAAAAATCTCTGTTCGTTCATCATTCGACCGACCCTCAGTCAGATGTGGCCCGAGCGAGAAGCTGGGCCGCCATTTACGTTCAAGATTTCGATGCTCCATGTGTTCTGCAGTTCGCATGGATTAGCGCACTTTGCTGCGCTCTTCATCGATCCACGAGCCTAGTGATCCACCGTTCAGGGTCGTATATAAAAAACGACATTCGTTTTCATCTCTCTTTCCTTCCGCCCAAGCAAATGAATGCGAGTGCGAGAAAGGCCAGAAAGAAAATGTTCCGATTAACACTCGTGCTAGATTGGTTTTTTGTGTGTGTAGATGTTTATTCTCTTCACTTTTTTACCGAGAAGTAAATGTGACGGAAGCGCGCGCCCTTTTTTTCGTCAAGTCGTGTGTCGTCGCAACCATACGAGTATCCACGCCCGAAAGAAACGTCCAAAGACAGGTCCCACACTTTCGTCCCTCCGGAGAAGAGAAGAAGAAAAAAACAAATTTCGATTGGGCGTATCCGCTTTAAATCACCGCGCTTCAGAGCGCCTGATACCCGTTCGAAATCAGTAAAATTTTTCCATCAACCCGTTTATGAGGAACTAGAACCGTGTCTCCTTTATTGTTTCCCTTCGGTACTCGAGGTTGTCCTTTCCGACAACACACAACAGAGGGAAAAAAAAGAGTCAGTCTTCCTTCGAGATATAACATCATTATTCGCCTCAGTATATATCCTTTCGTACCACGGTTCCTTCTCACTCGTGAGTGTAGACTCCAACAGTTTTCTCCCCGTTAAAAAGCAAAGCACTATTCGTGAGACTCTGTTTTTTTTCTTTAAAACGGCGATGAACGTCAAGAGAAACACACACACCAGAGAGAAAAAGCCCGGCACCCGGACGACGCTGATGGTGAAAAAGACAAATTTGTTTTGCAAACTTTGTTGTTTCGTGCTCAACAGAAGCCATGCTGCAAAACTTTCAACAGTGTTCGTTTATGATCCTTCCGCAGGTTCACCTACGGAAACCTTGTTACGACTTTTACTTCCTCTAAAGGATCAAGTTCGACCATCTTTCAGTCTCGCCGTTGGTAGGCACCGCGCGGGCAGAGATTGCTCCCCGCTCGACGGCACCCCGACAAGCCCGTCCGAAGGCCTCACTAAATCATTCAATCGGTAGTAGCGACGGGCGGTGTGTACAAAGGGCAGGGACGTAATCGACGCGGGCTAGTGACCCGCGCCTACTAGGGATTCCTGGTTCATGGGGATCATTGCAGTCCCCAATCCCAACCACGAAGGAGGTTCAGCGGTTACCCGGTCCTTTCGGACAGGGAGAGTGAAACACGCTGATTCCTTCAGTGTAGCGCGCGTGCGGCCCAGGACATCTAAGGGCATCACAGACCTGTTATTGCTCACTGTCACGCGGCTGGACGCCGCTTGTCCCTCTAAGAAGACTGCGTGACGGACGCGAGAGCAGAAGGTATCGCCGGGGATGCCGCCGCCCGAATAACGATATAGCTATCCCCTCACGAAACGATTCCAACGCAACTTTCAAAGCCCAAGACCCCGAGCACCATGCGCGCCATCCGAAAACGACACACACGACACCCGAAGCCAAAAACCAAGCAAGCCACGAGAGAGGTTCGATCCGCAAGAAAAATATCAAACACCGAAACCCGAAAACGACGACACCTGATCCCAACGCCTCCGTACTCCCTTCGGTTTCAATTGATAAAACCCGTCACCTATTTAGCAGGCTAGAGTCTCGTTCGTTATCGGAATTAACCAGACAAATCGCTCCACCAACTAAGAACGGCCATGCACCACCACCCACCGAATCAAGAAAGAGCTCTCAATCTGTCAATCCTTCCAGTGTCCGGGCCTGGTGAGGTTTCCCGTGTTGAGTCAAATTAAGCCGCAGGCTCCACTCCTGGTGGTGCCCTTCCGTCAATTCCTTTAAGTTTCAGCTTTGCAACCATACTTCCCCCGGAACCCAAAGACTTTGGTTTCCCGGAAGCTGCCCGTCGAGTCATTGGAGTAACTCCGACGGATTGCTGGTTGGCATCGTTTATGGTTAGAACTAGGGCGGTATCTGATCGCCTTCGAACCTCTAACTTTCGTTCTTGATCAAGGAAAACATTCTTGGCAAATGCCTTCGCTGTTGTTCGTCTTGCGGCGGTCCAAGAATTTCACCTCTGTCGCCGCAGTACGAATGCCCCCGTCCGTCTCTATTGACCATTACCTCGGGTCCAAAAGTAAAAGACCAGCAAAATCGGACCGAGGTCCTATTCCATCATTCCATGCTGCGATATTCAGGCGTTGGGATACACCTGCTTTGAGCACTCTAATTTGTTCAAAGTAAACGTTGCCGGCCGCCCGAGACACCCGGTGAAGGGCACCCCGAACGATTGACTGGGTGGAGCGAATCCAAAGTCAACTCTCGCGCAATCCGAAAACTGCAACGAGCGATACAACGCAAGGAAACACCGACCACCACTCCGGCGATGTTGTCCGACCGTGAAGAGAGTCGGGCTTTGACACCCGGGCTCCCAGAGCGTGAAACGCAAACACCCTTAATTCAGAGTGGCGCCGCCCGGCCGAAGACAGACATCCGACTACGAGCTTTTTAACCGCAACAACTTTAATATACGCTATTGGAGCTGGAGTTACCGCGGCTGCTGGCACCAGACTTGCCCTCCAATGGTTCCTCGTTAAAGGATTTAAAGTGTACTCATTCCAATCACGGGGCCTCGGAAGAGTCCCGTATCGTTATTTTTCGTCACTACCTCCCCGTGCCGGGAGTGGGTAATTTGCGCGCCTGCTGCCTTCCTTGGATGTGGTAGCCGTTTCTCAGGCTCCCTCTCCGGAATCGAACCCCGATTCCCCGTTACCCGTTGCAACCATGGTAGGCGCGTAACCTACCATCGACAGTTGATAAGGCAGACATTTGAAAGATACGTCGCCGGCGCGGAGGCCGTGCGATCGGCGTGAAGTTATCCAGAGTCACCAAAATTGGTACGGTGTACGCGAGCCGTTGAAAGCCCGGCACACCGACTGGTTTTGATCTAATAAAAGCACCTCTTCTGCGGTTTGACCCGCAGTCGAGGCTCGAGTGCATGTATTAGCTCTAGAATTACCACAGTTATCCAAGTAGGATGGAGTGGATCTAAGGAACCATAACTGATTTATTGAGCCATTCGCGGTTTCGCCGTCTAGCGGCTTGTACTTAGACATGCATGGCTTAATCTTTGAGACAAGCATATGCTACTGGCAGGATCAACCAGGTATTTCGTTTCGAGACTCGGAGTGCTTATCACACATCTTTTTCTCCGTCTCTCTCTGCGTAAGCGTAAGCGTGTTTCTGGTCGACGAGTGTGAGTTGGGGTAGTTACCACCACCACCGCATCGCTTTCTCGCGTCTTCGGGTATTTCACACACACGCGACACTGGTTTGAAAGCAAAAAAAAAACTTTTCACGCGAAAGACTGACGGCTTACGCGTACCAACGGGGAATCTAGCCACGTCATCCCCGAGATACGCACAACACGTCGAGACCTCCAACGTTCCCAAGTTTTTTCCACAGACTGCAAGGCGTCCTTGTGTCCACGGGGAATCTAGCCACGTCATCCCGCGCGACAAGCACAACACCAAAGAGTCCAAATAGTTTCCATACCGGTAACGCGTGTCATACACCTCGGGCGCTTGGGCTTTCATGCGCGAGACAACACACACACACCCACATCTTCTTCCATCGCACGCAAAACCGCAGATAAAGAAGAGGCAAAGACACACAACACACACACCCGTCTTTCTTTCTTTTCTTTCCGTGTGTGCGTACAACAGCGTCACAATGTCTACATCAAACCGCGTGAAATTTTTGACTCGATCGGCCGTTTGTTTTATCAAAACGCGCAGCGTCACAAGTCATCATTCACGTTCACGGGTGGTTTGGATGGATACCATCGATCGGCGTTATGCCCGCGCACACACACACACATCAGACCATTCAACGGTCTCTGAGCCCAATTTTTGGATTCATTCGACCGGTCTTTTAAATCTTTCTCCACTGCAAAATTTCGATCGTTTGAAGGGCTTTTCACACGGCTTTTTGTTTTTTTTGTGACGCCGGCTGTGCACCTCAGCCGGTCGCCGGGCTCTCTCTCCACGCCGGCTGCCGAAACAACCGGCGGGCATTCATGTACCACGACCACCACCACCGACGAACCCACAGATAGAACGTCTCACAAAAAGATCAAGGGTGCGGGCTCTTTTCGAGACCCGCGACGTATGACAAAAGCAATCGAAGGTTTATTAGCCGCCGTCCACTCTCTAGCGCAGAAGGACAAGGTTAAAAATTTTGTCCAATCGACGGTAGGTACGTAAAAAAATCATGTCAAGGCGGACCGAAAGATACGAGGTGGAAACATGTTTGTGTTGATTAGAGTTCACCGAAGGATGACCGAGATCAAGTATGCACGGAAAAGGTACCAGAAGCAGCTGAAAATTCGTCTGCAACGCGCGATGCGAGCGAGAGAAAGTTCTGCGATACACCAAAGGTAAACCGTTTGCACCGTGTTAGATTCGTTGTTGTCAAACCAGCTTCTCCTGTTTGATAAACATGTAGCGTTTCCTCTCGCACTGTAACAGTCTTGGACCGGTGACTTCATTTTTTTTGAAAAAAAAAAAATGAGCGGTCACTGCCTCCACACTCGCCGGGCTGTTACCCTACCGGCTGAAATGTCATGGCAAACCGAGCGTATGTCTTACCGGACGCCGAGTGGATCTGGCTTGTTCGATGAACGATCAGTAGCATTACTCACACTCGTCCTTCTCTCGGTTAAAAGAGAAAGAAATCGAGGTTTTATTTGCTTTATTTCGGACAATCGATGTAGCTCCAACCCGTAACTCGTTCTGCGTTTAAGCTTTAGCGCCGGCCGTACTCGGTGAGTGAAATCGGTGGGTTAATCGGACGTAGGTTGTGTGAGTTGTTAAGAGCACGTTCGTTTAACGCCGTTTAACGCCGAGTTCACTCGTCGGTCTTCGCAACTTTCAGACTTTATCATCACCTTCGTCTCTTGGCTTTTTCTTTTTTTCCCCCGCCAACTTTGCCATTGAGTTGTCCGTTGGCCGTTGCCTTCCGTTTTTTTGCTTTGCCATTGGGTCGGTCATTCCCTTTTCATTCGACATTTGTTTCTGTGAGCGCGCCGGGCCTTCTTTTTCATTTCTTTGCGCCCTTTTCTTTTTCACATCAGCCTTTGTGAAGCACACGCTTGCAAACTTTCGAGTCTTTTTCCAGTCTTTGATCGAGTGACGAGCAATCGCACACACCAATCGGTGAAGCGGGCTCTGTTCGAGACCCGTCCACATCGCGGTTCGGCATTCACCGACCATCGGAAATTTCAGAACACGGTTACGCCGAAAGGAATATTAAATAATCCGACAGCTCATCGAGTTCGTCACCGTTCCGACCAACGTTTTTTTTCTTTTTCGATCGCATCGGGCTAAACTAAAGTTACTCAGTAAAAGCCGCGATCCATGCAGTGAAAGAGAACGGACAACATTTCGACTCAACGCCGCCGCCGGAAAGGTAACTTTTTTTTTTTGCCACGGAAAAGGAAAAACGAGAGAAC
>Ga0114983_1000952_pt1 | contig 11719 bp, 2 predicted proteins | sample Shrwel_input2_RT_FD_87182 | JGI IMG/M metagenome (GOLD analysis project Ga0114983, IMG submission 87182) | Subsurface microbial communities from deep shales in Ohio, USA - Utica-3 well 1 S input2 RT | ecosystem: Environmental > Aquatic > Deep subsurface > Shale gas/oil reservoir > Produced... | reverse complement strand
GCTATAGCAGTCGGCACAGCAGTCGGAGTGGCCGGGGCAGGTATGGCGGCAGCAGTCGTCGGCGGCATGATCATCGGTGCGGTGGCCGGCGCGGTCATCGGCGGCATCACGGCGGCAATCCGCGGCGGGAACATCCTTAAGGGGATCCTCGTCGGCGGGTTAATAGGCGCGGCTGTTGGAGCTACGGCGGGGTATGCTCTCGCTCCAGCAGGTGCTGGCGCCGGGGCAGCTGGAGCCGGCGCAGGTGCGGGTGCCGGTACGGCGGCAGGTGCAGAAGGTACAGCTCTGGCGTCAACCACGGTGGCGGGCGAAACGACTCTTGGAGCAACAGGTATGTCAGCAGCACCGGCAGCTTTTGCCCCAGCGGCGGCCGCGCCAGCAGCAGCCCCTGCAGCGGCCGCGGGCGTCACGGCCGGGCAGGGTACCGCAGCAGCAGCAGGTGTCGCTGCGGTTGGGGGAATAGGCAAGGCGTACATGGCCGGAGACGCCGCAGACGAAGCCGCAAAGAAGGCAGAGGAAGCGCAGTTGAAAGCCGTAAGGACCACGCCCATCAAAACGACCCAGACCAAGGGGAAATTCACAAAGGTAGCGGCCGCCCCTCAGGCTGTCGACCAAGCCAGCACCCTGCAGCCGGTCGTGCCAAGCATGATGTCTTACCGCAACCTCGATCCTATCGCGCCGGCACCGGCGGAAGCTGCGCCCACACAAGGAGCTCCTGCATGATCCAGCCCAGCAAAGCAGACGTGAAGGCAGACTTCGACCGCTACGTGGCCAGGGCAACGACGCTTATCCATTCACCGGAAACTACCGGCGCCATCCAGAACATGCTGGCCGGCCCGGACCCGGTTAGCAAGATAGCCGCGGCAACCGTCATGATCATGCAGCGGCTCGACGCGGCAGCACGCGCCAGCAAGATTGAGGTCCAGGACACCATCAAGACCTTCGCAGCCGTCGAAATCATCAACATGATTGCCGAGCTCGGAGAGGCTGCAGGGAAGTTTGGCAAACTGAGCAAGGAGTTGCACGAACTCGCTGTTTCGGTATCGGTCCAGGATTACGTCAAGGGCGAAGTGAAGGCCGGCAGGATCGATCCTAAGCGGCTGCAGGTACAGATGGCGGCCGACATGCGGAAGCTTCCGGAGAAGCAGCGCAGAGAGATTCAGGCATCCCAGATCAGGATTCAGCAGACAGCCAGGAAGTACAACGGGGGTAAGTGATGGGCCTACTGACTCGAGCGCTTGCAGGCGGTGTAGCTGCGGCAGCGGATACCACGGCAAACATCATGGTGTCGAACAACAATGCCCGCCTGGCGTCAGAGCGGGACCGGTCAAACGCCCTGCGCGAAGAGAACCTTACCCGGTTGCGTCAAACGCTTCAAGAGCAGTCGGCAGATAAGGCCTTCACCCGGAGCGAGACGGCACAGATAGCACAGGAAGATCGCGCCTACGGCCGTGCCGAATCCGGCATGGTGAACACGGAAGGTGTGCCGCTCACTCGCGCCGAGGCCGACGCTCTCAGGAAACAGGAGACACAGGCACAGCAGACGGAAATGGAACAGGGCCCGGTTGCTCCAAAGAAAAGCGGGCTCATTGCCTCCAGCAAGTATTCCGAAGAGAACACGATCAGCAAAGATTTCGTCACACCGGACGGCAAGCTCATATCGGTAGCCGATGCCAAGCAGCGGCAGAAGGAAGGCCTGCCTCTTAAGATGCGCGAGGACCTGGAGCACGAACGAGCCCGGACCGAAAAGGACACCGATTACAAACGGGACCGCAAGGACAAGGACGCCGACCGCGGGAAAGATATGGACGATTACCGGAAGAAAAAGGGAATCGATACGGCGGCAGACATTGAGAAGGAGAGAGCTAAAGCCAAGGTTCAATCCAAGGTTGACGAAATGACTCCTTCCGTCGCGGCAGGGGTAGCGGCCCGGTTAATGGCTCTCAAGGAGAAGCAGGGAGAGCTTGACACGGACCAGCAGATGCTGCTAGATGTTGCCCTGGAAAGAGCGACAGGGAAGGTAAGACAGGACCCGAACAAAGTCTTCAAGGGATCAGGCGTTACCACTCCTATCCCGCCGAAAGGCAAGCAGCCAAAGTCCGAGCCGGCCCAGTCTCGATTCGTCATCAAGTCCGTTAAATAGAGGTCCCAATGTCTGAGTACACCGTCTACGACAACGCCACGAAACGGACCATCACCTTTGACTGGAACGACTCCAACCCCCCTACCGACGCCGACATGGAGGAAGTGTTTGCGGCGGCCGGGCAGCAGACGGCTACAGCCAGTAAGCGCAGCCTCGCCGCCGAGATACCTACCGGTATCGTCCGCGGGATAGACAACCTCGGCTCCATGGCTGGTGGGGCCGTAAAGTGGGCCGGAGACGTTACCGGAGTCGACGCGATATCGGAAACCGGTGAAGATATCCGCAAGCTTTACAGCGAGAGAGCGGAGCGTCCTGAAGTAAAGGCGACGGTCCCGTCTTACAAGGACGTTGAGAACGTCGAGGATGCAGCGCGGTATCTGGGCGGCGGCCTCGGTGAAATGGTCCCAATGGTAGCCTCCAGTATTGGCGGGGCATCTGTGGGGATGAAGGCGCTTGCCGCACGTCTCGGCGCGAAGAAGGCCGCTCTTGCAGGCGCGGGAGCTTCCAGTTACGGCATGGAACTGGGAAGCATTTACGCCGACCAGGCAGAGCAGGGGATAGAGAAGCCCGGCAAGGCCGCAGCCTACGCATTGCCGGCCGCGGCCCTTGACGTTGTGGGCCAGCTTCCCATCCTCGCCAAGATCCCCCAGTTCAAGGTGCTCCAGGAATCCGCATTACTCAAGACGGCAGAAGGCGCAAACTGGTTTATGCGCGGGGCCAAGGAATCTATGAAGGGCGCCGGGGCAGAAGGCGTCACAGAGTTTATCCAGACCATCATCGAGCGCGGCGGTGCCGACCGGAGTATGACAGACAAGGCCGCGTTTGAGGAAGGTCTGAACGCAGGTATCCTTGGCGGATTTGGCGGCGGGGTAATGAGTGGCGCAGGCGCTGCAGTGTCCCGGCCGGCAGACGTGATCGTACCCGATACCGGCATCGCAGACAAAACCGTCTCCGTAGACGACGCTATCGCGGCAGCAAACGCCGAGGTTTCGGAAGGCTGGAACCACGGCAACAGAGATACTTTGCTGAAGAACTTGGGCGGCGAGGTTGACCCGATAGCCGACAGCGCGCCGGTAGCCGAAGCTACCGCAGGGGCCCGCGGTTCGCTCGATGTAGCTGATCCTCGCCAGGCGCTTGCGGATCCGATGTTGCGCCAGATGGAGACCGAGAGCTTCACCGGCTCCCCGCTCCAGGAATACAATCTGAACGACCCTGCGCAGACTTCCGGCCGGGTAGCAGCGAGTCGGCGCCTGATCCTGCCTGGAGAGCCTGGCAGGGGAACGGGCGGCGAGCTCGTCGGCGTGGAAGGATACCGCAGCAAGGACGTCATACCGAACCAGCCCATACTGAACGATGAGCAGTCGGCCGTGCAGGATACTTTCCTGAAAGGCGGTCCGAGCCTTAGCCGTGAAGCTATTGACGATGTGATCAAAAACCAGAACGACCCGAACCTGGCAGGCGAGATTGCGCAGGGACGGCAGGAGGCTGAAGCATTGCGGCAGGCGGCACAGTTGCCAGCTGCAGAACAGGTTGACCTGAACGGCGCCGGCCCCTCCCCGGTGACGACGGTCGATGCCCCGGCGCAGCCCCTCCCTGCGCCGGGGGCTTTTTCTCCCCCTGCAGCGAAACAGGAGACCGCCCCTGCGGCGAAGATCGAAACCCCGCTATCGTCGGTGCAGCAGGAGTTTATCCGCGGGAAGGTGAAGGCGCTCGGCAGCATTGAAGCGGTCCAGGCGAAGTATGGAGACCAGGCCGCACCGGTCGACCAGTTCGCAGCGAAGTACGCTGAACAGCTTTTCGCTGTGTCCGAACAACCCGCAAAGCCAGTAAAACCGTTTTCAGAAACGGTCACGCTCCCAGGGAGCGAAGGCCCGAAAATGCTCAAGGGCAAGAGCTCCAAATCCTTCACGGCCAAGGGCGCCGAGATTGAAAGCGACTATGCCGTGATGGAAGCAGACGACTTGATCGCCTCGCACAGTCACGACGGCACGCCGAACCCGAAGTACCCGCAGGAGATTCAGCCGCGCAACAGGGAAAAGGTCTCGAGCCAGCTGCAGATACAGCAGATGTCGCAGGCATTGCGCCCGGCACAGCTCGGAGAATCGGCAAAGGTAGGCAGCGGGTCCCCTTTCATCGGCCCGGATGGCGTCGTGGAATCTGGCAACGGCCGGACCCTGGCAATCCGCCAGGCCTACGATACGGAGAAGGCCGGCGAGTACCGGGAATGGCTAGGTAGCACGGCAAACAATTACGGGCTCAAAATAGAAGATATCCGGCGAATGAAAAAGCCGGTACTGGTCCGGGTCCGTAAAACCGAAGTCGACCGCCCCGCGTTCGCCCGGGAAGCCAACCAGGCCGGCATGGCAGCAATGAGCCCGGCCGAGCTCGCCAAGTCTGACGCCTCCAGGATCACCCCCGATCATATCGGAACGCTCAACGTGGGTGAAGACGGCAACCTGCTTTCTTCCGGTAATCGCCCTTTCGTCTCACAGTTCCTGAAAGGGTTAGGATCGAGCGAGGCGGCAGGCCTCACGGACGCCCAAGGATTGCCTACAAGGCAGCTTGCCGACCGGATGCAGGCCGCCATATTCACCAAGGCCTACAACGACCCTAAGCTAGTCTCCATGATGGCCGAAGAGTCGGACGTGGATATCAAGAATATCATCACGGCGCTGAACGCCGCGGCCCCCTCATTTGCCAGGACCGATGCGAAGGAGATTGTCGGGAAGCTTACCGACGCGATCGGGATGGTCCGCGAAGCGAAGCAGCGCGGGCTCACCCTCGATGACTTCTTGAGCCAGCAGGATATGTTTTCCGGAAACCGGGACGCCGACGCTGAGACGATCGCCCGCGGCATTGGCTCCATGATGCGCAGCGGGAAGAAGATGGCCGACGCCTTCCGCTCCCTGGCCGACGCGGCCGGCCGCAACAAGGATTACGCCTCGCAGGGGAATCTGCTGGGAGACAAGGCAAAGACTCCGGGCGAAATTATCGGCGCAGCGTTTAAGCAGCCGGCGCCCGCAGCTCAGCAGCAATCGTTACTCGATCAGCCGAAAGCTGAAACGAAAACGCCTGCAGCTGAAACGAAAGCGACAGGCGCTGAAACGACAGCCGGCAAATCCCGTATCGAGCAGGAGCTTGACGAGCTCGACGACGACGCGATTGCAGCCATGATCAGCAGCGCAGTGGCCAAGCCGGCCGAGCCTGCCGCAGCCAAGGCCGAGAAGGTGAAGCGCGTCCGGGCCGCCGTCGCCTCCGGGGCGAAACCCCGCGGGTCTGCCTCGATCCTTGCCGATGCAGCTAAGGAAGCAGGCCAGGGCTTTGCCGACTCGCTCAAGGCGCTGGCAGAAGCCTACGGCGTAGATGAAAGCAAGCTCTCCACCTTCCCCCCCAACTTTGACGCGGAAGGATACGCGAAGGCTAAGCCTCATTTTGAATCGGCATGGCAGCACTACAAGGCGGCCGGCAAGGGGCTGATGGAGTTCGTGCAGTACCTGGGCGACAAACTCAGCAGCCTGATCCCCGGGTTTGAATCGCAGCTGGGCTATTTCCTCGGGGAGATTCGGGGCAAACACAGCTTTGACGCCGACCTGGCAGAGAAGAACGCGCCGAAGGGGTACCAGTATCCCGATCAGCGTCCGGTGCTTACCCTGGAAGGTATGGCAGATATCGTGCCGGCTGATTACATGGCAAAGGTTGAAGCCTCGCTGAAACTCGACGAGACACAGGATATCGATACGCCAGATCGTGAACGGTTGCGAGAGGACACGGCAGAGAAGCTTTACGGTGACGGTGCCAAGAACAAAAACTACCGCGTCGACATGATCCTCGGCCTGGCAGCTTCCGGGAAGTCTGGGATTGCAAACCCTCTCGCCAAAGAGAACGGGTCCAAGATTCTTGACTCCGACGATGCCAAGGAAATGCTCCCAGAGTTCGACAACGGCAACGGCGCTAATGCCGTGCACGAAGAGAGCTCTGGGATATTCAACCGCGCATACCAGCGAGCCCTGCTCGCAGGTGACAACATTGTGCTCCCGCTTGTGGGTGGAGGACTCAAAAGCCTGGAGAGGAAGCTAAACGAGCTCAGCAAGGCCGGGTATGAAATTCATCTGCATTACGTCGACCTGGCAATGCAGAAGTCGGTCGAGCGTCTTCTTTCCCGGTACAACGAAACCGGGCGCCTTATGGACCCGCGTTTAATTGTAAACAATGGCTTGCACCCCTTTAAAAATTATAGTATTGTTAAGTCGAAGGGAGGGATTACCAATGAGCGTACTCAGACTAAACAAAGACAAGAAGGTGGAGGACAAGAGGAACGGGCTGCTTTACGGGTCGGTGGAGTGGATGGAGTGGGTGGACGATCACGTAGCGGAGGCGAGCCCGGCCGAGCAGAAGTCGCTCAGGGCGAAGTCTCAGGCGACTCCGCAGGAAGAGAAGGAGTTGCAGGATTGGAGGGAGGCCAAGACGGCCGAGAGAACCGCTACCGAGTAGAGAGCGCCACCTTCTACGACAACGATAAGCCGTTCGGCACTCCCAACATTATCGTTGAGCAGCAGACCAACCCAACGCCTAAACCTAAAAAATCGCATGTGTCCGTGCAGATAACTTCTGCCGAGGGGGGTAAAAGTGTCTCAACAGTCAATGCTCAAAAATCTGGGGCTCAAGGGAAGGGAGCAGTTGAACGAACTGAGGGGCAAAGTGCCGATGAACTTAGTAGTGGAACTGCTAGCAATGTGGCAGGAGAGCGACCCGCGCAGGTTCCAGGGTCTGTCTCTGCAGAATCTGACGATACCTCTGCTGGAGCAACAGACGCTACTGCTGGAGAAGGCGGCCGACCTGCAAGCGGATCCGGCTCAGGGTCATCTCGTCCTGCACGAAATCCTGCAGATATCCGGCCTCCCTCTCACGTTACGGGAAGCGCTCGGAACTTCACCATCACGGATGAACTTGAATTCGCTGGAGTCGGCGCTAAGTCAAAGTTCAAGAACAATGTAACAGCTATCCGCACACTGCAGACCCTGGAGCGGGAATCGCGCCCGGCTACCCCTGACGAGCAGGCGGTACTGGCGCGGTACGTCGGATGGGGCGGTCTGCCTCAGGCGTTCGACGAAAAGAAGAAGGATTGGGCGAAGGAGTATGCCGAGCTCAAAGACATCCTTACCCCGGAGCAGTACGAAACCGCAGTATCCTCAACACAGAACGCGCACTACACCGCGGCAGAAGTCGTTAAGGGTATCTGGGCTGGCGTGCAGCGTCTCGGCTTTGACAGGGGCTCTGTCCTGGAACCTTCCATGGGTACCGGCAACTTCTTCGGCCTGATGCCCCGCGAGCTGCGCTCCATGTCCAAGATGACCGGCGTGGAGTTCGACCACATCACCGGCATGATTGCCAAGAACCTTTACCCGCAGGCCCGCGTGCATGCCCCCCTTGGCTTCCAGGATCTGCAGATCACCCCGGGAAGCTACGACCTCGCCATAGGCAACCCGCCTTTCGGTGACAAGGGCGTGTTCGACCCTCTCAGCAAAACCCTTTCCAAATTCAAGATTCACGGCTACTTCTTCGCTAAGTCGGTCGACTCGCTGCGGCCTGGTGGCGTGCTGGCCATGGTCGTCTCCAAGGGATTCCTAGACGCCAACGACGCGAGAGGTAAAGCTCAGCGTGACTACGTGGCCGACCGCGCCAAACTGCTCGGAGCGATCCGGCTGCCCGACTCCGCGTTTTCCGCCAATGCCGGTACCGAAGTCACTACCGATATCGTGTTCCTGCAGAAGCTGGCGCCAGGCGAAGCGGGCAACTCTGCCGAGTGGAACGAGATGGGCGCAGTGCAGGACCCGGCGACCGGTGCCGATATCGCTATCAATAAATACTTCACCGCTCACCCTGACATGATGCTGGGGGAAATGGCACTGAGGGGAGGGGCGTGGCGGGCTGGAGGCGCTATTCTCACTGAACGCGAGGGCTCGAACCTGGGCGAACTGCTGCAGGCCGCTATCGAGAACCTGCCGAAAGGTGTCATAACCAACGGCGCGCAGGCCAGCACCGCGAGCCTCAATGCTGCCGCGGCTTCCAGCCTGAAAGCTGTCTACGACGTTCGCCCCTACAACTACTTCATAGAAGACGGCAAGGTGTACCAGCGCATGCCCGATATCAACGGCGACGCGCAGGCGCAGCCGGTTGAAGCGAAGGGCACGACGGCCGACCGGATCGTCGGCATGGTAGAGTTGCGGGATACGGTGCGGAAGCAGCTGGCGCTGGAGGCGAGTGACAAAAGCTCTGCCATGGCGATAGACCACAACAGAAAGAAGCTGAACACCCTTTACGACGCCTACGTGAAGAAGCACGGCAACCTGAACAACGACACGAACAAGCGCTTGTTCTGGGATGACGCCGACGCGCCCCTGGTGCGCTCGCTGGAGAAGAGTTTTGACAAGGGGCTCAGCAAGGACCTGGCGAAGAAGAACGGCAAGGATGCGCGGGAGCCGAGCGCCAAGAAGGCCGACATTTTCACCAAGCGCGTGCTCTCACCCTCCATGGAAGTCACCAAAGTGGAGAGTGGGCCCGATGCGCTCTCTGCTTCAATGAACGAGAAAGGCCGCGTCGACTTCGCTTACATGGAATCGATTTATGGAAAAGGAGCCGACGAGCTGGCCGCCGAGCTCGGCAACGCGATCTTTGAAGACCCGAACGCGGGATGGCAGCCTGCAAGCGAATACCTCGCGGGGAACGTCAAGGCGAAACTGGCAGAGGCGATCAACGCCGCGAAGACGGACCCGAAGTACAGCCGCAACGTGGAGGCGCTCGACGCCGTGCAGCCCGAGGACGTGCCGGCCGCTGATATCTTCGTTGCCCCCCATGCCTTCTGGGTACCCGAGGAAGTCTATCACCAGTTTGCAGCCGAAGTGCTCAAGGGCACCATGGCGGGCGGCTACTCCAGGGGAACGCACCGCTGGGACACCAGGTTTACCAGCTCGGACAATACGCTCAATACGGTGCAGCTCGGTACCAGCCGCATGTCTGCAACCTCCATCATGTCTACCTTGATGGCCAACAAGCAGATTGCTATCTACGACCCGAGCCCGGTAAAGGACGGACCCCGCGTGCTGAACGCAGGCGAGACGGCTGCAGCACAGGGCAAGGCCGACGAGCTGACCGAGCTCTTTCAGGATTGGATCTGGAAGAATCAGGAGCGCCGGCAGAAGGTTGTCAGGAAGTACAATGACCTGATGAACACGACGGTAGACGGGAAGCATGACGGCTCGCACATGACGTTCCCGGGTATGTCTCCCACCTTCCGCTTCCGGCCTCACCAGAAGAACGCCGTGCACCGCTCGATCCAGCAGGGCGTCGCGCTTTACGATCACGTCGTCGGCGCCGGCAAGACGGCTGTAATCGTGGCGGCAGTAATGGAGTTGCGCCGGCTGGGCCTGGCTAAGAAGCCGATGATCACTGTGCCGAATCACCTGGTAGAGCAGTGGGCCGCGAGCTTCGCCAAGATTTACCCGAATGCCAAGATCCTCGCCGCGACGAAAAAGGACTTCAAGGGCGAGAACCGGCGCCAACTGTTTGCCAAGATTGCTACTGGAGACTGGGACGCGGTTATCATTGCGCACTCGTCGTTCAAGTTTATCCCGGTGCCGCCTGCAACGCAGATGGAAATCCTTAACGAGCAGAAAGCTGAAATCCTTTCCGCACTGCTGGAGGCGAAAGAGGACGCCGGCAAGAAGCTTTCCGTCAAGAAGCTGCAGGAGGCGAAAGACCGGATCGAGGCGAAGATACAGGCGCTGGCCGACATGCCTAAAGACGACTCGCTCAACTTCGAAGAGATGGGCGTCGATGCACTCTTCACCGACGAGGCTCACGAATTCAAAAACCTCTTCTACACCACGACCATGCAGAACGTCGCAGGCCTGGGCGATCCTACCGGCAGCGGCCGCGCCTTCGACATGTTCATCAAGACGCAGTACCTGATGCGCAGAAACGGCGGCAAAGGCGTCTATTTCGCCACAGGGACGCCGATCAGCAACAGCCTGGCAGAAGTGTTCCACATGCAGCGCTTCCTGCAGTACGACGAGCTCAAGGCCCGCGGGCTTGCAAACTTCGATGCATGGGCCTCCGCGTTCGGCCTGGCAACGTCGGACTGGGAGCAGGATGCGGGCGGGCGCTACAAGCAGAAGACCCGCTTCCGCAAGCTGGTGAATCTCCCTGAGCTCAAGCAGCTCTGGCGCATGGTCACCGACACCATCACCAACCCGGACCTGATCAAGGATGCCGAGGACCAGGGCCAGGTATTCCCCCTGCCGAAGATCGAAGGCGGCAAGCCTAAGAACGTGGTCGTGGAGCGCTCCAGCCAGCAGGCCGAGTACATCGGAGTGCCGCGGGAACAGACCGACGACGACGGTAACGTGATTGTGAATACCGAGAACGGTATGCCGCTTGTCTCTTACGACCCCGGCACCATCGTTTTCCGCATGGAGCACTGGCTTGACGAGAAGAAGGCGGGTAACACCAGGGAAATGCCGCTTGTCATCACCGGCGACGCTCGCAAGGCAGGCCTTGACTTCCGCCTGATCGACGAGAGCGCGCCCGACTTCGCCGGCTCCAAGACGAACACGGCCGTCAACGAGATTCACGAAATCTGGAAAGAGAACGATCACCGCAAGGGTACCCAGCTGGTATTCATCGACTTGTCGACACCGAAGGCTCACAAGGGGCAAGCCCTGGCGAAGATGGCAGAGACGGTGCCGACCTACTTCGTAAAGGTCGGAGCAGATAGCATCGTTCATGTCCCGGGTAAGCCTGTCAAACTCTCAGCCCTGGCAGATGAAGAGTTCTTCTATGTGAGCAAGGGGAGCGGGGCAAAGCGGAACGTCACGGTTTACGAGCGACAGAGCGGTACGGCTATCAGCATGGGCCGGAACGTCACGGAGGCAAAGGAGAACGCCAACGAGCGAATCTTGCAGAACGGGCCGGAAACGATGCTGGAGCGGCTACGCCGGCAAGCGATATCTGATGACCAGATCGACGCCTACATGGTGGCATGGGAGGAAGCACAGGCCAGCAAGGAGGATGACGGCGACGAGAACGTGGAGAAGGGACCGGAGATATCCTTTGATGATCTGCTGGCTGATTCCGGGAAGTCGGACTTCTCGGTCTACGACGATATCAAAACCAAGCTGATCGGCAAGGGGATACCTGAGGATCAGATAGCCTATATCCACGACGCCAACACCGACGCGCAGAAGCACGACCTCTTCGCCAAGGTGAACGCCGGCGTGGTCCGGGTCCTGCTCGGCTCTACAGCCAAGATGGGCGCCGGTACCAACGTGCAGAAGAAGCTGGTAGGACTGCATCACCTCGATGCTCCCTGGAAGCCTTCCGACCTGGCACAGCGGGAAGGGCGTATTGTGCGGCAAGGCAACGAATTCTATTACGAGGACCCTGCCGGGTTCGTCGTGAAGATCAGGCGCTACGCTACCAAGCAAACCTATGATTCCCGTATGTGGGAAATCATCGAGACGAAAGCTAAGAGCATCGAGCTTTTCAAAACTGGCGGCAAGGAGTTGCGCGAGATAGAGG
>Ga0114983_1000950_pt1 | contig 11722 bp, 13 predicted proteins | sample Shrwel_input2_RT_FD_87182 | JGI IMG/M metagenome (GOLD analysis project Ga0114983, IMG submission 87182) | Subsurface microbial communities from deep shales in Ohio, USA - Utica-3 well 1 S input2 RT | ecosystem: Environmental > Aquatic > Deep subsurface > Shale gas/oil reservoir > Produced... | reverse complement strand
GCTTCGACCAGGGCCTGCGACAGCTGGCCCTTGCCGATTGCCGGGTGGCCAATCGCTGCAGCAACCGCTGGATCGCTGACCGCGTCGGCAAGCCCGCGCAGCACATTCGACCAGTCGCCGAAGCGGGAGGTGTCGCGCGCCAGCTCGAACACGGCTTTCGCGTACGGCCGCGCCAGTGTGCTCAGCTCGGCCATCAGACTTTCGCCGCCAGCTCGGAAATCAGCTCGGCGTGGGCGCCGGCGTTGATCTCGCGCTTGAGGATCCGGGCCGCACCGGCCACGGCCAGCTCACCAACCTGGCGACGCAGCGCGTCCTTGGCCTGCGTCACTTCGCGGACCACTTCGGCGTGGCCGGCGGCGACGATGCGAGCCTTTTCGGACTCGGCGTCGGCACGCGCCTGCTCGACCAGCTGGGTTGCCTGCTTGTTGGCAGCGGCGACGATTTCCTGCGCCTGAGCCCGGGCGGACTTCAGCGCGTCATCGCCGCTCTTCGACGCTTCGGCAAGCGCCTTCTGACCCTTCTCCGCCGCAGCCAGGCCGTCGGCGATGCGCTTCTGACGCTCGTCGAGGGCCTTCGTGATCGGCGGCCAAACGAACTTCATCGTGAACCAGACGAAGATCGCGAACACGATCATCTGGCCGACGATGGATGGAATACTGGCCTGCATCGCTTAGGCTCCGAAAAAAAGGATCAACCGGCTTGTCTTGAGAACGACGCGCTTACTGCGCGGCGGTCTGGACAACAGCGAGCAGTGGGTTCGCGAACATCATCAGCAGACCCATGGCGACACCGATGATCGCGACGGCGTCGAGCAGGCCGGCGATGATGAACATCTTGGTCTGCAGCATGTTCGCCAGTTCCGGCTGACGCGCGGCGCCTTCCAGGAACTTGCCGCCGAGCAGGCCGAAGCCGATGGCGGTACCGAGGGCGGCCAGACCGAAGATCAGACCGATGGTCAGCGCGGTGTTGGCTTGGATTTGGGCGACGAGTTCCATGAAGTGCTCCGTTGGGGTTCTGCGTTGAAAAGCGTTTTGAGGGAAGTGCAGCGGCAGCCAGGTCAGGCGCTGCTTTGTGGCGACTGCTTAATGATGCTCGGCGTCGTCGTGATTCTCGTTGGCCATGCTGAGATACACGATGGTCAGCGTCATGAAGATGAACGCCTGCAGGGTCACGACGAGAATGTGGAAGATCATCCAGCCCATGCCGGGGATGACCTGCGCCCACCAGGGCAGCAGCGCGATCAGGATGAAGATCAGCTCGCCTGCGTAAAGGTTGCCGAACAGTCGCAGCGCCAGCGACAGCGGCTTGGCGAGATATTCGACGGTATTCAGGATGATGTTGAACGGCAGCAGCTTGGCGCCGAACGGATGGGTCAGGAATTCCTTGGCGAAACCGACCACACCCTTGGACTTGAAGCTGTACCAAAAGATGAAGAAGAACACCGACAGCGACAGCGCGAACGTCGCGCTCATGTCAGCCGATGGAACCACGCGCAGCGCATGCAGTCCGAGAACATGCTCGCCGAACAGCGGCAGCAGGTCGACCGGCACCAGATCCATGCAATTCCACAGGAACACCCAGCAGAAGATGGTCAGCGCGAACGGCGCGACGAACGAGCGGTCGCCCTTGAAGCTGTCCTTCACCGAGTTGTCGACGAATTCGATGATGATCTCGACGAAGTTCTGCAGCTTGCCCGGCACGCCGGATGTCGCGCGCACGGCGGCAATGCGGAACAGCGTCAGGAAAACCAGACCCAGCACGGTCGAGAAGAACAGCGTGTCGATGTGCCAGTTGCTCATCGACACGAAACCCGCGTCGTGATTCGACGTCAGATGCATCAGGTGATGCGAGACGTATTCCGCTGGAGTCTTGGCCGCGCCGCTTTCTGCTGACATCACGAATCCCAGGTCAGAGCCCACCAGTAAACCGAAAGCGCAACTGCGAACGTTGTGATCAACGGTGCGAAGTTGCTGCCGAATATCTTCACTGCAACTGCAAACAGCACCACGGCAAGCGCGAACTTGCGCATTTGCGCCCGGTAGAAATTCGCCACGACCTGATTGGGGTCGTCGGAATGCTTGCCGAACTTCTTGAGCGCCGCATAGAACGTGAGCGTTGCCGCAATCACCCCGCCCACGAATGCCGCGCCGCCGGACTGGAGATCCCGAATCCAGTACCAGATCAGCGCACCGAGCAATCCGATGATCAGTTGCCGCAGTGCGATGCGATGGGCTGTGTTCATGCGAGCTTTGTAGCGTCGCGATGAGCGCCGGGGGCGTCAAAGCGCGCGGAGTATACGCAGCTACGGTGTCGATCTTCAACTATCTCGCTTGGAAATCCCTGCAATCTCCGCGCTTTGCGCACTACACCGGCTGCCTCCTGCATATGTCACCTGCAACGCACGCTGACACGGCAACAGCGGTCTGGACCCGCAGATGCGATCGTCGCTTCGGACCGCGGACGGCGGCCTGATCGATTCGCTGCGGATCACGCGATCAGGTTTCCTGACGCCTTCGTTCGAGCATCTGAATCGGTGCTGCCGGCGTCACGCCGATGACACAGCGGCCCGGCGAAGCGTCACCGCGAATCGGCTGCCGACAGCCGTCGGTCGCGCTGTCGGCAGCAGGCTCGAACGTCTCAGCCGCGCATCACCTTGCCGACCACACGCATCAGCACGCCTCTCGGGGTGACTGCGCTGGCAAACGCCGCGAGCTTGGTCATGCCGCCCGGCACGACGACGCGGCTGCGGCTGTCGAGTCCGGCAAGTGAGGCATCGACGATGAACTGGGCCGACACCATCGTGCCCTTGGGCACCTTCTTGCGCAGGTTGTGCACGCCGGTCGCCTCGAAGAACGCGGTGTCGACCGGCCCCGGGCAGACCGCCATGACATGGACGCCGCGGTCCCGGACTTCCTCGTTCAGCGCATCGCTGAACGAATAGACGAACGCCTTGGTCGCGGCATACACCGCGAAGAACGGCATCGGCTGGAACGCCGCCGACGACGCGACGTTGATGATTGCGCCGTGCTTCGCTTCGAGCATCGCCGGCAGGAAGGCATGCGACAGGTCGACCACCGCCGACGCGTTGAGCCGGATTTCCTCCGCTTCGCGCGCCGCGTCCTGCTTTTCGAACGCGCCCTGGGTGCCGAAGCCGGCGTTGTTGATCAGCAGATCGACCGACATTTCCAGCGCGTCGACCTGCTTCTTCAGCTTGGCGCCGCATTCCGGCTTCGACAGGTCGGCGGCGATCACCTGAATGTTGCGACCGGTTTCGCGGGTCAGCTCGCCGGCCAGCTGGCGCAGCTTGTCCTCGGAGCGGGCGACGAGAATCAGATCAGTGCCGGCACGGGCCAGCGTGGCGGCAAACGCGGCACCGATGCCGCTGGAGGCCCCGGTGATCAGGGCGGTCTTGTACGTGGTCATGGGCGGGTCTCGATTCGGATCGCAGCAATGCTGCAGCGCCGCAGTGTACGCAGCGCGATCCGATATGCGGGATTACCTCGACGACCGTGCGCGGCTCAACGCAGCAGCTTCAGCACCTGCTGCAGCTGGGCATTGTTGTCGAAGGCGATCACCAGCTTGCCGCGACCGCGCGGAGTCTGGCTCAGGCTGACCGGCACGCCGAAGCGCTCGCTCAGTTCGCTGGCCAGCGGCGATACCGGCTTCGGCTCCGGTTCCGGCGGTTTCGGCCGCAGGCTCGACGCCAGCAGCGCCTCGGTCTGGCGCACGGTCAGTCCACGCTCGACCACCTGCTTCGCAAGCTCCGCCTGCTTCGAGGCGCTGGCCCCGAGCAGTACCTTGGCGTGGCCCAGCGACAGCAGCCCGTTGCGGACCAGCGCCTGCACACCGGGATCGAGATCGATCAGCCGCAGCAGGTTGGAGATCGCCGCACGCGACTTGCCGACTGCTTCGGCCGCCAGCTCGTGGGTCAGGCCGCACTCGTCGATCAGCCGGCGCAGCGCTTCGGCTTCTTCCAGCGGATTCAGATCGGCACGCTGGATGTTCTCGACCAGCGCCACCGCCATCGCCGTGCGGTCTTCCATCTTGCGGACCACGGCCGGAATCACCGTCAGCCCGGCCAGCTTCGAGGCGCGCCAGCGCCGTTCGCCGGCGACGATCTCGTAGGCGCCCTCGCCGACTTCGCGGACGATGATCGGCTGCACCACGCCCTGCGCGCGGATCGACTCGGCCAGCGCTTCGAGCTGGGCCGGATCGAAGACCCGGCGCGGCTGATGCCGGCCGGCGCTCAGCTGCTCCAGCGGCAGTTCGCGCAGTTCATCGCCGGCGGCTTCCACCGCCTGCGGCTGCGAACTGCCAAGCAGCGCATCGAGCCCGCGGCCCAGTCCCCGTTTCTTGATCGACACTTATTCGTTCCCCAGACGCAGCTGGCCACCGTCATGGCGGCGCAGCAGTTCGCCGGCCAGCGCAAGATAGGCCTTGGCACCGGCGGATGCGGCATCGTAGGTCATCACCGGCACGCCGTGACTCGGCGCCTCGGCCAGCCTGACGTTGCGCGGCACCAGCGTGCGGTAGACCTTGTCGCCGAAATGCTCGGTCAGCTGCGCCGACACCTCGTTCGACAGGTTGTTGCGCGGATCGAACATGGTGCGCAGCAGACCGTCGATTTCCAGCCGCGGATTGATCACCCGCTGGATCTTCTTGATCGTGTCGACCAGCGCCGTCAGGCCTTCCAGCGCGTAGTACTCGCACTGCATCGGAATCAGCACGCCGTCGGCGGCGACGAAGGCATTGACGGTCAGCTTCGAGAGCGCCGGCGGACAGTCGATCAGGATGTAGTCGTAGTCGATCGCGACCGATTCCAGTGCCAGCTTCAGTGCGAAATCGCCCGCAGGCATGTCGCGCAGCTTGATCTCGGCTTCGGTCATGTCGGCGTTGGCCGGCAGCACGTTGAAACCCAGACCTTCGCTGGTGGTGATCGCATCGCGCGCCGTCACCGCTTCCAGCAGCACGTCGCGCACCGACCACTTCAGACGGTACTTATCGACACCGCAGCCCATCGTCGCATTGCCCTGGGCATCGAGATCAACCAGCAGCACGCGCCGCCGGGTTGCTGCCAGCGAGGCCGCGAGGTTGATCGTCGTCGTGGTCTTGCCGACGCCGCCTTTCTGGTTGGCGATGGCGATGATGCGGGTCATGAGCAGGCGTCTTCCGGGTGAGGCGTCATGGGCAGCTTAGCGGGCGCGCAGGACAAGCAACTGCCGCATCTCGTCGAGTCCCGGCACCGGCAGGCGCGTGGTCGACTCGATCAGCCAGCGTTCCGGCAACGCGGCCCGCTCGGCATCGTCGACATGCGCCTTCATCGCCAGCCAGCGACTGTCCGGGCCGGCCAGATGCTCGGTGACGGTGACGAAATCCGCGAGGCTGGCGAACGCGCGGCTGATGATGAAATCGTAGGTGTCGTCCGGCACATGATCCTCGGCGCGCCCTTCGAACACCTCGGCATTGGCAAGACCGAGTGCACGAATCGCATGGCGCATGAAACGTGCCTTCTTGCCGGCCGAATCCAGCGTCGTGACCTTCACGCCGGGCCGGGCGATCGCCAGGATCAGCCCGGGAATGCCCGCACCGCTGCCGACATCGATCAGCCGCGCGCCATCGGTGAGCTGCGGCAGCGCCGGCAGCACAGTCAGAGAATCGAGCAGATGGCGCAGCACCATGTCGTCGACGATCTTGATGCCCGACAGGTTGTAGGTGGCATTCCACTTCTCGAGCTCGGCGAGGTAGCGCATCAGCGGCGCAGTCAGCTCGACATCGAGTCCGAGTCGTTCCAGGCCCAGTCGCAGACGGCGCTCGCTGTGCGGGTGGCGGGACTCGCTCATGGCCGGGCAACCGTGGGAACAAAGGTGGAAACGGACGTGGCCTGCATGATCGCGGACGTGGACGAGGCCGCGAAGTATATGTCGGCGGCCTGTCGGCTCATCCGGCGACCGCTTCGCTGCCGGTTCAGCCCGCTGCTGGCCGCGCGCCGCGCCGCTGCTGCTCGACCATCAGGCAGCGGTCCTGAACCACGGCGATGCCGGCCCGAGCCAGCGCTTCGGCAAAGCCGTCGTGGCGAATGCCGGACTGCAGCCACACGGCTCGCGGTTTCGCTGCCAGCAGATCGTCAAGATGCCCGGCCAGCGCCGATGGCAGCCGGAACACGTCGACCAGATCGATCGTCCCCGGCACGTCGACCAGCTTCCGGTACACCGGCTGGCCGAGGATGGTGGTGACGTCCGGGTAGTAGACCGGCACCGGCACGATGTCGTAGCCGGCTCGCGCCATCGCCGCCGGCACGTAATGCGCCGGCTGGTCGTCATGCGATTCCGGCTTGATGCCGAGCACGGCGATGCGCCGGGTGGCGGCGAGCAGCGCGGTGATGCCGTCGGCGGTGGTGATCAGGTTCTGCTGCCAGGACATGGCGCTCGCTTCGGTCGGGCTTGTCGGCATCGTAGCAACCCGCCCGGTCCGCGCTGCTTGATTCCGCAGGCTCGGCGCGGGCAGGCTGGCGCGGACCTCACCCCATCTGGAGCCGCCATGGACCTCGGAGCGTTCTCGATCAGCCTCGCCGTCAAGGATATCGAGGCTTCACGGCAGTTCTACGAGAAGCTCGGCTTCGCCGTGTTTCACGGCCAGCAGTCGCAGGGCTGGCTGATCCTGAAGAACGGCGATCACGTGATCGGCCTGTTCCAGGGCATGTTCCCGACCAACATCATGACCTTCAACCCGGGCTGGAACGCCGACGCGAAAACGCTCGACGCGTTCACCGACGTCCGCGAACTGCAGCGGCACCTGAAGGCGCGGGGCCTGAGCCTGATGACCGAAGTCGACGAGGCCGGCAGCGGTCCCGGCAACTTCATGCTGGCCGACCCGGATGGCAACGTGATCCTGATCGACCAGCACGTCTGATCGGAAAACGCCGCGCTAGCGGCGCAACGCGGCGCCCGGATACTCGCCCGGCCGCAGGATCGGCAGTGCGATGCCGGTCACCACGGCCTCGTACGGATTCGGCGCCGCCAGCAGGCTGCCGTCGAGCGCCGAGCCGATCGCCGGAATCGACGTGCCGAGCGCGACATTCACCACGTTGGTCAGGTTCGGCAGGCTCAAGGCGCTGACCACGGCCGCGTACTGCACCTGCTGCTCGTAGAACAGCAGGCCGACTTCATCGCCGGCTTCGAGTTCCTCGCCCACTGCCGGCAGATCGACGACCGCGTTCTGATGGCTGCGATTGCTGCTGTGCGTGCCTTCGACGAATGGCGTCGTCTGATCATCGACAAGGATCAGGCTGCCGTTGCGGCGGATGCCGACACCGACGAAGGCGATCGCCGCGCGCGGCAGCAGGCTCGGGCCTGCGGTCACGTCGATCCGGCCCAGCTGCGGCACGCCGGCCAGCACGTAGCCGCTGCCGGGTACGGTCACCACCGGTACGAACGTCGGCGCACTGCCGAGCAACTGACCAACGCTCGCCGTGGCACTGGCCAGGGCCGCCGGCAAGCTGCCGGGGCCGGACAGGCTGCCGGCCGGCACGCGATCCAGCGCCAGGCCCACCGGCGAGCCGCCGGGCTGACCATCGACCGTCGCCGCCACGCTCAGGCAGACCTTGGGGATTGCATCGAGGCCGCTGGCCGGGCCGTCCTTCAGCCAGCGTGCGTACCAGGCCACCACGGCGTCGACACCGTTGACCGAACCGCAGCTGGCCGTGCCTTCGATCTGATTGGCCAGCGGATTCATGTGGCCGCCTTCGGTGCTCAGCAGACGCACATCGCCGCCGGCCGCCGTGAAGTAATCGGCGTTGCGCACGCCTTCGGTCAGGTTGAACAGCACATCGCGATTGCCCTGCAGGAACAGCGCCGGCACCGCGCGCAGCCGCGCCTGTGTCTCGCCGAAGCCCCACGGCGCATTGGCCGCTTGCTGCGTTTCGAAGTAGCGCATGCCATGCGTGAAGAAGAACGGATCGACTTCCTCCTCCGCCAGCGTGCGCGGCTGCGTGCCCGGACGGCTCAGTGCGGCGATCAGGTCGTCGCGAGTGCGCACCGTCGATGCCAGCAGGTTGCCGGGGCCAACCTGGTTGCAGAGAGCTGCCACCACCGGCGTGTTGACGACCCCGCCGGTCGTGCCGAGCAGGCACAGCAAGCCGTCGAACGACAGCTTGACGCCATCGCCGGGCAGCAGGCTGTACAGCAGGTTGTTCCAGGTGCCGTTCGGCACGATGGCATCGATGCGCGCGTCGAGCGCCGCCAGCGTCATCTGGTAGCCGCCGCCGTAGCTGACGCCCAGCGTGCCGACCTTCAGGTCGCGGTCGATGCCGGTACCGGTCTGGCGCTGGAAGTTGAACGTGTCGGCGTTGTCGTAGGCCCAGTCGAGCAGCCGCCGCGTGTCCTGCGTTTCCAGCGCCGGGTCGATGATCCGGGCATTGCTGGTGGCCGCCGAATCGCCGTGACCGCGCTGATCGAAGCTGATCACCGCATAGCCGTGGAACGGCAGTGCCGCCGCCAGCTGCTCGATCGACGGGAAGTGCGGCGCGCTGCGCACCGCGCTCAGATCACCGCTGGCGGCCAGCGCGCGCAGCCGGGTGCCGCCGTAGCCGTGACTGTGCAGCACGATCGGGAAGCGGTCTTCCGGGCAGCGCGCCGGCAGCAGCAGCGTGTAGTGGAGCGTCGAGGTCGGGGTCGGGTCGGTCGACGGGTCGCTGTCCGATGGCAGGTCGACGACCAGCGTGCGGTCGATCGCTTGGGCCGGCGTCGGGCTGGCGCAGGCCGCCGTCGGCGGCGGGACCGACACCGCCACGTCGCTGCTGCCGCCGCAGGCAGCCAGGATCAGCACGGAGCTGCAGAGCGCAGCGCGAACAATCAGATGCATGGCCGATCGGTCCTCGGGAAAGTGGGGCGCGGGAGTATGCCGCCGGACGCCTAATCGAGCGCGGCGCGGTAGATCGAATTGCGCGGCTGCGCGAACACCCGACGCAGCATCGGCTCGAAGAACGACAGCGGCAGCGTCTCGGCGGCCGGGTCGAAGGCCGGGCTGTCGTACTTCGCGCAGAACTCCTCGGTCAGCGCGTAGTGCGGCGAATCGCGGAAGGCATCGCGCATGTCGCGATTCATGCCCAGGTGATGGAAGAAGTAGTAGCCCTGGAAGATGCCGTGGTGGGCCACCATCCAGTGGTAGGCCTCCGGCACGAACGGCTTGACCAGGGCAGCGGCGACATCCGGATGGTTGTAGGTGGCGAGCACATCGCCCAAGTCATGCAGCAGCGCGCAGACCACGTATTCCTCGTCGCGGCCATCGCGATGGGCGCGGGTCGCGGTCTGCAGGCAGTGCGTCAGCCGGTCGATCGGAAAGCCGCCGAAGTCGCCGTCGAGCAGCTTCATGTGAGCGAGGATGCGGTCCGGCAGCTGCCGCGCGAACGCACCGAATTCCTTGGCGATCAGCTGCCAGTCCTCGGGGCTGCTGGATTCGATGCTGGTGAAGCCGGCACGGGCACTGCTGGCATCGGCTGGGCTCATCGGAGGCACTCCATCGGCTCGGGTCGGGTGGCGGTCACTTCAGCTGCTTCCACAGGAAGGCATAGGCCAGCGCTCCCATCCGCGCCAGCTGCGGATTGTTGGCGGCACCACCATGGCCGCCTTCGATGTTCTCGTAGTACAGGACATCGTGACCCTGCTGCGCCATCCGGGCGGCCATCTTGCGGGCGTGACCGGGATGGACGCGGTCGTCACGCGTCGAGGTGGTGAACAGCACGCGCGGGTACTTCGCGTCGGGCTTCAGGTTCTGGTACGGCGAGTACTTCGCGATCCACGCCCATTCCTCCGGAATATCCGGATTGCCGTACTCGCCCATCCACGAGGCACCGGCCAGCAGCTGATGGTAGCGGCGCATGTCGAGCAGCGGCACCTGGCAGACCACGGCGCCGAACAGCTCCGGCCGCTGAGTCAGCATCACGCCCATCAGCAGGCCGCCATTGCTGCCGCCCTGGATGCCGAGATGCTTCGGCGACGTGACCTTGCGCTTCGCCAGGTCTTCGGCAATCGCGATGAAATCGTCGTAGGCGCGCTGGCGGTTCGCCTTCAGCGCCGCCTGATGCCAGGCCGGGCCGAACTCGCCACCGCCGCGGATGTTGGCCAGCACGTAGACGCCGCCGCGTTCCAGCCACGAGGCACCGACGCCAGCGCTGTAGCTCGGCAGCATCGACACTTCGAAGCCGCCGTAGCCGTAGAGCAAGGTCGGGTTGCGGCCATCGAGCTTGAGGCCCTTGCGCGACACCTGGAAGTACGGAACCCGGGTACCGTCCTTCGACGTCACTTCGTGCTGGACGATGTCCAGCCCGCTGGCATCGAAGAACGGCGGCAGCGCCTTCAAGCGCTGCGCTGCGCCGCCGCCGAGGCTGGCGCGGTACAGCGTCGTCGGGGTCAGGAAATCGGTGACGGTCAGCCAGTAGTCGTCGCTGCTGTCGTCGTCGATCGCCGACACGCCGAGTGCGCCGAACGCCGGCGCCTCGATCGGCGTGCGCGTCCAGCCGTCGCGGCCCGGCTTCAGCAGGTAGAGCCGGCTGCGCACGTTGTCCAGCTCGTTTACGATCAGCGCCGACTTCAGCCCCGCCAGCCCGCTCAGCGACTTGCGCGGACCCGGCGTGTACAGCGTCGCGAATGCGCGCTGGCCGGCCAGGAACTCGGCGACGGCGATCGCCAGCAGCGCGCCACCCGGATGGATTTCGCCGCCGATCGCCCAGTCGCTGCGCAGTTCGATGGTCAGCTGATCGCGCCAGAAGCCGACCTGGGCGTCGTCGGGCACGTTCAGCAACTCGAAACGGTCGCCGACCTTGAGCCAGTTCTCGCCGCTGTAGAACGTCGTTGCCCGGCGGATCATCTCGTGGTGATGGCCGCCGCTGTCGATCACCAGCGCGCTCGATGCCACGTCCTCCTTGGCTCCGGCAAACACGTCGACGGCATCGGCCAGCGGCGTGCCGCGCTGCCACTTGCGGACGATGCGCGGATAGCCGCTGTCGGTCAGGCTGCCGGGGCCGAAATCGCTGGCGATGTAGACCTCGTCGGGGCCGGCCCAGGTGATGTCGGTCTTCGCTTCAGGTGCCACGAAGCCGTCGCTGACGAAGGCCCTGGCGAGCAGATCGAACTCGCGGATCACCACGGCATCGCCGCCGCCGCGCGACAGTTGCAGCAGGCAGCGCTGGTAGTCCGGATGCCGGCAATCAGCACCCTTCCAGACCCAGTTCTCGTGCTCCGCCGCTGCCAGTGCGTCGAGATCGAGCACTGTTTCCCAGACCGGATCGGCCTTGGCGTATTCCTCAAGCGTGGTGCGCCGCCAGATGCCGCGTACCTGCTTCGCATCGCGCCAGAAGTTGTAGTAGCGATCGCCGATCTTGGTGACGTACGGAATCCGCGCCTCGGAATCGAGGATGGTCAGCAGGCGATCGTGGATCGGCTTGAAATCGGGGCTCGCTTCGAGTTCCTGGGTAGCGACCGCATTGCGCGACCGCACCCAGTCCAGCGCCTTGGCATCGTCGACCGCTTCCAGCCACAGGTATGGATCGTCACCGCCGCCGTCCGCCGCCGCCACTGCACCGCCCTGCACGCTGACCGCCATCGCCACTCCCAGTAAAAAGGTCTTCAAACAGGTTTTCAACCAAGTCTTCATCGAAAGCGAACCCTCGAAAGTTGCCGCACCGTAACCGCCGGATCGGCGCACGGCAATGCGGGCGACACGGGGG
>Ga0114983_1000948_pt1 | contig 11726 bp, 11 predicted proteins | sample Shrwel_input2_RT_FD_87182 | JGI IMG/M metagenome (GOLD analysis project Ga0114983, IMG submission 87182) | Subsurface microbial communities from deep shales in Ohio, USA - Utica-3 well 1 S input2 RT | ecosystem: Environmental > Aquatic > Deep subsurface > Shale gas/oil reservoir > Produced... | reverse complement strand
TATGGACACGGTAGTCGCCCACGTCAGCCGCTACGTGACGGAACAGAACATCGAGCGGCAGGAGCTGGTCTTCAACGAGCATTTGCCCATCGGTTCTACCGCCTACATGCGGCCGTGGCTGACTACCAAACCCTGCGCACCCACCAAGCACTCTCAGATCAGCGACGTCGTTTATGACAGTACCTGGGAAAAGATGGTCGCTGATCTGTGTGATGATCACAGCGACATCGCGGCCTGGGCGAAAAACGACCACCTGGATTTCAAGGTTCGTTACCTCTGGCGCGGTTCTTCCCGTAACTTTTTGCCGGACTACCTGATTCGATTCAACTCGGGCAAGATCTTGGTCCTGGAGGTTAAAGGGCAAGACAATTCACAGAATGCCGAAAAGCGTAAGGCCATGGAGACTTGGGTAGAAGCGGTTAATGCTCAGGGCGGCTTCGGGCAATGGGCGTTTGATACTGTGTTCGAGCCCTCAAAAACCATGGACGTTATTGCGCGGCATTTGTGAGGGTTGAGGTATTCACTCTTTAAACCATTATCAGCGATGTAAGGAAACAACCATGCTACATAAAATCATTCTGTCATCGATCCCTGTCTCGATCTTAATCGCAGCTTTCATGCTTTACAGCAATCCCACTACTCACACCGCTGTCTGTGTAGTCGACAACCTCGGTTCAGGCATGGCCTCCATGATAGATGGGCTAATAGATCAGGGTGCTTATTGTAGAGAAAACAATAACGACTCAGAGTACACCTCAAACGGAGCGAGAAGCTATATCGAGACTGGCTGGCACATAGATTCGATCGATCACCAGGCATTCAGTGCTGGCAGATCTAGCAATGGACAGCGCCTGTATAGTGTTTCCGCTGTTATTATTTTGGTCCGCTAACAATTGCAATAGAAGGAAGTTCTCCCACAAATGGTGTCAGTCGCCATCAGTGAAAGACCTGCCATATAGCCCATCATCCTCCATGACGACCGCTACCATAGTAACGGGACTTCGCAATGCTCGATTGGTTAGATAACGGTCGTTTGTTGGACGCATCCACTCATTCCTCAAAAATACCCGATTCTGGCTTTTTTGTGTCCAACAATCTCGTGCAGCATTCTATGATCAGAAAAGCCTCAATGCCCTGGGGAATTGGTGACATGTCAATAATGCCCGCATCCAAAAAGGTCAGTTCCCAGTGCTCTTCCCTGTCAGGGTAATACACATACCCAATCGCTAAATCCCAATTTTTCTCAGCGATGATATAGGCGTGACCTGTCCATCGCTGACTCAGCTCACCAAATACATCTGCAACGTCCACTGGCTTTGAGTAAAAGCGATACCCCGAGGGGCGCTCTCCTCGTCCCTTGGATGCCATCCAGTCAAGGTACTCCTGAGGAGTCCATGGAAACTGCCGCTGAATTCCCACAATCTCATCATCCCTTTAAAGGGTGCTTCAGGGAGCTTGGTGGATCATGCTCTGCGTTTTCTTGACTTGTCATATCGTTGCTCCCCGATTAGTGTGCTTCAGGCCATGATGGCAGAACGCTCTCAGCAATTAACAAATCGACCAATATGCCACATCGGTTGATTAGATCAGGTTCGCACTCGCGTTTGAACGCTTCACAAACCTTGATTGCCTGCCCTCGCAAAGGCGTCACGGAGAGTTGCAACGGATATACCAAACCGCCCGCCAGAAACTACAAATCTCTCATCTGTTGAAGTACTGCTTGCTTTTGTCTTTCAATATACTCTACGTGCTCAGACTTAACGTGCGCAGCCAAATCATCAGCCTGCTCACAAAATTGACGACTCATCAGCGCCAGGGGCTCCAGCATTTCGCTTACGTAGTTTGAGGCAGACAATCCACCAACCAACGCCTCATAACTATTTGATACCGCGTTTATTTTGCAAACTAAATCATCTAAATAATCCAACGTGGTAATTGACCAACCCAGCTGATTTGCCAAACTTTGTTCACTCATTTTCGTCTTGCCTCTTGATTACACATTACCCATTTGCATTATTCATTAAATGCACGATCCTGTTTTCATGATCTTCAATTAAATTATCATGCTGACTGATCAGCCTATCCAGTTCGTAGACTTTTTGATCGAATTTTGAGCACCTGGATCTTAGTGGTTCAATCATATTTTGCATATAGCCACTACTTTCGGCAGCACGAATTTGTTGCTGGTAATTTTCAACAAGCTGCCTGAGATGGCGGCGAAATGTTTGGAGCTCGTTCCTGGCATGTCGAATTAACCTTAACTGGTTCTGATAACTATCCTGACCTACTCCCATACTTTTTCCTTCCAATTTAACACCACTATTCTCAACTTTATCAGCCAGACTAGACACAGCAGAGGACGTAGATTCCTTATAAACTTCATTTTCTACCCGTTGCCGGTCTAGATATCCGTGACGATAATGTCTGTTAAAACTATCAGCAGACTCGCCAAACTTCCAAAAAAAATTCAAAGGATTTATCTTGAAGACGCCCCAACCTTGCTGCGGCCTGCCATTACCTCTATCAGCAAAACCTTTATTATAGCCTTCCTCTGAGTAATCTCCTGTATAAACTTTAAAGAAAACTTCAGTGATTTTCGAATTATGACTTTTATTTTTCATGCTTGAAACCATTCACATTATCAATTCCTGAACATATCAACTTCGCAGCTCAAAAAAAACAAAAATCATAAGTTATAAAAAATCACTGAGCGTTAGCTTTTCCGCATTAAAAGAATCTTCATTTACAATTATGTCACGATAATATATTACATTCTTTTTTTTAAATCTAACAAGCTAATCTTTCCGAACGATTATTTCCAGCAGATCATCTCCCTTACAACGCTTATCACCTTCTTTCACCAAAACCTTACCAATCTTCCCAGCATAGGGCGAGAGAATTTCCACGGTCTCCTTGTCAGACTCCAAGACGACCATCGGGTCTTCCTGGCTGACAGTATCACCTTCGACCACGTTGACTTCGATGATTTCGATGACCGGAATATCTTTAAAGCCATCCAGGCTGGGTACTTTTATCGTCTTCTTTGCGCGCACACCTTTCTTATACGAAGACTTATTGTCCTTTTTATTATCCGCGAATAAAGAGGAAAAAAAGCTCGACCATTTTTCCGTGCTCGAAAAATCAAGAACATCTTTATTTTGGAAGTAATTTGCGACCGCCACAGCAGATTCAATCGACTCTATTGCTATTTTTTTACCGTCGTCAGACGAACTTAAAATTAAAGCACTATTAAACTCTTCCGATTGCCACCAAGCTTCTGTAGAACCGTCTCTGTCTAGATTTTTCTCTGCAATAGGGCTATCCATTCCGTCTTTAAATTTTCGATACCCGAAGGGGCCAACCACTTCAACTTCTCGATCGAAAAGCATAAACGAGAATCCAGCGAGGAAGGACAAGAAAACGACAACATTAAAGTTTAACAAATTCCCGGCAGCTGTATCAGAAATAAAATAACCAAAAAGCAATATAAAAGGAAACACCACTATCGAAGCCAAAAAAGCGGAAACCCATTCAACTGAACCAGAATTTCTTACATTAAAAACAAACCTATCGAAATACGATTTAGGGGCGGACTCACGAAAGTAAACTCCCGATCTAGAAAGATCTGTCAAATAATCATATTCAGCATTTATATTGTTTCGCCAAAAAAACACTCTTTCACCCGTACATTTTTCTATTATTATTCTCGAGTCGATTTCCCGAATTTTTTTGTTAGCACCGGGCGAGTTCTCGCCATCAGGAAAGTTTTCCAAGAATGCTTTATATCCACTTCTGACATCTTCAGACGATACTTTTGCCCAAGCGTCTTCTTCCAGTTGCCGACGCTTTTGCTCCTCCTCTTGCTTCCTCCTCTCTTCCTCACGTCGCTTTTGCTCTTCCAGCTTCTCGGCTTCCTTTTTCCGTCGTTCTTGGTCTTCACGTTTGGCCTTCTCTTCTGCCTCACGTCTTTTCTTTTCTTCGGCCTTCTTAAGATCGTCAATAAATCCTTGTGCCTCGACCTCAAAAAGTGGATCTTCATAGCTCGATATGTATTTGCGGTACGTCACTAGTTTATGCTGAGCTGTAACAAACTCCCAGTCTTTGATCTCCTTTATGCGGTCATTGGCTTCTTTTTCATAAAACAGGGGCTTCTCACTGTTTAGGTACAACTCGAAACCCTGAATCGAACGCTCATCCATTGCCCGTTGCCATTGGGCATCGTGCTCCAAACGATGGATGGTATTCTTGCAATCCTCAACAAAACGCCCTTCCGGCCAGCGTTCTAAATACTTTCTACATTCCCCAACGTCCTTTGATTGGGCACAAGCCAGCCAAAACTCTTTTTCTGCCTGCTCCAAACTCTCTAATTCTTCTATTGCTGCCCGCGCCTCTGCTTCAAACAGCGGCGAGTTAAAGGACTGCAAATAATCGTTATAGGCATTCAAGTCATTTACACGACGAACCCTTTCCCAATGCTGGAGATCTTCAATTCGCAGTTTGGCATCCGTATCATATAAACGCGGGGTGGGGCCAGACAAATAGTGCTTATATCCATTTTCGGTGGCCACTTCACAAGCCCTTCTCCAGGCTTCGAGATCTGCTTTCAGGCTGGATAGGTAATCTGCGGCTTGATCAACAAACTGCCCCTCCGGAAATTTGGCTAAATAACGCTCGAAAGCCTCAATCGACATCTGGTTGTTGGCATTCTCCCAATCCGCTCTATCCTGCTCTAACCTCTGGATTGCGGCCTGAGCCTGCTTTCTTTGTTTTCCATTCGGGTGGCGTTGTAGATAGCTTTCATAGTCAGACACAGCCCCGTTAGAATCAGCAGCCAACCAGTCGCTCTCATCCTGCTCAAGCTCTTGAAGACACTCTTTGCATTCCTGTGCGAAGTAACCGCTCGGATACATCCGGATATAAGATTGAAACCCCTCAATAGAATCCTGTGCAATAGCATTCTGCCAGCAGACAATTTCTCCGACATCTTGCTCACATTCTCTGACATGGGCTCCATCAGGGAATGTTTCCAGATATTTTTGCCTTGCAGCCAAAGTTACTATCGAAGTAGCCTCTTTCCAGGCAGATTCATCATGGTAGGCGAAAATGTAATTGTAATAATCATTATTCGTGTCAAATGACCTAACGATATCAAGGTTTGTTTTATTCACGAGCTTCACCACTTAAGCCTTGTATCTGGGTTACATCCAAATCGTGTTTTTCAGCAAACTGCGCAAGAAATTCTTTATGCTGATCGCGCTCCTGCGCTGCTTTTTCACGATTTTGATCTCGCCTTCCAGATTGCAGCGACTCAATATATTGAGTGCTCCAATCATTTGCATCTCGGTCCTCGGACTCTCCGCCACCGGATACTTTTTCAATGATTTCTGGCGCAATCATTTCGTGTTCGCCACGCGAATTCCGGATGCGCTTAATCGATGCCAGTATATCTTTCGGTGGGTCTACCCGACAAAGGACATTATTTTCCTTCAGCCCGGAACCATTGTTATAAATCAATTCAAATTTGTTTAGCTTTAAAGGAGCCAGATTCCCCATTGACATCACCGCCTCAGCATCCTGAGGTTTAATAAGTCGGTATGTTATTCTCAGGGAAAACTGAGCCATTAACTCCCCCAAACTTTGATTGATAGAACCGGCGATAGTCTGGGTTGAAAGAATCAAGTGAATGCCGAAACTACGCCCCTGGGTAGCCACACTGGAAAGCAAAGATCGAAATAGGTCCTGGCGCTTGTAGTCACCTGAAAATAACCCATGAACCTCGTCTATTATCAGAAGAACTCTTGGCATCTTCTTTTCAGCGATGCCATTGTAGCTTGAAATATCTTTTACATCAGGGTAACGCCTAAACAGAGCATTCCGTTCCTTCATTAGATTTACGAAACTCTCAAGGACATCAGTCGCAGCATCCAGGTTGTCACTGCCCAGAAATATCTTCTCGCAGTTCGGATGTTCGCTAAAAACTTTGTGCTCAACACCCTGCTTGAAATCCATTAAATAAAGGCGAAGCTCTTGGGCGGTAAAATTTTCAGCGATGCCAACAATAAGATTATTGAGGAGTGTGCTTTTCCCTGTGCCGGTAGTCCCTGTGATTATCGCATGGTAGTTCTCCGATTTCTCACCAAGACTGAAATTGATAGTCAACCTGCCGTCAGGAGACCTTCCAATCGGTATTTCCAAGAAATCCGTAGGCTCATCGGCATCTGTAGTTGAACTCCGATTTAATAAGTCAGAAGCCAGCCGATCACGATTGTCGGTACCGGGAAATGCCTTCAGGCCGAACCTCTCCGAAAGCCTTTCCAGGTCGGCTAATAGTAAACCTGGTTCATGCGTGAGCTCTCCATCTGCCAATGAAAATGCCGGCAGGTTATCTTTCAAAGAGTGAAGCCTCTTCTCAGACAGATCCACTTGGTCAATATCAGCAAAAACAAATAAGTAAATCCCTGCATCTCTCGCCGATTCAACAAAATCGGCAAACCTTTTCGGATTAATATAGCTTTCCGGAAAGTACGATAAGTTTATCACCATTAAATGGTAAGGGTATGGGTAATCGGATGACCGGTTAAAGCTGTTCAGAGTAGGATGATCTATAGACAAAAGGTCGTGATGGCGATCGCGCGAGATATCTTCTAACTTTTGAAGCCCCCAGTCTGCTTTCTGGCTATTTAGATAAATATTGTAAACACCCAGTGTCTGCAAATCTGCAAGATATGGAAACCGTTTTTTGAACCCGAAGTCAAAAACATGAATTTGGAGGAGATTCTGAGGCAAAAGGCTAAGGAGACCGAGTATACAATTCTCCAGCAATGTATTTACTTCAACTTCCTGATGCTCAGAATACTCTATAAACAGGCCTCCGGCATCACTGGGCACCAAATACGGAACCATGAATTCCTTCCCGCACAAATCACCGAGGGGAAATCCGATTGGAAACTGGTTTTCTGAGCCCATACTTCATTTGTCCTCTGTTAGTGGTTCTGTTGGCCGGTTCAATCCTGTAGTATGCACTGGTTAATAAGTGCCAATCTATACTTGAGTAAGCTGATTCAAAGATCATTGTTTATCGATTCCAAAGGACCAACCGGCTCTCCCTGCTCACGAACCTCAAAATGCAAATGCGGCCCAGTCGTCAGCCCCGATGTTCCGGTTAAACCAAGTTTCTCGCCGCGTTCAACCCTATCGCCTGCAATCACATGGATCTTAGATAGATGCAGGTAAAGTGTTTCTATTTTGTCTCCATGGTCAAGCTTGACATACTTGCCAGCCAGGTTTCTTTCACCAGTTTCAACCACTAGCCCCTGGGCTGGTGCCACAACGGCTGTCCCTGTTGGCGCAACCAGGTCCACACCGTTGTGCTTTTGCCCACTTTGCTCATTATCACTTTTGAAGCCTGAGGATATTTGATCACAGTCAGCAATGGGGCACAAAAACTCGGCACTCACTGCAGCAGGCAATAGAATCAAAACGGTAAACGACAACCACTGAATGTTTTTTCTCACGGCTTTCCCCTTGCTCAATACTAAATCTTACCTTATCGATTGCTGTAACTAACGGCATCACCACTGGAATCGTCGTTTTCCGGAGCCAGTTTCTTTTTTACCAAAGCCAGCTCTTCCAGGCTTTCATCCAGGATTAATAGCCGGCCAGGCGTTGGATTGAAATGATAATCCAGACGACGGTAGGCAACGCTTTCGCTGGCAAAGCGATGCGCTTGCGCGTATCGGCCTTGCTCCCTCAATACCTGAGACAAATGCAAAGAGGCCAGTGCCCGGGTACCGGTGTTTGGTGCACTCTGGCTATAACTATCTTGCAAGTTAGAAACAGCAAGCGGAAGGCTATGATTCTTCATTGCCGCTTGCCCCCTCTTCAAATAGATGTCAGCCGTTGAGATGGCACTATTCTCAGATAGCATGGCGTAATGCAGGGCAACGGCATAGGCCTCCAGCGCTTTGTCCGGGCGATCAGCAAGCAACCAAACTGCCGCATGTTCCATCGCGTGTTCCACAAAGTTTGCAGCGGCTTTGTCCGCGTCTCTTAGTAATGCCGGCCGTTCACCTAACAGCGCCAAGGCCGGAGAAAAACGAGAAGCCAAAGCGAGCGTATCGATAGCGACGTTGATCGCCCGGAGCTGTGTCTCTGCAGCCAGCCCGGCATATGAGCTGGCTATTTTATGGGCGCCCAATCCATAAACAGCGGCCAATGAAAGTTTTTGCTGGTTTTGTAAGTCTTTAGCCCGTTGCAACAGATGGGCTATTGCTCCCTCCTGCCCCAGGGCTCGATACAACCCGCCAAGGTCTTTGTAGTAACTGTTATCGTTGGCAATGGTAGCCATGCAGTAAGCAACGATCAGCTGGTCTTCCTCAGCAAAGCCATGAATGACGTGTTTGCGGAAGTTATCCAGGCCGCCCGCCAACTCAACATAGACCGCTCCGGCGTGAGCGCACTTTCTTTCAACAAAAAACGCTCTTGCCTGCTGAATTCGCTCTAATCGATCAGTTTCTTGCGCTTGCACAGAACTGGTGATCAACGCAAACACCAGGAAGGCCCAGCCAATGGCTCTATAAACCTTTTTCATACCTGAGCCCCCACTGGTGCTTCTTCATTTCTGGCGACAATTCTTAACCTGTGCTCGGGATACTGCCCTTGGTGCGAAAATTCGGCTCGTAACCCCCTTGCTTCAACTCGAGCGGCTTCGGTACACCTCAATACATACACTGAGGCTGATGGGAAAAACAATTTAATGATTACGTAGCTGAGGTCCAAAGTCATCAAGACGAACATCGCCAGGAGAGCTAGCATTTCTGCAATATCGCCAGACTCCGGAGCTTTTCTCAGGTCGTTGAGGGCCTGTAGTCTAAGAAGTAATCCATCCTGGCTTTCCAGGAAGCGCGGGTCTTCAGCTTTCTCACGGGCCAAGCGGCGTTTCTCTTCCTGCAGCTTTGATTGCGCCTCCGAAAAGTTCTCTTGCGCTCTGCCAATTTGCTCCTGGAGTTCCCGCATTTGGCTCTGCATCAGTTGGAGACTGTCCTTGCTGTCTTTAATATTTGCTTCTTCGCTATCTATTTGTCTTTGATATTTTTTATAAATCGGCCCATCGCCCTTCTCATATTCATCATGAATGCAGCCATTCAGTTGTTTGCCCTCGAACTGGCACTTTTGCTCAAGTTTGAGTTGGTCCCTGTTTTCTCGTAGTGAATTGAGATTGTCAGCTTCCAAACGTATCGACCGATTGAGCTCTTCAACCTCACTTTCCAGGCCAGACAGCCGTTTGGCACCAGAACTCAGTAATTGTGATTCCAGTCTGGCTGCTCGATCCCGATATTCTTGTACGATTGGCCGATTTGTTTCAGTTTGTTGTTGCTGAAGCTGAGTTAAAATAGCACCGTCAAGCAGTACCAACGTTACGGCGAGAGACGTTGCGATGGACAAAGGCACTGTGACCATCAGCCTCATCGATATCGGGAATACACGGCCTAGCAGTCTTTTCCACCAAGGATCCTCAGAAAGAAATCCTTCCGCTTTCCAGGCCGATCCACCTATGGCCTGATCCAGCGCCAGCACTATGAATGCGATTATCAGAGCGATACCGCCGGCGACACCGGGTTCGTTTGTTACAACGTTCAAAACGATCGACCACATCACTACCTGCAAAATAAATATAACCAAGAGAACAGATGCATCCCGAATCAGGTATTTTTGATCCCGTGGATTCGACCGACTGGCCAGATCGTAATTCTCCAAAGTAATTGCACAAGCCAGCTTTAATAAACGATGGTTGTTCATGCTTTTTCTCCCCTAAATCCAACGCGGATTGATGGTGACGGTTTGATGTCTCGCCACGTGATCCGACCCAACCGCCCAGACGGTTATATCCTCCTCCAGCACCGACGCCTGGAATAACAGAGTCAAAGGCTTGCCAACCTCCAGTGACTCCACACGACGACCCATAACCTCAACCCAGGCCTCGGTTGCGTCACGTACCATGCAGAACAAGCTCACCCACTCACCGCTCCACGGCCTCGGGCTTTCAAGCAAAAGTTCAACTGAACACGGTTCTCGGAGGCTCCCTCGGGCAGCCATATCGAGTAATTCATCCCACATTTCTTGTTGCATCACTCTCCCCTCATCCCGAACCCCTTACTCACTTTGTCCTTTCGCCGTCATAAACTTCAGAAATTCCGTCTCAAAAACCTGCTGATTTTTATTTCTGAACTACTGGCTGGGTAAGGGGACATGGGATTGATAAGCACACACTAATTGCGAGCAAAGCCATGACGCAGGAACTTCCCAGAAGACTCAAAGAGCAGAAAAAGGAACAACCAATAACCGCGGATGAGGCCCTGGTGCTGTCGGAAAAAGAGTGGTTGCAAACACTGCAGTCTCTCGACAGAAACGAACAAATCGCACTGGCCGACAGCATTCTCAAACGGATTCAAAAAAGGAGAGACCTGAGCCGCTTCAGGGAGTTGTGCTCAACCGCAGGTCAAAAGAAGGAGCAGAATAATGATCAGTCATGACGGCGTACCTCTAGTTACCCCCGATGCCGACCTCAGGCCCGAATTCTCGGTTATCCGAAAGATTGCCTATAGCCGCTCCAGGGGGCGGCATCCCATCAACCTGGATGAGTTCAAGGAAGCATTGCGCCATCTGAAAATAAAGCGCGGCGTGAAAGATGTTCTTGAAGAGAAACTGGGGCCGCTGCCCGGCAAGGCGAGCAAGAAGAACAGAATCGAAGCCATGAAACTTCAAGACCCTGGCAACTTGCTGAGCTTTGATCATCAAACCAGTGGTCTTATTGCGGAGTTGGCCATCGTATGGGGGCAATTCATCTCCGTTTATCAGGACTTCCAAGGGGAGTCCAAACCTCAACACCATATTTACAATCGCCTGAAACAGGCGATGATGGAACTTACAAAGCCCGATGTTGCGTGTGATATCGCAGTGACCATGGCGCGCCACCTGGGGGCACCCGATAAACCACACCCTGCCACGCTACTGCTGCACAGCCATCCGGATGGGGGCGCACGCGAAACAGCCAAAGCGGTGGCAGAGACTCTGGCCGATGATTCCGGATATGAAATCATGGAACTGGACCTGGCCCAGTTCCGGTCCGAGGGCGAAGGGGCATCATTGGATGGCGCCCAAAGCTATTGGGCAGGCAGTCGACCAGGCCTTGTTACCCGGCAAATTTACAACCACCCCCGCTCCGTCATCGTTTTTGAAAACGTCGATCAAACCTTGCCGGACATTCAGGCCGCCTTACTACCCGCCCTTACAACGGGGTTCATGGTCGACAATTACGGACTGGATGAACTGGATCGGCAGTCAAAAGCCAGCAGCCAGGCCAGCACTACTGTTGACTGTCGGCAGGCCGTTTTTATTTTTACCGCATCGACAGGCGCTGAATGGTTCGACCACCCCAATGCTGCCGACCTCCTCAGCAGCACACAGCACCAGAAAACGGCCATGCTTGAAGCCATGGCTCAATCAAGAAGGCATTATCGCGGTCAAACCCGCGATAGCGTTCATCCATCTTTGCTTCACAAGCTCGCGACCTCACTCGTTACCATTGAGCCAAGCACCTGGGCAGAGCGCCTTGCCCGAACTCAAAAACAGCTCAGGGTGGCACTGGAACATTTCCAGCGCGAAACCGGCTGGGCCGTGAGCATGGATGAAGACACCATCGCAGAATTGGCTACCCTCCATTTACT
>Ga0114983_1000947_pt1 | contig 11744 bp, 8 predicted proteins | sample Shrwel_input2_RT_FD_87182 | JGI IMG/M metagenome (GOLD analysis project Ga0114983, IMG submission 87182) | Subsurface microbial communities from deep shales in Ohio, USA - Utica-3 well 1 S input2 RT | ecosystem: Environmental > Aquatic > Deep subsurface > Shale gas/oil reservoir > Produced... | reverse complement strand
GTGTCCGAATAACAGAAATTGACCACTTATTAAGCAATCAGGGCCGCAACTGGGCGGCCATGGCGGCCACCCGCCCAGTCTGCGAGACTTGCTGGGTGGCTATGAGAAATCCGGGCTAGTGGCATTCAGCCCAACCACCCAGTCGCCTCTACTGTAAACCGGCTCAGATTGAGCGTTGGCCAGGCTCGCAGCAAGTGAAAGTAAAAGGAACGCCACTAACGAGACTTTACTAATTATTTTAGGTTTCATTTTTTTATTATCCTTTTTGGTATTAAAACAAATTGGCTTTAGGTAAAACTGCAATTTTTCGTAACACAAATGTCACTCATTGATGCTAGCTTGCCGGTTTACTGACTAATACTTCCCCATACTCAGAACGCAGCTTGTTTTTTAATACTTTCCCAGTGGCATTGCGTGGCAATCCTTCCACAAAGATCGCGCGATCCGGGATCTGCCACTTGGCGACTTTCCCCTGATAATGAGCAAGAAGTTCCTCCTCAGTAATATTTGCGTCGGGTATTTTTACTGCCAACAGGATCGGTCGTTCGTCCCATTTATCATGGGAGGCCGCCACTACGGCAGCTTCATTGATGGCAGAATGGCCCATTGCGATTCCCTCCAATTCGACTGTAGATATCCATTCACCACCAGATTTAATAATATCTTTTGAGCGGTCACGTATTGTCATAAATCCATCATCATTGATCGAAGCAACATCACCTGTCTCGAACCAACCGTCTTCCTCAAGAGTCTGATTTGGTTCAACACCGAAGTAATCGGCTACCACCCAATGACCACGGATGCGGAGATTTCCCTGAGCAATGCCATCTTCGGGCAGTTGATGACCGTCTTCTCCTACAATTTTGAGCTGCACCCCGTAGGGAGGCCGTCCCTGGCTTTCACGGATTTTGTTTCTTCCTTCCTCCGAAAGAGTATTGTGTTTCGACAGCAGTGCGTTGACGGTCCCGATCGGTGATGTTTCTGTCATTCCCCATGCATGGACAACTTCTACGCCATACTTACCACGAAACTCCGACATCATTGAGGGCGGACAAGCGCTACCCCCTATCACCGTCCGTTTAAGCGACTGTGCCGAGGAGCCAAGCTCGTCCAAAGCCGAGAGAAGTCCCTGCCAAATCGTAGGCACACCCAGCGCAATCGTTACGCTTTCTGAATCGATCAGCTTGACCAAACTTTGCCCATCCAGGCCAGGACCAGGCAACACCAGTTTGGCTCCAACCATCGCCGTAATGTAGGGTACCCCCCACGCATTTACGTGAAACATAGGAACAACCGGCATCACCACGTCCCGTGCCGATAAATTCAGTGCGTCGGGTTGAGCAGCTACCAGCGCGTGCAGAACGGTGGAGCGGTGTGAATAGAGCACCCCTTTGGGATTTCCGGTGGTGCCCGATGTATAGCAGAGGCTTGAGGCCTGGTTTTCGGCGATTTCAGGCCAATTCGCGTTAGGCGTTCCTCGCTGGAGAAACTCTTCATAAAACAACAAGCCTGGAAATTGCGCTGCAATTTCTTCGTCCGGTTCGGACATCAATACAAATTTCTCAACCGTCTCCAGTCGGTCTCGGATATTTGAAACAATGTGAAGGAACGTTTTGTCAAAGAATATGACTTTGTCTTGAGCATTGTTGATAACGTAAACGAGTTGTTCTGGAAACAGTCGCGGGTTAATGGTGTGACACACCATCCCGCCACCAGAGATGCCAAGATAACATTCCAGGTGCCCCACGTTATTCCAACAAATGGTCGCGCACCGATCCCCCTGGACATAGCCTGCCGTTCGAAGCGCTGACGCAAGTTGTCGCGACCGCTCCGAAACAGTTGCCCAGTCAGATCGACTGGGATTTCCATCCGTTCCTATCGACACAATCTCAGCGTCTCCATGGTAGCGAGCAGCATGGTCGATCAAGGAATTCACGGTGAGCTCCATGTTCATCATTTGGCCAAGCACGTTTATCTCCTGTCGTTTTTGTAGTTGGTTGACGCGAGTATCTGGCGTCATTAAGGTCCAATGTAGAAGGCATAATCCGGGTTTGAACCTAAACATTTCCCAAGAGGATGTCGGCTGCATTTTCGGCAATCATCATGGTGGGTGCGTTGGTGTTACCGGCAACCAAACTGGGCATTATCGAGGCATCGACAACTCTTAGCCCTTCAATCCCTCTGACTTTTAATTCCGGATCAACGACTGAATCCGGATCCGCGCCCATACGACAAGTGCCAACGGGGTGGTAAATAGTCTCTGCATTTTCCCGGATAAAGTCCGCAATCTGACCGTCCGAAGACACCGAGTTTCCGGGCTTAATTTCTCGTTTACTATGTAAAGCCATTGTTGGTGCCCCGAGTATCCGTCGTCCAAATTTAACGGCCGAGATCATTGTTTTGATGTCTTCGGGGTTACTGAGATAATTGGGTTGAATCAACGGGTCGGCCAATGGGTCAGGGCTTTTGAGACCAATAAAACCGCGGCTTCTGGGCATTAGATCGCAAATATGCAAGGTGTACCCATACCCGGCCATCACTTTTCGTCCATGATCCTTCAGGTAAGTTGGCAAAAAGTGGAATTGCACATTTGGCCGTTCGCACGAGCGCTCGGATTTAACAAAGCCTCCGGACTCGGCAACATTACTGGTAAGAAATCCACGTCGCGCAAAGATATATGAGAATAATGCGCTCACGCCCCGAAACAGGAAACTGGGAGCAACGCCAATGGGCAAACGTGAGTTCGCCGCGTGCATGATCGTAATATCCAAATGATCAACCAGATTCTGGCCGACCTCAGGAAGATGATGCACAAGGGGGATCCCGTGTTTTCCAAGCTCTTCGCTATCACCGATTCCCGAAAGCATAAGTAGTTGTGGTGAATTAACCGCACCACCAGACAATATGACTTCACCGCCGTTATTGAGTCTAAGCTGGCGATATTCGCCCCCCTGGTTCAGTGTCACGCCGACTGCCCGCTTACCGTCCATTACCACCCGGGTTACCCGCGCGTCCGTTAGCACATCAAGATTAGGCCGGTTCTCCGCGACACGCAGAAATGCCTGCGCTGAACTCCAACGGCGACCATTTTTTTGTGTCACCTGGTAGAGTCCCAATCCCTCTTGCGTCTCTCCATTAAAGTCCGTGTTTATCGGGAGCTCTACATGAGGTGCCGCTCGAACAAAATCTCGACTCAACGGATTGACTGATTTGAGTTCACTTACGGTGAGCTCACCGCCCTCCCCATGGTAAGAATCTGCGCCAAAACGTTTATTATCTTCCAGTCGACGAAACAATTTTAAAGCGCGATCCCATCCCCAGAGGTCTGTCCCGGCAACTTGACCCCAGTGGTCATAATCGGCTTTGTGACCTCTGATATAGACCATGGCGTTGATAGAAGAGGACCCGCCAAGTGTTTTCCCACGAGGCCAAAACAGGCGGCGCTCCTTCAGATGTTCTTGAGGTTCGGTTTCAAGAGCCCAATTCAGCTTTTTACTATTGGAAAGGAGTGCTATACCTATAGGCATATGTATGAGTGGATTTTTATCCTTTGGGCCCGCTTCTAGCAACGCTACTCGCTTTGAAGAGTCCGCCGTAAGCCGATTGGCCAATACACAGCCCGCCGATCCCGCACCGACAATAATGTAATCGTACATAATAACTCTCTTATTATTTGATTATGCTCAGCCCAGAATACGAACAGCAGCCTCTATAAGACGCCGGACCCAGGCTGTATAGGGTGGAAAAAGAAGATGCATAAGAGAATGTTTATCCTCCATCAACGCCTTTTCATGCGAAAAAGCGCGGAAACCGTATTCACCGTGTGCCGCCCCTATCCCGGAATTATTAACTCCACCAAACGGCAGGCCCGGATGTAGAAAATGCACAACTGTAAGGTTGACTCCTACAGCGCCGGAGCTCGTTCGCTCGATAATATCCGTGGCAAAAGACTCTTTTTTGTCGAATATGTAAAGCGCAAGCGGTTTAGGGTTATCGTTGATTTTCTTGATAACCAGATCAATGTCGTCGAATTCAATAACGGGTAAGATCGGGCCGAATAACTCCTCACGTGAAATATCCATGTCGCTGGATACATTTGAAATCAACGTCGGAGCAATAAAATTCTCTTCAGCATCTGTAACACCGCCTTCAAAGACTCTTGCACCTTTGTTTTTGGCATCATCTATCAGGTTTGAAACTCGCTGGAAATGACGTCGATTTACAATCCGGCAATAGTCGGCGGTCGATTTCTGGGCTTCTGGTGTTTTTCCATAGACTCGCCCAATTTCCGTTTTAAGTGCTTCATTGAATTGATCTGCGATATTAACGTGCACAAAAACATGATCTGGGGCGATACAGGTCTGTCCATTATTGGCAAACTTACCCCAGACAATGTTTCTTGCAGCCCTCTTTATGTTGGCATCTGGGCCAACAATGGTCGGGGACTTACCCCCCAATTCCAGTGTCACTGAGGAAAGGTTCTTGGCGGCAGCCTCCATGACCACCTTGCCTACCGCAGGACTGCCCGTGAAGAATATGTGGTCGAAGGGTAAGGCCAACAGTTTCTGCGCTACCGCGGCATCACCCTCAATCACGGAAACCAGATCGGGAGGAAAGGTTTCGGCGACAATGTTGGCAATCACCTTTGAGGTATGTGGTGTCATTTCCGAGGGTTTAATGATGGCTCCGTTCCCTGCAGCCAACGCTGAGACGAGAGGTCCGAGCGCAAGATTGAGCGGATAATTCCACGGTGCAATAATCAGGCACACTCCCTTTGGTTCTGGCCGAACATAAGATTTCGTGCCCAGAACACCAACGGATGCAGCCACTCGCTTCGGACGCATCCATTTACGCAAGTGTTTTTTAGTGTGTCGAATTTCCTGAAGCACCGGCAGGAGTTCAGTTAATTTGACTTCTGGAGCGGGTTTTCGAAAGTCCGCCGCGCAAGCCGCAATGATGTTTGATTCGTAGCGTTTAATTGAATCCCGCAGCTGGTCGAGCTGCGCTATTCGCGCCTCCAAGGTAAAACTTCCGCGACGCGCAAGTTGTGCCCGCTGTAGGGCCGCGAACGTTGAATCAATCGTATCGCTGGTTGACACATTGGGCAGCCCAACCTTCGCCAGACTAGCAATCTGCATTATAAAATCACCTCTTGCCGAACGAGACTGTTGTTATTTTCAATCGGATTACTAGTCTTCATAGAGGACATAGTCCTCTTTTGTGGCACCACAGTCCGGACAGCACCAATCGTCTGGAATATCTTCAAAACGAGTGCCGGCAGGGAAGCCTTCGGCTTCATCTCCGAGAGCTTCATCGTAGATATGGCCGCAAGTGATGCAGACCCACTTCCGATAGGTATCTTTTTGAGTCGAGTCTTTGGGCGATTTTGAAGAGGTGGGCTTCGGTTTCGCTTTGGGCTTTGTTTTATTTTTAGCTGAAGGAGTAGATGCGTCCGTTGCTTTCTGCGATGCTCCCTCGGTCTTAGCTTGGCTGGCAGGGCGGACCGCTGTATTGGTTGCGGACACCGAAAGTTCCGGGTTCGCTTCTTGAAGCGCAACGAAGTCAACCTTATCCCTGACGGCACAGTCTGGACAGGACCAGTCTTCAGGAATTTTTTCCCATGTCGTTCCTGCAGGAAAGCCTTCGTGCGGATCACCAACCACTTCGTCGTATACATAACCACAATCAGGGCATTGATATTTAGCCATTTAGAGCACCTTTCAAACGATATTATTGTCTTTGTTTTGGTAGCGCCCGACGCGCACCCTCTTTCAGGTGCACGTCAGAGGCTCTTTTTCTGCAACGTAAATAAAGTAAACGAGGTATATAAGTTCCGATTAGCCGATCATTTAGCCGCGGCGGTATCGACTGATTCAGAATCAGTCCCACCAAATTTACGCTCATAGAATTCACGCTTGCCGGGTTGAATCTGAATCTTATCGAGATCTCCTTTAGCCCAATCCAGCACCCGGTGGTCCATTATCGAACGAAACCATGAGGGAAACATTGCGGCCAGGAACATTCCGGGATATCCCGAAGGTAAGGAAGGCAGGTCTTTGAAATCGCGAAGCGATTGATAGGACCTTGTAGGATGGGCGTGATGGTCGGAATGTCGTTGCAAATGAAACAGAATCAGGTTCGACATAATATGGTTTGAGTTCCATGAGTGGTGCGGTTGTTGACGCTCATAACGTCCATCCGACATCTTCTCGCGCAGCAATCCGTAATGCTCAATGTAGTTGGCGCTGGTCAGCTGCCACCAGCCAAAGGCCATTTGAATGGGCAAAAAGATCAGCATTAAGGGACCAAAAAACGCCAGCAATCCCGCATAAAGCAAAGCGGTCAAAATCATAGGCTGAAGAACTTCGTTCTCCAGGCTCCAGACACTTTTTCCACAACGACTAAGGCGCTGTTCCTCTAAATCCCATGCCCGCTTGAAAGCACCGGGAATTTCACGTAGTGAGAATGAGTAAATGGACTCACCCATGCGGGATGTCGCCGGGTCCATCGGCGTAGCCACATCACGGTGATGCCCCTTATTGTGCTCAATGAAGAAATGACCATATCCGACCACGGCGAGGACAAGCTTCGCCATCCAACGGTCAAACGTTTCTTTTTTATGGCCAAGTTCGTGGCCTGTGTTCAGAGCCAGGCCATTCACGATTCCCAGGGAAAGGGCCAATGCCAGAAACTCGAAAACACTCATTGGTTGCGTGGATACCCACCAGGCACTGACAATCAAGGCGGCATAGTGAATAGGAACCGTCAAGTAGGTCAGTACCCGATAGTAACGATCCTGTTCAAGCCGAGGCACGGCCGACTCGGGGGGGTTTGAAAAATCCTCTCCAAACATGGCATCAATCAAGGGAACTGCGCCATACCAAAGGATCAACACCAATCCGTACCAAATGCTCCATCCAGTCTGGGATACCAAATAAAGGCCAATAAGAGGCGTCGCTGGCCACAGCACAGAAAGGACCCAGAGGTGGCGTTTTCTGTCCACATAACCTTCGGCATCAGGGTCTCTCTGAAGAGACTCTGTTGTTAAGACATTTTCTGACATTGACATTAGGATCACCTTATTGTTTTTCAGCTTGATCATTTTTCTACATTGTGCGAACACCGAGTCCCTCAGGTGAACGGACAAGTTGTAGGCATGAACAGGCTTGGCCAGAACCGGATATCAAACAACTACTCTAAGGGGTAGTTTTCGCACTAGACATCTATCAATATGCTTTCACCCCATAGCGCCCTCGCGTTTCGGGGAGACGAAGCAGGAGATCGGATTGTCATGACCCGCCATAGCTTGGAAGACTGGTGTCGGAGGATGTCTGAAAGGATGTGGGCTCGTCAGTGTTTCATTACTCAAGGGTGTTTAGACCGCTATTGCCTGAGCGCTTCTGCTACGCCTGAATCAAAGGTAGTTCTGTATCGGGCCCCGCCAGGCTATGGAAAATCTGTACAAGTGGCCTTTGCAGCAAACACTCGCGAACTGGAACGTGAGAGCGCCGTTTATATCAATACCCGGTCGTGCCCTGACTCATATGGCGTTAATGACAGTTTGTTTGCAGCGTTAGTTTTATATCAACTCGAAGGAGTTGAATCCTGGCGCACGATAAAAAGTGACATCGACACCATCGAAGCTCTTCGAAACGCACTGTGTAATGCAAAAAAGACGATAAGAATTTGCCTTGATGGGGTTGGCGAGGCTAAACATACCGCGGATTTGATTGAGGATTTAATCTGTGAAACACCGAGCAATGTGAAATTTTTCATTGCACCGAGTCGCGTTGGGGCGTTGGCGCGTTTGTCTATGATGACGGGTGTTGTAACGTATGGTGCTGATGAACTTGTATTTACAGAAGAGGAGGTTAGTGAATTATCGGGTATGGGTGGCCCCGAAGCCAGCAACATCATAAAAGCCACCGGTGGATGGCCAGCACTTGTCAGGCTTATGTGCCGAACCCCAAACCCAAATCTCCCCGCAGCGACTTGGCCGGAAACTCGCTCGTATTTCAGGGACAACCTCTTAACTGCATTACCCGATAGTACGAGGACCTTTCTTTGCAATGCAGCGATGCTCGAAGTAATCAGCGCTGAATGCTATGGCTATGTCTATAAGACAGAAGAGGCCGACCGGGAAATTACGTTTCTTAACGAACATTATGCTCTTTTAGCTCCCACCGGGACTTCTGCTGATCGTATGGATATGCACCCTGTGCTGCGAGAGTATTTGCGTAGTTTATTTAACACCACCCAACGAGAACGTCGCTCGTATGTACTGAAACGGGTCGCGTTCTGGCATTGGCGTAGGGGAGAGTACCTCCATTCAATCAATGCAGCTCTGGAAGCCAGTGACCATCGTTGGGCTCGCGTCGTAAGTGACAGCATTATTCTGGACGTGGCTCTGAGGCAGGGTGAAATCGAAGTACTTCGCACCTGGTTTGGAAAAGTACCGGCTCGTACGATAAAAAAAATCGCTGCCTTGAGCATAGGTTACGCGTGGATTTTGTATTTCAGCCAACAAGCTCGTCAAGCAGAGGAAATACTGGTTAGTTCGCTTCATCCGAGCTCCAGGGGGGTGGGCAATCTTGATGAGGAAGGATGGCGGGAATTGGTTAATGCGATAGGCAAAGCTACACAGGATAAATTACTGGAGAGTCAGGTTCTCTGTCAAAAATGGATAGACGCCTTTGGCGACCGTAACATGGTTGGCAAAGGCGCAGCACTTACTTGCCAGGCATTCATTGCCTCCAGTGGACGCCATTTTGAAGAGTTGGAGCGATTGTCCCATCGAGCGGCTGTGGCCATCCAGTCATCCAATCAACATTACGCTTTTATTTGGCTTAAAACTGCAGAAATTCAGGGTGAACTGTTCAAGGGGGACATCGCCCGAGCAAGGAGTGTGTTGCTTCAAGCGAATAAAACAGCAGAAAAGATTCAGGTGCCAAAAACTTTTTTAAATAAAATGTTTGGCACCCTTGAGTTACAAATCCTGCACGAACAGAACCATCACCTGGTTACCCAGGAATCTGCACAGGCTTCGTTCGATTTCGCTTTGAACTATGGCGTTACAGATATTCTGTGGGGGTGTACACAGGCCTACAGCCGTTTTCTGTACCACCAAGGGTTCCGAGATAGAGCCATGGCCTTGTTGGAACAATCCCGCTTAGCCGCCTGCGAGCGAGAGCTCTCTCGTCTAAATATCCTGACTAAAGTTCAGTTAGCTGAGTTTACTCTCCTGAACAACGAGGAATTGGGTCCACCCATACTCCCCGATGAATGTGAGCTGACGTTCCTGCCAAATCAAAACCAGGCCATTCAAGCACGTATGGCCCTGGTAACCTCAATGTATAGACTACGGCTTGGGAAACAGTTTGGTGTCGCCGAAAAATATGCCAAACAAGCACTACAAAGCGCCAGCGCAATTTCAGACGCTAGAACCGGGATCGCCGCCCACTATTGTCAGGCCCTGGCAGCGTTTGCCCTCGGTTCATCAAAATCGGCGAAGCGCATGATTCTTGATGCAAACCTACTTTCGGAACATTTGAACTGTCACTTCACACGGCTCTGGATCAAAGAAGCGCTACTTTCTCTTAGCCCCCTTGCTCAGGATCTTTTTAACGATCTGCCAGACGACTCTGAAGCTAAAGCTACGAAGGATCCCGATGTCAGAATAGAAGACTCCAGCGTGCCACCTGTGCCCGGCAATGCCCACTCAACTATCACGATAAAGCAGATTTCTCTGTTGAAATGCGTAAGCAACGGAATGACCAACAGAGAAATCGCTGAACGGCTTCTTGTGACGGAGGATACCGTCAAATGGCATATGAAGAAGATTTTCAGCGAACTTAAAGTAACCAACCGGGTTCAGGCAGTCACTGAAGCTCGACTGCGCGGACTTTTATAGTGCTACAAAAACAAAAGAGGAATCGAGCGAATATGCAAAAAATAGTTATCATTGGCGCTGGAATAGCCAGCCTGACCGCCGCAGAGGCTCTCCGCCAGAATGGATTCGACGGAACGATTACCATTTTGGGCGAGGAAAACACGCTGCCTTACCAGCGTCCCCCGTTGTCCAAAGCCTATTTGACCTCAGATGAGTTGCCCTCGCCAACTCCGATCCGTTCTCCTAATTTCTTTCGGGACAACAAAGTTGAATTTGAACAAGGCGGTAAAGTAAAAGCGCTTGAACGATCGGCAAAGCAAGTAGTGATTCAAGGCGGCAGGAAAATTAAATACGACACGCTGATTTTGGCAACAGGAGCGAGGCCACGTCCTATTGATTTACCTGGTGAGAGCGCAAAAAATGTTTTCTATCTCAGGAATCTTGACCACTCCACCGCATTACGTAATGCCCTGTTAGCCCCGGAATGCGAGAAGGTGGCCATTCTCGGCGCGGGTGTTATCGGGCTTGAAGTCGCCTCCGCTGCCAATCTACAGGGAAAACAAGTCTCTGTGTTTGAGGCCAACAGCCGAGCGATGTGTCGAGTAGCGTCACCATTAACAAGTAATTTTGTCAGAAACCGCATGGCCTCCGCCGGCGTAATGTTCTACTTCAATGCTAGCGTCAACCAGATTCTCACTGAGGGAGACCGAGTTTCCGGTATCCGTTTGTCCGACGGCACTACCAAACCCGCAGACGTCGTTGTTATCGGTATAGGAGCCATCCCCAATGCCGAACTTGCGCAAGACGCAAACCTGGATTGCGACGGTGGTATTATAGTAGACAGCGGCATGCGTAGCTCTGACCCTGACATATTTGCGATCGGAGATTGCGCTAAAGCCGTCAACGTTTCCACCAATACACCCATCCGAATAGAAACTATTCACAATGCCATGCTTCAAGCACAAATTGCGGCGGCTCACATTTGTGGTAAACCGTCTCCGCCTGCCTCTCCTCCTCGTTTTTGGTCAGATCTCAACGGCATGAAAGTCCAGTGTATTGGAATCGCCACTGGATACGACCGAATTCAGCGGCGTCCCACAGAGAGTGACAATGCCTGTGAATTCTGGCTCTTTTCCGGAGACCGGATGATCGCAGCTGAAACAGTCAATCTTCCCACCCGGCAAGCCAAGCTATCTAAAGCTCTCTCCGGGTAAGTGTAAGCGAGATGGGATGCAGCTCATTCTCATCTCTGAGATTTCTATGTGCTGAGCCTCGTGACTGAGCATATCCAGCTGCAGGGGGATTCTGGCCCTCCCACAAGCTCTGCTGTAGAGCAGGAGATACAGAATCGCCCAGCCCAGCTGTGATGGCCACAGAACACCTACATTGCTGACCAGAAAGTCTTCCGGTATCTCTCCGGGTACAATTGGTTGATTATTACCGTCCAATTCTTGCTTGCCTGCCAGGGCACCACTATGCAAACCACTGTATATCCCTCAGGGGATCATCCTAGAGATCTCGCCCGCAGATTTGTCGACAAAAATGATGTGAGTCAGCCTAATTGCTGTGTTTGTGCGTAAGGTACAGACTCAAATGTCGGTCTACAAAGATCTCGCTCAGCCTGAATTCAATGGTCAAAAATGAGTGAGCCAACTGGCGGGGAGCAATCCAAGACGTGAAAAAGTTCATTAAAGCAGGTATTCGAGGCGTCGCCGCTGCGATTGTCATTGGACTGGGCGTTTGGGCTTGGTGGCATTTTCAACCGCAGGACTTGCCCGACGGATTCGCCGCCGGAAACGGCCGGATCGAGGCGGTCGAGATCGATATCGCGGCCAGGACCGCAGGCCGTATTCGG
>Ga0114983_1000946_pt1 | contig 11746 bp, 9 predicted proteins | sample Shrwel_input2_RT_FD_87182 | JGI IMG/M metagenome (GOLD analysis project Ga0114983, IMG submission 87182) | Subsurface microbial communities from deep shales in Ohio, USA - Utica-3 well 1 S input2 RT | ecosystem: Environmental > Aquatic > Deep subsurface > Shale gas/oil reservoir > Produced... | reverse complement strand
GTCAGCGCCAGGATGGCCGCGCTCATGCGAAAAGGCAGGAAGGTGACGACGGGCGTCAGGCTGTTGGGCAGGATGTGGCGGCGGATGATCTGCCAGTTGCTCAGCCCCATGGCGCGGGCGGCGCGCACGTAGTCCAGCTGCCGGTTGCGCAGGAACTCCGCACGCACGTAATCAGACAGACCGATCCAGCCAAACAGGCTCAACAGCAGCAGCAGCAAACCCAGGCTGGGCGAGAGCACGGCCGAGAAGATGATGAGCAGGTAGAGCTCGGGCATCGAGCCCCAGATCTCGATGACGCGCTGCATGACGAGGTCGACTCGCCCGCCGTGAAAGCCTTGCAGGGCCCCGGCCAGCACCCCGACGATCACGCCGGTGAAGGTCAGCGCCAGGCCGAACAGCACAGAGACGCGAAAGCCGTAGAGCAGCCGGGCGAAGACATCGCGCCCGCGGTCGTCGGTGCCCAGCCAGTTCTCGCCAGAGGGCGGCGCCGGGTTGGGCGAGCTGGCGAAGTAGTTGATGGTGCGGTGGTGGGAGTGGTTGAGCGGGTACACGGCGAAGTTGCCCGGCTTGGCAAACTGCCCGACGATGAAGGGGTCGAGGTAGTCGGTGGCCGTGTCGAAGTCGCCGCCAAAGGTGGTCTCGGGCACGTCCTGCACGATGGGCACGAACCACTGGCCGTTGTAGCGGGCCACCAGCGGCTTGTCGTTGGAGACCAGCTCGGCGGCCAGGCTGACCAGCACCAGCGCCACGAACAGCACCAGGCTCCAGTAACCCAGGCGGTGCTGCTTGAAGCGCAGCCACGCGCGGCGGCCGGGAGAAAGGGAGGGGGTCATGCGAACTTGGCTCATGCGGACTTGGCTGATTGGGCTCACTTGTCCAGCTTGACGCGCGGGTCGACCCACACGTAGCACAGGTCACCGATCAGCTTGGTCACCAAACCGATCAGCGTGAAGAGGTAGAGGGTGCCCAGCACCACGGGGTAGTCGCGGCGCATGACGGACTCGTAGCCCAGCAGGCCCAGACCGTCGAGCGAGAACAGCGTCTCGATGAGCAGCGAGCCGGTGAAGAAGGCGCCGATGAAAGCCGCGGGGAAGCCGGTGATCAAGGGGATCAGTGCGTTGCGAAACACATGTTTCCACAGCACCTTGCGCTCATCGAGGCCCTTGGCGCGGGCCGTCAGCACGTACTGCTTGCGGATCTCGTCGAGGAAGGCGTTTTTGGTCAGCATGGTGATGACCGCGAAGCTGCCGACCACGCTGGCCGTCACCGGCAGGGCGATGTGCCAGAGGTAGTCCGTCACCTTGGCCATGAGGCTGAGCTCATCCCAGTTCGGCGAGGTCAGGCCGCGCAAGGGAAACAGCTGCAGGAAACTGCCACCGCCGAACAAAACCAGCAGCGCCACGCCCAGCACGAAGCCCGGCACGGCGTAGCCCACCAGCACCAGGATGCTGGTGGCCATGTCGAAGCGGCTGCCGGCTCGCACGGCCTTGGCGATGCCCAGCGGCACGGACACCAGGTAGCTCAAAAAGAAAGTCCACAGACCCAGGCTGATCGAGACGGGCAGCTTCTCCTGGATCAGCCCCCAGACGTCCTTGTGGTGCACGAAGCTCTGGCCCAGGTCGAAGCGGGCGTAGTCGGCCACCATGTTGAGGAAGCGCTCGGGGGCCGGCTTGTCGAAGCCGTAGAGCTTCTTGAGCTCCTCCACCTGCGCCGGGTCCACCCCCTGGCGGCCGCGGTAGGCGCCGTCGGGGCCTGCGCGCTCGCCCCCACTGGTGCGACTGGTCAGCTGCGACATCACCTGCTCGACCGGTCCACCGGGCACGAACTGAATCACGGCGAAGGTCAGCAGCATCACGCCCAGCAGTGTGGGCACCATCAACAAGATGCGCTTGAGTACATAGGCCCACATGTCAGCGCCTCCACCAGCAGCTCAGGGCCCAGGCGTCCGGGCGGTAATGATCGGGCGGCTCGGGCATGCCGAAACGGCCGCCCCGCCACGCCACGCGGAAGGTCCTGGAGTACCAGTGGGGCACGAAGTAATGCCCATGGCGCATGACCCGATCCAGGGCGCGCAAGGCCACCACCAGCTCCGGGCGGGTTTTGGCCTGGGCCACGCGCTCGATCAGCGCGTCGACCGCCGGGTCGGCGATGCCGGTGAGGTTGTCAGAGCCTTCGACCCCGGCCAGCGACGAGTGGTAGAACTGCCGCAGCTCGGCCCCGGGCACCTCTTGCCCCGGCAAGGCCAGGCTGACCACCTCGAACTCGAAGCGCTTCATGCGCTTTTCGTAGACGGCGTAGTCCACCACCCGGTAGCTGGCGCGGATGCCCAGCTTCTCCAGGTTGCGCAGCAAAGGCGTCACCACCCGGCCCATGCTGGGCGAGTTGTCCAGCAGCTCGATGGTCAGCGGCTGGCCCTGCGGGTTGACGAGCTGGCCGTCCTTCAAGACCCAGCCGGCCTGCTTGAGCAGGTCGCGGGCCTGGCGCAGGTTGTCGCGCAGGGAATGCGGTGGCGTCGTCACGGGGGGCTGGGGCACGGGCTGCTCCAGCACACCGGGGCGCAGTTGCTTGCGCAGCGGCTCCAGCAAAGCCAGCTCGTCGGCGCCCGGCAGGCCCTTGGCCTCGTAGTCGCTGTTGGTGAAATAGCTGTTGATGCGCGAGTAAATGCCATAGAAGAGCTGGCGGTTCATCCACTCGTAGTCCATCGCCAGCCCGATGGCCTGGCGCACCCGCACGTCCTTGAACTTGTCGAGCCGGGTGTTGAAGATGAAGCCCTGGAAATTGGCCGCGTTGCGATGCGGCAGCGTCTTCTTGACCAGCTCGCCAGAGTCGAAGCGCTTGCCCTTGTACTGGCGCACCCAGTCCTTGGAGATGTAGGACTCGATGAAGTCGAACTCGCCGGCCTTGAACCCTTCGAACGCCGCGACGTTGTCCAGGTACATCCGGTAGGTGATGCGATCGAAGTTGAACATGCCGCGACGCACGTTGAGCTCCGCCCCCCAGTACGCCTTGTCGCGCTCGTAGGAGATGTCTCGTCCGGACGAGACCTTGCCGATTCGGTAAGGCCCCGACGCAATCGGGTGCTCGCTGACGATCTGGTCGAAGGGCTTGCGCTGACCGTTGACAAGGCCCCACTTGTGGCTGAACACCGGCAGGCTGCCCACGAGCAGGGGCAGGTCCGCGTCGGGTCGGCGGAAGTCGAACCGCACGGTGCGCTCATCGAGGATGTGCACGCCCGAGACCCCACCGAAGTAGGCCGCGTACTGCGGTGAGGCCTGCTTGCTCGTCAGCATGTCGAAGGCGTGCTTGACGTCTTTGGCCAGCACCCGATCTCCGTTGTGAAACCGGGCCTTCGGGTGAAGGCGAAACGTGGCCGATCGGCCATCGGGCGACACCGTCACGTCCTCGGCCAGCAAGCCATAGGCCGTCGATGGCTCCTCGAAGTTGCCCACCAGCAGGGTCTCGAACACGAGCGCGCTCAAGCCCGGCGGCGCGGTGCCCTTGAGCGTGAACGGGTTGTATTTGTCAAAGCTGTTGGCGATGACCGGAGGCGCCAGCGAGAACTCCCCGCCTTTGGGGGCCTTGGGGTCGACGTAGTCGAAGTGGCTGAAGCCGGCCGGGTACTTGATGTCCCCGAACTGAGCGTAGGCGTGCGCCCCCCAGGCGGAGCCAGCGAGGACCGACGCCCCGATCAGGCTGAGCCCCTGCGCGAACATTCGCTTGAATTTACCGAAAAACCCCAACGTGATCCCCTGCAGACGACGACCGATGCGATGCCTGCAAAGCCTACCAGAGCATGAATGCGTCACGCGCCTGCACCGACAACGTGACCTGACGCCCAACCGGCAGGCAGACCTTGGTGGGCACATGCCCGAAAGGCAGGCCTGTGAGGATGGGCACCTCGGTCTGGCTGCGCAGGTGCGCGATCACGGTCTTGAGCGTGTAGCCGCGGTCCAGCGGTGACTTGCGGTACTCGCTGAACGAGCCGAGCACGATGGCCTTTTGCTGCTTGAGCACACCCGCCTGGTGCAACTGCAGCAAAGCCCGCTCGATTCGGTAGGGGTGCTCGTTGACGTCCTCCAGGAACAGGATGCCGTTGCGCACCTTGGGGAAATGCGGCGTGCCCAAGAGCGCCTGTGTGATGGCCAGGTTGCCCCCCCACAGCCGGCCGGACACCTCCAGGCCATCGAAGCCCTGCTCGGTGCGAAAGCCCACGGCCTCCAACTTGCCGCTCACGGCCTCCACGAAGCACTCCTGGGTCACGTCGTCGCCGCCATCCGGCGAGTCGGGGTGCCCGAAATCGCCACAAGCCATGGGGCCCGCCCAGAACCCGGCCGAAACCCCCTCGCCCGGCTTGGCCGGCCCCGCCGCACCGTGGGCCAGGGCGGCCAGGTGCAAGGCGCTCAGGTCGCTGTGGCCGACCCACGCCGTGCCTCGCTCCACGCTGCGCGCCAGCAGCGCCCAGTCCAGTTGGTCCAGCATCCGGCTCAGGCCGTAGCCCCCGCGCGTGGCCAGGGCCACGGACGGCGCGGCTTCGGCCACGCGGTGAACCGCCGCCACGCGGGTCGCGTCGTCACCCGCGAAGCGCTGGTGTTTGCTCAACGCGGAGGCGTCGATGCTCGGCGCGAAACCCAGCGCCTGGAGGCGGCGAGCGGCCTTGCGCACCGGGGTCGCTTTGGCAACGATGCCCGCCGGGCTGAAAAGGATGAGAGAAGGGGCGTCGGTCATGCCCCGATTGTGACCGAGCCCGACGCCGACTCAGTGCGCTCGCATGCGGGCGCGCCACAGCGCCAGGCACTCACTGAATCCCACCAACAGGGCCAGCCCGACGACGGACCAGCGAAAAGCGACATGAGGCGCACGAAACCGTTGCATTTGAATCCCCGCGGAATGTGCAAAACCGCCACAGTAGGCAGGGTCAGTGACAAAGCCATGACGCCATGTGGTCCGTCGTCGCCAAGCTGACACGCCGCGCCGATACGGTGTCACTTGACACCACCTGCGCCCCCTTCTTCTCCCACGCAACACCGTGCCGCCCCACGCCCCTTTGCCCGAACTCCAGGAGTTGCACCGCCTCATCGAGCTGGGCGGCGCTCACGTCCAGGCCCGCAAGCTGTGCGACGTTCAGGTCGGCGAGCGCCGCTTCGAGGTGCCCTGCGTCACGCTGGGCAACCCCTCGCCAGACGTGCCGGCCATCGGCATCTTCGGCGGCGTGCATGGCCTGGAGCGCATCGGCGCCGAGGTGGTGCTGGCTTACCTGGGCAGCCTCGTGCAGCGCCTCAAATGGGACAGCGTGCTGCACCACCAACTCGATGGCCTGCGCATGGTCTTCGTGCCGCTGGTCAACCCCGGAGGCCTGTGGCTGGGCACCCGCGCCAACCCGCAAGGCGTCGACCTCATGCGCAACGCTCCGCTCGACGCCCTGGAGCCGGTGCCCTGGCTGCTGGGTGGACAAAGGTTGAGTGCCGCCCTGCCCTGGTACCGAGGCCCGCACGGCGCCCCCATGCAAGCCGAGAGTCAGGCCTTGTGTGACGTGGTCGAGGCCGAGCTGAGTTCGCGCGCCTTCAGCCTGGCGGTCGACTGCCACTCCGGCTTCGGCATCCAGGACCGGCTGTGGTTTCCCTTTGCGCACACGTCGCAACCGCTCGACCACCTGGCGGAGGTGCACGCCCTGCATCGCATCTTCAGCCAGACCCACGCACACCACAACTACGTCTTCGAGCCCCAGAACCTGCAGTACCGCACCCATGGCGACCTCTGGGACCACCTCTACCTGCGCTGCCGCGAGCGCCACCCCTCGCACGTCATGCTGCCGATCACCCTGGAGATGGGCTCGTGGATGTGGGTCAAGAAAAACCCACGGCAACTCTTCAGCCGCCATGGCATCTTCAACCCCTTGATCGCCCACCGACAGCAGCGCGTGCTGCGACGCCACATGGCCCTGCTCGACTTCATGGGTCGCGCAGCCGCCAGCCCCGGTCGCTGGCTGCCGGACGCCTCTGAGCGGGCCCTGCACGAACGACAGGCCAAGGCCAGGTGGTACCCCGCCTTGCCCAGGCAAACATCCCACACGAGCGAGTCAACATGAGTCGCTCGACCTGGGTGCTGCTGCGCGGGCTCACGCGCGAGCAAGGCCACTGGGGAGACTTCCCCGCGCTGCTTCAAGCCGCCCTGCCCGAAGGCAGCGAGGTGCTGACCCCCGACCTGCCCGGCAACGGCACGCTGTGCGCCGAGCGCAGCCCCGCCAGCGTGGGTGAGCTGGTCGAGGCCATCCGCGCGCAGCTGCGGGTGAGTGATGCAAAGCCCCCGTACCACGTGCTGGCGATGTCACTGGGCGCCATGGTCACGGTGGAATGGGCACACCGCCACCCGCAAGAGCTGCTCGATGCCGTGCTGATCAACACCAGCCTGAAGCCGCACAGCCCCTTCTGGCGCCGCCTCCAAGTCCGGCAGTACCCCCGCATCCTGCGCTTGCTGGTCGGCCAGGCGGGTGCACAGGACTGGGAAGAGGCCATCATGCAGATGACCACGCGGCACCCTGCACACCCTCAGGAGGCCCTGCAAAGCTGGTTGTCCCTGCGCCAGGCGCACCCGGTGGCAACGGCCAACGGCCTGCGGCAACTCTGGGCGGCCGCCCGTTACCGAGCGCCCGAAGCTGCGCCCCCTGTGCCGGTGCTGCTGCTCAATGGCGCAGGAGACCAGCTGGTCCACCCCTCGTGCTCAGCCGTCCTGGCCAAGCGATGGGGTGCCAGCCTCATCACACATCCCACGGCGGGGCATGATCTGCCGCTGGATGCGGGTCCTTGGGTTGTGCAACAGGTGCGGCTGTGGCTGCAACGCCCGACGTCAAACCCTCGGGTTTGAGCGTGCCCACCGAGGCCATCGTGACCGCCTCGCCACCCAGGGCCTCCAGCAGGTCCGGGATCATCTGCACCAGCTCACCCGTTGAAATGGCCACATCGGCCTCAAAGGCCTCGGCCTTGTCCGCCTTGCTGCCGGCCGACTGAGCCGCCGCCCCCTCGAACACCACGTCGAGGAAAGCCAGCTTCTTGAGCTGCAAAGCCTCCGTCAGCACGAAAGACAGTCGGTCGCGCCAGGTCAAGGCCACGCGCGTGGGCACCTTGCCCGCCTGGATGTGCTGCTTGACCTCATCGGTGTCCAGCGGGTGGCGCGCGTACCGCACCACCGACTTCATCTCGTCGGGCGACTTCAACTCGCACTCGCGATCGATGCTGAACTGGTAGGGCGGCTCGCCCGTGCCCAACCAGTGCGCCATCGCCACGGCGGGCGACATCTCGGTCTGGATCAGGCTCAGTGACAGGCCATCCAAGGCCTTGACCAGCAGCGTCACGACCTCGTCGGCCCGCGACTGGCTGCCGCAATCCAGCACCAGCAAACGGTCCTTGGGAGACAGCCACACCGACATGCCCGACTGCTTGGTGAACGCCATGGGCAGGAGTTCCAGCAGCGCTTGTTCCTTGAGCTCCTTCGTCTGCTTCTTGCCCGGCTTGCGACCCGTCTGCTTTTCGATCTGCTCGGCGATTTCTTCGGTGCGTCGCTTGACGACGGAGCCGGGCACGACGCGCTGCTCGCTCATCAGCCTGAGCACCCACTGGCCGCCAACGACCTCCACCAAAGGGCCATGCGCTTCACCACGGGGCTCCACCCAGCCGGTGGATTTTTGCTGAGAGGCCCCGCAAGGCACGAAACGGGCCTGGGCCAGCTCGGCCTCGAGCTGCGAAGCTGACGCCGACCAGCCTTCGCCGATGCGATAGACGATGAGGTTCTTGAACATGGGCACACCACCAAACGGGCTTTTGACAGCCGCGGAAAGAGAAAAACCCCTGCAAGCAAAACTTGCAGGGGCTTCCTGTTTTGGCGGAAACGGAGGGATTCGAACCCTCGATGCGCTTTTGGCGCATACTCCCTTAGCAGGGGAGCACCTTCGGCCACTCGGTCACGTTTCCAGCAGCGACTTGAATTGTAGTCGAGAAACCCCGAGGCACCGAGCGTGTTGCGCAAAACAACACGCCGGCGCCCGCAGCCAGATCAGGCCTTGGCTTCGTCCAGACCGAAGGCCTTGTGCAAGGCGCGCACCGCCAGCTCCAGGTACTTCTCATCGATCACGACCGAGGTCTTGATCTCCGACGTCGTGATCATCTGGATGTTGATGCCTTCGTCCGACAGCGTCTTGAACATGGTCGATGCGATGCCCACGTGGCTGCGCATGCCGATGCCGACGATGCTGACCTTGGCGATCTTGGCGTCACCCACCACCTCGCGCGCACCCAGTGCCGGCACGACCTGCGACTTCAGCAACTCCATGGCGCGGGCGTGGTCGCCGCGCGGCACGGTGAACGAGAAGTCGGTCTTGCCGTCGTGCGAGACGTTCTGGATGATGACGTCGACGTCGATGTTGGCCTCGGCCACCTTGCCCACGATCTGGTAGGCGATGCCGGGGGTGTCGGGCACGCCGACCACGGTGATCTTGGCTTCGTCGCGGGTGAACGCGATGCCGGAAACAACGGCTTGTTCCATGTCTTCGTCTTCCTCAAAACTGATGAGCGTGCCAGACTTGGACTCGACGTCCAGGTCGATGTCCCAGGGCGTGAAACTCGAAAGCACACGCAAGGGCACGCGGTATTTGCCGGCGAATTCCACCGAGCGGATCTGCAGAACCTTGGAGCCCAGCGAAGCCATCTCCAGCATCTCTTCGAAGCTGATGGCGTTCAGGCGACGGGCCTCGGGCACGACGCGCGGGTCGGTCGTGTAGACGCCGTCGACGTCCGTGTAGATCAGGCACTCGTCGGCCTTCATCGCCGCGGCCACCGCAACAGCCGAGGTGTCAGAGCCGCCGCGACCCAGGGTCGTCACGTTGCCTTCGGGGTCGACGCCCTGAAAGCCGGTGATGACCACCACCTTGCCGGCCGCGAGGTCGGCGCGCACGCGGGCGTCGTCGATGCTCTCGATGCGGGCCTTGGTGAAGGCCGAGTTGGTCTTGATGGGCACCTGCCAGCCTGCGTAGCTGACGGACTCCAGGCCCCCGGCCTGCAGCGCGATGGCCAGCAGACCCGAAGACACCTGCTCGCCGGTGGAGGCGATCGCGTCGAGCTCGCGCGGGCTGGGGTTCGCGGAGAGTTCCTTGGCCAGGCCGAGGAGGCGGTTGGTCTCGCCGCTCATGGCCGAGGGCACGACCACGAGTTGATGACCCGCCCGCACCCACTTGGCCACCCGCTTGGCCACGTTGCGGATGCGCTCGGTCGAGCCCATCGACGTGCCGCCGTATTTGTGAACTATCAGTGCCATGTCAGAGGTTGGTGATGCCACCGCGCGCCTGGGCGACCCCGAGATGGGGTCACGCATTCATTCGACGCGCGATCGAACCTGCGATTTTAGCGTCAGACGGGCTCAAGCGGCCCGCCCTCATGCAGCGGGTGCCAGGACAGCGCCCACTGCGGCGCCCCCGCCGGCGCGAGACAACGGGCATCCAACCCCAAGCCAGGGACGAAAACCAGCGCTTCCCCGTCGAAAAACAGCGGGGCATGTCGCGCCCAATGCGGGATGCCCGCGGCCTGATATTGCTTCTTGAGCGAGCGCGGCGGGCGCGCCGGTCCCGCTTGAAAGCGCTCGCCACCACCTCGTGGAGAGACACGCAGCATCGACAAACGCCCCGGCTCGACCCCTCCGGCCTCGCAGGGCGTGATTCGCAGCATTCCACCCCATTCGGGCAGCGCCCAGTCTCCTGGCGCATCCACCTTCAGCAGCCCGGCACTCGGCCCCATCGGCACCTCGAGAGTCGATGGCTGCCGCCAAATCAGCCGAGCCCGATGCAGGCCCAGTCCGACCTCCGGCCAATGGCCCACCCCGGAGCGGGCCTGCACCTCGGGCACCTCCTTGGCCAGGCGGGTCACCCACGACGCGCCCAGTGTCGCCCCGCTGACGGTGCGATACCAATGGCGAAGCGACTCGCGGCGGGCCGAATCCGACCAAGCCGCCCACTCGACCACATCCAACTCCGACCCCAAGGCCGCCACCGCCCTGCCCTGCCAGTCGGCCAGCGGCTCCAGGGCGTCACCCAGGTGGGCTGCGGCGTGCGCCAGCCCCACCTCGGCATCGGGGAAAGCAGCCAGCAGCGCCGGCCACACCTGCAGGCGCAGGCGGTTGCGCGCAAAACGCGGGTCACCGTTGCTGTCGTCGTCAACGTGCTCGAGGCCGTGGTGCGCCACGTAGGCTTCGATGGCTTCGCGCGGGTGGTTCAACCAGGGTCGAATCCACCGCAGCCCGCCTTGGTCCTGTTGACGCGGCATCGCCGCCAGGCCAGCCAGACCGCCTCCGCGAAGGGCCTGCAAAAGCAAGGTCTCGGCCTGATCACGCCGGTGGTGGGCCAGCAAGATCAACTCGGCGCCAACCTCGCTGGCCAGGTCGGCGAGGGCCGAACGGCGAACCCGCCGGGCCTCTGCCTCCACGCTGAGCCCGGGACCCTGAGGCACATGCACGCGCTTCGACACGCAGCGCACAGGCAGGCCCTGTTCGAACCAGTCATGGCAAAGGCGCTCGACGTGACTCAGCCAGGCGTCGGCCTGGGCATTGAGTCCGTGATGAACATGCAGGGCCACCACGCCCAGGCCGGGCACATCCCGCGCCGCGCTGGCCACAGCGTGCAGCAAAGCCACCGAGTCGCGCCCCCCGCTGCAGGCAACGGCCACGCAGGTCACGCTCGCCCCCTGACGCCAGCCGCTTTCAGTGCTCGGTCGTGTCGTTGAAGCGGCCCATGGCCTGCAAACGCTCGTAGCGCGACTGCAGGAGCTCCTTGACCTTGATGTCGCTGACCTGACGGAAGGCGTCGGTCAGGGCGCGCTTGAGGTTGGCGCAGGCCTGCTTGTGGTCGCGATGGGCGCCGCCGACGGGCTCCGAGACGATCTTGTCGATCAGGCCCAGGGCCTTGAGGCGGTGCGCCGTGATGCCCAGGGCCTCGGCGGCGTCGGACGCCTTGTCGGAGGTCTTCCACAGGATGGAGGCGCAGCCCTCAGGCGAGATCACCGAGTACACCGAATACTGCATCATCAGGACCTGGTCGGCCACGCTGATGGCCAGCGCGCCGCCCGAGCCCCCTTCACCGATGATGGTGGTGATGATGGGCACTTCCAGGCGAGCCATCTCGAAGATGTTGCGGCCGATGGCTTCCGACTGGTTGCGCTCCTCGGCACCGATGCCCGGGTAGGCCCCGGGGGTGTCGACGAAGGTGAACACCGGCAGGCCGAACTTCTCTGCCGTCTGCATCAGGCGCAGGGCCTTGCGATAGCCTTCGGGACGAGACATGCCGAAGTTGCGCATGGCGCGCTCCTTGGTGTCGCGCCCCTTCTGGTGCCCCAGGACCATGCAAGGCTGGCCGTTGAAGCGGGCCAGACCACCGACGATGGACAGGTCATCGGCGAAGTGACGGTCACCGTGCATTTCCTGAAAGTCGGTGAAGAGCTCGTTGACGTAGTCCAGCGTGTACGGACGCTGCGGGTGACGCGCGATCTGCGTGACCTGCCAGGGCGACAGGTTGGCGTAGATGTCCTTGGTGAGCTGGGTGCTCTTTTTGCTCAGGCGATCGATCTCCTCGGAGATGTCCACCGCGGACTCGCTCTGCACGTAGCGGAGCTCTTCGATCTTCGATTCGAGTTCGGAGATCGGCTGTTCAAATTCAAGGAAGTGTCGCTTGCTCATGGTGAGGGTCCTTCTTGAGTGCGGCCCGACGAGGATC
>Ga0114983_1000945_pt1 | contig 11754 bp, 8 predicted proteins | sample Shrwel_input2_RT_FD_87182 | JGI IMG/M metagenome (GOLD analysis project Ga0114983, IMG submission 87182) | Subsurface microbial communities from deep shales in Ohio, USA - Utica-3 well 1 S input2 RT | ecosystem: Environmental > Aquatic > Deep subsurface > Shale gas/oil reservoir > Produced... | reverse complement strand
GCCTAGGGGCGATTTACTCTTTGTTGCCTACATGGATGTAGGTAAGGGGCGTGAGCAGGACGCGGAAGCTTTGCTTGGTTTTTACTTAGCCCACTAGGTTACAAACCTCGCGCCGCGATTAAACCGCCCCTAGTTTGAACAAATTTTAATCCGCAAAGGTCAACAGACCCTAGATAAAAAAGCGTTACAATGTAACGCTTTTTTTTATGTGAACTAATTTAGCGCATATTAATTAAGGCCAAGCACATCTTTGCCTTGTTTGAAGGTCACATCTACAGGGATGTTCGCTTTGCTTAACTTTTCTAAATCTTTAGCTAGTTCCGCTTTAATATCGCCATGAGTTGCAATCAGTTGATCAACTTTTTCGTAATCACCGTCACCTTGCAGGGTTAAAATAAGGCGCGATAATTTAGCCATAGCGTCGCCCATTTTATCCATGTTGATGCTATACAAGCCGTCTTCATTTTTAGAGAAGGCACCTTCTTGAGCAAAAAAGTTAAAGCGGATCATGTTTGCTTTACCATGTGCACTTGATGCACCGAAACGCACAGAGCGGAAAATACCCGCCATAAAGGTGGTGTAGTAATCTTCTAACGTTCCTTCAGTGATTTCCCCTTTTTTAAGTAACTGTTCAACCATGTACAGACCAAGAATATCTGCTTTACCTTCTTCCAAGGCGCTAGCATGCTCTTGTAGAGATTGGCGAACGGTACCTTTGCCGGTAATAGTATTTTTAATACCTAAACCGTGAGCTACTTCATGGAACATAGTGTTAGCAAAAAATGCATCAAAGGTAATGTGTTTACGTTGCTCTGGCACAATTAACTGCTCTGCGATAGGGACTAAAATTTTATCAAACTTCGCTCGCATTGCATTTTTAAGCTGTAAGCGACGTGTGCCTTTTTCTAGCTGTACTTGCTCATCATTTGGTAAGTTAATTGCAATGGTTTTACTGCCGGCATTTGAGTGCCCAGCATAATAAACAACATCGTAGGCATTTAAGTCAGCATCTGAGCCTGGTACTTCTTGCTTGTATTTGCTATCAACAGGTAAGCCTTTTTGCAGCTCAGGTAAAAAGGCAGCAAATTTAGCCAGACGTTCGCTCCATTTTAAATCTTTAATTAGTACATACGATTCATAGGCAGCACGGTAACCAAATAATTGGTCTTCGTAGTTTTCAATTGGGCCAATAACAACATCGATAGGATTATTTTTCATATCCATCCAAGCAAAGTCAGAGGCTTGGAAATCATCGCTTTGTATTGCGTCAGCTCGTAAGTTTAGGTAGTTGGCAAATTCTTTGTCGTCAGCTAATTTGCTAGCGTCTCTAAGTAACTTAGCTGCTTGGGCAAGTTCTACGGCATATTCTTCTGAATAAGGCGTGCTGTATAAATTACCTAGTTCATCGCGTTTAATAAGTGAGTAAAGCCCTGTTTTATCTTTTACATCAGCGTTATTAAGCTCTTCTTTGGTGATGTCGGCCGGATAAAAACCTGCCCCAAGCGGCTTTTCTTTATAGCCAGATAAAAATACTTCATCGCCATTTAAGCGATCCCATGGGCCGTAGTTTATATCTGCAAACTGACGTACTTTTTCATCATCTAATTGTGCTAAAAAGCTTTGTTTATCTTCACCAAATGCTTGTTTCCAAAATAAATCGTCCATAATTTTTGAAGCATCAATAAGCTTGGCAACCATGGCTTTTTGGTTCTCAGATAAGTGTGACAAATCGCTTTGTAAGCTGAAGTCTGTGTATATGTCTAAGCGTTGACGGTCAATATTAAGGAGTGTTGGCCCTGAAGGCGCTTGAGAAGCCGTTGGCGCTGAGCTTTGCGGCGTGTTGTTTGAAGACGGTGCTTGCTCAGAACAGGCACTAAGAAAAACGATGCCAGAGAGCAGTATTGCTTGGCTAATTTTATTTAAGATCATTATATTGCCTTTAAAAAGTCTATTTTATAACTTGTATACTGTAAGTTAAGGTACTGAATGAGTATTAGTGTGCCTTAGCATGCTTGCATTAAAGCAAAACATACTAGCAAATAGCAAGTATTAGACGTTAGAGTGCACTAATGAGGGGCCGCTGGTAAATAATCAATAATTATCTACAATTCTTTCTATTTTAGGTATATGTTTAATACTACTAAGCTTTGAAATAATTAATAATATAAGACTTGCTGTAAAGTATAGGTCATTAAGCAAAGGGATATTTTATGTCTACAGAAAATGCCTTACTCACTATTTTAGTTGACAGAATTAACAACGACACACTGGTGTTGCCTACGTTACCTGAGGTAGCGATTAAGGTTCGCCAAGCCGCAGATAACCCCGATGTTAATTTGATGCAAATGTCAGATGTGATAGCACATGATCCTGCATTATCGGCGCGGATGATCAAAGTCGCAAATAGTGCAATTATGGGCCGAGCTGTAAAGGTGTCTAACTTGCACCAAGCCGTTACACGTATTGGGCTTAGGCAAATAAAAAATATTGCCACAGCCATGGCGATGGAGCAGTTATTTGTATCTAACAACGAGTTAATAAAAGGCTACATGGGAAAGGCGTGGCATAAAACGCTGCATGTGGCCTCGCACTCTATTTCATTAATGGAGTTTTACTTAAAAAGAAATACCCATACATCGCTAAATCGCGATGCCATTACATTAGCTTCATTAGTTTATAATATTGGGGTGTTACCCATTTTAACTGAAGCAGAGCGTCACCCTGAAGTGTTTGCAAGCCCCAGCTTTTTAGCCCATGCGATTCAACGTTTAAGTGGTAAAATTGGTGGTTCAATCATGAAAGCGTGGGAATTTCCTGATGCGTTTGTTGAGGTCGCGCAGCACTGGGCAGATGTGAATCATCGTACTGCTGAGGTGAGTTATATCGACTTCATTCGTGTTGGTGCAATCCTTGAGGGAACCTTACAAGTATCTGATAAGTCAGCAGCGCTGCAAACGTATATTGATAAAGGCATATTTCCTTCATTAGAAATGTTAGAGAGTGAAGAGTATTTGCATATGGTTGAAGACGTAAAAGAAATGTTTAGTTAATACCAATTTTATTAAAAACATGATTATTCTAGCGTATTAAATAATCCGCTACCTGCGTTAAAAATTATTTATATAGAACAACTATGTATCATAATTTTTGCCTTGTTATCGACTTATTTCTTTGTCGCTATAATAGATCACTAATTTAATGCAATTGGTATAACTTGTTTTTGAACAATAAAAAGCACGATTAATATCGTGCTTTTATTTTTAATACTATTTAATAAAGCTTTTACGCTAAATCGTCAGCATCACCTAAGCCCTGTGTAAGCTCTTCTAGCAATTGCTTAATTTCTTCAGATGCAAGAATAAAATCTGCATCTAGTTTAACCGCCATATCTTCTTTAGGAATATCGGCATTTTCTTCTTTAAGTGTTTCTGAATAGCTTAAACGTTTAATTGAGCCATCGTTTTGTAGCATAAATTTAACGCGCTCTTGCCAATCAAGGGCAAGCTTAGTAACGCGCTTACCACTTTCAAGGTGCGACTTCACTTCGTCACACGATAGGTCATGGCCTTTGAGTTTTACCTGAGCACCACTGTCATCAGCTTCTTCAAGTTCAGCGTCTGATCCAATTGCAAAGCCCTCTGGAGTACTAAAGTTAGTAAGCCAGTCAGTTAAAAATACGTCTAAATCATAATTAGCAAACGCAGGAACAACGGGTAATGTCCCTAATGATTTACGTAATAGAGCAAGTAGTTCCTCTGCTTTATTAAAGCTTGCACTATTAACTACCACCCACCCATTTTCTTGGTCTATAAAAGCAAACTGCAAGCTCGATTTTTTAAATGCTTGTGGCAATAAGGTGTGTAAGATGTTTTCTTTTAATTCATCTTTTTCTTTTTTCTTTACTGGGCGATTTTCTTCGGCTTCAATCTGCTCAACTTTTTCTGCTACCAGCTCATTTATTACCGAGGCTGGTAATACTTTTTCTTCACGTTTAGCGCACACTAAAATACTTTTTTGTGAGAAATGAGAAAGAGTTTCACCATGTTTACCAAATGCTTTTGTCCAACCAAATGTTGCCAACTCTTGGCCAGTACAAGGACGAAATAGATCTTGCTCTAATGCCTTATCAAAGTCTTCTTGTGTGTATGAAACGTCTTGTTTAAAGCGATAGCATATAAGGTTACTAAACCACATAGGGGAATGATCCATTTAAAAAATTTGTGCAATCATAGCAATAAAAGCCGCTTCTAGAAACGGCTGATTTAGCTTAATCGAGTTTAAAAAGTGGCAGGGGAGATGACATGTTTTTAGGGAACGAAATACGGTAGTGTAACCCTTGCCCAGGCTCACTACTTACTTCAATTTTACCATTGAGCGTTTGTTTTACTAGATTAAAAATAATATGGGCACCTAAGCCGCTGCCACCCTCATCACGCTTGGTGGTAAAAAATGGGTCAAATAAACGCTTTAGTTGAGCCGGTTTTAAACCTAAACCGTTATCTTTATAATTAATGATGAGGTCGTTTTCATCAGTATTTACATCTATGGTGATTTGGCCGCTGTTTATATTTTCAAAACCATGCACTAATGAGTTCATAATTAGGTTCGTAAATATTTGGCTAATGACTCCCGCAGGTAAGTTAATAATTAAATCATCTGGGCAATGTAGGCGAATGCTGTGAGATGTTTTTTTAATTTGTGGGTGCAAAGAGCGTATAACTTCGTTGATGTAGTCTTTAAAGTTAATTGTTCTTAGGGCTTCACTGGCCTGATCTACCGCAATTTGTTTAAAGCTGGTTATTAAATCTGAGGCACGTTCTAAGTTGTGAGAGAGCAGTTGAGCGCTTTGCGCTGCATCATTAATAAAGCCTTCTAACGCCGCAGACGATAATGATTTATTTTTATACGCAGTTTCTATTTCGGTTAATCGCTCTTGTAGAAAAGAGGTGGCAGTAACGCCAATGCCAATAGGGGTATTAATTTCATGAGTGATCCCCGCCACTAAGCCGCCTAATACCGCCATTTTTTCTGAGCCAACCAGTTGCTCTTGCGCAAAGCTTAATTCATCGAGCGAGCTTTGTAGCTGAGTTTGTTTGCTTAACAGTTCTTGTTCTGTTTGCTTTCGTAAATCGACTTCTTCTGTTAAAACTGCTTTTTGTCGCTCTAGTTCATATTTTTGTTGTTGCAGATCGATCATTGCTTGGCTTAAATTTGATGTTTTACGCGCAACATCCTGTTCAAGTTGTAAGTTTTGTTGATCCAGTTTTTGATTGCTTTCAATTAGGTCATGCTGAGTTTGTTTTAACTCTTTTTTATACTCAACAACCTTCGAAATCAGATTGTTAAAAGAGCGTTCCATTACTTTAAGCTCGTTATTTTCATCGGTGACTATTTTAACCTGTTGACCATCAAGCTCTTCTAACTCAAGGTATTCAATTTGCTCGGTTAATTGAGTAAGGGGCTCGGTGAGTAACTTTCTAAATGCAATTAAAAATAAGATGATTAAAAAGGTTGTTTTAATCATGGCATTACCAATCAAAAAGTAGATAGAGAGCATAATGCGACTAAAAATTACATCGCGACTAGAAAATAGAGTAACATCGCCTACTAGCGTTGCTCGTCCTGAAAACTCAAAAATAAGTGGGAATGTATAGCCAAATAAACCGGCTTTGGTGTCCTCTACCATGACATCTTCTTGCACAAGTTGCTGACTGTAAAGATTGTGAATATTTAGCGCGCGGCCTAATTGAGAAATAATAGCGCCATTATCGTCACGAATAATAACCCCCTCAACCATAGGTATATCGAGTAATCCTTCGGCGGTTGTGATGGTTTGCTTTATATTTAGCTCCCAAATTGCTCTGGTTAAACTTCTACCAAAGGTCTTTTGTAATGTGCCAAGTTCATTGCGTATGTAATCTTTAGTATTGACGTACTCTGCGAAAATTTGCCCGCAGGTCACCACGAAGGTCAGTATAAAATAAACTGATAAAACCCGAGTGAGTAACTTTGTTGAAAGACTTTTTTGCGGCATGGGAGGCTTATATTTCCTTAAATTATTCAACTGTTAATGTACGCTTATAAACATTAGTTAATAAATGATTAAAAATAAACATATATTTTATAATATTGCTATTTAGCGTTGTTAAATAAGCAATCATTCTGTTCTATATGCATTGGGTTTCTATTTGAGAACCGTTGGTTTCGATAGGCTGTTTTTTACTTGGAAATAGTTAATTTACTAATTTGTATTGTGCAATTAAGCATTTTATTGATAACGTTAATAAAAGTTACAATAAATAATCTGCTCGTTGCTAATTTGGTTATAATTTTGACTGTTGCGGATTGGACAACCAACTAATTTTACAGTGGGTTTAGGTGTTTTGTATGAGTTTAATTAATGAGTCATTATGATGCGTTTTTCTATTTTAGTCTGTGATGATTCCACCGTTGCTCGCAAACAGGTAATGCGCTGTTTAAAAGAATGTATTGATGCCGATATTCAGCAAGCAACTAACGGTAAAGAGGCGTTGGAGCAATTGCGTCAAAGGCATTTCGCTCTCCTGTGTCTTGATTTAACCATGCCTGAAGTTGATGGTATTGAAGTACTTGAGCAAATCAAAATTTCTAAAATAGAGTCTTATGTATTAGTGATCTCTGCTGATATCCAACAAAAAATGCAAGCACGTGTCGCGCAACTAGGCGCAATCGATTTTATTCATAAGCCAATTAATAAAACGCAACTGAGTACAGTTTTGCATAAGTTTGGCATTTATTAATAAATTTCATGATGAAAAAGACTGTTTTATCTGCTAATTTAGGGTTGACAGAATAGCCTGTGTTAAGGCAGTCTTAAGCTTATGAAAACATTTAGTCTTGTAACGACCATTATTATTACAACCACCATTCTTACTGGATAGTGGCATAGGTCGGTGCAACAAATTTAAAGGCCTGTGTTCACTTAGAACACAGGCCTTTTTTCGTTTTATGGAATGAGGAAACATAAAAAATGCGCGTATTAAAATTTGGCGGCTCATCGCTCGCTGATTTTGCCTGTTTAGAGCAAGTTGCTGCACTCGCTAAGGCACAATTAAAAGATGAAATGTTACTGGTACTGTCAGCCCCAGGTGGCATGACTGACTCGTTAGTTAATTTAGCTAGTACTGCAGAGCAGGGGCATGACTTTAGCGAACAATGGCATTCACTGACTAGCCGATGCAACATGCTTAAAGCAGCGGTAGAGGAAAAGCAAGGAGCAGTTCAAAACTGGCCTGACTTTAACGAACTTAAAAATAAGCTTGATGGTATTGCACTGATAAAGTGCTGCCCTGATCAGGTCAGAGCGTTCATTATTAGCTTTGGTGAGCGTGTTAGCGTATCGCTAATGCAAAGTCTATTAGCCGATCATAACGCGCATTATTTACAAGCAACAGATTGTATTGTTTCAACCGGCGGATACATAGACGCAGAAGCGGATTTAGTGGCCAGTAAGGCACGTTTTCAAGCCGTGTTAAAAGAATCCCCTGCGACGGTTTACATTATGCCTGGTTTTACTGCAAGTAATGATGAAGGGGAGCTCACAACGCTTGGTCGTAATGGGTCTGACTACTCGGCGGCGATTGCTGCGGCGTGTTTAGAGGCGCAAGTGTGCCAAATATGGACTGACGTTGATGGTGTATACAGCGCCGATCCGCGTTATATCAAAAAAGCCACTAAGGTTGATTTCCTATCTTACAAAGAGGCGATGGAGCTTTCTTATTTTGGCGCTAAAGTGTTGCACCCTAAAACTATCCTACCGTGTGCAAAAGCTGGAGTGCCATGCGAAATTAAAAACACTCATAACCCAGATGCGCAAGGCTCACTAATTAGTAACGATACGGTATCTGATGAACCAGTAAAAGCACTCTCAAGCCTACAAAACTTAGCTATGTTGACCGTTTCAGGCCCTGGTATGAAGGGCAAAGTGGGCATGGCATCGAAAGTATTTAATGCATTAGCGCATGATAACGTGTCAATCGTCCTGATCACTCAATCATCATGTGAATTTAGTATTAGCTTTTGTGTGCATGAAAGCGATTTAAATCTAGCGTTAAGTGCGTTGCAAGTAGCCTTTGACTTAGAGTCAAAAGCGGGGCTCATTGAGCCGGTAAATGTGCAACGTAATTTAGCAATAGTAACGTTAGTGGGCGATAACATGCGTGCCCACAAGGGGTTAGCGGCTAAGTTTTTTGCATCGCTTGCACAAGCGCAAGTAAACATTGTTGCCATAGCGCAAGATTCAACAGAAAGTGCTATTTCAGCCGTTATTGACGGTGAATTATGTAATGACGCGGTTAAAATTTGCCATGAAAACTTCTTTACTCATGTTCCTTCAATTGATGTGTTTTTATTGGGCTGTGGCTTAGTCGGCCAAGAGCTAATTAACCAACTTGAGCGTCAACAAGCATGGCTTGAAAAGCGTAATATTAAATTAAACCTATATGGTGTTGCCAACTCTCGTCAATTACACCTTGATGGTGAGGGGATTGCGTTTGATGATTGGCAGCAAAAACTGGCGCAGTCAGAGCAAGCGTTTGATTTAAAACTGGTCGAGCAGTTTGTTAAGCAAAATCATTTAGTTAATCCAGTGCTAGTTGACTGTACTTCATCAGATGCCTTAGCTGCACAATATGTAGATTTTTTAAATGCAGGTTTTCATGTTGTGGCTGCCAATAAAAAAGCCACCACGAGCTCATATACGTATTACCAAGATTTAATTGCAGCAACACATAAAAATAATCGTAAGTTTTTATACGAAACTAACGTAGGTGCAGGTTTACCTGTAATCGATAACTTGCAATCGTTGTTTGGTGCAGGTGATGAGTTACTTGAGTTTAGTGGTATTTTATCAGGCTCGCTTTCATACATGTTTGGTGCGCTAGAAGATGGTTTATCACTTTCTGAAGCAACAATTAAAGCCAAAGAAAGCGGGTTTACAGAGCCCGATCCGCGCGATGACTTATCGGGAACTGACGTAGCACGTAAATTACTGATCATTGCACGTGAAGCCGGTATGAAATTAGAGCTTAGCGATATTGAAGTGGAGTCGGTTTTACCGCCAGGTTTTGCCCAAGGTGACAATGTTGAGCAGTTTATGGCGAAATTACCTAGCTTAGATGCTAGTTTTAACGACCGTGTTCAAAGTGCAGCAAGTGAAGGTAAAGTACTTCGCTACGTAGGCACAGTTAAAAATGGTCACTGTAAGGTCGGAATCGAAGCCGTGGATTCATCACATGCATTGAATGTTATTCGTGATGGTGAAAATGCGCTGGCTATTTTAAGCCAATACTACCAACCGCGTCCGTTTGTAATTCGTGGTTATGGGGCAGGCTCTGCAGTAACGGCTGCGGGTGTATTTGCAGACATCTTAAAAACATTATCTCGCTAGGAGTCAGTCATGATTGAAGTATATGCTCCGGCGTCTATTGGTAATTTTGCCGTTGGCTTTGATGCGCTGGGCGCCGCACTTGCGCCCATTGATGGCGGTTTATTAGGTGATGTGGCGGTTGTTAGTGCCGCATCGAGTGATGAATTTATTTGTACAGGCGACTACGCACATAAGCTACCTAGTGATGCGCAAGAAAATTTAGCGTATCAGTGTTTAGTGCACTTTAGAGCGCATGTTGCGCCTGATATGCCTGCGGTAAAGCTCGAACTTAGGAAAAATTTGCCGATTGGTTCGGGATTAGGCTCAAGTGCCTGCTCTGTGGTGGCGACATTTGCAGCACTGGATAAATTTGCCAAAACTAATTTAAGCCAAGTAGAGCTCATTGAGCTTATGGCAGATTTTGAAGCCATTGTAAGTGGGGGGCGCCATTACGATAACATCACACCGTGTTATTTAGGCGGCTTACAGCTAACCGGTGATTTAATTCCTGATAAATCTATTGCTTTACCTGTTGATGAAAACTGGTATTACGTCGCCGCATTTCCGGGCTTTTCGCTCAATACCGCAAAAGCGCGCTCTGTTTTACCAAAAGAGCTCAGTATGCATGCCGGGGTTGAGTTTGCACAGCGTTTATCGGCGTTTAGTAGCTTACTGTTAACAGGGCGTTTTGATGATGCATTAAGCATTATGAAAGACGAAATAGCAGAGCCATACCGTGCGCCACTTATAAGCGGCTTTAGTGATGCCAAAGCAAGCTTACCAGCACTGGGTGCTGAAGTTGTGAGTATTTCAGGCGCAGGGCCAACCTTGTTTAGTGTATGTAAAACGCTTGAAGCGGCAGAGCAATGCGCGCAGTGGCTAGAGGAAAATTACATCAACGAGCAAGGCTTTTGCCATATTTGTAAATTAGATAACGACGGCACGCGTCAATTAAATGTTTTATAGGATAAAGAGTCATGCAATTACATAATTTAAAAGAATATTCACAAAAAGTGTCGTTTGTTGAAGCTGTAAAAACAGGACTAGGGCGTAATCAAGGTGTGTTTTTTCCAGAGTCGTTAGCGCCATTAAGTGATGTTGATGCATTACTAGATATGGACTTTGTTACTCGCAGCGGCAAAATTTTATCGCACCTTATTGGTGACGAGCTACCAAGTGATACTGTTGCCCAGATGGTTAAGAATGCGTTTAACTTTCCGGTTAAGCTGGTGGAAGTTGAAGATAATACCTATTGCTTAGAGTTATTTCACGGCCCAACACTAGCATTTAAAGATTTTGGTGGCCGTTTTATGGCCGAGTGCTTGGCGCAATTTAATCAAGGTGAAAAAGTCACTATTTTAACTGCAACATCGGGTGATACCGGGGCTGCCGTAGCGCATGCTTTTTATAACAAACCAAATATTGATGTCGTTATTTTATACCCTAAAGGTAAAATTTCATTAGCGCAGCAAAAGTTATTTACAACGCTTGGTGACAACATTCATTGTTATGCGATTGAGGGTAGTTTTGATGATTGCCAAGAGTTGGTTAAAAAATCATTTTTAGATGAAGAGCTAAAATCGAAGTTAGGTTTAAACTCAGCAAATTCAATTAATATTAGCCGTTTAGTCGCACAGGTGTGTTATTACTTTGAAGCCATTGCACAGCTGCCAAAAGAAAAGCGTGCTACAGCGCATTTTTCAGTACCCAGTGGTAACTTTGGTAATGTGTGTGCGGCTATGATTGGCGCTGTTATTGGTATGCCAGTTGGTAAACTAAGTGCGACTACAAACCAAAACGACACAGTACCGCGCTTTATGCTTGATAAAAATTGGACGCCTAATGCGACAATTGAATCGCTTTCAAATGCAATGGATGTGAGTAAACCTAATAACTGGCCACGTGTGCAATCAATGTTAGATAATAACTGGTTTAGTTATGATAACTTTTATTCGGTGAGTGTTGATGAGCAGCAAACACAAACAGTGATGAAAAAAATTCAACAGCTTGGCTATATTGCAGAGCCTCACACCGCAATTGCTTACCAAGGTCTTGTAGAAAATAAGGCAGCAGATGCTGTGGGGATTTTTTTAGCGACTGCGCATCCGGCCAAATTTAAAGACAGCGTTGAGGATATCCTTAATGTTGAATTAGATATGCCAAAGCCGTTAGCTGATGCATTAGCAAAACCGTGTTTAGCCACTGATATGCACAACGATTATGATATTTTGCGTACAGAGTTGTTTAAAAAGCTTGCCTAAAAAAGGCAAATAATAAAAGCGGCTTAGGTCGCTTTTTTTGTTTATTTATGCATCGCTTTAGACATAACGCATAAGCTATATAAATGT
>Ga0114983_1000944_pt1 | contig 11758 bp, 9 predicted proteins | sample Shrwel_input2_RT_FD_87182 | JGI IMG/M metagenome (GOLD analysis project Ga0114983, IMG submission 87182) | Subsurface microbial communities from deep shales in Ohio, USA - Utica-3 well 1 S input2 RT | ecosystem: Environmental > Aquatic > Deep subsurface > Shale gas/oil reservoir > Produced... | reverse complement strand
TTCACTGTCCACGGCGGGATGTGGACCGGCCAGCATCAATCGTCCTTCATCGGCCAGCAGTTGCAGGCGCTGTAGATGGGCCGGACGAGCGGCAAGACGTTTTTCCAGGCTGTTTTCAACATCTTGGGATGAGATCATATACCACATTATTTGAGTTCCTTGCGTTGCTCTTCGGGGATGTGTTTAAAGAGATAAACCACGGTTGCTATGGTGTTCAGCAGCGTCACTGCGGTCAAGCCAAAGACCTTGAAGTTTACCCAGGTTTCCTGACTCAGACTGAAGGCGACATAGATATTGATAAGGCCGCAGACAATAAAGAAACTGACCCAGTACCAAGTGACTTGGGCCCATATCTTGTCGGCAACCTTGAGTTCCTGCCCCAGCATGCCCTTGAGCACAGGCTTATTCAGCAATTGGCTGACACCCAGACCCAAGGCGAACAAGGCATAGACTATGGTGACTTTCCATTTGATAAAGGTATCGTCGTGAAACACCAAGGTCAGGGTACCGAATACGGCCACCATGGCAAAGGTGATGAGATGCATTTTCTCAAGCTTGCGGTACAGCAGGTAGGTCATCACGAGTTGCAGCGCCGTTGCGGCTATCAGGGCGCCACTGGCGACGTAGATATCGTAAAACTTATAAACGGCAAAGAAGATGACCAGCGGCAGGAAATCCAGCAGTTGTTTCATAGTAATCAGGCTGAGTGAAAATTGCCTGTGAGTGTAGCACGGCGGGCTTTGAGGGATAAACCTCTTCGGCCCTTGCGTGGGTCAGTGCACAATTATTACAGGGAACCTGAGTTGATCTTGCCAATTTCCGGGAGAATTTCCACTATCACCCAGCCCCGACCCCGTTTATGCAGGCGAATGGTTCTGTCATCGACCCAGGGCCGACCACCTCTATGGCCGGTAAATTTGACCACTATGGTCACGTCATCGGTAAACTTGCGAAAGAAGTCGATATCTATCTCTTCAATCTCCAGGGTGACATCTGTCATCTGTAGATTGAGCATATGGCGCTGTACAGAGGCGGCGATATAGTAACTTTGCAGCACCTCCTTCATAGGGTCGTCGACATACAGGCTCGCCTTCTCGACATCTTTATCTATATAGATGGCCTGAAAGAATCCCAGGGCGACTTGCTCTGGCGTATCTATGGTGGCTTTATTCGGGTCATCATTGCAGCCAAATAGGCCTAGCAGACAAAGAAAAAGTAAATATCTCATAGTGTTGACCCTGGCGATTGGTGCCAAACAGTATCGGTTTTTTTAGTATTGATCGCAAGCCGCTGCCTCGGGCTTGACGGGATCGGCGATCCTGTGGCATATAAAGAGGATAGCGCACGGATTCTTATCCACAGAATCTGTGGACAAGTGTGTTGAAGACTCGATAGATACTTTCTAAGCGATTGATATCGTCGTTAAATTGTCGCTGGTTAATTTTTGACGCTTGGCACTTTCCCCTATCTGTTTCTCTCCTGATGACTCATTCCCGACTGAATCATAACTGGCGTAAAGGATCCTTTGCGTTGATTTTGTACAGCTTTTGCTGATAAAAGCCGCAGTCAGTCCATAATACCGTTTAAATAACAAAATCAAATTGCTGAAGCGAATGGGCTTTGGCTACCTGGATACCGAATACTTCTTGTTGAAAGTCAGAGCTGCATTCCCCGGAGATCCGCGATGAACCCAAAAAAAAGCGCCTGCAGTAGCAGACGCTTTTGAGTTGGTTATAGTCCGTTAATCGTTCTGAGTAGCCTGAATGGCCGTCAGGGCGATGGTGTAAACAATATCATCCACCAGGGCGCCGCGGGACAGATCGTTCACCGGCTTACGCATACCTTGCAACATAGGGCCTATGCTGATCAGATCGGCGCTTCGTTGAACGGCCTTATAAGTGGTGTTACCCGTGTTGAGATCCGGGAACACAAACACGGTCGCCTTACCGGCAACCGGGCTATCCGGCGCCTTGGAGCGAGCCACGTTGGGCATGACAGCGGCGTCGTATTGCAGTGGGCCGTCAATCACCAGATCCGGACGCTTCTCTTTGGCAATCCGGGTGGCTTCACGAACCTTATCCACATCCGAGCCTGTACCTGAGTCACCGGTTGAGTAGCTGATCATCGCCACTCTGGGCTCAATGCCGAAGGCTTTGGCCGACTCGGCCGATTGGATGGCGATATCGGCCAACTGCTCGGCATTGGGATCCGGGTTGATGGCGCAGTCACCATATACCAGCACTTGATCCGGCATCAGCATAAAGAAGATGGAAGAGACCAGACTGGAGCCGGGTGCTGTTTTAATCAGCTGTAGTGGCGGACGAATGGTGTTGGCCGTGGTGTTGACCGCACCGGAAACGATACCGTCTACTTCATTCTGGGCCAGCATCATAGTGCCCAGCACCATGTTGTCTTCCAACTGCTCACGGGCAACTACTTCGGTCAGGCCCTTGTGACGGCGAAGATCCAGCATAGGTTCGACATAGCGCTCACGCACTTCATCGGGATCGATAATCTCGACATCCTCTCCCAGAATGACATCCTGCTGGGCTGCGATACGCAGGATTTCGTCGCGTTTGCCTAGCAGTACGCAGCGGGCAATACCGCGCTCGGCGCAGATGGCGGCGGCTTTGATGGTGCGCGGCTCATCGCCTTCAGGCAGTACCACAGTCTTACGGGCGGCGCGGGCCAGCTCGGTAAGCTTGTAGCGGAAAGCCGGTGGCGACAGGCGGTGCTCGCGAGGCGAGTTCTCTGTGACGCTTTCAATCCAGCTCTGATCTATATGACCGGCAACATATTCCTGTACCAGTTCAATACGTACTGCATCATCCACAGGTACTTCGTGGTCAAAGCGTTGAATATTGAGTGAGGTCTGCCAGGTATTGGTGTCGATAAGGAACACAGGCAGGCCGGTTTCAAAGGCCTGTTCACATAAAGCCATGATCTCGGGTTCAGGTTCATAACCGCCGCTCAGTAGCAAGGCACCAATCTTGACGCCGTTCATGGCTGCCAGACAGGCAGATACGATAACATCGGAGCGATCGCCAGAGGTGACCAGCAGCGAGTCGGTCTTGATGTGCTGCACCATGTTGGGAATAGAGCGGGCACAGAAGGTTACCTTGCGCAGACGGCGAGTGTTCATCTCACCGGCATTGATGATGCGGGCGCGCAGGTGCTTGGCTAAATCAGAAGCCCTGGGGGACACCAGATCCAGGTTATAAGGCACGCTGCCGAGGATCCTCAGTGGACTCTTGCCCGGCAACTGGAACATACCGGCAGTATCGCTGCGCTGAACACCCTGATGGTCGAATACTTCAGACAGATCCGGACGGGCACGGCCTTCGTCGTCCACCGGCGCACCAATCTTGTTGATGATGGCACCGATAAGACGTTTGTTCTTGTTGCCACCCCAGGAATTAAAGGCGATTTCGAGGCGGTTCATCAGTCCGGTCGGGCTGTCGTTGCCTGGGGTTGCCACAAAGATCACATCGGCGTCGAGCGCCTTGGCAATGGCATAATTGACATCATCGGCAAACGGATGGCTACGGGTGTGCACCAGGCCTTCGATGATCAGGGTTTCAGTGTTGTCGGCAATTTCACTGGCGCGGGCGATGATTTGCTCCATCAGCACATCTGTCTGATCGGCACGGATCAGCGCTTCGGCGTGGATCATCTCAAACGGCTCAAGCGGGTTGACCGTAGGGGATTTGCTGAGGATGGTGGTTGAACGCTCAGGGCCGTGGTCCTGCGGGCGCAACTGGGAAATGGGTTTAAAGAATTGCACTTTAACGCCGTGGCGTTCCAATGCGCGAACCATCCCCAGGCTGATAGACGTCAGGCCGACGCCTGTGCCTATGGGGATCAACATAATGTTACGGGACATAAAAACCTCTTCGGAGTCGATGGTTTTCCGGTGAATCTTGTAAAGTCAAAAACATGAAAGCCGCCAGGTTAACCAGGCGGCTGATTGGTCATATTATTCTTCTATCAAACTAATAGCGTCTTCGGCGATGACCCACTCTTCATTGGTGGGAATGACCATGGCCAGAGTGCCTTCATCTTTAGTGATAATTCCGCCATTGCCGAAGCGGGCGGCCAGGTTGCGTTCATCATCGACCTGGAAGTTGAAGATGGACAGTAGTTCCAGCACTTTCTTGCGGATAATATCGGAGTTTTCACCTATGCCGCCGGTAAAGACCACGGCATCCAGACGGCCCAATGGCACAGTGTAGGAGGCGATGTATTTTGCCAGACGATAGCAGAAGATTTCCAGTGCCAGTGTCGCACCTTTGTGACCTTCGGCATATCCTTCTTCGATACCACGGCAATCATTGGTCAGTTCGCTGATCCCCAAAAGGCCACTTTGCTTGTTCAGCAGGTTGTTGACCTCTTCCAGGGTGTAGCCCAACTGGTGTACCAGATGATAGATGATGGAGGGGTCGATATCGCCGCAGCGGGTTCCCATCACCAAGCCTTCCAGTGGTGTCAGCCCCATGGAGGTATCCATGCTCTTGCCACCTTTAACTGCCGTAACTGAAGCGCCGTTGCCTAGGTGAGCACAGATCACATTGGTATCAGCCAGCTCTTTACCCAGCACTTTGGCCGCTTCGCGGCTGACAAACAGATGGCTGGTGCCGTGCATACCGTAACGACGAATGCCGTGTTCACGGTAAAGCTTATAGGGCAAGGCGTAGACGAAGGCGTGCTCAGGCATACTCTGGTGGAAGGCGGTGTCAAACACGGCAACCTGAGGCAGGCTTGGGAACGAGGCCATGGCAGCACGAATACCTATCAGGTGCGCCGGGTTGTGCAGCGGTGCCAGTGAGGCACAGTCTTCGATACCTTTAATCACCTGATCGTCAATGATAACCGAGCGGGTGAATTTTTCGCCGCCGTGCACGATACGGTGACCCACCGCCAGGATCTGTGACGCCAGTTCAGGCAGGGGAGCCAAAATCTGGTTTACAATAAACTCCACGGCTTCACGGTGCGCGGTAAATGCGCCCAGTGCGGCTTCATGCTTTTCGCCATTGTGTTTCCATTTGATGCGGGAGTTTTCCAGACCAAAGCACTCGGCCAGACCTGAGATCTGATCATCGCCCGTGAGTGCATCCATGACTGCAAATTTCAAAGAAGAGCTGCCGCAATTTAGAACCAATACCAGTTTTTTAGACATGTTAAAAACCTCTCGCCGTTTTTAATTAATGAGTTACGGGTGAACTGGACTCGCCTGTAACCTGTTTCACTGGGTTCCTGCCGTCAAGCCGTTGTTGGGGCCGCATAGGGAACTGTGCTAAGGTAAAAGCAATATTATGCTTGTTTTCAGGTGCCTTGATTGAGCCTTAACTTTCTCAAAACCGTGAGGGAAGGTCATCGTTATATGAAGACCTGGCCCATGGTCAGACAACTGGGTTTCTTTTTTCCTGAGTTTCGCGTTATTCGTGCCACTCAGTTGGCGTTGCAATTGATGCCTGTGTTGGCCATGCTATCGGCTGCCGCGCCACTCTATTTCTATGGTTGGGACTATCTGCCCCAGGCCATTGCTATTTTTCTGTTCTTTCTCAGCCTGCCTTTGCAGGGCTATCTGTGGCTGGGTTGGCGTGCTCGCCATCCCTTGCCGCTGTCCTTGCTCGATTGGGGTAATCAACTCAATGCCAAGCTTTCCGGGCTTGGGGTAAGCAGCCGCCCTTTAGGGGCCAAGGCCTGCTATATGGATATGGCGCAGATCCTCAAATTGGCCTTTGAACGTCTCGACGCCGGATTTTGGGAAGAGCTCTGAATCAGTAGTCGGCGTTGATCCCTTTCTGAATAAATATAGCCTTTATTCGCTCCATGGTTTCGCGATTCGGTGGCGACACGCCGTCGAGTTCATAGTGCTCACCCATAGCTTCCCACTTGTGTTTGCCCAGTTCGTGGTAGGGCAGCAACTCTACTTTTTCCACATTGGTCATTGGCTTGATGAACTCTGCCAGTTTTTCGGCCGAGGCTTCATCGTCTGTATAGCCACCGACAACCACGTAACGGATCCAGGTTTTCTGGCCTCGTTGTGCCAGATATTCGGCAAACTGTAATGTTCGCTGATTACTGACCTTGGTGAGATCTATGTGCTTGGCATCATCCATCTGTTTGATGTCCAGCAGCACCAGATCCGTGTTATCCAGCAACTGGTCAATTACTTCTGTGTACTTACGAACAAAGCCGTTGGTATCCAGACAGGTGTGTATGCCTTCGGCCTTACAGGCCTTGAATAGCTCGGCAACGAATTCTGCCTGCAACACGGCTTCACCACCGCTGGCGGTCACGCCACCACCGCTGGCTTCCAAAAAAGGTCGGTAGCTGACTATCTGTTCCATCAGCTCCGCGACCGTCACTTCCTTGCCGCCATCCAGATCCCAGGTGTCGCGATTGTGACAGTATTTACAGCGCATCAGGCAACCCTGCATAAAGGCGATAAAGCGAATGCCGGGACCATCTACTGTGCCAAAGGATTCCACCGAGTGGATCCGTCCTTTTACTGTCATGTGCTCTCCTTGGAATGGCTGCAGCGGCGGCCGCTGCAGCCTGGTTTCAAACGTGAATTACAGTGCTTTGGTGAAAGTACGGGTAATCACGTCTTGCTGCTGCTCAGGGGTCAGTGAGTTGAAGCGCACTGCGTAGCCTGAAACGCGTATGGTCAGCTGTGGATACTTGTCAGGGTTGACGACAGCATCTTCCAGCATTTCACGGTTCATCACGTTGACGTTCAGGTGCTGACCACCTTCATGGCCTGGCTTGTGGGCGAAGTATCCGTCCATCAGCGCGGCCAGGTTGGTGCGGCGGGCATCTTCATCTTTACCCAGTGCGTTAGGCACAATGGAGAAGGTGTAAGAGATACCGTCCTGAGCGTGAGCGAAGGGCAGCTTGGCCACTGAGGTCAGTGAAGCGATAGCGCCTTTTTCGTCACGGCCGTGCATTGGGTTGGCTCCCGGGGCAAATGGTGCACCAGCACGGCGACCATCTGGAGTGTTACCTGTCTTCTTACCATACACCACGTTGGAAGTAATGGTCAGGATTGACTGGGTTGGGATGGCGTTGCGGTACATCTTTTTGTCACGAATTTTGGCCATAAAGCCTTCGACCAGCATGCAGGCGATGTCATCAACACGGGCGTCGTTGTTACCGAACTTGGGATAATCACCCTCGATTTCGAAGTCTACGGCAATACCGTTTTCATCGCGAACCGGTTTCACCTTGGCATACTTGATGGCAGACAGGGAGTCGGCAGCAATAGATAGACCGGCGATACCACAGGCCATGGTGCGACGTACGTCTCTGTCATGCAGCGCCATCAGCGCGGCTTCGTAGGAGTACTTGTCGTGCATGTAGTGGATGGTGTTCAGCGCAGTGACATACTGAGTTGCCAACCAGTCCATCAGGCCATCGAGACGGCTCATGACGTCATCATAGTTGAGCACTTCGTCTGTGATAGGATCTGCCTTGGGAGCGACCTGAATTTTCAGCTTTTCATCCACACCGCCGTTGATGGCGTACAACATGGTCTTGGCCAGGTTGGCACGGGCACCAAAGAACTGCATGTGTTTGCCGACAACCATGGGGCTCACGCAGCAGGCGATGGCGTAGTCATCAGACTCGAAGTCAGGACGCATCAGGTCATCGTTTTCATACTGGATGGAGCTGGTGTCGATAGACACTTTGGCACAGTATTTTTTGAATGGCTGAGGCAGCTGCTCGGACCAAAGCACAGTGATGTTTGGCTCTGGGCTTGGGCCCATGTTGTACAGGGTGTGCAGGAAGCGGAAGCTGGTCTTGCTCACCAGTGGACGACCGTCCAGACCCATACCACCGATAGATTCGGTAGCCCAGATTGGGTCGCCGGAGAACAGCTCATCGTATTCAGGAGTACGCAGGAAGCGCACCATACGCAGTTTCATCACGAAATGGTCGATCATCTCCTGAGCCTGCTCTTCGGTGAGCACGCCGTTTTTCAGATCGCGTTCGATATAAACGTCGATGAAGGTTGAAGTACGGCCCAGAGACATGGCGGCGCCGTTTTGGCTCTTCACCGCAGCCAGATAGCCGAAGTAGGTCCACTGGATGGCTTCTTTGGCATTCTTGGCAGGGCCGGAGATGTCATAACCGTATTTGGCTGCCATCTTTTTCATCTTGCCCAGCGCTCTGTGCTGCTCGGCAATCTCTTCACGCAACTGGATCACGTTGCTCAGATCTTCACCGGCTTCCATTTGAGCCTGCAGTGAAGTGAACTGGGCAACCTTGTCTTTCATCAGGTAGTCGATACCGTAGAGGGCTACGCGGCGGTAGTCACCAATGATACGGCCACGACCGTAGGCATCGGGCAAACCTGTCAGTACACCTGACTTACGGCAAGCGAGGATTTCCGGAGTGTAAACATCGAACACGCCCTGGTTGTGGGTCTTACGCAGTTCGGAGTAGACATATTTGATTTCAGGATCCAACTCGCGATCATAGGCGGCGCAGGAGCCTTCAACCATGCGGATACCACCGTTGGGCAGCATGGCGCGTTTGAGTGGCGCATCAGTCTGCAAACCAACAATGGTTTCCAGTTCTTGATTGATGTAGCCGGCATCATGGGAATCTATGGTAGAGACTTTGTCTGTATCAAAGTCGACCGGAGCGTGGGTGCGGTTTTCCTGCTTGATGCCTTCCATGACTTTGTCCCACAGGGCTGTGGTCGCAGTGGTGGGGCCAGCCAGGAAAGACTCATCACCTTCATAGGGGGTGTAGTTCTTCTGGATAAAGTCACGTACATTGACTTCGGTCTTCCAATCGCCGGGAACAAAGCCTTCCCATGCGCTTGCAAACAGCTCAGTTTTCTCGGTCATAGTACTCATACCTTCTAGTTGAGATAAAGTTACTTGCTGGTTTCGCTGCCTTGCTTGGCCAGCAAAGGACGGCGATACACAAACCAGTAAGTCAACCCTACAAATAAAGCTCCCCCCACGATATTACCCAGAGTGACGGGAACCAGATTATGGAACACGAATTGGCTCCATGTGAGATCGGCAAACTGCTCGGGGCTGACCCCGGCGCTTGTCCAGAATTCAGTGCCGGCCATATTTTTGCTGATAATGGCCATAGGAATAAGGAACATGTTGGCGATGCAGTGCTCAAAGCCCGCGGCGACAAACATAGCAACCGGTAGCACCACGGCCAGCAGCTTGTCAGTGACCGAGCGACCGGCATAGGCCATCCATACCGCCAGACACACCATGATGTTACACATGATCCCGAGGGCGATAGCCTGGGTAAAGTCATGGTGCAGTTTCGCCTGGGCGGTTTTCATATAACCTAGGCCTATTAAACCGTGGCCGGCATCATAGTGTTTGGCGGTGATCATCAGGCCTACCAGTAGCATGGCGCCGATAAAGTTGCCCAGATAGACCAGCCCCCAGTTACGCAGTAAGGCTTTGGTGGTGACCCGTTTGCTGGCTCTGGCAGTAATGGTTAATACTGTTGAGGTGAAGAGTTCGCCGCCCAGTACCACCACCAACATCAGGCCCAGGCTGAAGCACAGACCGCCGATGAGTTTGTTGAGACCGTAGGGAAGGGTGCTGCCGCCGGCAGTGGCGACGACATAGAAGATAAACGCGAGGCCAATAAACACCCCCGCAGTCATGGCCAGCAACAAGGTCGATTGGGTATCACGGCCGATTTTTACGACGGCCGCATCCTCGACCTTCTGCGCAGTATTGGCAGGGGTTGATGCATCAAATGGGCTAGGACTGTTGTTCATAGTTGCCTTCTTTCGCTCATTTGGTGGCTGGCCACCGGTTTAGGTTATAAAGTTCATTTATCGCTTATTCTATAGTGATGGCTTGCGAGCCATCGAGTTCATCAACTATAAGCAAACTGTAATTAAATTACGTGATTTAGATCGATTTAACCGCTGATTAATCTAAATTATGAAATTAAACTACGTTTTGCTACTCTTTTTTGTCTAAATTTTCCTTGAAATAATTCACCGAAATTCGAGTTGTCTTCCAGTGTCATCTACCAAGGTTTGTGCTTTTAATTGGTTTTTGGTCCAAGTATAAGCTTGTAACACGTTATAAAAGTCCAGTCTGTGCTCTTGCTCGCGGTGAATGGCTGCAAACAGAAATGTTGGCCTTTCCCGTGTAGTCGCAATCCTCGCCTTCTTTGACTTACAGAGCCTTGATGAGGTTTTAGTGACCTCTGGGGAACTGTGTAAAGAATCGCCTCACATGTATTGAACCTTAAAATTGGTCTTACCAATTTACCATAAAAATATTAACACAGAGCCGTGCTGTCGGCATCTGATATCGGCCTTTACCCATAGGGAAAAGCTAAATTTTGCGAGCAGGTTAACAATTGTATGTCATTGCGTCGACGCGGGGGGAGCTGGCGCCAGTTTATTTCAGCAAAGGCTTATGCCTGTGGCCTCACAAACCCATATCAAAACTTGATTCGGGTCTTGATTTTTGGGCTGTTGTGACCCGCCTGGGAGCAGGCTCAGGGCTGTGAGTCCTGTCATGGTTCATTAGGCATGCAGTCAAAAAGTTAACGGAATATCATCAGGTAACCGGGTGGTAACTTTATCCAACAACCAAAGCGTAACTTGCGTCATGCCTTGGCACTCGAGGGAAGAGTTGATTAGAATCAAGGCTTTCTTTTGCTGTCACGCTCCATTTCAAGGAGCTATCCAAGGAGGCCGTTATGCCATCCATGGCACGTCTGGCCATCATACTTACCCTGATTTATGCCCTGTTTTGGGCTCTTGGGCCCTTGTTGACCGATATAGGGATCTGGGGAGCACAAGCTGATTATTACGGCCTGCCTTTGTGGTTTTGGCTGTCCTGTATTCTGACTCCATTATGTTTCATTCTGGGGCTCTTCTACCTGTTTGGCCGGGGAGGGCATAAAGAGTGACCACCCTTATCCCCGTATTGGTTTATCTGTTGCTCAGCCTGGTGTTGACCCGCTTTATTGCCGCCAGACAAGACAAGGCCAGCCTCTATCAGGATAAGGCGGCGCGCTTTTTTATCGGTGGCCGTTTTCTCAATGGCCCCATGTTGGCCTTGACGCTGGTGGCCACCTATACCAGCGCCAGCTCTTTTATCGGTGGTCCGGGCGCCGCTTACAAGATAGGTTTGGGCTGGGTATGGCTTGCCTTGATCCAGGTGCCGGTTGCCATGCTGACCCTGGGAGTGTTGGGGCCGAAAATTCTCGCGGCCAAGGCGCCTTACGCCACTTTGATTGAGTGGTTGGATGCTCGCTTTGAGCATAAAGGAGTCAGCATGTTGGCGCTGGGCTCCTTGGTGCTTGGATTTGTCGCCATGATTACGGTGCAGTTTATCGGTGGCGCCAGGTTGTTTGCCGGCGTCAGCGGTATCGACTACAGCTTGGGGCTGGCTCTGTTTGTGGTGACTGTGCTGGCTTACACCCTGAGCGGAGGTTTTCGGGCGGTGACCATCACTGATGCCTTTCAGGGGATAGTGATGCTGCTGGGGCTATTGCTGCTGTTTTTCACCCTGCTTGGCCATGGGGGGATGACAGAGTTGATGTCCAAGGTGGCCAGTGAAGACCCGGCATTGTTGCAACCACACGGCAATGAAGGACAACTGGGCTGGCCCATGATGCTGTCGTTTTGGGTGCTTATCTGTTTTGGCACGCTTGGGTTGCCACATACTGTGGTGCGTTTGCTGGCGGTTAAAAATACCCAGGCGCTTAAGAAAGGTATTATTTGGGGCACCCTTATCAG
>Ga0114983_1000942_pt1 | contig 11784 bp, 9 predicted proteins | sample Shrwel_input2_RT_FD_87182 | JGI IMG/M metagenome (GOLD analysis project Ga0114983, IMG submission 87182) | Subsurface microbial communities from deep shales in Ohio, USA - Utica-3 well 1 S input2 RT | ecosystem: Environmental > Aquatic > Deep subsurface > Shale gas/oil reservoir > Produced... | reverse complement strand
TTCGACGGGCCGATGCTCAGGGTGCAGCAGGCGAAATGGCTCGCCGAGAACGTCCCCGAAACGCGCATCCGCCTGCGTTTCGACAGCTTCGCGCCGATCCGGCTGGCCGTGGCCTCCGGCCTTGGCTGTGCCGCGCTGCCGTGCTTTTCCTGTGCCGACGATCCGACATTGGAAGCGCTACCCGGCACGCTGACCACGACCGGCTTCCATTTCTGGGTGCTGACCCATCCGGACCTGCGCCGCAGCGCCCGGGTACGGGCGTTCTTGCAGTTCTTCGGCACCCGGCTGGCGGCGCTCGATGCCTCGGTGATGGGTGTCGCTGCGGACTGAGCGCTTGCGCAGTCGGAATCGGTATCAGGATCAGGATTCGCGGATCAGCAGGAACGGCAGCCGCAGCCCGGCAATGCCGCGCGTCCAGCGCCAATCGCTGCGGGCCATGCCCAGCCAGACGTCGCAGCCGTCGCCGCTCTGAAGCAAGCGCAGTTCATCGACCACGGCCGGCCACGGGAAGCGCGCCGAAGCGTCATAACCGACGCGAACGACGGTACGGCCGTCGTGCGGTGACGGAGCGAGTTGGAGTTGCATCTGAAGATGCTCGACCAATGCTGCATTGGCGGCGGCGGGCTTCGGTCGCAGCAGGTTGACGCCACTGCCATCCGCCCGGAACCGCTTACCGTGCCAGCGCGGCAAACCGCCAATGGCCAGCCCGATCAACGCGAAGCGGCGGAACCACGCCGGGCCGAGCAGTTCGGCGCGGTAGTCGCCGAGTGGGACGGTGGTGGGTTCGGGGAGGTGCGGGTATTGGGCGCGTGCGTCGCGGAGGCTGCTGATCGTTGAAGCGTTTGTCATGGGCGGTGCTGTCCTGCGTTTCCGGGCAACTGTTGCGCACTATTTCGCGCTGTCGCGCGAGTTACTTTCTTCAACCGCTGAAGAAAGTAACCAAAGAAGGGCGGCCCCGTCGCTGCGTCGGTTCGCATGAAGCAGAAGCGCGAACCGATGCCCTGCGCTTCTCGGTCATGGCGGGGCTTTTCGACACGCCATCCCTGGCGTGACGAAAAGGCTTCGGCTCCTGCCTCGCCCCCTGCGGGGCCTTATCCGCCATGCCCTGCGATGCTCGGCGCGCTCCAAGGGGGATTCACGGCAACAGCAACGGCAACCGCCGAAGCAAAGTCAAAAGCAAAATCAAAGGCCGCAGCGCGGAGCGCTGCGGCCTTTGATTTGGTGTTTGCGGTTGATGTTGCTTCGGCTTTTGCCGTGGACGTTCATCCCCCCTTGCATGCCGCCGAGCATCGCAGCGATCTCTGGGGGCAGCCGGCATGGATGCCGGCTGAGCGCGGTCAGGCCATGGATGGCCTGTCCGCGCGGTACCCCAGAGATCGCGAGAAGCGCAGGGCACCGACTTGCGCTTCTGTTTCTCGCGAGTCGGCGGCATGCCGCGGGGCGCATTCCTTTGGTTACTTTCCTTGGGCGTTCAAGGAAAGTAACTCGCGCGATAGCGCGAAATAGTTCGATACAGCCCGATGTCTTAGTCGAACACCTGAACCCGTCGGGACCGGAGACTCAACTGGCTTGGCATCTCTGCCTGCTTGGACTTTAGCGATCAAAGTAGAACCAAGGCGCAAAGTGGCGGGTCGCGACCCGCCCCACGCCAGTTCACAGTAGAGAGTTCACTTAAATCCTTGGCAAATCCGCCAACTTCACCACCCCACCCTTCGCATACGCCGCCACCGGCACACTCTTCTCGATCAACAGCGCCCGCAACTCCTGGATCGCCGGAAAGATCTCCTGATTCCAGTCCTCGCCCTGCGCATCAAACGCCGCCTGCTCGGCTTCGACGATCTCCGTGTCCTGCCCGAAGATGCCATTGGTGAAGGCAACGATGAACGGCCAGATCACGTGGATCATCCCCGGGATCGGCGGCTTGCGGATCATCATCAGGCCGTAGGTCTGGTTCTTCCGCTGGGCTGCGTCGGTCGGCCAGTAGCAATTCCACAGGTCCAGCGCCGGTTCGTCCTTCGGGCTGCCAGCGGTCCAGAACTTCAAGGTCTGGTACGGGTATTCGGTGCGGATGGTCATCATGTCGATCGAGCCGTCACTGACCTTGGCCGCGCCCTTGCGGTTGATCATGAAACGCTCGCCGATCGGCTGCTTGCCGGCAGCGCGAGCAAACGTGTAATCGCACTCCACCCAGCCGTCTCCCTTGCGGACATCGAGACAGGTGGCGCGGATCGAGCCCATCAGGCTGCGATGCAGGAACTGATGGTTCATGTCCATCAGGTTCTCGTGCATGAAGCTCCAGTGGCAGCCGATCGTGCGATCCAGCGTGCGGGTCTTGTACTCGCCCTTGGCAAAGGTCGAGACATCCGGGAACGCGGTGTAGCCAGGCGCGGCTTGATCGCCGGTGTAGACGAACAGGAAGCCGTAGGCCTCGCGCACCGGGTAGCTCTTGACGCCATTCGGCAGCTGCTTGCCTTCGTCCAGATACGGCACGTTGACGCAAGCGCCGGTGCGGTCATAGGTCCAGCAGTGGTAGTGGCACTGCAGGCGTTCGCCACGGACCACACCCATGGTCAGCGGCACCTGGCGGTGCGCGCAGCGATCTTCGAGCGCGAACACCTCGCCCTTTTCCGGACGGACCAGCGCGATCGGCTCGCCGGCGAAACTGACCGCCAGCGACTTGCCCGGCTTCAGCTGTTTCGAACGCGCCAACGGGTACCAGAAGTTCGGATCGAGACCGGATTTGCGCAGGTCGGCGGCTTCGAACTTCGGGGCGGGCGCGTGGCGGCGGAGGGCGGTGATCGAGGACATGCGGACAACTCCGGGGTGAGTCAAAAATTCGGGTAAAAGCCTAGCACGGGGCTAATTCGGGGTCGGCTGGCGCGTGAAAGCCTGTCTCACGCCGAGAACGCAGAGGACGCGGAGAGCAGCAGAAGCGCAAAAGCATTCCTGAGCACAAAGGCACAAAGAACAGCCAAGGCAAGGACACCGAGGAAAAGCATCAAAGCTGTTCTTTGTACCCTTGCTTTTCACCTCTGTGCCATTGTGCTCCCGAGCTTTTGCTTTTCTTGCCGTTGCTTCTCTCTGCGTCCTCTGCGTTCTCGTCGTGAGCAACGCTGTTGCCATGAGCACAAAGGCACAAAGAACAGCCAAAACAACGACACAAAGGAAAAGCATCAAAGCTGTTCTTTGTGCCCTTGCTTTTCACCTCTGTGCCTTTGTGCTCCCGAGCTTTTGCTGTTCTTGCCGTTGCTTCTCTCTGCGTCCTCTGCGTTCTCGGCGTGAGCAACGCTTCTGACGCCCGTTCAGCCCTTCAGCAGCGGCTTCAGGAAGCGCCCGGTGTGCGAACGCTTGATCTTGGCGATGTCTTCCGGCGTGCCGGCACCGACGATCTCGCCGCCGCCGCTGCCGCCTTCCGGGCCCATGTCGATCAGCCAGTCGGCACGCTTGATGACGTCGAGGTTGTGCTCGATCACGACGACCGTGTTGCCGGCGTCGCGCAGGCGATCGAGCACCTTGAGCAGTTGGGCGACATCGTGGAAATGTAGGCCGGTGGTCGGCTCGTCGAGGATGTACAGCGTGCGCCCGGTATCGCGCTTGCTCAGTTCCTTGGCCAGCTTCACGCGCTGCGCTTCACCGCCGGACAAGGTCGTCGCGTTCTGGCCGAGCTTCACGTAGCTCAAGCCGACATCCATCAGCGTTTCCAGCTTGCGTGCCAGTGCTGGCACCGGCTTGAACAGCGCCAGTGCGTCCTCGATGGTCAGTTCGAGCACGTCGTTGATGCTTTTGCCCTTGTAGCGGATCTCCAGGGTTTCGCGGTTGTAGCGCTTGCCCTTGCAGGTATCGCAGGTGACGTAGACATCCGGCAGGAAGTGCATTTCCACCTTGATGACGCCGTCGCCCTCGCAGGTTTCGCAGCGGCCGCCCTTGACGTTGAAGCTGAAGCGGCCCGCTTCGTAGCCACGCTCGCGGGCCTGCGGAACCTGGGCGAACAGTTCGCGGATCGGCGTGAACAAGCCGGTGTAGGTCGCCGGGTTCGAGCGCGGCGTGCGGCCGATCGGCGACTGGTCGATGTCGATGACCTTGTCGAGATGCTCCAGACCTTCGATGCCTTCGCAGGGCGCGTGACGGGTACCGGCGTTGTTCAGCGCGCGCGCGGCGTAGCCCAGCAGCGTGTCGTTGATCAAGGTCGACTTGCCGGAGCCGGATACGCCGGTGACGCAGGTCATCAAGCCAATCGGGATTTCCGCGGTGACCGACTTCAGGTTGTTGCCGCTGGCGCCCTTCAGCACGATCTGCTTTTTCGGATCACGCTTGTGACGGGTCTTCGGCACCGGAATGCCGACCGCACCGGACAGGTACTGGCCGGTCAGCGACTTCGGGTTGGCCATCACCTGCGCCGGCGTGCCTTCGGCGACGATCTGGCCACCATGCACGCCGGCACCGGGGCCGATGTCGACCACATAGTCGGACTGGCGGATCGCGTCCTCGTCGTGTTCGACGACGATCACCGTGTTGCCGATATCGCGCAGGTGCACCAGCGTTTTCAGCAGGCGTTCGTTGTCGCGCTGATGCAGGCCGATGCTCGGTTCGTCGAGCACATAGAGCACGCCGACCAGACCGGCGCCGATCTGCGAAGCCAGACGGATGCGCTGCGCTTCGCCGCCGGACAGCGTTTCCGCGGAGCGCGAAAGCGTCAGGTAATCGAGGCCGACATTGTTCAGGAAGCCGAGCCGCGAGCTGATTTCCTTGAGGATCTTGTCGGCAATCTCGCCCTTGTGGCCGGGCAGCTTGAGCTGCTGGAAGTGGATTTCGGCGTCCTTCACCGACTTCGCGACCACGTTCGGCAGGCTGGTGCCGGCCACGAACACATGGCGCGCCGAGCGGTTCAGGCGATCGCCACTGCATTCCGGGCAGGGCTTGTCGGACAGGTACTTGGCCAGCTCCTCGCGCACCGCGACCGATTCGGTTTCCTTGTAACGGCGCTCCAGGTTCGGCAGCACGCCTTCGAACTTGTGGATGCGGGTGACGATCTTGCCGCGCTCGTCCGGGTACTCGAAAGCGATCTTGTCGTCGCCGCTGCCGTACAGCACTGCATTGCGCGCCTTTTCCGGCAGCTTCTGGAACGGCTTGTCGGTGTCGAACTTGTAGTGCTTGGCCAGTGATGACACCAGCGCCCAGTAGTACGGATTGCGGCGGTCCCAGCCGCGGATCGCGCCCTCGGCGAGGCTGGCGTCCGGATGGGTAACGACGCGATCGGCATCGAACACCTGCAGCTGGCCCAGGCCATCGCAAGTGGCGCAGGCGCCGCTCGGCGAATTGAACGAGAACAGCCGCGGTTCGAGATCTTCCAGCGAATAGCCGCAGTGCGGGCAAGCCATGCGGGCGGAAAACGTGATGTCCCCGTTTCCACTCCCCTCACCCCCCGGGAGAGGGGCCGGGGGTGAGGGGCTGTGCGGCGCGACCAGCGCCAGCCCATCGCTCAAACGAAGCGCGGTTTCAAACGACTCGGTGATCCGCTGCTGGATGTCCGGGCGCACCTTGAAGCGATCGACGACGATCTCGATGTCGTGCTTCAGCTTGCGGTTCAGCGTCGGGACTTCGTCCAGCTCGTAGACCTTGCCGTCGACGCGGGCGCGCACGAAGCCTTGGGCGCGCATCTGCTCGAACCATTCGGCGTGCTCGCCCTTGCGGCCGCGAACCACCGGCGCCAGCAGCATCCACGCCGATTCGGCCGGAAGCGCCAGCACGTGATCAACCATCTGCGCCACGCTCTGCGCTTCCAGCGCCACCGCCGGATGATCCGGGCAGTACGCGGTCCCGACGCGGGCATAAAGCAGGCGCAGGTAGTCGTAGATTTCGGTGACCGTGCCGACCGTCGAGCGCGGGTTGTGGCTGGTCGATTTCTGCTCGATCGAGATCGCTGGCGAAAGGCCTTCGATCGAATCGACATCGGGCTTCTGCATCATCGACAGGAACTGCCGCGCGTAGGCCGACAGGCTTTCGACGTATCTACGCTGGCCTTCCGCGTACAGCGTGTCGAACGCCAGGCTGGACTTGCCGGAACCGGACAGCCCGGTGATCACGATCAGCTTGTCGCGAGGCAGTTCCAGCGAAATATTCTTCAGATTGTGCGTGCGCGCACCGCGTATGCGGATCGAATCCATGGACGGGAGGGTTCAAAAGGGACCGGCAACTATATCGGGAATGACCGGCCCGCCTTGGCATGCCGTGCACACGCAGTGCTGCCGCGGCCGTCAGCGCCGCCGCGGCGTGTTGGTCAGCGCGGCCGCTCGAGGAACGCCGCGATCGCCGCTGCACCCGCTGCAGCCGAACGACCGATGGCATCCGGTTCGGCATCGAAGGTGGCGCGGAAGTAGTCGCGCTGGCGCTCGATCCACCGGGCGTGGTCGTCGACGGCATCGCGCAGCGCGCCACCGAGGCCATCGACGCTGTCGATCACCGGCCCCAGTTCCCAGAACAGGTAGTCCGGATTGCCCTGCCACTTCGCGCCGTGGCTGTTGATGAACAGGCACGGTCGTGGCCGCACCATGAACTCGGCAATCTGGCTCGACACGTCACCGAGATAGACATCCGCGCCCTGGGTGTAGGTCATGTCGATCGAGGCATCGCTGCCGGTGTCGATCCGCAGGTGCGGGATCGACCGGTACTTCGCAAGCTTCGCGAGCACCTCCGGCTGATGGCGATCGAACATCCGGATGTGCGGCGCGAAGATCAGGTTCCAGTCGCGCGATTCGGCGAAGAAATCCAGCACCTTGAAGCCGTCGCGCGGCCACGACGACAGGCCGGCTTCGAAATGCGGGTTGTAGAGCACGGTCGGCCGATCGTTGGCGAACAGGCGCTGCCGGCGAACATCGAGACGCTTGACCAGATCGAATTTCGGATAGCAGCCAACGAAGTAGCGACCCGGATTGAGCATGCCCAGCGCATTCATCCGTTCGGCCTTCTTGCTGCCGGACACCAGCAGGTAGTCGAAGGTGGCGATATCGGCCGAATAGGTCACCGCGCGATCGCCGGAACCGTGATCGGTCCAGATGATGTTCAGCTTCGGCAGCCACAGCTTGCGCAGGATCAGCGAGGTGCGCTCCGGCACCACCACGGCATCGGCTGCCGCGAACAGTCGCCGATTGCCGATCAGGGTCAGCGATTTCTCGGGGATGCCGGAGCCAAGCCGCTGCTGCAGCCAGCTGATGAAGGCGTTCAAGCGAAAGCGCTCGACCGGCAGCCGCGCTTCCGGATACAGCGCCACCAGCCGCCGCACGACGCGCTCCTGGGCATCGGACGAGCAGACCAGACGGATATCCCAGTCCGGCCGCTGCATCGCCAGTTCCGCGGCGATTGGCAGGCTGTGCGGAATCTGGTGGGTCTGGGCGATGTACGGAAAGACGACTTTCATCGAGGCGGGCAGGCAATTCCCAGGTCCGCGACAGCAAGGCGGATCGGGAGGCAGTGGTGGGCCGGTATAGTAACTTCGCGCTCGCTGGCGCTGTCCCCGTGCAAATACCGCGCGCGGCTCCCGATCGCGCTGCAGCGTTCCTCAGGGTACTCAACGATCTGCAAAGCGCGCTGCCTTCGACGATCGCGCGGCGCGTGCCGCCGGAATGCAAGGGTGCAGCGCTACACGTCCGTTCCAGCGCGCGGTTCCTCGGCGGATTTGCCGGCGGCTCGCTGGGCATCATCGCCGTAAGCGCGGCCGGCATTGCCGGTGCGTATTCGGTGGCTGCCGCGCTGTCGGCGATCTGGCTGATAATGGCGATCGGGCTGCGCACTGCCGAAGACGCCGGCGCCCGCCACACGCAACACCCCACGACTTGATCAAGCGGCACGGAGGCAATCATGGCAACACGCGGCGTCAACAAGGTCATTCTGATCGGCAACATCGGGAAGGATCCCGAGGTCAAGTACTTCCCGAACGGCGATGCGTTCTGCAACCTGACGCTGGCCACGTCGGAAAGCTGGAACGACAAGTCCTCCGGTGAAAAGAAGGAAAAGACCGAGTGGCACAACGTCGTGTTTACGCGAAAGCTGGCGGAAATCGTCGGCCAGTACGTCAAGAAAGGCTCGAAGCTGTACGTCGAGGGCAGCTTGCGCACCCGCAAGTGGCAGGACAAGGAAGGCCAGGATCGCTACACCACCGAAATCCTCGTCAACGACATGCAGATGCTCGACGGCAAGGGCGGCGGCGGAGGTGGTGGCGGCATGGGCGACGACGACGGCTACAGCCAGATGCCGCCAGCCCGCAGCAGCGGCCCGGCTTCGCGTCCACCGCAGCGTTCGGCACCGCAGCCGCAGGCAGCACCGGCGGCTGATTTCGAAGACGACGACATCCCGTTCTGAGCCTCGCCTCGCGTATCGAAAAGCCCCCGCGACAGCGGGGGTTTTTCGTTGCAGCAGCGGTATCGCGACCACGCCCCGACCGGCGCACGCAGACGGCCGGGAACAGAGTGGCTGCAGGAATGTCGTACGATTTCGCTGCTCCTCCGTGCCGCACCGGACATGACTTCACGCCGCCCCCGCCATCTTTGGCTGCTCGCGCTGACCCTCGTGGTCGGCCAGTGGCTGGCCGTGGTGCACGGGGTCCAGCACGAACTGAATGCCGGGGCGCAGCTGGTCGCCTGCGAAACCTGCGCCGTCGGCCATGCCACGGCCGGACCGCCGCTGGCCCGCTTGCTGCCGACGCTGCCGACGCCATCGTTCGCGTGTCCGGCGGCCATCAGCCGCACAGCGCTGTCGCGCTCCAGCCTTCAGGTGCCGCCGCCGCGCGGCCCGCCATCACGCCTCGTCTGACGAACTGCTGATCTTTTGCGCGTGCGCCGGCCCGCTCACGCTCTTTCGTCTGTTTCGAGGAACCCCATGAATCCTGTCATTCCGCGCGGCCGTTCCGGCCGTGCTGCCGTTGCTGCATCCGTCGTTCATCGCGCTTCGCGCCTGCTGCCGCTGATCGCCGCCGCCGCGAGCTTTCCGATGCTGGCCAGCGCCGACGAACCCGCCGTCGAACTCGATACCGTCACGGTCCGCGCCAATCCGCTCGGCAAGACCTCCGATCAACTGGTGCAGCCGACGACCGTCGTCGATGGCGACGAACTGAACCGCAAGCGCCGCGGCACGATCGGCGAAACGCTGGAGAACGAGCCCGGCATCTCGACCACCGATTTCGGTGCCGGCGCTGGACGGCCGGTGATCCGCGGCCAGGCCGGGCCGAGAGTCGAGGTGCTGGAGAATGGCATCAGCTCGCTCGATGTTTCCGATGTCAGCCCGGACCACGCGGTCGGCATCGATGTCAGCAATGCCCGCTCGATCGAAGTGCTCAGAGGCCCGGCGACGCTGATCTACGGCAGTCGCGCGCTCGGCGGCGTCGTCAACGTGCTCAACGGCCGCCTGCCGACCGCCGTCGACGAAGGCTTCCATGGCGTGCTCGAAGGCCAGTACGGCAGCAATGCCGACGACCGCAATGGCGCGCTGGAACTCGATTACGGCATCGGCCATCACCAGATCCATGTCGACGCCGCCGGTCGCAAGGCCGGCGAGTACGACATTCCCGGCAATGCCCGTGTCGACGGTCAGGGCAGCCAGGGTGTTCTCGCCAACAGCCGCACGCAAACCAATTCGACTGGCTTCTCGTACGGCTACGTGCGCGGCGGCAGCTCGGTGAGCTTTGCGGTGTCGACCTTCGGTGCCGTCTACGGCCTGCCGCAGGAGGAAGAGGCATTCATCAACCTCGACCAGACCCGCTACGACCTGCAGGGCATCCTCGACCAGCCGCTGCCGGGCATCGAATCGGTGAAGTTCCGCGGCGCGTTCAATGCCTACGACCACACCGAATTCGAAGCGCCGGAGGAGCCGGGCACGCTGTTCCGCAACAGCCAGAACCAGAGCCGCGTGGAGATCGTCCACAAGCCGGTGTTCGGCTTCCGCGGCGTATTCGGCGTGCAGCACGATTTCCGTCGCTTCTCGGCGATCGGCGAGGAAGCCTTCGTGCCGTCGACGCGAACGACGCAAGTCGGCGTGTTCCTGATCGAGGAGTACGCATGGAGTCAGGGCAAGTTCGAAGCCGGCGTGCGCGTGAACCGTGACACCGTGAAGCCGAACTTCACCGAGGACGGCACGCTGCCGGGGCCGAATCGCGGCTATACGCCGGTCAGCTTCTCGCTCGGCACGATCCTCAACGTGTCGGCAAACGATCACGTGAAGTTCAACTTCAGCCGTGCCCAGCGCTCGGCGGCGGCGGAAGAGCTGTTCGCTTTCGGGCCGCATCTGGCGACCGGCACCTACGAGCGCGGTCTGGCCGACGCTTCGATCGAAACCGCCAACAACATCGAGATCGGCTTCGATCATCACGACGCGCGGCTGTCGGTGGAGGCGACGCTGTACCTGAACAGCATCCGCAACTACCTGTATCTGGACGAAGTCGACGCCGGCCTTGACGCCGATGGCAGCGGCGACGCCAGCAGCGACGGCATTGCCGACCGCGTCGACGAGGAAGGCGCGTTCGATCCGGACGGCGACCTGCTGCTGGTCGACTACCGGCAGGCCAATGCCCGCTTCTACGGCGTCGAGGGACAGGCCAGCTACAAGCTGCTGAGCGGCCCGCTGAAGCTGTCGGTCCGCGCGTTCGGCGATCAGGTGGTGGGCCAGCTGAACAGCGGCGGCGATCTGCCGCGGGTCACGCCGGCACGGGTCGGCTTCGGCTTTGATCCGGCATTTGGTCCCTTCACGGCATCGCTCAGCTATACCCGGGTGCTCGCACAGAACGACATCGCGACGCTGGAAACCCGGACCGCCGGCTACAACCTGATGAACATCGAGGCGGCCTATCACTTCAGGCTCGCCGAGGCCGCTACTGCCGACAGCGAACTTTTCCTGCGCGCCCGCAATGTGCTCGACGACGATGCCCGGCGGCACACGTCCTTCGTCAAGGACTTCGCGCCGATTCCGGGCGCGTCGGTCTACGTCGGATTCCGGCTCGCGATCTGAGTCTGCAGGCCTAGCTGCAGCCCGCACCGGCTCGGGTCAGCCGGTGCGGGTCAATGCTAATCTTCCGGCCCGATGAAGCTGCCCCCCGATCTTTCCCCGGCTGCCGATGAGACTCCGATCCGGGGTCTCGACGGCCTTGCCATGGTGTTTTCCGCGCTGTGCCTCGTGCATTGCCTGGCGCTGCCGGTGCTGGTTGCGGCGCTGCCGCTGGCCGCGTCGAGCCTGGTCACCGACGAGCGTTTCCACCAGTGGCTGCTGCTTGGCGCCGTGCCGACCAGTCTGATCGCGCTGGGCTGGGGCTGGCGTCGGCATCGCAGCAGCGTGGTCGCATTGCTGGGGCTTTTGGGCATGGTGCTGATGGTGTTCGCCGCGTTCGGCATCCAGTTCGGCCTGCTCGATGCGCAGGGCGAACGGCTGCTGACCATCGCCGGTGCGGTGCTGCTGGCCATTGCCCACCTTCGCAACTACCAGCTTCGCCATCACGGCCACGACCACTCGCGGCCGCATCTGCACTGACTTCCGCCTTCACCTGCCTGCCGGACCACGACCCATGAAAGCGATCATCTGCACCGAACTCGGCGGCCCGGAAAAGCTGGTCTTCGGTGATGTCACGCTGCCACCGCCGGCACCGAACGAGGTGCGGATCAAGGTCGCTGCGGCCGGCGTCAATTTTCCGGACACGCTGCAGATCCAGGGCAAGTACCAGTTCAAGGCCACGCCGCCGTTCACGCCGGGCGCTGAAGTGTCCGGGGTGATCACGGCGGTCGGCAGCAAGGTCGCGACACTCGCGGT
>Ga0114983_1000939_pt1 | contig 11802 bp, 9 predicted proteins | sample Shrwel_input2_RT_FD_87182 | JGI IMG/M metagenome (GOLD analysis project Ga0114983, IMG submission 87182) | Subsurface microbial communities from deep shales in Ohio, USA - Utica-3 well 1 S input2 RT | ecosystem: Environmental > Aquatic > Deep subsurface > Shale gas/oil reservoir > Produced... | reverse complement strand
GGCTGATCCAGGGGATTTATGCCCAAGATAAGGCCGGTTAGATAAGTCATGCCCTCCAGAGCGGCTATCAACCTGCCCGCGGCACGGGGGGACGGGGATTCGGCCCGGATGTGCACCAGGGGGATATCGTTTTCCACCATGGCCATGCGCGTGCCCAATCCCTCGGCATGCAAAAGATCCCCGAAACTCCTACCCTGCAGATGAGTCCATTTACCGGGAAGCTCCTCCGGGAAGCGCGGCCCCGGGTCCATATTCCCCGCGGACAGAAAAAGGCAACCCTTGTCCCGGGGGCCGTCCAGGAAAAGCTGCTGCAAAGAGTGCTGGTCGGTTACGCCCACCGCCGGGACGGGGGTGCTCCCCAGGCCGTTTTTACCCAGGCTCTCCGCCCACAGCTGGGCGAACCAATCCCCGAAACCGGCCCAGGCCGGAATATAGGTGAAAAATATTAGCTGGGAATACCCGGCCCGGATCAGGTCCGCGGCCCACAGAGCCAGCCCGGGCACACCCCCGGGTCGGGAGGAAACCGGCCCGTGCGGATCGCTTACAATCCCTTCAGCCGTTTCCCGGGCCCCGGCCACGATTTCCGGCCAGTCTATCCCCAGAAACAGGGCCGGAAGCAGCCCGACCGCGGAAAGCACCGAATACCTGCCGCCCATTTTTTGCGGGACCGGCAGGGAGCGGATGCCGTGCTTGCGGCATTCCTCGCGCAAAAAACCTTTCTCCGGATCGGTGACCATGATCAGGTGTTCCTGCCAGCCTGCGGGAATTTCTTTTTCCAGCCATGAGCGAAGCAAAAAATATTGGCTGAGAGTTTCTATGGTCCCCCCGGACTTGCTTACGACCACGACCACGGTTTCCCGGGGATCGAGTCCGGTCATGCAGGCCTTAAGGCTGTCCGGACACACATTGTCCATTATCCACAGCCAGGGGCCGTTATGTCCGGGCCTGTCCCGGGCCGGGAAAAAGGCCTTTTGCAGGGCCCGGGCTCCCAGGGCGGAGCCGCCGATCCCCAGAAGGAGCATGTGCTTGAACCCGGAGAGGTAATCCGAAATCCCCGCAAGGTCTTTTTCCAGCTCCGGGATATGCTCCAGGGTCAAAAATGGAAGCTCCCCGCTTTTAATCTGGCCCGCGAATTTGTCCGCCATCTCCCCGCAAAACGCGCTGCTGGGCTCGGCCCGGCCAGCATAGGCGTGATCCCAGGTCAGGTGCAGATTCATAATCCCTCCGGATATTACCTTTTCTTATTTCTTTTGCTTAAAATTTGCGGCTCCCGGACATTGCCCGGAGATTTTTTCCGGGTCAGCCGCAAACGACCTTGCCCACAGCGTCCAGGGCCTTTTCCAGAGTGTTTTCATCCACGGCATAGGAGATGCGCAAACAGGTATCGTCTCCAAAAGCCTCACCCGGTACCACGGCCACTCCGGTCTTCTCCAGGATACGTTCGCAGATGCTCACCGAGCCCGGCCAGCCGGCGGAGGGACACGCATCCAGGCGGGGGAAAAGATAAAAGGCCCCCTGCGGCTCCACACACACCGAGCCGGGCCAGTCCTTTATCTTTTGCATGGCCATGTCCCGGCGCTTTCCCAGACTCCGGCGCATGCGCTCCACGAATTCCTCCCCGCCTTCAAGCGCGGCCTGCATTCCCTTCTGCACCGGGGAGCAGACATTGGAGGTGCTCTGCCCCTGCAGCTTGCTCATGGCCTTTATGATTTCCTCCCCGGCCAGGACAAACCCGGCCCTGAGCCCGGTAGTAGCGAAACTCTTGGAAAGTCCGTTGACCACGGCCAGATTTTCCCCGGCCCGGTCCCATATCCGGCTCAGGGAGGCCGGTTCCGCCGGGGGATAGACCAAGCGGTCGTATATTTCGTCGCTTATAACAAAAATATCCCGGGAAACGGCCCAGTCAAATATCTCTTCCAGCTTGTGCCGAGAGTAGACCTGTCCCGTGGGGTTGGACGGGCTGTTCAGGATAAGTAATTTCGTCCCGGAAGAGACCTTTTTCTCCAGATCATCGATTGCTAATTCAAAACCGTTTTCCGCGCTTGTGGGGACAATTACCGGATTACCCCCGGCCAGAGCGGTCATATCCGGATAACTGACCCAGTACGGTGCGGGTATGAGGACCTCGTCCCCGGGATCGAGCAAGACCTGCAGGAGATTGAAAAGACACTGCTTGCCCCCGTTGGAAAGCATGACCTGTTCGCTTTCTGCTCCGGCCTGGTAATGGCGGTTGAAATACCCGGCCACCGCCTCACGCACCTCGGGCAGGCCCGGCACCGCGGTGTACCGGGTATAGCCCTGATCCAGGGCCTTTTTCATTGCCTCCGTAACGTGCTCCGGAGTGCCGAAATCCGGCTCGCCCACGGCCAGGCTGACCACTTCCCTGCCTTTGGCGCGCATTTCCTGGGCCTTGGCGTTTACCGCAAGAGTTGCCGAGGGCTTGATTTTGGTAATCCTTGCCGCTAGTTTCATTTCTCCCTCCCTGGAATGCATATGCTGCTTTGCCTTAATAAGCAGACCGAATTTCGAACGGCTTTTATCTCTGGACCAAAGCCGGACTAGATATTAAACAAAGTTTCTCAAGAGGTAAAACACTTAATTTCGCCGAACCATCCGGCAAAACCGGAGGATTGATTTGAAGATACTAAGAGCAACAGGAATGGAGCGCTGCATTGGCTGCTATTCCTGCTCCCTGGCCTGCGCCCGGCTGGTGCATAAGTCCATATCCTGGAAAAGGGCCGGAATCCATATCCGCTCCTCCGGGGGGCTTAGCACCGGATTCGAGGCCCGGGTCTGCCTGGCTTGCAACCCCGCCCCATGCGCCAGGGCCTGCCCGGAGGGGGCACTTAAACAGAAAAAAGGCGGCGGAGTTGTCCTGCGCCCGGAAAAATGCACCGGGTGCGGTGATTGCGCCCGGGCCTGTCCGGTGGATGCCATATATATGGATCCGGAATTAAACCAACCCGTTTTTTGCATCCATTGCGGCAGATGCGTAGAGTTTTGTCCGCACAACTGCCTGGAAATGGTAAAAATCGCGGACGGCAATGACCCGGGGGAAAAAGATGGAAAATAATTTGTTTAAAATACTCCGGGTGGATCTACAAAGCGGGGACTGGGAACGGTTCGAACTCCCCGGCAGGGAGAAATGGCTGGGGGGCTCCGGCTTGAGCGCCCTGCTTTTCGAGCGCTTTGCCCATTTTGAAAAAGACCCTTTGCATGCGGATCAGCCGCTAATATTCGCCGTGGGTCCGCTTACCGGGAGCTATCCCATGATGAGCAAGACCGTTTGCGGCTTCTTTTCTCCGTATCACGGGCAGTACGCGGAATCGCATGCCGGGGGACGCTCCGCTCTCGGACTGCGCTTTGCCGGGCTGGACGCGTTGGTCCTTACCGGGCGGGCATCCTCGCTATCCGCACTCACGGTTGGTTCCCGGGCCCCGCAGATAGTGGACGCCCATTACCTGGCCGGCATGGACATTTTTGCCGCCGGAAAGCTCCTGCGCAAGATAAAGCCGGTGACTCCCGGACACCGCAGCATCCTGCGCATCGGTCCGGCCGGGGAAAAGCAATGTTCGTTCGCCTGCATAAACGTGGATACCTACCGCCATTTCGGACGGCTGGGCGCGGGAGCGGTCATGGGTTCGAAAAGCCTGAAGGCGATCATCGTCTCCGGTGACAGCCATATTGACCTGCCAAAAGACAAAGACTCCCGCCGGGAATACATCCGGGCCTACGACGACATCCACTCCACGGTAACGCAAACGGATGCGGTGACCAAATATCACGACCTGGGCACCGCGGAGAACCTGATCCCGCTTAACGAACTGGGGGCCCTTCCCTGGCGCAACCTGAAGCAGACCCGGGATCCGGGCATTGAAGGCATCTCCGGGGAAAAAATGGCTGACGAACTCCTGCTGCGCCAGACCGCGTGCGCCGGATGTCCGGTGGGTTGCATCCATATCGGCCTCTTGCGCCAGAGGTTCGGCCCGGAGCATGAATTTCTGTACCGCCAGGTGGCCTACGACTACGAGCCCATTTTCGCGATCGGTTCCATGCTGGGCATAACCGGGGCCGGGGACGTCTTGACCCTGATCGAGGACGTGGAAAGGGTGGGCCTGGATGTTATAAGCACGGGAGTGGCCCTGGCCTGGGCCACCGAGGCCCTGGAAAAGGGGATTGTCTCCGTGGAGGAAACCGAGGTAAAACTCGGCTTTAACCGGCTGGACCCGTACCGGGAGGCCATAAGCCTCCTGGCGGAAAAGGCGAACCGCTTTTACTCCCTTTTAAGCCGGGGGACCATGGCCGCCGCCCACGAGCTAGGAGGAGAAGACTTTGCCTGCGTCCTTGGGCAGGAGATGGCCGGATACGCGACCGGAGAGGCCTACTATGTAAGTCAGGCCCTGGGCTTCCGTCATTCCCATCTGGACAGCGGGGCCTACGGATTCGATCAAACGGAAAAGGGGCAGGACGTTGAAAAGGCGGTGGATTTCATGCTGGAGCAGGAGAACTACCGCAATATCCTCTGCTCCATGTGCGGTTGCCTTTTCGGACGCAAGGCCTATTCCCTGCAGAACATTGCCAGGGCCTGCCGCGCACTGGGGATGGACACTGATGAACAAAGTTTGCGCCGGGCCGGAAAAAGGATCCAGGCCAAACGCTGGGAGCTTAAGCTCAAATCCGGATTTTCTCCGGCGGACATAAGCATTCCCAAACGCTATCTGGAAGTGGAAAATTTCCGGGGCAAGACCGACCCGGACTACCTGGGGAGGCTTAAAAAGGCCTATGCCCTGGAGATCGAAAGAATGGCCGGGGAAAGCAAAGACTGAATGGTCCTCGAGGATTGACTAAATTTACTCCGCACGCTGTGTAGGAGAGTCAGAATGAGGTAAGCAGATATAAGGGGCGAGTTGAGAAAGGACGGATTGAACCGGGATGGCAGGATTTTTTCGTGCCCGCCAGGTCCGTTACCCAATATTTGTTGAATGCGGAGCTTTTATTCGGAGGCTTTTAAAAATATAAACGCGAGCCCGCCCGGCTATTTCTTTAGAATTTCCCGCATTTCCCTTAATTCCTGCGTTATCTCCCTAAAGACACCGGACCATTTTTCCTCTTCCCGCAAACGGATGCGGGCGCCTTCAATGGTTACCCGCTCCTTGTGCAAAAGCGTTTTTATCCTCTTTAAAAGATCCAGGTGCTGCTTTGCGTACAGGCGCTGCCCCTTGGCGGTGCGCTCCGGCTTAAGCTCCGGGAATTCGGATTCCCAATAGCGCAGGACGTACGGTTCCACCCCCACCATTTGGGCCGCTTCTCCGATCCTGTACCGCTTTTCCTCCCGCGCCTTTTCCATCGTATCCTTTCAAAACTTCGGCCTGCCCGTTCCGGATATAAGCATTACCTTGTAAGATTGCCGGAAATTATCCCCATCTTCCGGGAAAATCAGGGGAACCTGACTTGGAGCTTGTCCAGGACATTTTTGCCTATACTGTTGTGCAGCTTGTCCACTTCCTTGTCCTTGAGCGTTTTTTCCGGATCACGGTAAGTAAGGCGCAGGGTGAGGTTTTTCTCTTCCCCTCCCTCCGGGAGATACACATCCACCAGGTGCACGCTTTCCAGCACCCGGCAGTCCATATCCATGATGGTCTCCCTTATCCGCCCATACTGCATCCAAAGCGGGGCGACCACGGTCATGTCCCGTTTGACAAAAGGAAATTTGGGCAGGTCATTAAAGCTTATCTTTTGGGAAAAATAAAGTTCCTGCAGCCGGTCCAGGTCCACTCCGGAATACCACACCGGGCCTCTGGCCTTGTACTCCCGGGCCTGCTCCGGGCCGACCATGCCCATGACCCCGAGATCCTCACCTTGCGCCCGTATACGCACACAGGGATCAAGGCAGGGATGGCCCTCTTCAAAGACAAATTCCCAGTCCCGGAGGTAAAAACTGTGCAAAAGGTGCTCGATTACGCCCTTTATATCCAGATAGTCGACATCTTCCTGCGGGTAAGGCCATTGCCGGGCATTTCTCTCCCCGTAGAGCATGACCGCCAGCCGGTTTTGCTCCCGGGTGCTTGTCTCTGATTCCGGGTCATTGCAGAAGGTGTGCGCGAGTTCAAAAAGCCGGAGTCTGCTCACCCCCTGGCCCACGTTAATGCGCAGGGTCTGAAGCATGCCGGGCAAAAGATTGGTGCGCAAGACGTCCTGTTCCTCGCTCAAGGGGTTGAAGATACACACCCGGCCATCCCTGGGGTATTTAAGACAGTCCAGGTCGGTGCCCCCGACAAAGCTGTAGTTAACCGCCTCGTTCAGCCCCACGCCCCGGGCCCAGTCCCGGACCATGTGCTCCAGTTCATAGGTGCGGTCGTTCAGCTGAGAAGCCAGTTTCTGGTTCACCCGGGGCAGATGCACCGGGATGCGGTCCAGGCCGAAGACGCGGCCCACTTCCTCTATGAGATCCACCTCCCGCATAAGATCCTGGCGGAAGCTCGGCGGAGTGACCTCCCAACTTTGGCCATCTTCTTCCCGTATGTCGCATCCGAGCGAGGTCAGGGTCTCGCGGCAGAAATCCCGGTCCGTATCCAGGGCCAGCAGATCATTGGCCCGGTCCGGGCGGAAGGGCACCTGCCAGTAGCAAAAAGGCTTGGGCTCGGCCTTTACAATATTTTGGGCCACTTTGCCTCCGGACAGCTCGGCCATCATTGTCGCGGCCCGGTTCACGGCCAGATCCGCCCCCATCTGATCCACGCCGCGCTCAAAACGGAAGGAGGCCTCGCTGGAAAGGGCCATTCTGCGGGCTGTCTTACGCACCGTGGGCGGATTGAATACCGCGCACTCCAGAAGCACGTTTTGGCTGGCCTCGCTTATTTCCGAATTGGCTCCGCCCATGACCCCGGCCAGGGCCACGGGCTTGGCTCCGTCCAGGATTAAAAGATCCGTACCTTTAAGAGTCCTCTCCACTCCGTCCAGAGTAGTCAGCTTCTGTCCCTCCCGGGCGGGAGCGACGCGGATCTTATTCTTTTCCAAAAGATCGCGATCAAAGGCGTGCAGGGGATGCCCGAGCTCCATCAAAACATAATTGGTCACATCCACCAGATTGTTCACCGGGCGCACCCCCACGGACATAAGCCGATACTTAAGCCATTGCGGACTCCCTACCACCTTGCAGCCGGTGATGAGCCGGGCCTGATACAGGGGACACAAATCCGGGTCGGCTATTTCAATATCCAGGTCCCGCCTTGCGTCCGTGTCCGGATCTTCAAAAAGGGTGGCTTCGGGAACGCGCAAAGGCAGTTTGAAGGCGGTGGCCACTTCCCGGGCCAGTCCGAGCATGCTCAGGCAATCCGCCCGGTTGGGGGTGATGCTCACGTCAAAAACAGTGTTCTCCAGCCCCAGGCAATCCGCGAGCCGGGCCCCGGGGACCGCATCGTCGGGCAGGACCATGATCCCCGAGGAGTCCTGACCCAGCTCCAGTTCGGTCTCGGAGCAGATCATTCCGGCGGATCTCTGGCCCCGAAGCTTGGCCTTCTTGATCTTCATTCCCCCGGGCAGGATGGTTCCCACCGGAGCCACGGCCACCTTCTGCCCGGTTCGGACATTGGGTGCGCCGCAGACAATGGGCAAAAGCTCATCTCCGCCTATATCCACCCGGCACACGGAAAGCTTGTCCGCATCCGGATGCGGCTCGCATTCGGCCACATACCCGGCGACAACACCCCGGACATGGGCGAAGGGATCAAAGATCTCCTCCACCTCCAGGCCGAGCATTGTTAGCCTCTCCGCTAAAACCTCTTTTTCGCCCTCGTACGGGGTAAGCTCTTTTAACCAGTCTAGACTGAGCAGCATGGAATCTTCTTCCTCGCAGGCGGCCGCTTTTAAGCCGGCCCGGTTTTATTCAACCGCGTATTGATCTTCAGGGCTGTTTAATCCCCGTTCAGGCAAAATTCCGTCGCAAGCGGCTGATTTTATTTATGGATATATTTATTGCCGCTTCGTCTGGCTGTTTAAGCCGGCCAAGCGGCTTGGATACGGTTTGCGGGCCGGACGGGATACTCCGAAAGGTAAGGCGGAGGTGCGGGGCCCGGAAGCGGCTCAAATCCCTCGACAATAAAAAGGTGGAAGCGCTATTTAGCCGAACTGGGTCAAAAAACGGATATCGTTTTCAAAAAACATGCGCAGATCGCCGATGCCGTACTTGAGCATGGCCACCCGCTCCACACCCAGGCCGAAAGCGAACCCGCTGTATTTCTCGGCATCATAGCCCACCTTGGCAAAGACCTCGGGGTCGATCATCCCGCAGCCCAGTATCTCCACCCACCCGGTTTCCTTGCACACCCGGCAGGCCGCGCCGTTTTCATCCCGGCCGGTGCCCCCGCACATTACACAGCTCATATCCACTTCCGCGCTGGGTTCGGTAAATGGAAAAAAGCTGGGCCGGAAGCGGACCTTGGTCTCCGGGCCGAAAATGCGATGCAAAAACGCGGTCAGCGTGCCCCGCAGATCAGCCATGGTCACGTGCTCGTCCACTAAAAAGCCCTCGATCTGGTTGAACATGGGCGTGTGGGTCAAATCCGAGTCCCTGCGGTACACCTTGCCCGGTGCCACGGCAGCCACAGGAGGTTCGGTCCGGAGCATGGTCCGCACCTGCAATGGGGAGGTATGGGTGCGTAAAAGGATATTTTCGTTTATGTACAGGGTATCCTGCATATCCCGGGCCGGATGGTCCGGGGGGAGATTCAAGGCCTCGAAATTGTAGAAATCGTTTTCCACTTCCGGGCCGGCCACCACCTCGTAGCCCATGCCCATAAAAACGGAACATATCTCGCGAATGACGTGGGTTATGGGGTGCAGGCCGCCTACATCCGGCTTTCTTCCGGGCAGGGTGGGATCAAATGTCTGCCGGGCCTGCCTGTCCTCGTCTTTTTTGAGTTCGGTTTCTCTCTCCTCCCACAGGGCCTGCAAAGTTTTTTTGGCTTCGTTCGCCTTTTTTCCGGCTTCCGGGCGCTCCTCCGGGGAAAGCCCGCTGAGTTCGGACATGACCCCGGCCAGACGCCCCTTGCGCCCCAGAAATTCTATGCGCAGATCCTCCAGCTCCTGGAAAGAAGAAGCCTGGCCCAGATTTTCCTTCATCTCCCGGACCAGGCCTTCAAGCTTGTGCACAAGCTCGGAAACGTTGCTCATTAATTTATCCCGGATTTGGCCACTTCCGCCAGCTTGGCGAAGGCCGGCTTTTCGTTGACCGCCATGTCCGCGAGGGTCTTGCGGTTAATCTCCACCCCGGCCTTGGACAAGCCGTTCATCATCCGGCTGTAGGACAGGCCGTTTTCCTTGGCGGCCGCATTTATGCGCACGATCCAGAGTTTTCTGAACTCGCGCTTTTTCTGCCGCCTGTCCCGATAGGCGTACTTCAGACCGCGCTCTGCGGCCTCGCGGGCGGTACGATACAGTTTGCTCCTGCTCCCGCGGTACCCCTTGGCCATCTTCAAAAATTTCTTGTGTCTCTTATGGGCTGTCTTCCCACGCTTGACGCGCATTTTCCGTCCTCCTTAAATAACTAGAATGAATTGGGCATGAGCTTTTTTACCGACTTCATATTGGCGGAATCCACCAAAGTCGGCTGGCCCAGGCGTCTTTTGCGCTTGGCATTCTTTTTGGTCAGAATATGGCGCAGATTCTGTCTTCTTCTCTTCACTTTACCCGAGCCGGTCAAGGAAAAACGCTTGGCCGCGCTGCGGTTGGTCTTTATCTTGGGCATATGAACCTCCTGAATAAATATAGTCAGCCGCCGGATTTTAAAATATCCGGACACTCGGAACACGAGTTTTAGCTTTTCTTGGCCGAATGCGGAGCCAGGACAAGATTCATGGTCCTGCCTTCGAAACGAGGCTCCTGCTCCACCCGGGCCTCATCGGACATCATCTCCACAATACGCTGCAAGAGCTCCGCGCCGCGGTCCTTGTGGGCCATTTCCCGGCCCCGGAAAAACACTGTGACCTTGCAGCGATCACCGTTGGCAATAAAACAGCGGATGTGCTTGACCTTGGTCTGCAGATCGTTGTCATCGGTCTTGGGCCGGACCTTGATTTCCTTGACCTGGACTTTGGACTGCTTTTTCTTGGCTTCCTGCTTTTTCTTCTGTTCCTGGTAAAGATATTTGCCGTAATCCATCACCTTGCATACGGGCGGCTTGGCATTCGGCGCAACTTCCACCAGGTCCATCCCCTGATTCTGGGCATTTTCCAAGGCTTCGCTCAGTCCCATAACGCCCACCTGTTCTCCGTCAGGACCGATTACACGCACTTCCCTGGCCCTGATTTCCTTGTTTTTGCGGGCCTTAGTAGACGTACCTATAGCTCATTCCTCCGTTTTTAAATGGTTGCTCACCATCTTCTATAATAATATCCGCAACCTCCTGCGGAGCCTTCATGCCCAAATTTTTTCCGTTTCGCAAGCGGACATTTATGCCGCCCTCTTCCATCTCTTTGTCACCGATGACCAGGATATAGGGAATCTTTTCCAGTTGGGCCTCGCGGACCTTGTATCCCAGCTTTTCATTGCGCAAATCGAGTTCGCTGCGTATTCCCCGCGACCTGAGTTCGCGGTGACACTCCCGGGCGAATTCGGCCTGGCTGTCGGTGATATTCAGTATCCGGGCCTGAACCGGGGCCAGCCAAGCGGGGAACGCACCGGCGAAATGTTCGATAACCACGCCCATAAAGCGCTCTATGGCCCCGAGCATGGCCCGGTGCAGCATAACCGGACGGTGCTTTTCCCCGTCCTCGCCTATATAGGTAAGGTCGAACCGCTCCGGCAAAGTAAAATCGCATTGTATGGTTGTGCACTGCCAACTGCGGCCCAAAGCGTCTTTCAGCTTTATATCTATTTTCGGGCCATAAAAGGCCCCGTCCCCGCTGTTTACCGCAAAATTCAGGTTTTGGCTTTCCAGGGCCGCGGTCAACGCGGCAGTGGCCCGGTCCCAGGCCTCGTCCGAGCCGATCGATTTTTCCGGGCGGGTGGAAATCTCTATTTCGTAATCAAATCCGAAAACGCCCAGGATATCCTGGACAAAGCGGATTATGTCCACGATCTCGCCCTGCAGCTGATCCGGGCGGCACAGGATATGCGCATCATCCTGGGTGAACTGCCGCACGCGCAAAAGTCCGTGCAGGACTCCGGATTTTTCGTGCCTGTGCACGGTGCCCAACTCGAAATACCGCACCGGCAAATCACGATAACTGTGCATGCGGGCTTTGTAAATGAGCATATGGGCCAGACAGTTCATGGGTTTTATCCCGTAGGACTGGCCCTCTATTTCCGAGAAATACATGTTTTCCCGGTAATTGTCGTAATGCCCGGATTTCTTCCACAACTCGCTGCGCAAGAGAGTCGGCCCCTGGACCAGATCATATCCGCGCTTTAGGTGTTCTTTGCGGGACAGGTCCTCCAGGATGGTCCGAAGCAAAGCCCCCTTGGGATGCCACAGGGGCATGCCCGGGCCGGCCTCGTCGGAAAAGCTGAAAAGACCCAGCTGCACCCCCAGCTTGCGGTGGTCCCGCTTCTTGGCCTCTTCCAAAAAATTCAGATACTTCTTGAGTTCCTTGTCCGAGGCAAAGGCCGTGCCGTAAATACGCTGCAGCATGGGCCGGTTCTCGTCCCCGCGCCAGTAGGCCCCGGCAACCGAGGTCAGCTTGAAGGCCTTGATCATCCCGGTCCGGGGCAGGTGCGGACCGCGGCAGAGATCGAGAAAATCACCGTGCCGGTAAAGGGATACCGTGTCCCCGTCCATCTCCTCCAGAAGCTCCAGCTTATAGG
>Ga0114983_1000937_pt1 | contig 11829 bp, 13 predicted proteins | sample Shrwel_input2_RT_FD_87182 | JGI IMG/M metagenome (GOLD analysis project Ga0114983, IMG submission 87182) | Subsurface microbial communities from deep shales in Ohio, USA - Utica-3 well 1 S input2 RT | ecosystem: Environmental > Aquatic > Deep subsurface > Shale gas/oil reservoir > Produced... | reverse complement strand
GCCGCGCTGATCGATCAGCGCGGCCGCAAGGCATTGGCAGCCGGGGTGGTGACGGCCTCCACTGGCAATCACGGCCGCGCGGTGGCGCATGCCGCCGCGCGTCTGGACGTGCCGGCGGTGATCTGCGTATCGCGGCTGGTACCGGCTAATAAGGTCGCCGCCATCGAGGCGCTAGGCGCCGAGGTCAGGCGTGTCGGCGCCAGCCAGGACGAGGCCTTCACCGAAGTCGAACGACTGGTGAACCAGCATGGCATGACACTGATCCCGCCTTTCGACGAGCCGTGGATCGTGGCTGGGCAGGGGACCATCGGCCTCGAGCTCATGGAGGACTGCCCGGACCTGGACCAGGTCATCATCGGCCTCTCCGGAGGCGGCCTGCTGGGCGGTATCGGGGCGGCCACGAAGGCGATTCGCCCCAGCTGCCGGATCACCGGGGTGAGCCTGTCGCGTGGTGCGGCCATGTGGGAGAGCCTCAAGGCCGGTCATCCCGTGACAGTCGAGGAGGTCGAGAGCCTGGCAGACTCGCTGGGCGGTGGCATCGGCCGTAACAACCGTTGTACCTTTTCTCTAGTACGCAAGGTGATGGATGACCATTTCCAAGTATCCGAGCGTGCCATCGCCGCGGCCATGGTCGATATCCTTGCGGAGGAGAAGCGCCTGGTGGAGGGCGCCGCCGCCGTGGGCCTGGCGGCCATCGAGGAGCATGGTCTGGACGTGCGTGGTCAGCGGGTGGCGCTGATCCTCTCCGGCAACGCGGTCTCGCTTTCGACGCTTGATCGGGCTCGCGCCCTGGCGGGACGATAGAGGGCAAAGATGTAGAGAGCAAATCGAAAGTCCCAAAGCACCAATAAAAAGTAGAAAGGGGCGGAATGCTCTGTGTCACTTGCTCCTTGCCACTTGCCTTTGGAGGTTCCCCATGCAGGTTTACCATCGCGATGCCATCGAACGGACTGTCGGTATCGACCAGGCGGCACTCCGCGCAGTGGAGGCGGGCTTCGCCGCCCTGGGACGCGGCGAGGTGGTGCAGCCGCCGATCCTGTCCATGGCCATTGAGGAGGCCAACGGCGAGGTGGACGTCAAGACCGCCCATATCCGGGGGGCCGAGCGCTTCGCCATCAAGGTCAGCTCAGGCTTCTTCGATAATCCGCAGCTTGGCCTGCCGAGTCTCAACGGTCTGATGCTGGCTTTCTCCGCCAGGACAGGCCTGGTCGAGGCGGTACTCTTCGATGAGGGGTATCTGACCATGGTGCGCACGGCGCTGGCCGGCGCTATCGCCGCCAAGCACCTGTCCCGGGAGACCAGTCATCGGGTCACGGTACTGGGCGCCGGTGAGCAGGCCGAACGTCAGGTACAGGCGCTGCGCCTGGTCCGCGATCTCGATACCCTGGATGTCTGGGCACGACGTCGCGAGGCCGCCCAGGCCTACGCCGAACGGATGCGTGCCACGGGGCTGGCGGTGAACGTCCATGACGACATGGCCGAGGCTTGTGCCTCCGCGGATATCATCATTACCGCTACTCCGTCGCGCACGCCGCTGCTGGAGGCCCGAGACCTGCCCGTTGGCGTGCATGTCACCGCCATGGGCTCGGACAGTCCGGAGAAGCGCGAACTGGATGCCTCGGTGCTGACCCGCGCCGATGCCTTCGTCTGTGATAGCCGGAGCCAGAGCGAGAACAACGGTGAGCTCAAGGCCTTCGCGGGCGGGGAAGTGCCCTTCAAGGTCCACGAGCTGGGCCGTGTGATCGCCGAGGGGCAGCGCCTGCGCCTGACGGACGATACCCTGACGGTGTGCGATCTCACCGGCCTCGGCGTTCAGGATACCGCCATCGCCAGCTTTGCCTTGTCGCGGCTGCTGTCCGGCTGAGCCTTTCTACTGCCGCTCGACTTGTCGCGGCGCGGCGGCTGGCGCAGGCTAGGAACTTTCACCAATAAGAGGAACAAGGGAATGACAAAGGTACTGGCCTTCGATGTCTACGGAACCCTGATCGACACTCATGGCGTGGTCGCCGAGCTCGAGCTGCGCCTCGCCGGGCAGGACCGTTCGGACCTGGCCCCGGCGTTCTCGCGGCGCTGGCGGGACAAGCAGCTGGAGTACAGCTTCCGCCGCGGCCTGATGGGGGCCTACGTGGATTTTTCCCACTGCACGCGCGAGGCGCTGGAGTTCACCGACCGTGCCCTGCACACACGCTTCTCGGAGACCGACAAGGAACACCTGATGGGTGTCTACACCCGGCTGCCGGCCTTTGGCGATGTATCGACCGCCCTGGATCGCCTCGCCGAGGCAGGGATCCGCTGCGTGGCCTTCTCCAACGGCAGCCGGGAGGCGGTTGAGGGGCTGTTGAAGCAGGCCGGGATCCTCGAGCGCTTCGAGACGGTGGTCAGCGTTGACGAGATCAAGCGCTTCAAGCCCGACCCCGCGGTCTATGCCCATCTTCGCTATCGGCTGGAAAGCGAGCCCGGCGATACCTGGCTGATCTCCAGCAATCCTTTCGACGTTATCGGCGCCCGCCATGCCGGCCTGCATGCCGCCTGGGTGCGTCGTACCCCGGATACCCCCTTCGACCCCTGGGGAGTCGAGCCGGACATCACGGTTCCCGACCTCGATACCCTCGCCGAACGGCTGAGCTAGCAACGACAAGCGACGCCCCGCGGTTGACCGCGGGGCGTCGTGGTAAGGGCTTTAGGCCGCAAGACTACTCGGCTAGCTTGCCGACGCTGACGATGCCTCGCTCGGCCAGCTGCACCAGGTGATCGTCATCACGGGTCCAGGCGGCCATGGAGCCGTCGTACATGGTAGCGTTCTTCAGTCCGCCGATCTCGCTGAGCTGGAACCAACCGCTGGCGGCCCAGTGGCCAGTATTGCAGAAGACCACGGCGGGTGCCTCGCGGTCGAGATCGAGTTCGTCGATGCGGGCCATCAGCGAGTCTGGCTGCAGGTAGTAGGCCCCGTCGCGCTCCGCGAAGCTGCCATCATGGGGCAGGTTCACCGAGCCGGGAATGGTGCCGGGCACGCGGGCGGCAGGTGATTTTATCTCGCCTCTGTAGAAGGCCGGCGGGCGGGCATCCACCAGCGGTTCGCCGGCGTCGAGGGCCGCTTCGACCTCCGCGGTGGTCGCCAGCAGCTGCTCCTGCAGGGAGCCTGAGAAGTCCGTGGCCTCGGGCGCGTCGGGGGTGCCGGAGGCGACCTCGAAGCCCTGCTGCTCCCAGCCGGCGAAACCGCCGTTGAGAATGGTGACCTCGTCATGGCCCAGGGCCTTGAAGGTCCAGTAAACCCGGGTGGCGCTGCCGAAGTCGGTGGGGCCCGTGCCGGCCGGAACCACCACCACGGTGTCGTCATTGTCGATGCCCAGGCCGCCGATCAGGGCTTCGAGGTCGTCGACGCCGGGCATCAGGCCGGCCACTCCGTGGCGAGCCTCGCGCCAGCCGGCATCGGTGTAGTTGCTGTAGCGGCTGCCGGGGATATGAGCCGCCTCGAAGCTCGCTCGGTCGCCGCCGTCATCGATGGCGGAGCGTACGTCAAGTATGACCAGGTTGTCGCTGTCCAACTGCTGGTCGAGCCACGCAGCCTCGACCAGCGGAGCGGGATGCTGGGCATGGACCGGGCCGGCCAGGGCCAGGGTGCCAGCGGCGAGTAACAGACTACGTTTCATGGGGTGTCCTCCATCATCAGGGATGACACGATGCTAGGCGTGCCCTCCCCACAGGGCAATCTGACGACAAGAACCCTTTTTGACCCAATTATTCCCTTGCCGCATAAAAACGGCGCCGTTATATCCGGTGCCGCTATGAGAGGGAGTACGCTCAGCCTTTCCAGGCATAGTCGGCGAAGGCCTCGTCGAGTTCCGGGTGGTTGACGTGGTTGGAGTAGTTGGAGAGCGTCTTGACCGCCAGGGCCAGCACGATCTGCAGCACCTGCTGCTCCTCGAAGCCGGCATCCAGGAACGCCTTGACGTCCGCCTTGCTGGGCATGCCCCGGGTCTCGAACATCACCTTGGTAAACTCGGCGAGGGCCGCGAGGCGTTCGTCGGGAATCGGCTGGCCGTTGCGAATTGCTTCCAGCACGTCGGCAGGAACCTGGGACATCTTGTCGGCCAGCATGCTGTGAGCAGACATGCAGTAGCCGCAGCCGTTGAGTCGGCTGATGGTCAGGAAGACCACCTCCTGCTCGGGCGGCGCGAAGCCTGAATCGTTGCGGAACAGTTCATAGCCGTGCAGGTAGGTGCTCAGCACGCCCGGTGCCTTGGCCATGCTCTCATACATGTTGGGCACGAAACCCAGTGCCTGGTTGGCCTGCTCGAGCAGCGGCTTCGCCTTGGCATCGGCGTTGTCGAGGGTCTGGGGGGGAAGTTGCATCTGATAATCGGCGGACATGGTGTGTGCCTCCTTCATGGTCGTGGGGTCTTTCATGGTCGTGGGGGTCTGCTGTTGTGCCATTTATGGAACGATCATTCCATAAATGGCAAGAAAAACAATTCATCAGCGTCGCAGGCCGTCCAGGAGCAGTTCTACCGCCTGACTGGCCTGGTCGGTAGTCGCCCCGCTCTTCAACAGGGTTCTGAGCCCGGCCATGCCCATCGTCAGGTAGCTGGCCAGGGCCGCTGCATTCCGTTTCGGGGCGATGTCACCCTCTGCCTGGCCCCGTATCACTGCCTGCTGGAACAGTGCCGTGAGGGCGACGATGCTCTGTCGGGCATGCTGCGAAGGCAGGCCATTGTGCTGACCGAGCTCGCTGGCGGAGTTGAAGATCAAGCATCCCAGGGCCGCGCGTTCGCTGCCGGCTTCCTGAGCCGTCTCGCAAAACAGCGTCTCGAGAAAGCCCATGGCCGAGGGGGCGGCCTCCAGTCGACGCTCCAGACGTGCCAACAAGGACTCGCGATAGCGCCTCAGGGCCTCGAGGAACAGTTGCTCCTTGTTGCCGAAGGCCTGATAGAGGCTGCTGCGCGAGAGGCCCATGGCCTCGAGCAGGTCGCGAGTCGAGGCGCTCTCGTAGCCTCGTGCCCAGAAGACCTGCATGGCGGCGTTAGCTGCCTCGTCCGGGCTGAATGCGATGGGGCGTCCGCGTGTCATGTCGGTCAATTTAGTACCGATCGTTCCATAATGCAAGGGGCGACAGACCGCGCTTTACTTGCTATCGCTGTAAGGAGCGAATCACAGCGTCGACAGAGCAACCCGATACCATGATCATCGGCACCACGATCACCAGGGCCGAGAGGAGATCCCGAGCATGACGGAGCAGCATTCGCCGACAAGGCGCTTCTGGCTGGGCGGCAAGCGCGCCGCCGAGCAGGACCGGTTCTTTCGTGAGGCCCTGGAACCTCTGGGCTGGCAGCTCGGCGACGAGCACGATTGGGACGCCGGCTGGATTACCGGCATGCCGGATGCCGCGCAGTTCCGGCGTGTCTCGCCAACGCGCAAGATGAACCACTTCCCGGGCAATGCGGCGCTCACCGTCAAGAGCCGGCTCCATGACAGCCTCGCCACCCTTCGTGAGCGCATGCGCGAGAGCCATGGGGCCGACCACGAGCTTGTCCGGCGGCTGGCGTTCTTTCCCCGAGCTTACGTGATGCCCAATGACTACCATGCGCTGCAGGAGGCCGCCCAGGCCGACCCGGGCCAGCGCTGGATTCTCAAGCCCACCAATGCCTCCAAGGGCAAGGGTGTGCGGGTGCTCAAGGACGTCGCCGAGGCGCCTCTCGCGAAGGACTGGCTGGTCCAGGAGTATCTGGCCAACCCGCATACCATCCGCGGCCACAAGTATGTCCTGCGCCTCTACGTGCTGATCACCTCGCTTGCCCCGCTGCGCGTCTATCTCTATCGCCAGGGCTTCGCCAAACTGGCCTCGGAGCCCTGGGATCCCGAGGATGCCGACAACCCCTACAGCCAACTCACCAACCCGGACATCAATGCCCTGAACAGCCACGCCGAGGCGCCGGTGGAGTTCATCGACCTCGACCGCTACCGCCAGTGGCTGCGTGACCAGGGCCACGACGACGAGGCTCTCTTTGCGCGCATCGAGGACCTGGTGGCCCTGACTACGATCTCCGCCGTGGATGCCATGTGCGCCCGCACCGCCGAGGCCGGCGCTGATCCGCGCGGCTGCTACGAGCTGCTAGGGCTCGACTGCCTGGTGGACGACACCCTCAAGCCGTGGATTCTGGAGTGCAACCTCAGCCCTTCGCTGGGCATCTGTGCCGCCCCAGAGACGGGCGGGCGCGTCGAAAAGGCCATCAAGGGCGGGTTGGTGCATGACATGGTGGCGCTGGTCGATCTCCCCGGACGGGCCTTGTCCGAGGCCGGCACTGCCGCCCAGGAGCCGGACGTCACGGCGCAACTGGCCGCCGAGGCAGCGGCTGAGCAGGCACGCGCCGGCGGCTTCCAGCGGCTGCTGCCGGCCGTCGAGCCCGAACGCTACCTGCCCTACTTCGCCTTGCCCACTCCGGCCGACCTGCAGCTGGCCGAGACCCTGGCAGGGCGACCCCTGCCGCCCCTGCGGTTGCAGCGGCGCCACGTGGCGGAATTGGTCGACGAGGAGCGTCTTGCCCTCTATGACACGCGCGGCGGTCGCTACTACCGGCCCAACGACACGGCGGCGCTGATCTGGTTGCTGGCGACCGAGGGAGTGGACCCCGATGCCATCGCCGATGAGCTGGCGTTTGCCAGCGCCGAGGCGGGAGTGCCGGCACAGCTCTCGGCGCTGCGTAGTGATGTGTGGAACACCCTGCACGACTGGTGCTGTGCCGGCCTGCTCTGCCAGCAAGGCGCTGCACCGGCAGCGTCGCCGGAAGAGGGCGAGATCCATGACGAGGCAACGCCGGTCTCGTCATCGAGTCGGGTCATGAAGCTCCAGCTGGGTGGCCGTCACTGGGCGCTGGACGCGGCCAGCAGCCCTGCCATGGCGCGCTTGGCGACATGGTTTGGCGAGCGGCTCTCGTCACTTGACGCCGAGGCGGCGCGCCGGCTGCCGCGGTTAGCAGTGCTGCAGGCGTCAGGCGGCTATGCCCTGGCCACCGATGACCGGCTGCTGGCATCGCGGCTGACGCTGGCGCAGCTGGGCCCGGTATTGACATCGCATCTGATTCACCAGGCCGCGATGCCCGACCGCCCGGTCGTCGACGCGGCCCTGCTGGTCACGCCGCAGGGCGGCGGGGTGCTCTGCCTGCTCCCCGACGAGGAGGAGAGCCGCGCCCTGCTGCAGCGGCTGCAGGAGGCCACGGGAGGCGGGCTGACCCGCGGCGTACGCCTTGACCTCGCGGATCCGAGCATCGCCGAGCCCCTGGACTTTCCCCTGCCGGGTTTTGCCGGAGCCTCGAGCGGGTTGCCCGCTAACGTGGCTTTCCACGGCATGCTGCTGCCGGCCAAGACGTCTGCTGACCAGGCTCTTGTCCCGGTTGCCATGCTGGAGGCGCTTGGCGACCTGCTGGCGAATTGCCTGACCGTTGATGGCCAGGCGCTGGATGCCCAGAGCGTGATGGTTCTCGGCGACTGGCTCTCCACCCTGGCCTTGAGGGCGGTGAAGGCGGGACCGGAGGCGCCGGATGCCACGGCACTGAACGATTGGCTGGTCACCCGGGTAGACCCTGCCCCCTCGGTCACTCGTCCCATCATGGCGAGAGGATGACAGGGACACGAGCATACGGTGATGCCCGAGGCATCACCGATGAAGATGTCGGCCACCGAGCCGGCGTCATGGCAATACGACATGCTCGGCATGTCGCCCAATCTGTATCAAGGAGGTCATGATCATGACACTGCAAGATGAGAAGCGCCGTAGCCTGATGCGTCGCCTTAGCCGTCAGCTGGGTTATACGGCGCCAGCGCTCGCCCTAGTCGCCAGCGGCGCTGCCTTCCAGGCCGTGGCCGGCGAGACGTCCCCCGAGCTTGGTTATACCAATGGCCAGGAGGCTCCTCTGATGCTTGCCGAGGCCCACGCTGAGGGTGGTGCCGAGGCCGAAGGCGAGGGTGAAGCCGAGGGCGAGGGGGAAGCCGAGGGCGAGGGTGAAGCCGAGGGTTGAGCCCTTCCCCCTGAGGGAGACCAGGCCGCCGCCACGGTGGCGGCCTGGCTTTTTCCCCTTGCCGCCTCATGGCGATCCCATAACGTAACCCAAAGCGGAACTCACAGCGGAACTCACAGGATATCCGTCATGACATCACCTCACCCCCGGCCGTCTCCCGACACCGCGCGTCTCGTCGAGGAAAACCTGCTGACCCTTTCCCAGCTGAAGGACATGGTCGCCTCCCTTTCACCCGACATCTATCAGCAGGCATTCGGCGAATACGGGCGCCACACCCTGGGCAAGCATGTGCGTCACATCATCGATCATTACGATGCCCTCCTCGTGGGGCTCGAGCGAGGAGGGGAGGTCATCGACTACGAACAGCGCCGACGCGACGAGGCCCTCGAGCAATGGCCGCAGCAAGCCGCAAGCCATCTGGCCGGCATCGAGTCAAGGCTGTCGGTGCTGGGCGGTGAGCCGTCTTCGGCCGCGCTGACCCTGGCCTACCCCCTGGATGAGGAGGGGCTCTCCCTGGCGTCAAGCCTGGACCGTGAGCTTGCCTTCCTGACCAGTCACAGCATTCATCACATGGCGATCATTGCCCTACTGGCCGAACAGTCGGGTATCCATCTGCCCGAGACATTCGGGGTGCATCCCTCCACGCTTCGCCACTGGCAGCGGGCGCCAGAGGAGCAGGCGTCATTCTCGCGGAGGAGTGCCTGATGACGCGCATGATACTGGCGACCTGGCTGCTGGTGCTGATGGTGGCGGCCCCCGTGAGCGCCGAACCCCATTGGCCTGACCAGGGCTGGCAGGTCACGCCCACCTCGCTTGCCTACGACGACCTGCTGGAGGCCTTGAGGGAAGCGGTCGAGGCCGAGGGCATGTTCGTGGTCACCGAGGCAGGGCCCACCGAGGCCGCCGCGAATCGGGGGATCACCCTCCCCGGCAACCGGGTCGTCGGCGTGTTTCGCAACGACTATGCGGTACGGATCCTGCGGCTGAGCGTCCCGGCGATGATCGAAGCCCCCATGCGCTTCTATGTCACCGAAAATGACGACGGCAGTGCCACGCTCTCCTGGAAGACGCCGACTCATCTGCTCGAGCCCTATGTGGACGCGGCCGGCGAGGAACTGGAAACGGTGGGCCGCGAACTCGATACCCTGTTCGCCGCCATTGCACAGCGTGCCACCGAGGAATCGAAGTAGTGTTGATGGAGGCGTCTCGCCAAGGTCGATCTGGCGTTCCGGGTATGAGCAGGGAGATACCATGCGCAAGACACTGACCGGGATGGCCATGGCCCTGCTTGTGGCCATGCCGCTGACGGTTCTGGCGGAAACGCACGGCATCCGGCATCTCGCATCGAGCGATGATATCGGTCGCGTCGAGCAGCGGCTGCGGGCGGCGATAGAGGGCAGGGGACTGACCCTGATGACCGTTGTCGATCACACCGCTAATGCGCAGAGCGTGGGGCTTTCGTTACCGGCGACCCGTACCTTCATCTTCGGCAATCCGCAGGTGGGCACGCCGATGATGCAGTGCCAGGGACGCGTGGCGCTGGACCTGCCCCAGAAGATGGTGGTGCGAGAGACCGATGGGGCGGTCCTCCTGGAGTGGAACGACCCTCGCTACCTAGCCGAGCGTCACGGTCTCGAGGGCTGTGAGCTGCCCCTGGAGAAGGTCGCCGGTGTTCTGGAGGGCGTGGCGAGTGCTGCCGCAGGCCAGTGAGAGCGCTTCTGTGGAGAATTGACGAGCCTTCAGTGCCCGTCATCGTCTTGCTCGGCGTCATCATGTTCGGGGTGGTATCGCCGGCCGGCTTCATGAAGCAGCGTGAACTGTCTGTCGCACTCTCGGCAGGCGCTGCACATGGAAAGGTGTAACCTCAGGGAGAGACGTTCCTGGAAGGTGAGAGGGCGGTCCTGCCTGAGGGACATCAGGCGGGTCGCTTCCTTGCACATCATCATGCCGTGTCCTCCTTAAGCCAGCCCTTCTCGATGCAGGCCCTGAGTCGCAGCCGAGCGCGATGCAGTATCACCCAGCAGTTGTTCTCCTTGATGTCCAGCTCGCGGCAGATATCGGCGGTGGAGAGCCCCATCAGCTCGCGTAGGGAAAATACCCGGGCGGCGTTTTCCGGCAGGGCGATCATGCAGGCATCGAAGACCTGCCAGAAGTGCTCGTTCTCGAAGGCCGCTTCGGGCTCTCCCCAGCGAGATGGGCGTGCATCCTCCTGCCAGCGGCCATCGCGCTGGAACTGTCGGTCGATGGCGTCATCATCGGCCTCATCCTCGAGAGGCTGCCAGCGTCCATGGCGTTTCTGGGCGCGCATGGCGTCGAGAATCTTGTACTTGAGAATGCCGAAGACCCAGGTCTCGTAACCGGATCGCCCAGCGAAGTTTTCGCTCTTTTCGATGGCGGACATCATGGCCTCCTGTACGGCATCCTCGGCCTGGCTTCGATCACGCAAGTGCATGAGGGCGAAGGAGACCAGGCGTGGCCTTACAGCCGTAAGTCGTTGTAGTCTATCTTCTTTTTCGTTCATTTAGGAGAGCCTCGTTCCCTGTACTGATGCTTGGACCCGATTCAGGCAAAGTCTAGCAGTTGGCATCAGCCAGGATATAGGGTCTCTCGAGTGAGTCGTTCATGCCAAAATTTCCTTACGGGGTTCGCAAGGTTTTCGGCAGGAATTATGGTATCGATGACATCAGAATCTCTCCTGATTTGCCTGGGGCCTTGTGCGTTACTCGATGCAGGAAGGAGGGTGTTTTGGAAAGGAAATGCCCATGGATTCCCTGATTGCTTGGTGAGCTTTAGCCGATATTGACAGGAGACTTATCGCAACCTGCATGAAAGAGTAGGGGCGATATCCAGACGCACTGCCACCTCGAAAGATGGGTCGGGCGGGCCATGTCATCGATACCAGCCTTCCGGCTAGCTGAGCAGGTCGGAATGATTCGCCAGTCGGTCAAGATCCTCGGGGCGGTCCACATCCCACAGACGAGCGGGGCAGGCCAGCTGCCAGCCCAGCTCATCGGCGCGCTCGCGCGTCTGTGCCATGACGCGGTTCGTGCCCCAGTCGATGGCAGTGAAGAGACGGCGGTCGGCTCGCCGGACCCCGACCAGTGCATAGCCGCCATCCTCCGCTGGCAGGAAGACGGCATCGGCGTCCGTCAGGGCAGCCTGGCAACGCCGGAGCAGGGGCGGGGTAAGCGCGGGGCAGTCGCTGCCAATCAGCACTCCCGGTGCGTCCATGGCCTGCAGGGCTTGGAACATGCGCTCTCCCAGGTCGCCTTCTGACTGGGCGTGAAGCCTGATGTCATGCCGGTTGGCCAGTTCCCGGAACAGTGAGTGGGAATGATCCAGTGCCGTCCACAGGGTGAGGCACTGTGGCGAGGTCGCCGCAAGGGCGGTAGCCACCGCATGGCGCAGCAGTCGCTCGTGCAGCCGGCAGGCGCCCTCGGCGCCCAGCGCCGGTATCAGGCGCGTCTTCACCCGCCCGGCAATCGGTGCCTTGGCCAGTATCGCCAGGGGAAAGCGGTGGTGAGCATCAGCGGACATGGCGATACACTCGGGCCAGCTCATCGGCCGACGCGCCTCGCCAGTAGCGCCAGCGCAGCCGCCACATCAGCAGCAGGGTCCGCCAGGCACCCTCTCGCTCCCAGCGCCGCCCCGAGGTCGTCACCCTCTCTCTCAGGCAGGCCGGTGGCGAGAGTCGCTTGAGGCGTCGGGACATCTCGATGTCCTCCATCAGTGGCTGGTCGGGAAAGCCGCCCGCGGCGTCGAAGGCCTCCCGGGTCATGAACAGCCCCTGGTCGCCGGTGGCGATGCCCGTCAGGCG
>Ga0114983_1000936_pt1 | contig 11831 bp, 24 predicted proteins | sample Shrwel_input2_RT_FD_87182 | JGI IMG/M metagenome (GOLD analysis project Ga0114983, IMG submission 87182) | Subsurface microbial communities from deep shales in Ohio, USA - Utica-3 well 1 S input2 RT | ecosystem: Environmental > Aquatic > Deep subsurface > Shale gas/oil reservoir > Produced... | reverse complement strand
GGGTATATACCTAAGCTCTCTGCCTATGATTAGACGACGCCATCCCCACCCACGCTCCACCTGCACCCCACTAAAGGCTTGACCGATCAACCGCCCTGCGACCCCAAGGGGTAAAGCCCAAGCCATAGACCGAGCGAGCAGGCATCGCCTATGGCCTGCCCGCCTGCCCGCCTTGCCTATCCCGCCATGCCCGATGCTTACCTCTATAGAGAAGGATGGAGGGTGGCAGGGTGCAGCCGTGCGCCACGACCTGCCCTCTAAAAAGGAGGTCAAACAAAGTTACAAAAATACCTTGTACAAATTCCAGAATTTGTACCTACTCTCACTCGTACCCACTACACATGAACACCACCACGACCACCGCCCTCCACCCGACCGCCGACGACCGCCTTCTGGCGTTCAACTACTGGCTCGCCCTCAACTGTCACGACGATGCCGACGACTCTGCAGCCGAAGCCACCGCTGACGGCAACACCATCACCGACGCCGACGGCTTCACCTGCTGGGTCTTGACCCGACAGGAAATCGAAGACGCCTCGCTATGGTCTGACGACCTTGACTCGTTCCGCTTCAAGGGATGCGAATGGGTCATCATGCCTCTCTGAGCCGATCAACCAAATTCCGGAATTTTACCTAAAATGAAAATCAAATCCAAAGCACCCATCGGCTACATTCGTGAAGCCAACCAAGCCAAGCACCACGCCTTCGACCGCCTCGCTAATGTTCAAGGCGACACGCTCCAAAACTCCATCGACCGCTTGCGCCTGCTCGTCATCGAAGCCAACGCACTCATCTCCGACATGGAAGCCGACCTTGACGACGAACGCCAAGACGCAACCAAAGCCTAACCCTCCCACAACATGAAACAACCCAACGACTACATAAGCAAACAGACCGACGAGGATATCATCGAAGACGCCGTTAACGCCTTCTTCGCTTCCATCCAAACTGAACTAGACCCCAAGGAGAAGATGGACTTGGGCGGATGGGCAAGCATGGCTTACGATGGCCACCCCGATGTTGACGAGCTTCATGCGATTGCTCGCCGAGTGCTGGATGCCCACCGACAAGGCATCAAGCAGGCAGACAACGCCTAACCCATCCACACCAGAAAACCAAATGAACGACTATCCTTGCTACTGCTGCGGACGCCCTACCAAGGGCAAGACCGCCACCTACATCGTGACGACTGATGGCCGAAACTGGATGAGCCACGCTGACTGGCTGGCTCTGTGCGCCGAGATGAACTACGACCCGAAGAACCCCGAGACCGCTCTCGGCTTGTGTGGCATCAAGTGGCGTCCCGAGTCCTACGGCTCGACCTGCTATCGTCGTGAGAAGAGCAACGCCTCGGTCAAGGTCGAGTTGATCAGTCCGAAAGGCGAAAAGTTTCTTTTCATCGGCTGACCCTAGACCGGAATTTCACCCAACCCATAATACCAAACCATAATACCAAATGAAAACGAACAACGAAAACGGACTCACCATCGTCCTCAATGAAAAAGCCCGCTACACCATCACGCTCAAGTCTCTCAAGATTGTGAAGTGGATGAGTGAAGAAACCATCTGCTTCACCGCTCAAGTCCTCATCAACGGGACTGTGTACGGCGAGGCGAGCAACGAAGGCCACGGCGGTTGCACCTTCGTCCATTACAAGACCGAGGTGTGCAAGGGCTTCTGCGAAGACCTCGCCAAGTCCGCCAAGCCTTCGGACTACGGATGGGACTTCTGCGAGTCTCTGACCTTCGACAACCTACTCGACATCCTCGTCGAGCGTATGGAGAAGGCCAAGGCCAACGCCGCCATCGTGCGCAAGGTCAAGAAGGACATGGCCGACAAGGTCGTCTTTGTGAAGGAGGGCGAAAACCCGAAGCAAGGTTACCGCATCCTTAAGTGCGGTGCGGAAGGCATCGCCCGAGGAGTGCAGCAGATGCGACTCAAGTACGGCAACATCACAGTCTTTAACGGCCTCGACGATTCCGGAATCTGCACCGCTTTCTGCCTTTGAAATTCCCAACCGATCAACCGAAAAACATGAAAACGAAACCAAAATCACTCGCCTCCATTACCAAGGAGACGAACCACTACGCAGGTCGCTCTACCATCAAGACGACCTTGCACGAACTCGCCAACATCGAGGCAAGTCTTCGTTCTGAAGCTCGCCTGAAGTTTCAACTCGGTCTCGACCCCACTAACCTTCTGCATCGTGCGTCCTTCATCTCTGAAGCGATGTCTCTGATTCAGACACACGCAACTAACCAAGACTAATCAAAGCACCATTTATAAACAAAACCATGCAACACCTCAAAGACTTCCTGTGCGCCATCGCCATCGTGGCCTTGGCGTGGCTCACCATCTCGTTGGCTTTCTGCCTTTGATGCTTTCCACTATGACTACCAAACGAACCGCCAAGCCATCCCGATTCTGGGTTGGCATCATTCCGGAAATCTTCGGTTACGGCATCAACGCCATCGGGCGCACCGAGGAAGAGACGATGGACGCACTCCGCACGGCCTATGCCGAGTGGAAGGTTGCTCGTCCAGATTCCTCAACCGACTTTGAGACCTCTTACGAACGCTTCGGCGGATCAGTAACTCGGGTGGAAGTCGGCAAGGCTTACCACGATGGCTTTCGTTCTTAATTTAAAAACATAAAACCGATTATGAAATCTTGTATTTGTCCTATGCTCACCTCCGCCTTGCGTGATGTTGAATCGTGCGGTGACGAACTCTCTGGCCTCTTCCGTTACGGAATGCCATCAGAGGTCGCAGCCGTCATTGATGCCTGCCATGAGGTCGTTCTGAATCACGACCTGCTCGGCAATGAAGCTTGCTCGGAACTTCTCGCCCGTTGCGCCGAGTTCATATCGTATCGTTTTGCCGAAAGTCCGGACTCGTGGTGCTTTGGAATCAGCGTCCGACTTCGCAATGCTTCCGAGTTGATCGCCTCCGCTAAATAATTTCCCAACCCAACCAAACCCAACCCAACCAACCCATGAAACAGACGCTCACCACCAATCAGGTCGCCGACATCCTCCTCCGAGATGACAACGCCAAATGGTCATACGAGGCCGCACACGCTCTCGCCGAACACTACGAAGAGATGGAGCAGGAGTCGGGCGAAGAGATGGAACTTGACGCCGTGGCCATCCGCTGCGAGTGGACGGAATACAAGACGGCGCACGAAATCGCCGAGGCTTACGACATCGCCTTTGACGGAGACGAGTCGGATGTGGAAGACGAGGTGATAGACTACATCCTTGACCGCTCTTACCTCATCAAGTTGCCCAAGGGCGTTGGCTACCTCGTCCGCCAGTTCTGAGCCACCCCCAAAGCCGAAACCCCGCAAGGGGTCTTGCCGTAGGACGGCAACTGATGAGGCTAACCGATCAACCACCCTGCAAGCCATCAGAAGCCGTTTTTCCGGTCTGCTGGTATACTTGCCTAGGTGACTTCATCGGGAAGCCTCTCAGCCAAAGGAAGAGGGCAAGGAAGCACCATTGCCGATGCCCACGGCCTGCGAAATCAAACGCCTCACCGAGGAGCAAACCACCATAACGCCCCACCATTGAACCACCTCTGACCCACCTTTAAACATAGGCTTTATACCTATGTAAGCCCTTGCTGTTTATTGGGCAAAACGCATTTTTGGCTGATCGCTATGGGGTGCTACCGGCGATTCATACTGCCCCCCCACTATGCCAACGAATCAGCTTAAAATCTATTGGTAAAAAAGTTCCCATCGGACCGCGCCTTGGGATTTTTTATTAAATTTATCCCAAGCAAATTTGCGAAGAATAGCAGGCCGTAATCTCCGCATCCTTGCGGAGGCTGGCATCGTGGGCATAATGCTTTAACAGAAGATGGGCCAATTAAAGCGGGAGTGATTTAGCGTTAATAACACAGGCTGATCGTGGCCCATATTAACGCTGGCAAAACGAAGACCCCTCAAAATATTGCGCCCCCTTTTTATTTTCGGGAGGATTTCCCCCCCCTGGGGTATAAATATTTTCATTGCCTTTGTTTTCTTGGGCTGTACCCCTCGGGGGATGACCAAAACCGCTATGATCACGCTGGCTGCGACGCTCGCCGCCATGCCCGTCGAGGCCCGGGAGAAGGCCCACCTGCTCATCCTGACGAACGCCATCGGGGCGGTGGAGAGTGGGATGAACTACGCCGCCGTGGGGGACGGGAAGAAAGCGGTGGGAGCTTGGCAGGTCCATGTGGCCTATGTGACATGGTGCCGAGACCGCCTGGTCGAAGACGGCATCGTGAACCCGTCGCCTGAGCAAATTTATCTAGCCTTCACGATGGGCTTCGCCGGTGCCAAGGCGGTGGGCCACTCCCTCGTCACCGCACCAAAGGCGAAGGCCGACGCTGCGGAGCGTGTGGGCAACATCTACCGGGAACTTATCAAATGAACATCATCCTCCCAGACCAGACCGTCGTCCACGTCGCCGTGATGACCATTGACGAGGTCACCCGTGTCAGCTCGCCCGATGAATACAAGACGGTCAACGATGCATTCGATCCGTTTAATGAACTGCCCGCCGAGAGCCGCCGCTTGGAGATTAACGGCATCGTGACCAAGTCGGCTATGGCCCTGCTGCGTAAACACGCCGACGGTGCGACCCTTTGCCACAATGGTGAGAACTACGTCGTCAATACCTTGGACGAACACCTTGCCTCTCCCAAGAAAGGGCTGAAGCAGGTCACCCTTTACGCCGTCTGCTATTTCCCCGCTTAATGAAACCCTACCTCTGCATCGACCCCGGAGCCAACGGCGGCTGGGTACTTCAACAGCATGGCGACGGTGCTTTCATGCAAGGCGGCAACGACGAACTGGCCGACCTTTGCCCGTCGATTAACACGACCGTCGTCGTCGAGAAGGTGCCGGCGTTCGTCGGCCCTATCCCCGCTTCGGCTTCGTTCAAACTGGGCTACTCCTACGGATGGATTGTCGGCCTGTGGCAGGGGCGCGGTTTCAAGGTGGTACTTGTGACCCCGCAGGAGTGGCAGAAGACGATGGGGGTCGGCACGAAGAAGGGCGGCGGTCATACGACGACCGAGTGGAAGAACAAATTAAAGTCGGAGGCCCAGCGTCGTTTTCCTTTGGTCGAAAAGATTACCCTCAAAACTGCTGATGCTTTTTGCTTGTTATCTCACGCGCAGCAGTTCAACCTCTGAATTCCACCCAATACCATGATCAAGAAACTCATCAAAGTCCCAGCCGCCCGGACCCTCGCAAGCGTAGGCGATTCATCCTACGTCGTCCTTTCGGACGGCAGCGTCGCCAGGCGTCTGAAGGCGGTCATCGTGAATGACCACCCGTACTACAACATGAAGATTGACGGCGTCCTCCGCCGCATCTCCGGCCGTCGCCTTATCAACGAAGCCAAAGCCCTCGCCTGATATGGAATCCAACGAACTGACGCCCGTCGTCACCAATCACGAACTCGCCGTCGCCGGCGTGTACGACCGCATCTCCGACCCCATGTCGGCGATCAAGACCCTCGGTCTGGCCATCTTCAAGTCCGGCATCTTCGGCTTGGACAAGCCCGAGCAGGGCGAGATTCTGGCCATGCAATGCATGGTCGAAAAGAAGTCCCCGCTGGAACTGGCGCGGACCTACCACTTCATCCAAGGCCAGCTCGCCATCAGGTCCGACGCCCTGCTGGCCAAGTTCCACCAGGCTGGCGGCAGCGTCGACTGGACGGAGCGTACCGACGAGAAGGTGACCGCCATCTTCCGCAAGGGTACGGCGTCCGCCGCCATCGTCGCCGACCTGAAGGAGTACGTCGGCAACGGCACCGCCCTCGGCAAGGACGGCAAACTGAAGGACAACTGGAAGAAGTGGCCCCGCCGGATGCTTACGGCCCGCGCCGTCTCCGAAGGCGTCCGCCTGATCGCCCCCGAGTGCTGCTTCGGCACTTACACCGTCGAAGAACTCGACGCCACGCCCTCTAAGCCCCAGACCCGAGCCAACACCCTCACGATTGACGAACTCGTCCCTGAAGCCAAGCGGGACGCCGCCGTCGAAGTCCTACGGCAGACCGGCCTCTTGACTCCCGAGCAGGGTTGGGCAGACATCTCCTCGGACCTTGCCGAGACCCTTGCCAAGAAGCCCGGAGCGTTCCTCGCCGCCGTCGATCAGCACCTTTCCCTATGAAAAAGCCCAAAGCCACCAAACCCACGGACGACACCGTCGTCGTCCACGAATTCCGCCCCCTGCCCGACCGTACCCCGGAAGAGCAGGTCAAGGCACTCACCCAGATCGTCCACCAGATGAGCCAGAACTGTTTCGAGGTCCGTCTGGAGATGAATGACCTGCGCGAGCAGAACATCGCCCTCAAGGCCGAGCTGATGTACCTCCGGGGCATCACCGACGAGCAGGCCCAGGCGAACTACCGCAACCTGATGAAGAACTAACATGGAACGCAAACTCATCCTCGACCTTTTCACGGGAGCGTTGGCCGTCATGGTCTTCGGCTTCCTGTGGATCGGCCTTCTCATCGGTCGCAAGTCCGTCAACTGGGAGAATAATTACGAAGGTGTCGCTTACATCTTCATGTGCCTGCTGATGGCCGTCGCCACCGCAGCCTGCGTCATCAACGCCTACTTCTGGTTCACCGAACATATCATCTACATCCCATGAACAACATCATCACCCCCGAAGCCTACCAAGACCATCCCGGTCTCTCGCAGTCCGGCGCGAAGGAATTGCTCCGCAGTCCTTTGCATTTCAAACAGTACCTTGAGCGTGATCGCTCCGAGCAGACCGCCGCGCAGCGTCTCGGCTCGCTCATCCATCTGGCCGTGCTTGAGCCGAAGGTGTTCGACGCCACCATCGTCGTCGCCCCGGAGTGTGACAAGCGGACTTCGTCCGGCAAGGAAATCTGGGCGGCGTTCCAGTCGTCGCTGAAGCCCGGTCAGGAGGCCATCAGCCAGAAGGACGGCGAGCTGGTCACCAATGTGAGCATCGCCGCCCGCCAGGCGTTGGACAAGTTGTTCAAGGACTGCGACGGCGAGTCGATGATCACCGAAGTCCCGATGGAAGGCCGTGTGAACGGCATCCTCATCAAGGGGAAACTCGACGCCATCATTACGACCAAGGCTGGCAAGCGTATCGTCGTAGACGTGAAAACGACGGCCGACGCCGGTGCTGCTTCCTTCGGTCGAGACGTGGCCAATTATCTCTACTTCTTACAATCCGCATGGTACCGCACCTTGGCTGACGCCGATGTGTTCGTGTTCGTTGCGGTCGAAAAAGAAGCCCCCAATGCGTGGGCCTGTTACACGCTCGACGACGCCGCGCACGAAAAAGGTCTTGCCCTGATGAACTCGGCGGTCGAGACTTTCCGTTCCTGCAACACCTTCAAGCAGTTCCCCGGCTACCCGCAGGAGGTTCAGGTCATGTCCCTCCCGAAGTGGGTCCAGTAATTTCCACCACCATGCTATACATCAAAGTCCATAAGTACGACGCCGATAAGAACCCCATTCTTATCAACCCTAAGGCCATCAGTTCGTTCGCCCGGAACGACGCGCATAACGCAACGGTCGTTTGCGAGCAGCACGGGACGAGCTGGTGGGTCTCCGAGACCCCTGACGAAATTCTGTCCCTGCTCAAGGAGGTCGCCCGAAACGACATGGACAACTTGGTTGTCGTCGACAAGAAGGGTACCACTTGCCACCTGCTTTCCGAACTGGAATAATTTCCACCCAAACCATAAACCCAAAACCACAAGATACCATCATGGCATTCAAGTTCAACCCCAACGCCGCCGAGGATCGCAAGTATGTGACCAAGGCCGGCACCTACACCGCAACGGTGCAGGCGTCGAAGCAGGACTACCTCCCGCCTCGCGCCGACCTGTACGCCCGCATCACCTTCGTGACCAGCGAAGGCGAGACGGTCTTCGGCGACCTGTTCGCCAAGCCCGATAAGAACGGTGGCCACGACCGCCTGGAGCAGTTCCTCGCTGCCACGGCCTCCGACGAGGAGATCAAGGAGTACGTCGCCGGCGGCGAGCTGGAGGTCGACGAGGGCTTCCTTGAGAAGATTCTCGCCCGGGGCAAGGGTCGCAGCCTCAAGGTGCGCGTGACCGAGCGTAAATACACCAAGAAGGACGGTTCGGAGGGGGTGGCCTATCAGGCTTCCTTCTTCACCCGCCTGCCGAACGGCCCTACCGCAAACCCCTTCTAAAAGGGGGGTAAAGTCGGTACTGAAGGGGGAACGCAAGTTCCTCCTTTTTTGTGCTTGTGTTATCCACGGGAGTGTTAATAACAGGAGACGCCACCCGCATAATACATAATACCCATGAACAACATCACCGTCAACGAAACCTCCACCGGCCGCTACATCGGCGTCCAGTTCTTCCTCGTCCGCAAGGCTGAGAAAGTCATCGGCCTGATCGCCAAAAAGGACGACTCCGCCGAATGGCTCGTCAGCCGTCAGGACTCGCCGAAGTTCTCCCGCACCCGTGGCTTCAACGCCCGCTGCGTGGACAAGGACTCCGCCGTCGCCAAGGCCGTCGAACTGCACGACGCCCACCAGGCGTTCGCCAAGTCGCTTGCCGACGCCATCACGGGCAAAGGTCCGACCACCCTCCTCGGCGGCAAGGTCGAAGTCATCCGCTAACATGGAACTGAAGCTCCGAGACTATCAGGAAGCCGCCGTCACCGCCGCGCTTTCGTTTATTGCGAAGGCCGTGAACCCGCTGGTGATTGCACCGACTGGAAGCGGGAAAACTGTAATCGCCTCCAGCATCATGCTCCGCTGGCAGACCGGCACGAACCGCAAGTGTTTCTTCGTCGCCCACCGCAAGGAACTTATCGACCAGGCGAAGGCCACGATGGACAGGTTCGGCGTCCGGGGCGAAGCCCTGTCCGTCTTCTCCGCCGACTTCGACCATATCTCCGCCGAGGACAAGGCGTCCGCGCTCGTCGTCTTCGACGAAGCCCACCATGCCGTCGCCTCGTCATGGGCCAAGTTCAACGCCGTGTTCACCGGCCCGAAGGTTGCCGTGACCGCCACCCCTGATCGCCTCGACCGCCAGAAACTCGAGACCGTGGGCTTCGTGCCGGCCTACGAGATTGCAATCCGTACCCTTATCGAGCAGGGTCACCTCGTCCGTCCGATGGCCCAGAAGATGCCCGTTGAGATGAGCCTCATCCGCCTGCGCGGTTACGACGACGCCCTCGAAGCGGTCGCCGACAGCATCGTCACCGAGCTGAACCGCTGGGACCGAAAGAAGGCCATCTGCTTCCTGCCCGAGGTCGACACCTCCGTCCGCCTGGTCGCCTTGCTCCGCCAGCGCGGCATCGAGGCCGGCCACGCCGACGGCAGCACGGGCAAGTTCCGGGCCGGCACCGTCGAAGCGTTCAAGAACGGCGAACTGCGTGTCCTCTGCAATGTGAACCTTTTCACCGAAGGGTTCGACGCCCCCGACACCGATTGCGTCATCCTGCTGCGTCCGACCCAGTCCCGCGCCCTCTGGTGCCAGATGATTGGCCGAGGACTCCGCACGGCCCCCGGCAAGACCGATTGCCTCATCCTCGACCCCATGTGGATCAGCGGTGAGAATTCCTTTACGCCGGCGGACGCTTTCACGGTTCACCCGCAGGCCAAGTCCGCCCCGATTGACGGGTCGCATGACCCGCTGGACGCCGCCGAGGGGTGCGACCGCCAGGCGGAGGAGTCGATGCTCCGCCGTATCGCCGCCGAGGAGCAGCGGTCGTCGACGAAGGAAGCCAAGGAACTGGGGCTGGTCGACCTGTCGGTCGCCTGCGCGGTGTTCGGGTTCGTCCTGCCGGCTCCGACCTCCGAGTCGTCGATGTTCGGCTACCAAGGCTCGGAATTGGCCCGCTACGGCGTTTACGCCCGTGGAATGACGGCAGACCAAGCCGACTGGATGATCGCCCGCCTGAAGGCACGGGAAGCCCTTAATCTGGCCACCCTGAAGCAGGTCCGCAAGCTCCAGCAGTTCGGGGTGCGCGGGGCCGAGCGTCTGTCGAAGGAATCGGCCTCGAAGGCCATCGGTTCCGACTGGCGTATGCAAAAGCCCGCCAATCGTCAGTCACCCCTCCAAAAGATTTACGGACGCATTTTCGACAACTATGATGCCTAAGAACAATAAGCCGCTGGTCTTTATGATCACCGGGGTCGCTCGCGCGGGGAAGGATACCTTCGCCGCTTGTCTGATGGAACACTTCAACGGGAACGGCAACCGTTGCGAGGTCTTCAAGTTCGCCGATGTGCTGAAGGAACGGGCCAACGACGTGCTTCGGGCGATGGGGGTCTTCAAGGCCGGCGACCGAGACTTCCATGCCGAGGACTTCAAGGTCAAGAATCGGGGGCTGCTGGTCGAATTGGGTCGCACCCTCCGGGGGGTTGATAAGGACATCTTCGCTCGTCACCTGAACGCCCAAGTGGCCCTGTTCATGGATTACGCGCCGCTGGATGTTCGCCCCGTGGCCTTGGTGTCGGACTGGCGATACCTGAACGAGTACCTGTTTCTGGCCAAGCACCTTGATGTGCAGATCGTGACGGTGGAAATCCAGCGTCCAGGCTTCGGGCCGGCGAACGACGAGGAGGCGGGCAGCTTGGCTGACATGATGGCCTCGATGCAGATACTGCATACCCGATTGGCGGTTGACCCTGCCGGCGTCCGTGCCGTAGCATCCGAAATCTACCACATCTACCGATGAGCGAGCCAAAGCGATACGCCATGAGTTGGGCCATTGACGAGAACGAGTTTGTCTACGTCAGCCCAAAGGAACAGGCCAATGGCAACTGGGTCAAGTGGGAGGAATACGCCCGCCTCAAGGCCGCATTTGATTTGCTGGATGAAAGCATAAAGCTCGGCCCGTCTACCATTCCCTTGAGCCGTGGTTATTATCTCTGGAAGGAGAATGAACAGTATGCACTCAAGGATGAGAACGCCCGCCTCAAGTCCGAGGTCGAGCGGCTGGAAAAACTTGTCGGTTTGCAGGAGAGTATTGATAAATCTATTGATGCTTGGATCGAGTCCAAGAAAATCGCCGCCAAGGAGGGCAACGCCAAATGAGCGAACATCCAAAACGTGAGAATTATGCCAGCGACGGAGATTTCCTTGATGCTATGGCAGATTATCACGGCATCGACCGAAGGATGCTTCGACATATCACAATTCCTATGATGACCCACGACGACGACACCTGCCCGCACCTTGTCCGGGCGAACCTGCTGGAATCCGAGAACGCCCGCCTCAAGGCCGAGGTCGAGCGGCTGACTTCCGTGTCAGAAGCATGGAAGAAACGCCGACTTGATAAAGTTGAGGCCGAGTGCATCAATTGGGCTGAAGTAGAAAAAGAGAACGCCAACCTCAAGGCCGAGGTCGAGCGGCTGACCAAGGCAGGGGATGCGATGGTTGGAGTACTTGGTTTGCCAATTAATACGGTTCAAGAGTTTGAACTTAACCAAGCGTGGCATAAAGCAAAAGGAGGCCAGTCGTGAGCGAGCCGAATCGATACACGTTTGAGGTTAAGGAAATCTTAGATGCCAGTGGAATGGTATGTTCTGTAGGTATTGCGACTTTGACGCATCCAATGGGTAAGTATGTTTCCTACGAGGACTACGCCCGCCTCAAGGCCGAGTTCGAGCGTTATTCAACCTTTGTTGAGACTGCACACGTTGATTTGAATGCCGAGAACGCCCGCCTCAAGGCCGAGGTCGAGCGGCTGAAGTCGCTGTGCGACAAACTTGGCATGGGGGGCAAGCATACTATCACGGCAATCACGGAAGAGAACGCCCTGCTCAAGGCCGAGGTGGATCGTCTGGCAGACGAAAACGCC
>Ga0114983_1000935_pt1 | contig 11835 bp, 11 predicted proteins | sample Shrwel_input2_RT_FD_87182 | JGI IMG/M metagenome (GOLD analysis project Ga0114983, IMG submission 87182) | Subsurface microbial communities from deep shales in Ohio, USA - Utica-3 well 1 S input2 RT | ecosystem: Environmental > Aquatic > Deep subsurface > Shale gas/oil reservoir > Produced... | reverse complement strand
GCACTAGACGAGCCAGCAGCAAAGGCTACGGATTCTGCGGCCAATCCCATGGAAGAGGGCAATCTGGACAAGGCGTTAGGAGGAGCCGAAGGCGAAACGGTGAGCGAAGACAAGGTGCCGGACCGCGTCAAGTCCACGGAGTCGGCGGCCAACCCGGTGAAAGAAGGTGATCTCGACAAGGCGTTAGGAGGACCTGAAGGCGAAACAGTGAGCAAAGACGAAGTACCTCCCCGGGTCAAGGCTACGGATTCTGCGGCTAACCCGTTGGAAAATCAGTGAGAGATTGCTGATTCTTGATACCTGGAATTGCTGGTTCACATCAGTGAAAGTCGCACGCCCCCGAAATCGGGGGCGTCCTTCGTATAGGGTATGGCCGGAGCCGCATGACAAGCTAGTGGTCAGCCTTCCGCCAACTTGAGATGCGGGGCGGTATGGCCGAGGTTCTCCAGCAGGCTCTCGCTGTACCAGTCGATGAAATCGATCACCCCGAACTCGGCAGTTTCGGAGTAGGGTCCCGGCTGGTAGGCCACGAAGTTGATGCCGCGCTGGTTCTCCTCGACCAGGCGTAGATCCTCCTCGTTGGAGGCATCCCATACCTTGCGTATCTCGTGGGGCTGGTAGTCGACCTCTTCCACGGCATCCTTGTGTACCAGCCATTTGGTGGTCACCAGCGTCTGCTGGGGTCCCAGCGGCAGCACCCTGAACACCACGGCGTGATCCCCCATGAAGTGGTTCCAGGAGTTGGGCAGGTGGAGGATGCGCAGCGAGCCCATGTCGGCACTGGTGATCCTGCCCATCAGCTTGTTGCAGCCCGGCTTGCCATCCATGGTCATGGAGACCACGCCGTCGAGCAACGGAGTACGGGTCAGGCGATTGCGCTTGCCGAGATGCTTGAGCATCTCGAGGGTGGCCTCGCGTGCCGTGGCCAGGGAGTCATCCAGGCGAGCGGGAGAGTCCATGATGGTCTGTCCTCTTGCTGGGCCGCTCGGGCGGCCTCGGGGTTGTTCAGGAAGAGCGTGCGCATCCAGCCTGGCGAAACGATGCACTCCGCCGCCGCCAAGCTTGGCCTGCACATCCCCAAGGCCTGCGGCATGGGCATCTGCGGAACCTGTCGGGTTCCTCTGAGTTCAGGTCAGGTAGAGATAGACCATAACGGCGGCATCACCGACGAGGAGGTGGCGGACCGCTATATCCTCTCCTGCTGCAGCAGGCCGCTGGGCGACGTGGTGGTGGAGTATTGACCGCACCGGCCATGTCCCCATGGCCGGCGCTCGGCGTGCCGGACCGTTGCGGGGATCAGGAAAGGTAGTGGACCTCCTGCGAGCCGTAGACCGGCGTCGGAATGTCATGTCCTCCTGGCGCGCCTGGAGCTGCACCTGCGCGCGGCCACACCCTCTCGCTGAGTTCCGGTCGGCTAGCCGGGAAAGCGCCTGTCCAGCTGCTCGCGGAAGCGGTCAAAGGCCGCGCGGGCGCCTGCCACGGCGGCCCCTCGCTCGCCGGGCGGGCAGAGTGCCTCGAGCTCGAGCAGTCGCCGTGGCCACTCCTCGGGAGCCATTTCCAGGCAGAAAAAGGTGTGCGGTGCCCCGGAGCCCAGGGTTCGGCGCAGCCGGCCGCCAATCATCTGCCCGCCCAGGCGGGACCCCTCCAGCACGTAGAGCTCCCCCGCCAGGATGGCGGGGGAGGCCGAGGAAGTCGCGGCCTGTGAGGCGAGCGTCCTCGGTGTCAGGCCGAGGCTGCCGAGGTCATCAATGAGGCGCGGCAGCCGCCGTGGCACCCGAAGCCGCAGGCCGAGACGTGCGATCTCGCGCAAGATCCGGTTCTCCAGCTCTGCATGGGCGGGATACAGGGCCAGCAGCGAGGCACCGTAGGCCTCTCGGGTCAGGGTGGGGGCGAGCAGGCACTGCAGGGCCGGGTGTCGGTCCAGGGCGCGGTGGGCGTCGCGCGTGGCATCGCGCAGCTGACGGGCTAGCGGTGGGGTAGGAGGGCTCATCGACGCTCCGCAACATGACCGGGGGTCGCGTGGGCCACAAATCCCTCTTTTCGAAGCACAGTCGGCCCGTTACGCTGCCTGTCACGATATCATCCCGATCCGGAGGCGTCTCCTTGACCATTTCCTGTTATGCCGACCTGCTGGACGAGGCGCGTGCCCAGCCAGCACCTCAACCGCATGGTCGAATCGCTGAAGATAGGCAACATCGCACAGTTCCTGGCTTTCGATCGCCAAGGCGAGGCGCTACATATCAACTGACGCCGAATCGTCATCTCCATAGGGTTGAATGATCAGCTTGATGACACCATTCAATTTACGCTATCAGCAGTCGGGGGCTACCATGCCCTTGTATCGCCGCTATGTATTCAACGAAAGTCGAAAGGAGCACTACCAAATGTCGCTGCTGAACACCGAAGTCAAGCCGTTCAAGGCCACCGCCTATCACAATGGCGAGTTCATCGATGTCACCGAGGAGAGCCTGGAGGGCCAGTGGAGCATCTTCTTCTTCTATCCGGCCGACTTCACCTTCGTCTGCCCCACCGAACTGGGTGACCTGCAGGACAACTACGAGGAATTCAAGAAGCTGGGTGTCGAGATCTACAGCGTCTCCACCGATACGCACTTCACCCACAAGGCCTGGCACGACAGCTCCGAGACCATCGGCAAGCTGACCTACCCGATGCTGGCCGACCCGACCCACGCCATCTCACGCAACTTCGAGGTGCTGATCGAGGAAGATGGCGTCGCCGAGCGTGGCACCTTTGTGATCGACCCTGACGGCAAGATCCAGATCGTCGAGCTGAATGCCGGCAATATTGGCCGCAATGCCGAGGAGCTGCTGCGCAAGGTCAAAGCTGCCCAGTACGTGCGCGCCAACCCGAACGAAGTCTGCCCGGCCAAGTGGGAAGAAGGCGATGAGACCCTGTCTCCGTCCCTGGACCTGGTCGGCAAGATATAAGCGGCTCCGCCGGCGAGGCCCTCTCCGCCCTTGCCTGCCTCGCCCGGGTATCCCCTGCCCGGGCTCTGATTTCGGAAGCATGAGCGAACTGGGCCTCCCCGAATGGGACGTCCTGATCCTCTCATGCCTCCTTCCTGATACCCGAACATGAAGGAATGACGCTGTCATGTTGGACGACAAGCTGAAAAGCCAGCTCAAAGCTTATCTGGAAAAGGTCACCCAGCCCTTCGAGATCGTCGCGTCCCTCGATGACGGCGCCAAGTCGCAGGAACTGCACGGTCTGCTGACCGATATCGTCGGCCTGACCGACAAGATCACCCTGACGCTCGATGGCCAGGACGCGCGCCGCCCGTCGTTCGCGCTCAATCGCCCCGGCGAGGAGACCGGCGTCGTCTTCGCCGGCCTGCCCATGGGCCACGAGTTCACCTCGCTGGTGCTGGCGCTGCTGCAGGTGGGCGGCCATCCGCCCAAGGCCAGCGATGAGGTGGTCGAGCAGATCAGGAGCCTCGAGGGCGAGATGCGCTTCGAGACCTATTTCTCGCTCTCCTGCCAGAACTGCCCGGACGTGGTCCAGGCGCTCAACCTGATGGCGATCCTCAACCCGAACGTGCATCACGTCGCCATTGACGGCGCACTGTTCCAGGATGAGGTGAAACAGCGCGAGATCATGTCGGTGCCCAGCGTCTTCCTCAATGGCGAGCCTTTCGGCCAGGGTCGCATGAGCCTGGAGCAGATACTCGCCAAGGTGGATACCGGCGCCGCCGAGCGCGAGGCTGCCAAGCTCAGCGAGAAGCCGACCTTCGACACCCTGATGATCGGCGGCGGCCCGGCCGGCGCCGCGGCGGCGGTCTATGCGGCGCGCAAGGGCATTCGCACCGGGGTGGCCGCCGAGCGCTTCGGCGGCCAGGTGCTCGATACCCTGAGCATCGAAAACCTTATCTCCGTGCCCTACACCGAGGGCCCCAAGCTGGCCGCGGCGCTGGAGGAGCACGTCAAGGAGTACGAGGTCGACATCATGAACCTGCAGCGGGCGGTCGCGCTGGTGCCCGGCCGGCCCGGTGAGGCGCACGAGGTGCAGTTTGAATCCGGCGCCAGTCTCAAGAGCCGGACCCTGGTGCTGGCCACTGGCGCCCGCTGGCGCGAGATGGGCGTGCCCGGCGAGGCCGAGTATCGCAACAAGGGCGTGGCCTACTGCCCCCACTGCGATGGCCCGCTGTTCAAGGGCAAACGTGTGGCGGTGATCGGTGGCGGCAACTCCGGCGTCGAGGCGGCCATCGATCTGGCCGGTATCGTCGGCCACGTCACCCTGATCGAGTTCATGGACGAGATGCGCGCCGACGCGGTGCTGCAGAAGAAGCTGCGCAGCCTGCCCAACGTGGAGATCATCCTCGGCGCTCGCACCACCGAGGTGAACGGCGACGGCACGCGAGTCAACGGCCTGACCTATGAAGAGCGCGCCAGCGGCGAGATCCGCCAGCTCGAGCTGGAGGGTGTCTTCGTGCAGATCGGCCTGGTACCCAATACCGAGTGGCTGCAGGACTCGCCCATCGAGCTCTCCGAGCGTGGCGAGATCGTGGTCGATGCCCACGGCATGACCAGCGTGCCGGGCATCTTCGCCGCCGGCGACGTGACCACCGTGCCCTACAAGCAGATCGTCATCGCCATGGGCGAGGGCTCCAAGGCCGCCCTGGGCGCCTTCGACTTTCTGATCCGCCAGTAACTCGCGCCGGGCGTCGTCGACGCCCGTCAGCGTATGCCCGGCCCTCGTGGGTGACGCCACGGGGGCGGATTCGGTCTTGGCCGGCTCACACCTGCGCGGGACTTGCTTCTACCGTCTCCACACGGTTGCGGCCGTTCTCCTTGGCCTGATACATCGCCTCGTCGGCTCGCGCGACCAACCGCTTGCGGGTATCGCCAGGGTGCCAACTGGTCACGCCGATGCTGATGGTCACCCGGCCCAGTTTTCCAAGGTCGATACTCGCGACGCACTGGCGCAGGCGTTCTGCCAGGCGGGTCGCCTCCTGTGTCTCGCAGTGGTTGGCCAGCACCAGGAACTCCTCGCCACCCCAGCGTCCTAGGGCGTCACTCTCGCGCAGGCTATCCTGCAGGGCGCGGGTGATCTCGACCAGCACCTGATCCCCGGCCTCGTGGCCGTGGGTATCGTTGAACTGCTTGAAATGGTCCACGTCGAACAGCAGTAATGCGAAGGGGTGGTAGTAGCGTTCGGCGGCATTCAGCGCTGCGTCGATGCCCTGCTCCATGCGATAGCGGTTCCAGCAACCAGTCAGGCTGTCGCTGAAGGCCAGGTTCTTGAGCTTGCGATTGGCACGATGAAGCCTTTCATTGAGTTGAGCGATCTCGTGGTTGGAGGTCAGGACGGCCAGGTTCTTGGCCAGGTCCCCGACGGCGCGGCACTCGATGTTGCGCCAGGCACGACTTTGCCCCCTGACCTCATCCTGCCACTGGGCAAAGGAGCGGCGTGGCGTGAGGATCAGCTGTCCGTCGCGGATCATGGGGGTATCTTCAGGCTTGCCGGCCCAGCGTCTGCTGTGTCGCTGCTCACGGCGAAACAGCATCAGCCAGTGGGTCGACTCGGTAGGCAGGGCCACAGCGAGAAGCCCGCAGAGGTCACCCTCCTGCCACGGCGCCAAAGGCGTCTTCTCTAGCGCCTGGGTGTGCCAGGGTGAGTCGTGTTGCTGGAAACGGCTCAGCCAGTCGGCCATGGCGACCAGATTCTCCTCGGCCGGCAGGGTTCCCAGGCCACAGCTCGCTTTCCCGATGACGAGGGCGATGCCTTCGGCATCAAGGAGTTCAAGCCATTGCGCGCCGTGACGCTGGACCAGGCCATCCGGCCCAAGAAGGCGTCCGCTCTCATCGGAGAGAATGTCGTTGCTGTCGTGGATGTGCTGAAGAAGCCGGGTGTCGGCTCGTGCATGCAGCAGCATCATCCGCGGCATGGTGCTCTGAACCATGGCACACAGGGCATCACGCAGATCGGCTTCCAGCGGCCTGGATTTCAGGCCGTGACAGGCCAGCAGGCCCCATAGCCTTCCCTCCTCATGCATGGCCACCGACAGCGAGGCGCCAACGCCCATGTTGGTGAGGTACTCCTGGTGAATCGGTGCGACGGCACGCAGCACGCCCTGCGACATGTCCAGTGGCACCGCCTCGCTAGGACCACAGGGCGGCACCAGGGGGACTGCCGGCGCCGAGGCATCGGGGATGCTGCGCACCCGGTTGATGTCATAGAGCCGACGTACCTGAGCAGGAATGTCACTGGCTGGAAAATAGTGATCGAGGAAGCTCTTCGCCTCAGGCAGACGGGTCTCGGCGATCACCCGGCCGTTCCACTTCTCGTCGAAACGGTAGACCATGACTCGCTCGTGGCCAGTGAGCTCCTGCACCCGTTGCGTCAAGGTATCGAGAAGGACATCGATGTCGTCGAGTTGCCCCACCTCGACCAGCCAGTTGTTCACCGTATCCAGAAGACGATGCCCGTCTGGGCACATCAAGTGTTCCAGTTCTACCACGACAGCGTCGCCGCTGTGATAAACCACCGCGTGGAAACGTCGTTGTTCGCCCCGTACCTCGCGTAGGGTGGTGAGAACACAAGCCGAGCTGTGCTGCTTCTTCACCAGTTCAGTGTCCAGAAGGTTCAGCAGCTCGTCGCCCAGCACCTCCCGCGGCTCGCCGGCCAGTGCTGCCGCCACGCTGATACCCAGGAAGGTCTCGCTATTGGCGCTGATCTGGCGAACCCGCTTCAGGTCGGCATCCAGGCTGACCAGGCAGCCTACTGGCTGGATGGCACCGGGAATATGCACCGGTTCACGGGCACAGGCCTCAAGGGCGGCGGCGATCTGGGCCGCGCTGTAGCGTGTCGGGGCGTTCAAGGCTGACGGATCCTCGTGGGTGCTGGCCATGAGCCTACACCCTGGACGGAACGGCGTGAACTATCGCGTAATCGCCAGCCTTACCGGGCCAATATTGCGGCTGCCATATTGCGCTGCCTTCCCGAGCTTGGGATAGTAAGTCGCTGGTGGCAGTCCTCGGCCATGCAGACATTTCTTCGAGCCCTGTGCCGTGGAACATTCCGACAAGTACCGATTAAGGAGTCGTCGATGTCGAGCTGTGCGCGAGTCGCGGGGCACTGCGGCCGCTGTGAAGGGGAACTGCCCTTTGACTTTACCATGGCCTTTCAGCCGATCGTCGACGTGGAGGCTGCGCGAATCACTACCTATGAGGCGCTGGTGCGAGGTCCGGCGGGCGAGTCAGCCTGGAGTGTGCTGTCCCAGCTCTCCGACGACCTGCTCTATCGCTTCGATCAGGCCTGTCGCGTGAAGGCGATCGAGATGGCAAGCGCGCTGGGTATGCGCGAAAATCTATCGATCAACTTCCTGCCCAATGCGGTCTATGATCCCAAGGCGTGCATCCAGGCGACCCTGGATGTCTCAACTCGGGTCGGCTGGCCCATCGAGCGCATCATCTTCGAGATCACCGAGACCGAGCGAGTCAGTGATCGCCAGCACCTGCGCAACATCATCGACGCCTATCGTGCCATGGGCTTTACGACGGCGTTGGATGACTTCGGCAACGGTTACGCCAACCTGGATCTGCTCACCGATCTCACGCCCGATCGCCTCAAGGTCGACCGCGAGCTGATCATGGGCTGTGATGGCGATTCTCGCCGCCAGATCCTGCTGAAGGCGGTCAAGCGATTGGGCGATGAACTCGATATCCAGCTGATTGCGGAGGGCGTGGAGACCCGGGAGGAGGCGCTGTGGCTGGCGCGTGCGGGCATTACCCGCCAGCAGGGCTACTTCCATGCTCGTCCGGCGGTGGGCGCGCTGGCCCCGGACCTGGGGCCCGCCCTGGCGGCACTGCGCGACGCGAGCCGTCGCCAGGGCGCCTGAGACGAACTTGTCTGGCCAATGGGCTCGCCTAAGCTGCCGATTTCGCTGCACTATAATAAATACGAATATCCATACGGCACGGCGTGCTAGCCCTCTGCCGCCGCGCAGAGGCGGCGCATGCGCTGGATCGCCTCGCCGGCCCCCTCCAGGCCGAAAGCCATGAACCAGGGATCGTCCTCGCTACGCATGATGCGCAGCCGCAGTAGCTCACCCTCTCCCATCTCCTCGAGCAGCAGCGAAAGCTCGGAGAGCGCGAAGCGCACGTAGAAACCGTTGTCGCCACGTTCGGTGACGAAGGTGGCACTGCCGCTGTGGATGGTTTGGTGATCAACGCGCAGATCAGCGGGCACACGGTTCACGGTAGCGCTTTCGGCCTGGTTCTTGGCGAGCGCCACCCGCAGTTCCAGCCACGGCAGGTCACAGGCCCAGGCGCTGGCGTTGACGCTGAGGATGGCATCGCTGTAGCTCTGCTGGTCGATGGCGCGGACGTGACGCTCCTCGCCCAGCGACAGCACCAGGGAGTGCCAGCCGCCATGGGCCTGAACATCGCCGGTGTTGTAGTCGGTGGCCGACACCGTTCCGGCCAAGGCCAGGCAGAGCGGCAGCAGCAGGGCAGGGAAGAGCCGTAACAGGCGGGGCATGGCGTAGCGCTTCCATGGGCAGCGATACGCCGAGGTTAGCATGCTGGCCAAGGACTGTCCTGCCAACATTCTTGCCAGACATCTCGACGATAGAGCGCGCCGGCGCAGAATCAGGGCTTGAGGCTGGCGTAGTAGGCGGCGATGTCGGCAATGTCCTGATCGGACAGTGCCTGCGCCTGCGGGGTCATCATCATGGACATGCCACCGCCCCGCTCACCAGCCCGGTAGGCTTTGAGGGCGCTCTCCAGGTAGGGGGCGTTCTGGCCGGCCAGGTGGGGATAGATGGGTACAGTAGCCTTGCCGGCGCGGCCGTGCATGAAACGTCAACAGGCCCTGGTCTGGAAGGCACAAAAGACAAAAGGGCCGGCCACGTCAGCCATACCGGAGTAGCTCAGGCATCGGATGAGGCGGCGTCGAGCTGCAGCAGCTGGATCAGTTCGCTGCGCTGAGGGCCCACCAGGTCGGCCAGGGTGTAGCGATCGAGCACGGCGAGGAAGGCCGCGAGCGCCTCGGCGAGGACCGGGCTGAGCCGACAGGCGGGAGTGATGATGCAGGGGCTGTCATCGTCGAAGCATTCCACTAGCTTCAGGTCTCGCTCGGTGTCGCGGACCAGTTCCCCCAGGATGATTGTCTGCGGGGCGCGCTTGAGCAGCAGGCCGCCATTCTTGCCCCGGATGGCGGTGATGTAGCCATGGTGATTGAGATCCTGCACCACCTTCATCAGGTGATTGCGGGAGATATCGAAGCGTTCGGCGATCTCGGTGATGGTCGAGCGTTGCTCGCCCTTGGTGGCCAAAAAGATCAGTACTCGCAGCGAATAGTCGGTGAATCGGGTCAGGTGCATATGAGTTCCGGCGTGTCGGAGGCCTCGCAAGGCGTAGAGGGAAAGCGGACGATACTAGCATCCGGCCTATTGGCTGTGATTGGTCTGCGTGGCATTCGGTCGCATGGGGGCGATGACGTTGTTGGCGCCGGGTAGCCCATGGTGGCGAGTGGCTGTTCGACTTCGCGTCGGCAGGGAGGGGGAGTACCTGTTGGGAGATGCTGCCGCCCCGTCGACTGGCTGCCCGCTTCCTCGACTTGATCTGGGTCAGCTACCCCTTGAAGGGTACCGACGTGCCTGGTCATGGCTGGCATAATTCGCCCATGCGGTGGTGGCCCCGACCGCCGCCTTACGGTTCCAGAGGCTCGATTCGATCATGCAAGACACCCTGCCGTTCATTCGCCCCCTGGTCGAGAAATACGACCGCCCGGGGCCGCGCTACACCTCCTATCCCACGGCACCGCAGTTCCAGGCGGCCTTCGCCGAGGACGACTACCGTGCCGAGGCCTCCCGCAGCAATCGGGCAGCAATACCCAAGCCGCTGTCGGCCTACGTGCATATCCCGTTCTGCGAGAGCCTCTGCTACTACTGCGCCTGCAATAAGATCATTACCCACAACCGCGAGCGGGCCGCGGAGTACCTCGCCTGGCTCAAGCGCGAGGTCGAGCTCCAGGGGGCGCTGTTCGATGATTCGCGGCGCATGACCCAGCTGCATCTGGGCGGTGGCACCCCCACCTACTTGAGCAATGACCAGCTCGGCGAGCTGATGACGGCGCTGGATGCCGCCTTCCACTTCGCCGCGCCTGAGGCGCGGGAATTCTCCCTGGAGGTGGACCCGCGCACCGTGACCCCCGAGCAGATCCACGAGCTCCATGCCCTGGGGTTCAACCGCCTGAGCTTCGGCGTGCAGGACTTCGACGCCAGGGTCCAGGAGGCGGTCAACCGCGTCCAGAGCGAGGCCCAGGTGGTGGAACTGGTAAGGGCGGCCCGTGAGGCCGGCTTCCAGTCGGTGAGCGTCGACCTGATCTACGGCCTGCCGCTGCAGACCGTAGCGAGCTTCGATGCCACCCTGGACAAGATCATCAGACTGCGTCCGGACCGCATCGCCGCCTACAGCTATGCCCACCTGCCGGCGCTGTTCAAGGCCCAGCGCCTGATCCGCCCCGAGGACATGCCGCCGCCGGAGCGCAAGATCGAGCTGCTCGAGCTGACCATCCGCCGCCTCACCGAGGCCGGCTATGCCTATATCGGCATGGACCATTTCGCCTTGCCCGAGGACGAGCTCTCGCTGGCGAAGGAGAACGGCACCCTGCAGCGCAACTTCCAGGGCTACTCGACTCATGCCGACTGCGACCTGATCGGCCTGGGGAATACCGCCATTGGCAAGGTGGGCGACAGCTACAGCCAGAACGTCAAGGAGACGGCTCAGTACCAGGCGCGCCTCGAGGCGGGACGGTTGCCGGTGATGCGCGGTTACCGCCTGAACGCCGATGACCTGCTGCGACGCGATGTGATCAACGCCCTGATGTGCCATGGCCGCATCGACTTCGCCGCGATCGAGGCGGACCACGATATCGACTTTCGCAACTATTTTGCCGACGCACTCGCCGAGCTGGAAGAGATGGCGGACGATGGCCTGCTGGCGATCGATGAGGGGAGCATCGCGGTGCTGCCGGCCGGGCGGCTGATGATGCGCAATGCCGCCATGGCCTTCGATGCCTATCTGAACCACGGCCCGGGACGCTACTCGCGCACCGTCTAAGCCCCGATCACCTGCCGACACGACACGGCGCCCCGCGGGGCGCCGTGTCGCATTAGATGGAAGTCGAGCGGCGGCGGGCTCAGACGACGCCCTGCTCGATCATGGCATCAGCTACCTTGCGGAAGCCGGCGATGTTGGCGCCCAGCACCAGGTTGGTGGGGTCGTCAAACTCCTCGGCGGTCTCGGCGCACTGGCGGTGGATATTGGCCATGATCTCCTTGAGTTTGGTATCCACCTTCTCCAGCGGCCACTTCTCCATGCTGCTGTTCTGGGCCATCTCCAGCTGGCTGGTAGCAACGCCACCGGCATTGGCCGCCTTGCCGGGGCCGTAGGCGGCCTTCGCGGCCAGGAAGCGGTCCACGGCCGCGGCAGTGGAGGGCATGTTGGCCCCTTCGCTGATGCAGGTCACGCCATTGCCCAGCAGGGCTTCGGCATCGGTCTCGGTCAGTTCATTCTGGGTAGCGCAGGGAAAGGCCACGTCGCCCTCGATACGCCAGACCGCATGGCCGTCTTCCGGGTAGTCGCCGGCCGGCAGGTAGCGCGCCTCGGGATGCTTTTCCAGGTAGGCCTCCAGCGAGACGCGCTTGACCTCCTTGAGCTCCTTGAGCAGGTCGAGATCGATGCCGCGGGCGTGATGGATAGTGCCCCGGGAGTCCGAGCAGGTGACGGGGATCGCGCCGAGCTCATAGAGCTTCTCGATGGTGTAGATGGCCACGTTGCCGGCACCGGAGACCAGGCAGGTCTTGCCCTC
>Ga0114983_1000933_pt1 | contig 11847 bp, 12 predicted proteins | sample Shrwel_input2_RT_FD_87182 | JGI IMG/M metagenome (GOLD analysis project Ga0114983, IMG submission 87182) | Subsurface microbial communities from deep shales in Ohio, USA - Utica-3 well 1 S input2 RT | ecosystem: Environmental > Aquatic > Deep subsurface > Shale gas/oil reservoir > Produced... | reverse complement strand
GTTCCGGGCTGTCGATCACCGCGATCACCGCGTCCCGCGCAACCCGGTCGCCGGCCTGCACTTTCAGCATCACCGTGCCGGACGCCGAGGCGTACAGCGTCGGGCTGACCGCCGCCACGACCCGCCCTTCGGCGGCGATATCGCGCACGAAATCACCGCGTTCGATGGTCGCGAGGTTCAAGCGCGCCAGCGATGCCGTGGCCTCGGCCGACAGCGTGCGGCGCGCCACCGGCCCGGCCACGGCCAGCACCAGCGCCGTCAGCAGCGCGGCCACGATCCACGGCAGCCGGCGTCGCCAGCCCGGTGCTGCAGCGATCATCCGGTCCTGTGCTGCGGTGTCTCGGAACATGGGGGCTCCCTCGCCGCGCATTGGCGGCGATTGCAGTGTCCTGTTGGAAAAGCGGCCGACCGGCCTCAGGCCGCGAAGCTCATCGGCATCACAGCCAGACGGTGGGGTCGACCGGCAGGCGCTTGATCAGCCGCAGGTTGCAGCCGCTGTTCGCGCCCGGCGACGGCTTCGCCACCGGCTCGTCATCACGCCCGGCAGCGCTGCGCCGGCACGGCGTGCCGATGCTGGGTTCGACCGTGCCCGCCTTCGGCAATGGCCGCACGACGGTCGCCGGGACTGCCACCGCGTCGGTATCGCCGCGCAGCACCAGCCGCGAGCCGACTGCCGTCAGCAGCGGCAGGCTCAAGGCCAGCCCTGTCAGCACCACTCCGATCCGCTTGCGCATGTCCACGCTCCCCGTCTGCTGGTGGCATTCAACGCGCAATCGCCGTACCAGCCGCTTGATCGGATGCAGCCGCTTGTTTTCATTGACTTTCACGATGATCAACCGCGCCAGCGAAGCTGTCCGCGGACAGCGTCCGGACACTGTCCGCGGCAACGCGGACGGACCGCAGCGGACGGCTGCGGCGCTGCTGCCGGGTTTTGCGGCATCCTCGCGGCCATGGACACCCACGCCCTGACTGCATTCATCGAAGTCGCCGACAGCGGGTCGTTCTCGAAGGCCGGCGAACGCCTGCATCTGTCGCAGCCGGCGATCTCCAAGCGCATCGCGGCACTGGAAGACAGCCTCGGCCAGCCGCTGTTCGACCGCGTTGGCCGCCGGATCGACCTGACCGACGCCGGCCGGACCTTGCTGCCGCATGCCCGCCGGGTGATGGCGGAAATGGAGGACGCCCGGCGTGCGTTGTCGCGGCTGTCCGGCACGGTCAGCGGCCGGCTGTCGATCGGCACCAGCCATCACATCGGCCTGCACCGGCTGCCACCGGTACTGCGCGCATTCACGCAGGCCTACCCCGATGTCGACCTCGACATCCAGTTCATGGACTCCGAAGACGCCTGCGAGGAAGTGGCGCAGGGCCGGCTGGAGCTGGGGATCGTGACGCTGCCCGACGCCGCACCGGACGCGCTGCTGATGCAGATGATCTGGACCGACCCGCTGTCGGTGGTCGTGGCGCCGAACCATCCGCTGGCACAGGGCGGTTCGCCGACCCTCGCTGCGCTGGCCGCGCACCCGGCGGTGCTGCCGGACGAGCGCACCTACACGCATCGCATCGTCATGACCGCGCTGCAGGCGCATGGCGTGGCGCCGCGCATCCGGCTGTCGACCAACTATCTGGAGACGCTGAAGATGCTGGTGGCGATCGGCCTCGGCTGGAGCGTGCTGCCGTGTTCGATGCTCGACGATTCGATCGTCGCGATCGATCGCCCGGAGCTGTCGTTGAGCCGCGAACTGGGGGCCGTCTGGCATCGCGGGCGGACCCGCTCCGGGCCGGCGCGGGCGCTGCTCGGCCTGCTCGGCGTGCGCCTCTGACGCGCCACCGGCCTCGCTATACTGCCGCCCCGGATGCGCGGCAGTGCTGCCAATCCGTCAACGAAATCAATGATCTGTCGCGAATCTGGAGCGAGCATGAGCGAACTGGTGCTGCATCACTACCCGCTGTCGCCGTACAGCGAAAAGATCCGCGCGATCTTCGGCCTGAAGGGTCTGGCGTGGAAATCGGTGATCACGCCGGTGCAGATGCCGAAGCCGGACCTGCTTGCGCTGACCGGTGGCTATCGCAAGGCGCCTGTGCTGCAGATCGGCCGCGACATCTACTGCGACACCGCGTTGATGGTGCGCGTGATTGACCGCCTGTACCCGACCCCGCCGCTGCTGCCGAGCGCGCACAAGGCGAGCTGTGCCGCCTTCGCCGCGATCGAGCAGACGCTGTTCTTCGCCGCCGTGCCAACGGTGTTCCAGCCGGCGGGCCTGAAGGTGCTGATGGAGCGCTTGGGGCCGGATCAGATGGCGCGCTTTTCGGCTGATCGCGCCCAGCTGTTCACCGGCGGCAGTGCATCACGCCCGGGGCCGGAGTTCGGCAAGACCCACTTCCTGCCGCTGATGAACGCGCTGGATCAGCAGCTGCAGGCCTCGCCGTTCCTGCTTGGCGATGCGCCGACGGCAGCCGATTTCAGCGCCTTCCATCCGGTCTGGTTCATCCGCAACAACGCCGGCGTCGCGCCGCTGCTTGATCCGTTCAAGGGCCTGCTCGCCTGGTATGCGCGGATGACGGCGTTCGGCAACGGCCAGCCGACAGAGATCAGCGCCGACGACGCCATCGCGCTGGCCCGCGCCACGCCCGCGCTGCAGGCACCGGACGGCCCGCTGCTGGAGCTTGAAGGCGTGCGCGTGGGCAGCGATGTCACCGTCGCGGCAACCGACTATGGCGTCGACCCGGTTGCCGGCCGGCTGATCCACGCCTCGGTGTTCGAGATCGTCATCAAGCGCGTTGATGACCGTGCCGGCGAAGTCGTGGTCCACTTTCCGCGCGCCGGCTTCAAGGTGACGCCGGCCTGAAGCCCGCTAAGCCGGCCGCCGCACTGGCGGCGGCCGGTTGTAGCGGACGATCAGCAGCACGCCGACCAGTACCAGCGCCATCGCCGCCAGTTCACTGGCAACGAACAGCTCGCCGCCCAGGCCAACGCCGAACAGCAGCGCGATCACCGGGTTCACGTAGGCATAGCTGGTCGCCAGCTGCGGCGTGACCGTCTGCACCAGGTAGATGTAGGCGCTGAACGCGATCACGCTGCCGAACACCGCGAGATAGGCCAGCGCGGCCATCGCCTTCGGTGTGGTCACCAGCTGCCAGGACTCGCCGCGCAGCGACGAGGCAATCAGGAACAGCACGCCGGCCGACAGCATCTGGCAGGCGGTGCTCATCGCGCCCTTCGGCAGATCGATGCGCCGGCTCCACACCGAGCCGAACGCCCACGACACCGACGCCGTCACCAGCAGCGCCGCCGACAGCGGATTCGCTGCGAAGTCACCGCCGATGTTCAGCAGCAGGATCCCGGAGAAGCCGACCACCAGGCCGATCCACTGCATCTTCTGCGGCCACTGCCCCCAGATGCCGCCGAACAGGCTGGCCCACAGCGGCATCGTCGCGACCACCGTTGCCGCCAGCGCCGAACCGACCGATTGCTGGGCAAAGACCACGGCACCGTTGCCGACATTCAGCAGAAGGAAACCAACGGCGGCCGAATAGCCGAATTGCCGCAGGCTCGGCAGCGCTGCACCACGCAGCCGCAGCACCAGCATCAGCACGCTGCCGGCGACAACGAAACGCAGCCCCGGAAAGAACAGCGGCGGATACGCCTCCAGCGCAAAGCGGATCGCGAGATAGGTCGAGCCCCAGATCACGTAGACGCAGAACAGCGACAGCACGACCAGCAACGGCAGCCGGCCGGAGGCGGCTTGAGGGGTGTTCACGGGAGCGGCTCGCGCGAGAGAGGCGCGCATCTTAAGGCCGGGCCATCAAAGCAAGGCGGGTCGCGACCCGCCTTGTGGCCCCAAACACCGTAAGTATCAGATCGCAGAACGCGCGAACCCGAGGGCGATCGCTTTGACGCCTCCGGTGACCGCATAGTCGAGAATCTTGCGATCGTTGGTCAGCAAGGTCGCGTTCTCCGCCCGCGCAGTGGCGACGATCATCCGGTCGGCCGGGTCGCCGTGAAAGTCGCCCGGCAGACGGGTGCTGTCGATGCTGATCGACGACGTCAACGGCACGACACGAATGCCGGGTGTTGCCTGGACCTGCTCGCACCATGCGCTGCAGGACTTCGAAAGCTGGATCCGGCCACGGACTTCAAGCATCGCGATTTCCCAGAACACGATTGCCGGCACCAGAACCTCGTTTCGTCGCGCTGCATCGTCAATGCGGTGCAGCGTGGCCGGCGAAAAAAGCCCTTCGCGGCCATCGACCAGCCAGATCAGCGCGTGCGTGTCGAGGACAACCGCCATCAGGTGTAGGCGCCGGAAGGATCGGCAGAGGCATCCCAATCGAGATCGAGCGGCGCGATCAGGTCGTCCTTCGCTGTCACGCAGCCGCTGAGACATCCGAACAGCGGTATCGCTTCGACAGGCTCGACCGGCACCAGACGCGCCACCGGGCGGCCGCGCTTGGTCACGGTGATCGGGGTCTGCGTGGCCTGCACCTCGTCCATCAGCTTCAGGCAGCGTGCCTTGAATTCGGCGGCGGTGATTTCCATTTCGTTCTCATAGTCACGAAGCATGGTCATATATTGCGCGCTGGCCCCACGGTGAACAAGCGAGCAGCGGAATCCTCGACCCTCACCCGCCCCGCAACACCTCCCGCGCCGCATTGCGCCCCGGCGCTCCGGTGACGCCGCCACCCGGATGACAGCCGGAGCCGCACAGATAAAGCCCGGACAGTGGCGTCCGGTAATCGGCCCAGCCGGTGATCGGGCGCATCGAGAACAGCTGATGAAGCGCCATCGCGCCGTGGAAGATGTTGCCGCCGGTCAATGCGAAACGGCGCTCCAGATCCAGCGGCGTCAGCACCTGGCGGCCGAGGATCGAGGCGGCGAAGTTCGGCGCGTACGTGTTGACGGCGGCGATGCAGCGGTCGGCGAACGGCTCGCGCTGCTGGTCCCAGTCCAGCCCTTCGGCGAGCAGGTACGGCGCGTACTGGATGAACATCTGCACGATGTGATGACCGGCCGGCGCGAGCGTGCGATCGACCGAGCTCGGGATCGTCAGTTCGAGAATCGGCTCGCCCGATGGCAACCCGCGCCGGGCGTCGTCGTACGCCGCTTCGAGGTATTCCAGCGTCGGGCTGATGTGGATGGTGCCGCGATGCTGCGGACCGACTTCCGCCCGGCCCGGCAGTGCTGTGAAGTCCGGCAGCTCGGAGACCGCCAGATTGATCTTCATCGAAGCACTGCTGTAGTCGATCCGCGCGACCGCGGCGCTGAACGCGGCCGGCAGTGTCGCTGTGTCCGGCAGCAGCTTGCGGAAGGTGACCTCCGGTGTTGCGTTGGAAATCACCGCCCGCGCCCGGATCACCTCGCCGTTGGCCAGCCGCACGCCCACCGCACGCCCGCTTTCGACGACGATCTCGGCGACTTCCGCATCGCAGCGGATCGCCACGCCGCGTTCGCGGCAGCAGGCCGCCATCGCCTGCGTGATCGCGCCCATGCCGCCTTCGACGTAGCCCCAGACGCCGCGGGCGCCGCCGGCCGTCCCCATCACGTGATGCAGCAGCACGTAACCGGTGCCGGGTGCGGAGATTGGCTGCTGGGCACCTATCACGGCGTCGGTAGCCAGCGTGGCTTTCAGCACGTCGGACTCGAACCAGCGATCAAGAATCGGACGGGCCGCGCCGGTCAGCAGCTCGATGGTCTGCGGCAGTTCATCGCCCAGCGCGCGGATCGCCCGGTACAGCCGCCCGCCTCGGCGCAGCTCGCGAAGGCGTGCCAGCCAGCTGCGGCTGCGCCAATGGGCCGGCAGCGGCAGCAGATCGGCCGGCGGCTCGGTCAGCAGCGGTTCGATGCATTCGGCGACGCGGGTCAGCCAGGCCTCGTACTGCGGATAGGCGTCGGCATCGCGTGCCGAGAACTTCGCGATCTCGCGATGGTTCAGCGCTTCGTCCGGTCCCATCAGCAGCGAACGGCCGTCGGGCAGCTGCGTGAAGCTTGATGGATTGCGATTCAGCACCTTGTAGCCGTGCTTCGCCAATTCCAGTTCCTGCACCACTTCCGGCAGCAGCAGGCTGACCAGATATGACGCGGTCGATGCGCGATAGCCCGGAATGATCTCCTCGGTGACCGCCGCACCGCCGACCGTGTGATGCCGCTCCAGCACCTGTACGCGCTTGCCAGCAGCCGCCAGCGTGGCGGCACAGACCAGGCCGTTGTGGCCGCCACCGATGACGATGGCATCGAGAACAGGCTTAGGCGACGACGACATCGGGGCAGGCTCCGCTGGAAAGTCGGGAATGTTGGCTCAGGCCGGCTGCCGTTCGCTCAACGCAACGATCACGCCGCCGATCAGTACGGCCGTGCCGACCAGCACCGTCGCGGCCGGCCAGGCGCCGGTCCAGATCGCGCCGTAAGCAATGCCGCCAACGGTTTCGAAAACGATCATCTGGCCGAGCAGCGACGGCGGCAGCCGGGTGCTCGACAGGTTCCACAGCGTGTTGGCCAGCCACGACGTCACCAGCCCGAGGAACAGGCTGACCGCGATGAACAGCGCCCAGTCGGCACCGTCGTGACCGGCATCAGGACGGTTGGCTGCGAACAGCAGCAACGCGAACGGCAGCGCCGCCGTGCCCTGCAGCGACGTCCACTGCAGACCGCTGACGCCAGGCCGCGCCTTCAGCCGTTCGGCGTTCATCACGCCGTACACCGTCCACAGCAGCGTCGAGCCGGCGGCACACAGCCAGCCGATCCGTTCGTCGCGACTGGTCGCGTGCAGGCTGCCGAGCGCGTCCAGCGCCGGCACCTGCGCCAGCCACAGACCGATCAGGATCAGCAGCAGCGCCCAGCCGTAACGCAGCGTGATCGGCCGCCGTTGCCGCCAACGTGCGGCCAGCGACACGGTCACCGGCAGCAGGCCGATGATCAGCGTCGGCATCACATAGCCAGCCTTCTGCACCGCCACGCTGAGCAGCGCGTAATACAGCAGGTTGCCGAACAGCGTCAGCAGCAGTGATTCGCGCCACAGGCCGGCATCGCGCAACTGCACCTGGCCGCGCCGGTGCAGCAGCCACAGCGTCAGCAACGAAGCCGCGCCGTAGGCGATGTAGCGTCCGGCGGCGACCGCCAGCCCCGGCCAGTCCGACAGGATCAGCGGCCCGATGAACGCGAACGCCCAGGCGAAGCAGGCCGCCATCGCCTGCAGCACGCCGATTCGCAGCGACCCGGCCGGTGACGGCATCGCGCTCAGCGCAGCGTCAGCAGTTCGATGGCGGCCGTGCGTTCACCGTCGCCCAGCCAGACCTGGCCGTCCTGGATCGTGCAATGCAGTTGCATCGTCCGCTGCGCCAGCGCCGCCAGACTGACATCGCCGCTGACGCTGATCCGCCGCACGCTCAGGTTCTTCGCGCGTGCCAGCTTCGGCTCGGCCAGCTGCCACCATGGTTCAGCAGCGCGATTGAAGCCGTAGACGAATACCTGCGCCGAACGGCCACAGGCGCGGATCACGTTCTTTTCGTCCGGCTGGCCGAGGTCGATCCATTCCTCGATCTGGCCGGTCAGGTCCTTGCGCCACAGATCGGGCTCGTCCGGATCGCTGAGCCCCTTGCCGAGCGCCAGCTGCTCGTGCGCGTGCAATGCGAACACCAGCAGCCGCACCATCATGCGTTCATCGGTTTCCGATGGGTGGCGCGCCAGCGTCAACGCGTGCTCGGCGTAGTAGTTGCGATCCATATCGGCGATCTGCAGCTGCGCCTTGAAGATGGTGGCCTTGAGCGCCATGTGTGAGGAAGTGTGAGCGGAAGCCGGATGGTAGCCGCGTTGACCCTCGGCCCGCGTCGAGCATTCATCCACGGCGCGCTGTCCGACGTAAGCACACGTGCGCAGCACGCCACCGATGTCCGGCCGTTACCATCGCCACCATGATCGATCTCCACCTCCACCGGCCGCGTGCCGACGGCCGAAAGCACCTAGTCAGGCAGCTGCGCGGCGTGCTGCTGGGCAGCCTGATGCTGCTGCCGCTGACCGGCCTCGGCGCTGCACCGGCGGCACCGGCAAGCACACCGATCTACATCGATCCGCCGCAGCCGAAAACCCGTCTGCCGGCGCTGACGCTGCATGCGCCGCAAGCCGATTCGGCGGCGGCCGCAACGTTCCCGGCGTTGCAGCAGGCGTTTTCCAGCGGCCGGCTGGATGTCGCCCGATCGCAGGCACAGGCTGCCGTCGACGCCGCAGCCAAGCGCCACGGCGAGCGTGACCCGCACACGCTCGATGCCCGGCTGAACCGCGCCGTGATCAGCCTCGAAAGCGGCGAGACGCGGCTGGCCGGCGAGCAGTTCACCGCCTTGATCGACGAGGCATCGGCTGTCGGCGGCCTGCGCGCGCCGCAGCTGGAACCGGCCTGGTACGGCCTGGGCGTGAGCCTGCTTGCGGCCGGTAATCCGGCAGACGCCGAGCGCGCCTTCGCCGCCGCGCTGCAACAGAAGCGCATCAGCGATGGCCTGCATACGCCAGCACAGGTCGGCTACCTCGATGCGATGACGCTGACTGCCAGCCGCCGCAGCCGTCTGGAGCTGGCCGATGGCTTCCAGCTGCGCCGCATCGAGCTGGCCGAGCGGCTGTACGACGGCGATTCAGTCGAGCGGGCCGAAGCCGCCAAGGTGTTGGCCGACTGGTACAGCACTACCAACCGCCATCGCGAGGCGCTGCAGGTGCAGGCCTACCGGCTCGACATCCTGAGTCGCGCCTATGGCCGCGACGACCCGCGGCTGGTGCCGGCGCTGCTCGACGAGGCGCGCGTTTATGCACAGGTGATCGACACGTTCCGCGAACGCCCGATCGCGATCCAGACCCGCGACGGCACCATCATTCACAGCTCGGAGCAGCCGCTGAATCAGGCCTTGCGGCTGCTGAAGAAGCACGACGTGAAGCTGAGCGCAGCCGAGCAGGCGCGGATGCTGATCCAGATCGGCGATGTCCACTGGCTGCAGGGCGACCGCAAGCGAGCGCTGGCGGTCTGGCAGCGCGCGCGCACTGCCGATGCCGCTGCAGCACAACGTCTGGCGCAGCCGGAGCCGCTGGAATGGCCGACCGACTGGCCGGCACAGGCTGGCATCGATGCCAGCGGCCGTCTCGAACTGCGCTTCACGGTCAACGAGCGGGGTCGAGTCGGCAACATCGAACAGGTCGAACTGCTGCCCGCCGGCAATGCCGATGGCCAGACCCTGTTCACTGAACTGCGCAAGGCGCTGCCAAAAGTCAGTTTCCGCCCGGCAATCGGCAGCGAGCAGGCCGAGAAGCGTACGGATGTTCGCTACCGCCATCTGTTCCAGCCGTCGTCGTAAACTGAACTCGCGCCTGCTGCCGCCGTCCAATCGGCGACAGAGGAACTGCCCGCCATGCCGACCCCGCCTTCCCGACTTCCGATGACCCGCCGGCTTGCAGTGTTGTTGTTGTCCGCGTCGATCACGGCCTGCGTCACACCGCCGCAGCCCAGCTCGCCATCGATGCCGACGCCGCAGACGCGGCAACCGATGCCGCCGCCTACACCGCCATCAACGCCGCCCCAGACACCGCCTTCGACGCCTTCAGCCGCGTCGAAGCCGCCGGCCACGCCGCAATCCGCATCGCAGGCCGAGTCGGCCGCGAAGCCGCCACCGCCGGCCAGCGCAAAGCAAGCACGTAGCGATCAAGCCAGCGAGAAGCCGCAGCCGAAAGCCGAGACCACGACCGGTGCCACGCCGGCACCGAAAGCAGCAGCGCCATCGACCGCCAGCAGCGCGGCCGGAGCGCCAGCAACCGCAGGCGACGACGGTGCACGGACCGACGCCGAGCGCCGCGCAGCCGTCAATCAGCAGATCGACAAATCGCTCGAAGCCTTCGACGCGCGCCTTGCGCGCGAGCAGGTCGCGCTTGAAAGCGCTCGCGAAGCGGCAGCAGCGGCTCGCAACACGGGCGGCGCGGGAGGTGGCCCTGGCGGCGTGCCGCCGGCCGGCGGCATCGGTGGTGATGGGGGCGAACAGGCGCCACCCCCACCGGGCGGCGGCGACAGCGGACGCAGTTCGCGCGGCAATCGCCCTGACCTGCCGACCCCGAAGGACATTCCGGATGGCCGCGATGACGACGTCGTCGCCCGGCAGCTGCGCGAAGCCGCGGAACGGGAAACCGACCCGGCGCTGCGCGAGCGGCTGTGGAAGGAATATCGCGACTACAAGAAGAAGCAATGATCACCATCAAGGCACTGCCGATGCCGAAGCGCCTCGCCATGCACGGCTTGCTGGCGGCTGCCCTGCTGCTCGGCGGCTGCGTCAGCCAGACGGTCAAGAAGGTCAACAGCGTCAAGGTTCAGACGGCGTCGGTGGAACTGCCGCAGGAGCAGTTGCTGGAAGTCGCGATCCTGCCGTTCGACCCCGGCGTGCCGGACACGCTGAAGGAGCAGGAAAAGGAAAACATTTCGCCTGCGGTGCGCGAGGCGGAATCGAAATACATCGCTCATGTGCTGCGCCAGACACTGCAGGACAGCGGCTACTGGGGTGCTGCGCGCGTCGTGCCGGCAGCCAGCCCCGGTGCCGACCTGACCATCAACGGCAAGATCCTGGCGAGCGATGGCGAGATTCTGAAGATCGCCGTCGAGGCCACCGACGCCACCGGTCGCAAGTGGCTCGACAAGACCTACGAGGAAACCGCCGCCGAGTACGCCTACACCGAAAAGCTGCCCGCCGGCAGCGATCCGTTCCAGGACCTGTACAGCCGCATCGCCAACGATCTGCTGCAGGAACGGAAGTCGCTGGATGCAGCGAAGCTCAAGGACATCCGCCGCGTCTCCGAACTGCGCTTCGCGGCCGACCTGGCACCGGCGCGTTTCGGCGAATACCTGAAGACCGACGGCAGCGGTCGCTATTCGGTGACACGCCTGCCGCCGGCGGGTGACCCGTTCCTGGCGCGCATCGACCAGATCCGCGCTCGCGACGAACTGCTGATCGACACGCTCGACCAGCACTACGGCGTGTTTCGCCAGAACATCGGCAAGAGCTATCAGGAGTGGCGCAAGTCCAGCTACAAGGAAGCGCAGGCCTATCGCGAACTGCGCAACCAGGAAATCACCCGGAAGATTCTCGGCGCCGCCGCCGTCGTCGGCGGCATCTACGCCGCGACGACGGCGAACAATGCCGGCACCGCAACGCTGGGCCAGCTTGGCGTCATCGGCGGCATCTACGGTTTCAAGAGCGGCATGGACAAGGGCTCGGAAAAGAAGATCCACGCCGAGGCGCTCAAGGAAGTGACGACCTCGCTCGGTACCGAGGTGCAGGCGCAGAACCTCGACCTGGACGGCAAGACGGTCAAGCTCAGCGGCTCGGCCGAAGAGCAGTACGGCCAGTGGCGTGAACAGCTGCGCGAGCTGTACACGATCGAGACCGGCCTTCCGGCGCCACCGCCGAAGCCGGCCGGCAAGACCAAGGGCTCCTGATCGGGACGATGCGCGAATCTGATTCCGACCCCGCCGGCGCTTCCGGCGACGGTTTCGAACGCATTGCGCCGGTCACGCTGAACACGGCACCGGCAACGCCGTCACGGCGCGTCGAAGGCGGCATGGTGTCGACCCAGGCGCTGCTGATCGGTGCCGGTTTGATCTTGCTGCTGGCGGTGATTCTTCTGATCGGCCTGCCGGCGCTGATCGATACCAACGGTCCGACCGCGCCAGCGCAAGCCGCCAGTGCCGCGCCTAGTTCGGACGTGGCCCAGCAAACAGCCGCTATCGCTGCAGCCAGTGAACCCCCAACCGCGCCAGCTGCGGCGGCCAGCAGTGCGCCGATCTGGGACGACGAGGCCCTGCTGCGTGCCCGCGAGGAAGCGCAGACCCTGGC
>Ga0114983_1000932_pt1 | contig 11856 bp, 11 predicted proteins | sample Shrwel_input2_RT_FD_87182 | JGI IMG/M metagenome (GOLD analysis project Ga0114983, IMG submission 87182) | Subsurface microbial communities from deep shales in Ohio, USA - Utica-3 well 1 S input2 RT | ecosystem: Environmental > Aquatic > Deep subsurface > Shale gas/oil reservoir > Produced... | reverse complement strand
TTTTTATTCCGGGCCAACAGATTTGGCCTTCTTATTTTTTTTAAACTAACAGTATTTGCTTGACCGGTCGAGGGTATTTTCCTAGCATTGACACGCAATACATACTTTTCGTGTTAATAGCTCTCCAACCCTACTTAGGAGCATCTATGTTTTTCCCCACCGCAGGAATAGAAATCGCCCCCTGGATACCACCGGCAGTGGCCTTCGTGATCTCCTTTTTCACCTCCATGGGCGGCGTTTCCGGAGCCTTTCTCCTTTTGCCCTTTCAGATGACCTTCCTGGGATATGTGCTCCCCTCGGTAAGCGCCACCAATCAGCTCTTCAACGTGGTGGCCATCCCCGGCGGGGTGTACCGCTACATCAAGGAAGGCCGCATGGTCTGGCCCCTGACCTGGATAGTGGTCGCCGGGACCCTTCCCGGGGTATTCATCGGGGCATGGGTCCGCGTTGCCTGGCTTCCGGACCCCAAGCACTTTAAACTCTTTGCCGCCTGCGTGCTTCTGTACATCGGGAGCAAGCTGATCCGGGAGCTTTTGGGGAAACAACCCGGGCAAGAAGGGAAGACTGGGAGTGAAAAGCGCTTCCGGGAAATGGTCCGCAACCGGCGGCAATCCGGAGATTCCGGGATGGAACAAAGCGCGGTGCGGGTTACCCGCTTCAATCTCAAACGCCTGGGCTACACCTTTTACGGGGAGTCCTTTGACGTTTCCTTCTGGGGGCTATTCAGTCTGAGCTTTATAGTGGGCATCGTCGGAGGGGTTTACGGAATCGGGGGCGGAGCGATCATCGCTCCCTTTCTGGTGACCTTTTTCGGCCTTCCGGTGTACACCATAGCCGGAGCGGCCCTGATGGGCACCTTTGTCACATCCGTGGCCGGAGTTGCCTTCTACCAGGCCATTGCCCCGTTTTACCCGGACATGTCCGTGGCCCCGGACTGGACCCTGGGGTTTTTATTCGGACTGGGAGGACTGGCCGGCATGTATCTGGGAGCCAGGTGCCAGAAATTCGTACCGGCAAGCAAAATCAAATGGATGCTGGCGGGAATCATTGTTTTTACCGCGCTTAAATACGGGGCTGATTTCTTTAGATAGTTCTTATCCGGAAATTCAAAAAATTTTCGGATTTAGAAATATCGGGTTTTAGGTTCGGAAATGAGATTTTTTCCTGTTTAACAAGGAAATTGAGTAATTACGAGCGAGCGTATCCTAATACGTGATCGAATAATTACGAAAATTGACGCCGTTAAACCGGAAAAGGGCCATTTCCGGATGGAAACTTTTTAACGTCTTGAACACCGCGCCGGTTTGGTTTATTGAGACAGTCTGCGGATCAACACCTTGGAAAGGTCTGTCCCCGAAAATCCCTTTCAAACCGGAGCTTTCCCCTTATCATGGATAACTGCTGGGGGCCTCGATTCACGGAGGCCGAGATTGAGGAGGCCCGAAAAAATGGCCGTCTTTTGACCATGGAACTGGAGCTGAGCAAGGTATGCAACCTGCGCTGCATATACTGCTACGCCCAGGCGGACGAAACCCATCCGGACCGCGAGCTTACCCTCCCGGAGATAAAGGACGCGGTCATTCAGGTCCGGGACCTCGGTGCCCGGCGGATCATAGTCCTTGGCGGGGGCGAACCCCTGCTTTACAAACACATAAAGGAAGTCCTCGATTTTTTACATTCAAGCGGGCTGGAAATAGAACTGTTTACCAACGCCACCCGCATTGATGCGACCATGGCCGAATTCCTGGCCGAGAAAAAAGTAAAGCCGGTAGTCAAGCTGAACAGCCTGAATCCCCGGGTCCAGGACAACCTTGCCGGGAAAAAGGGCGCGGCGGAAATGATCCGCCAAGGAATGGAAAACCTGCTCGCGGCCGGATACCCGGATGCCGGAGTGCCCCTGGGGGCCCAGACGGTCATCTGCGCCCGGAATTACCAGGAACTACCGGCCATGTGGACCTATCTGCGGGAGAAAAATATAATCCCCTATTTCGAGACCCTGACCGATCAGGGACGGGCCTGCGGCAATCCGGGCCTGCATGTGCCCCGGGAGGAACTAAAGCCGCTTTTTGACGATCTGTCCCGCATCGACCGGGAAATTTTCGGATATGACTGGACCGCGAAACCGCCCATAGCCGCCTTCACCTGCAGAAGGCATTTGTTCTCCTGCACGGTCACCTCCACGGGCGAGATTTTCCCTTGTCCGGGAGTAACCGTTTCCGGCGGTAATGTGCGGGAAAAAAGCCTCAAGGAAATAATCTCCGAAAGCCGGGTCTTCCGGGATCTCAGAAATATCCATGAAAACATCAAAGGCAAATGCGCCGAGTGCGAACTGAATCCGCCCTGCTACGGATGCCGGGGGGCGGCCTACCAGGTGAGCGGCGACTACCTGGCCGAGGACCCGCTGTGCTGGCTGGGGCGAACCGGGGAGGATGAATAATGAAGCTTGCGGTAAAAATAAAGGACCTGATCCCGCACAAGCCGCCCATGCTTATGGTGGACGAACTGGTGCGGGTCTCGGACGAAGAGGCTCTGGTTCTAGCCGATCCGGGGCCGGACTGCCCCTTTTTTGAAAACGGGACTCTGGACCGTTTGGCCGGAATCGAGTTGATAGCCCAGGCTTACGCCGCCTACCGCGCCTGGCAGGCCGAAAAGGAGAAAAAAGCCCTTAAGACCGGGTTTCTGGTCGGAGTGCAGCGCTCCGAACTGGGGATTCTCCCCTCCGGAAGGCCGCTTTCCATCCGGGTGCGCACCGTTGGGGAATTCGAGGAGTTCGCTGTGGCCGAGGGGGAGATATTCCTAAACGAGGAAGAACTAAGCCGGGCCAGGCTCAAGCTGTGGTCCCCCCTGGAGGAAAAGTGAGGCGGGCGGCTGTTTTCCTGTTTTTCATGCTGGCGGCACTCGCTCCGCCCGGAACCGTTTCCGCCCGCATGGATGCGCAAATTCTCGACTCCCTGAAAAAGGAAGCCGAAAAGATACAAACCATTTCCAGTAAATTCATCCAGAAAAAGCACCTGGCCATGTTCGAAAAGACTCTTCGCTCCCGGGGGAAATTTTACTACCGAAGCCCGGACTGTCTGCGCTGGGAATACACCTCCCCTTATGAGCAGGGATTCGCCCTGTGCGGGGAATCCGGCCTGAAGTGGAACGAAATCTCCGGGGAAAAGGAAATAAATACGGCCGGCAATCCGCTGTGGCGGACCCTGGCCGAACAGCTCATAGCCTGGTCCAGACTGGATGTGGATCGCCTGCGGGGAAAATACGAAATCGCGGTCCGGGACAAGTCCCCGCTGGTGCTGGAACTTGTCCCCAGGACCGAGGCCATGCGCGGGGTCATATCCAGGCTTGTGCTGCACATGGCCGAAAAAAGAGGAGTCATCCGGGAAATATCCTTTTTCGAACCGGACGGAGATAATACACGCATAGAGTTTAAGGACACGCAAACCAATGTCTCCCTCCCAGAAGGGATCTTTTCCGGCAAATGAAACCGTTTTTTGCTCCATCCGCCCTGCCGAAAATATCTTCGAAAGCGGCCGTTTTTCTGGTGCTCATCCTGAGCATTGCTTCCGTTGCGGGCATATTTCTGAACCGGGACAAAATAAGCGAGGATATCTCCATCATGCTCCCGGACGACGACAGCCGGGTCCTTGGGAGCATTCGACTTATCCGCAACTCGCCGTGGGCGGACAAGGTCTTTATCCGCCTAGTCAGCGGGCCGGGGACTTCGGAAAAGAAGCTCCAAAAAGCGGCCCGGGACTTTGCCGCGAACCTCCCGGAAAAATATTTTCCCTATGTTCTGGGGAAAAAGAGTCCGGACCCCAAAAAAATCATGGATTTTTACCTGCGCCGTCTTCCCCTTTTACTGGAGGAAAACGCCCTGCAAAAAATCAAGGGGGAACTTGACCCGAACGCGGTAAAAAAACATATGCGGGAAAATCTGGAGATTCTGAGCGGCACCCGGGGGTTTTTCCTCAAAGACGCCGTCCGGCTGGACCCTCTGGATTTGAGGCGCTTTTTCCTCTCCCGGCTGAAAGCACTCGGGGAATTCGCCCCCTTGAAACGGGGCAAGGGGTTCGTCATGAGCGAGGACGGCAAAAGCGCGCTCATAACCGCGGTTTGCAGCGTCAAGCCCACCGACTCCGAAAACTCCGGGCGCATGCTGGATGCCCTGGACAAAATCCGCGCCCGGCTCCTCCCTGCAGGCATTGACTACACCCTGGTGAGCGCGCACGCATATTCCGCGGCCAACGCCCGGGTAATACGCTCGGACATGAATGTGGTTCTGGTTCTGTCCATAGCCGCACTCCTGCTCGTCTTCGGCCTGTTTCTCCGCCGGGCGGAAGCGCTGTGGATCATTGCCGTCCCCGGGCTGAGCCTGCTATGGGCCACGGCGGCCTATTTCCTGACCTTTTCCGTACTCTCGGGGATCGTTCTGGGATTCGCAGCGGTCCTTCTCGGCCTCACCCTGGACTTCGGGGTGCATGTATACATGGCCGATAAATCAAAAACAGGAAACAAAAACGGAGTGCGAAAAATATTCGCGCCCCTGGTTGCAAGCGGGCTGACCACCTGCTTTGGTTTTCTGTCCCTTTCCTTTTCCGGGATAAGCGGTATCCGGCAGCTCTCCTTTCTGGCCGTCACCGGGATAATAAGCGCCTGCTTTCTGGCCCTTTTCATCCTGCCCGCGCTTTTAAAAACGTCCCGGAAACAAGTCCCCAGGCCGCCGGTATTTTCCTTTTCCCCGCCGCGGAAAAATCTTCTTCCCGCGTGGATCGCCGTTTTGGTTTTACTGGGCCTATCCGCTCCTTTTGTTCATTTCAGCGGTGATTTAAGGGACGTCGGCTATTTTCCGGAGAAACTTTTGCGGGCGGAAGAGCAAATCCAGGAAATAAGCGGCGGGGAAAAAAGAAACACCATGCTCGCGGCAAGCGGCAAGGACCTGCAGGCAAGCCTGCGCCTGAACGACGAGCTTTACCGGAAAATAGGCTCCGCTTCCGATGAAAAGCTTGTCAGCATAAGCCCGCTTCTTCCGGCCAAAGCCACCCAGGCCTCGAACCTCAAGGCCTGGAGAGACTTCTGGGACCCCGAAAAAAGAAACAAGATAGAAGCGCTTCTCCGGGAAGCCGGACAGAAATACGGATTCAGCCGATCCGCGTTCGCGCCTTTTTTAAAGCTGATAAGCCCCGAAAACACCCCGGAGAAAATCACTGCCCAAGCCCTGGAGCGAATCGGACTGCGCGGGCTTACCGAACTCTTTCTGGGCTCGTCCGGCATGCAAGAGGCGGTTTACAGCTATCCCGGACCGGATATGGACGTAAAGGACGCTCTCTCGGGCCCGGCAAGCGGCATTCCCGGAGTGCATCCGGTATCGGAGACTCAGCTGCGCCGGATATTGGGCAAGAGCGTAAAAAAGGATCTGCTTCTCTACGCCGGAATCGGATTTCTGGTCGTAAGCGCGTTTTTGATGCTCATCTTCCGCCGCCCCCGGGACATGTTTCTGGCCTTTCTGCCGCCGCTTAGCGCGGCCCTGGCCCTGACCGGGGTCTTTTCCCTTACCGGGACAAAGCTCAATCTCTTCCACGTGGCCGGCATCCCCCTGGTGATCGGTCTGGGAGTGGACTACGGCATATTCATGGTCTTTCGGGAAAAGGGCAAACGGGAAACCGGCACGCCGGGAGCGGTTTTTATCTCCGCTCTCAGCACCATCCTGGCCTTCGGGGCGCTCACCGCCGCTAAACATCCGGCGCTCCATTCCCTGGGGATATCCGTTTTAATCGGGGTGGCCGCCGCCTCGTTCTGCGCCCTTTTCGTTCTTCCCGGGGCCGGAGCGCGGGGCGGGAAATTCCTCGCCCTGGGACTGATTCTTCTCTGCGGCTGCACCGCCTCCCCTCCTTCCTGCCCCGACCCGGGGGGCAAGCAAGAAGTAAACTGTCCGGCGCAGTGGAACGATACGGGCGGGACGTACCGGATGCGTCACGCCGGGAGCATGACTTTTCCGGGCGGAGAAATCCCGGTGGAAGGGTTCATGGTACTTGAGCCCGGGGAAAAAAAGGCCAAGGTAAGCGCCTGGAGCGTTTTCGGGACGGAGATGTTCACCCTGGACGTCTTTGAAAACCGGGTCGAATCCGGATACATACAGCCGGGACTGGACAAGATACCGGGATTTGCCTCCATGGCCGGAAGATGCGTGCGGCGCATGTTTGTTAGCCCGGACAAGGCCGCGAGATGCTTTGGCCGGAAAAAACCGGCCGGCTGCGCCGGGACCCGGACCGGACCGGTCCTGTACAGATACGACGGAAAAGGGCTGCTTAGAAAAAAAGCCTCTCTTCCGCAAGATGATCCGAAATGGAGCGTCGTCTTCAAGGAATATGCACTCCGGGCCGGAGAAAATATTCCCGCATACATTGTCTATACCGGGGAGGACTTTAAGGTGAGCCTGAAACTAAAGGAGGTAAGTAAATCATGCCCAGCAAAATAATGCGCCAAATCCGGGAAAGCATGACCGCGCCGCCGACTTGGGAAAATGACTCCTGCCGGGCCTCTTTTCTGTTCAAGCCCGATTTTATCGGCTTTGGCGGGCATTTCCCGGACAATCCCGTTCTCCCGGCCGTGGTCCAGTTTTCCTTGGCCCTCTTTCTCGCCCGGCAAATCCGGAAAAAGGATCTTGAGCCGATCCGGGTGAAAAAAGCCAAATTCTCCTCCGTACTGACCGCGGACATGCCTATCCGGGTCTGCGTGAGCGTGGAAAACGATGCCGATCCGGACTTGACCGTCGCCTGCCGGATAAGCGGGCCCGAGGAAACCGCCTCCAGCTTTAAAATGGATATGAAGAGAATATCCGAATGAAAATCCGCTACTTCAAACAAAAACATGACGACCCGGCTCCTCTGGTGGCCCGGGTATCCAGGATCGTCCGCTTCGAGGAAGTGGACTGCCTGGGCATCGTCTGGCACGGCCGCTATCCCGGCTATTTCGAGGACGCCCGGGTGGCCGTTGGGGACAAATACGGCATCGGATACAAGGACTTTCATCGCCACAATGTCCTGGCCCCGATCAAGAAAATGCACGTGGACTACTCCCTGCCGCTCAGGTTCCAGGAAGAATTCGAGATCCGGGCGGCCATTGTCTGGTCCGAAGCGGCCAGGCTCAATCATGAATTCGTCATTTGCAACCAAAACGGGGATGTGGCCGCCAGCGGGTATTCCGTGCAGATGTTCGTGGACCGAAGCGGGGAGTACATGCTGAGTCCCCCGGATTTCTACTCCCGGTTTTGTTCCCGGTGGAAGACGGGCGGGCTGTAGTATGGCCAGAGTGCTCTTGATTTCCGCCAACACCTGTGCCGAGCCCTACGAAGTATACCCCCTGGGTCTGGGAGTAGTGCAACAGGTCTTGGGCCTCGCCGGACACCGGACCAGGATATTCGACCCCCTGGCCGCAAGCGGCGGCGGTAGCGGACTCCGGGAAGTCCTTCAAGAATGGGGCCCGGAATTTGTCGCCATTTCCCTGCGCAATATAGACAACGTGGACTCCTATTCCTGCGAGGACAACTGGTATCTGAAAAAAACCCGGGACCTGGCCGAGAAAGCCCGAAGATGGAGCAGCGCCCCCATTATCCTGGGAGGTCCCGGATTTTCCCTTCTGCCCGAGGAAATAATGGACTACGTGGGCGCCGACTTCGGCATCATAGGCGAGGGGGAAAAGAGTTTTCCCTGGCTTTTGTCCCGCCTGGAGCGGGGCCGGACCGCACCCAGGCTCCTGAATTCCTTTGACATGTTCGGGCTGACTCCCGGCCCGGAGATTTCCCGCGCGAACAGGGACGAAGCCCTGATCAGGCATTATCTTAAAACGAGCGGGGTCATAAATATCCAGAGCAAGCGGGGGTGCAACTTCAGATGCGCTTATTGTCCATACCCTTACCTGGAGCCCGGAAGTCCCAGAAAAAGGGAAGTGGGGGAAGTGGTCGAGGAGATGGCCGGTCTAAACAGGCTTTACCGGCCGGAACAATTCTTTTTCGTGGATTCGGTATTCAACGACCCCGGGGGGCACTACCTGGAGCTGGCCGAGGAAATCCTGCGCCAAGGCGTAAAAATCAAATGGTCGGCCTTTTTTCACCCCACCGCGACCAGATCCGGGGATCTAAGACTTTTACGCCGGGCCGGGCTGCAATGCATAGAGCTCGGGACGGACGCCTCCTCGGATACCACCCTGAAAGGCCTGAACAAGCCGTTCGACATGGACACGGTCTTTTCCTTTCAGGAAAAATGCACCGGGCTCAAAATACCCTGCGCCCACTTCGTCATCTTCGGCGGACCGGGGGAGGATATAGACACGGTAAGGGAAGGAATCGACAACCTGAACCGGCTGGATAAATGCGTGGTGTTCCCTTTTTCCGGAATAAGAATCTTAAAGAACACCCCGCTCTATGAACAATCCGTGCGCGAAGGCTTCCTCGCTCCCGAGGATTCGCTTTTGAGGCCGAGATTCTATTTCTCCCCCAGCGTAGATCCCAAGGAAATGAACCGGGAACTGGAAAAGGGATTCGCCGGTCGAAGCGACCGCATATTTCCGCCGTCGCAGGGCATGGACAGGATGCATGTCATGCGCAACTTCGGATACAAGGGCCTTTTATGGGACAAATTGATCCGCTTTTAAAGGACGCGATGCTCATGGTCATTCCGGTGTACAACCACCCGGAAACCGTCCGCTCCGTGGCCGAAGCCGCCCTTGAAACCGGACTGGAGGTACTGGTCGTGGACGACGGCAGCAGCCGGGAGGTCGCCCCGCTGCTTGCCGATCTGGATGTGCGGGTGATCCGGCATGCCCGGAACAGGGGCAAGGGCCGGGCGATCCTCACCGCGGCCGATTATGCCCGGGAAAAGGGCAAAACCCATATCGCCACCGTGGATGCGGACGGACAGCACGAACCCAAAGAAATTTTAAAACTCATCCCGGAGGTTAGACAGGACCCTTCGGCCCTGGTGGTCGGGGTAAGACGGTTTCCGGAAGAAAACGTCCCCGGGGCCTCCAGATTCGGCCGCGCGTTTTCCAATTTCTGGCTGCGGGTGCAGACCGGGAAAAAGCTGCATGACGTACAAAGCGGTTTCAGGGTTTATCCGGCAGGCGTCTTAAATACCCTGAAGACAAGGGAAAACGGCTACGCCTTTGAAGTGGAGATTTTGGTCCGGGCGCTCTGGGCCGGATTCGACGTGCGCGAGGCAAGGATAAGCGTGCATTATCCCCATCCGGACAAGCGCGTATCGCATTTTGACAAATTCAAGGACAACCTGCGCATATCCATTCTAAACACCCGGCTGACCACGCGGGCGATACTGCCCCTGCCGCACCGGCAGTACACCGCGGACAAAAAACAGAACATAAGCCCGCTGCATCCGCTTAAATCCCTGCGGCTGCTTCTGGAAAAGGAGAACACCCCGCTTAAATTATCCGTATCCGGCGGACTCGGGGTCTTGATCGGGGCCCTGCCCATATTCGGGCTGCACTATATAAGCGTTATGTTCTTGACCGGATTCTTTCGCCTGAACAAAATCGCCGCCCTGGCCACCAATCAGTTGTGCATGCCCCCTTTCGTCCCCGCCCTGTGCATCGAGGCCGGCTACTTTATGCGCCACGGGGAATTTTTGACCGAGGTCTCCCTGCAGACCCTGGGCCGGGAGGGCTTTTACCGCCTGTGGGAATGGCTCCTCGGTTCCCTTGTCCTCGGCCCGATTTTTTTTATACTTATTTTTTCCCTTACCTTTGTCCTGTCCAAAGTGGTCCAGAAAAGGCTGCTGGGGCCATCAAAATAAGACTTTAAAATCACTTAATAAAAACTGATCGCAGCACTTCAATAACACGCTCTTTGGCGAACGGTGAATCCGCAATATGCTCGTCCGCGTCTTTCAGAATGCGCTTTAAGTCACGCCAATGGGCATATTTTGCAAACTTGTCCTTACGATGAATCCCCATGGCTTCGGCAACGAGGCTTACGTAACTGGTGATGCCGAGATCGTAACTTTGAGCTCCAGCAGCAAAGGCCTGACTGCAATAATGACATACCGTAGCCACAAGGTCCGCTCCGGTCTGAGCAGCCTCGTTCAGACGATTTTCGCGAATTAGCCTGCCGCTCTTCGGGAAACAGTCCAAAGCCCAGCTGCCGCAACATCCGCCTCGATTCTCCATTTCATTGAATTTGATCCCCGGTAATCGCTTTAAAACATCCCTAGGCCCGTTTTTGTCCAGCCCCGTGTATACAGACTTGCAGGCTTCCTGAAGGGTAACCGTACCGGAAGCTGATTCGGTGAGGGGCAGTCTATCCATGTTCGCTGCCAGATACTGCGGAAAAGACTGTATCCGGAAGGGGATATCCAATATCCTGGAAATAGTTTGATTGAAACGGCACAGACAGGTCGGGCACCAAAGGATGGCCGCTTCCGGCTGAAAGGCGGATAGCGTTGCAACCAATGACTCGACTTGCCGGCCGCCCTTTTCGCTATCACCGAAAAAGAAGCTTCCATCCCCGCAGCAATTATCCAGACCGGGGAGGAAGGCATAATCATCACCGATTGCATCCATAATATCCAGGGCATTCAGAATTTTCTCCGGCTGAAAGTATACATTGCAACCGGGGAAGAATATGTAGCGGGCACGCTGCTTGTTACCTGGCTGGGTTATTCTTTTGTAATCCGAGGCTGAAACCTGAACGCCGGCCAAAACTCTGTGGGTGCTTTCCGGTTCCTGCTGATCTCCAAACTCGGCTTTTTCTACGAGTCCGCGAAAAAAGTACTCTTTTTTAACGATTTCATTGATCAGCATTGGATCGAGTCCTTCCGGGCAGGTGTCATTTGTACACTTAAAACACTCCACGCATGCAAAGGCCTTGATATAGGCCTGTTGATTCTCCGTGCCCTCCTTTATGAATCGATAAACATTTTCTTGAATTTCTTCAGGGGGCTCGGCGGCGATGTCAGTATGGGGCAAAACCGGGCATACTTCGGAACAAAGCCCGCATTGAGTGCATTTATCAAGGAAACGTTGTCTTTCCTGGGCGAAATGATTGGCGGTAATATCCATGATTTTAAACGTCTTTTCCCGCAATGGGCTTTTTTGGGTTTTAATCATAACGCTGACCCCCGGACGCCGGTTTGGGGCCGGTAAAGAATTAAAAAGCGAATAATCTCTGAAGTACCGAAATGCCTTCCGACTGCTCTTTTGAACTTATGGCGCCATGTTTCTTAACAAGCCGTGTCTTATCTATCGTTCCTAGCTGATCCGAGACAATTTGCCCTTTCTTTTCTTGAAAAGTGCAGGAAACAGATTGTGATAATCCAAAATTGACCACCCTCATCACCTCCATCTTCTCTTGACAAATCAGCCTATATTCGTACAACAAGTTGTACAGGAGATAAAAACATGAAAGCAATAACCTACTCAGCCGCGAGACAAAACCTTGCGAAAACAATGGAAAAAGTTTGTGAAGACCGTTCGCCGATCATTGTGACCCGTAAGTCTTCAAATTCCGTGGTTATTATGTCCCTTGAAGACTATGAAGCGCTTGAAGAGACAGCCTATTTATTGAGGTCCCCGAAAAACGCGAGGCGTTTATTGGAGTCCATAGCCCAGCTCGAAGACGGCAAAGGGCATGAAAAGGAGCTTATGGAGTGAAGCTCGTCTTTTCAGACAATGCATGGGAGGATTATATCTTCTGGCAAAAAAACGACAAAAAAATACTGCGCCGAATCAATACCCTCATAAAGGATACCAAACGACATCCATTCGAGGGTACGGGCAAGCCCGAGCCCTTAAAACACGCCCTTTCCGGTTACTGGTCGAGACGTATAACCGATGAGCACAGATTAATCT
>Ga0114983_1000930_pt1 | contig 11887 bp, 13 predicted proteins | sample Shrwel_input2_RT_FD_87182 | JGI IMG/M metagenome (GOLD analysis project Ga0114983, IMG submission 87182) | Subsurface microbial communities from deep shales in Ohio, USA - Utica-3 well 1 S input2 RT | ecosystem: Environmental > Aquatic > Deep subsurface > Shale gas/oil reservoir > Produced... | reverse complement strand
GCGTCTCAGGACGAGCTTCGTGCAGCCGGGCAGTGATGCCGCCGCCATGCTCGAGGCAAAAGTCGAGAAGCCGTTGACCCGCGAATACAGCCTCACCGAACTGCTGCGTCGTCCCGAACTCGAGTACGCCGATGTCGCCGGGCTTCCCGGGATAGCCGGTGAGCCGGTCGAGGATCCGGCGGTAGCCGAACAGGTGCAGATTCAAACCAAATATCAGGGCTACATCGATCGTCAGCAGGAAGAAATCGACAAGCTCAAGCGCCACGAGGCGACGCCGCTTCCCGCTGAACTTGACTATCAGCGCGTCGAGGGGCTCTCGCATGAGATCCGCCAGAAGCTCGAAGCCGCTCGCCCAGAGACCCTGGCCCACGCTGCGCGTATCTCCGGGGTGACCCCGGCGGCGGTGTCGATCCTGCTGATCCACTTGAAGAAGCGTCGCCTGCTGGATGACAGTCAGGCGGTGAGCGCATGAATCAGGCCCTGGTCAACGCCGTGCCCGAGGCCGTGGCGGCTCGGCTGGATGCCGGGCTCGCGGCCCTCGAGATCGCGCCCGAGGCCGGCCAGCGCGAGCGGCTACTGGGCCTGCTGGCGTTGTTGCACAAGTGGAATCGCGCCTATAACCTCACCGCGGTACGCTCGCTCGATGATATGGTCACCAAACACCTGATCGACAGCGCCTCGGTGCTTGACCATGTGCACGGCCCGAGATTGCTCGATGTCGGCGCCGGCCCGGGCCTGCCGGGGCTGGTGCTGGCCATTCTCAAGCCGGAGCTTCAGGTCACGCTGCTCGACAGCAACGGCAAGAAGGTCCGCTTCCAGCGTCAGGCGGTGTTCGAACTGGGCCTGACCAACGTCACGCCCAGCCAGGCGAGGGTCGAGTCCTTCGAGGCCACGCCCTTCGATCAGGTGATTTCCCGGGCCTTCGCCAGCCTCGAGGACTTCATCGGCCTGACCGACCCGCTGCTGGCCAAGGACGGTGAATGGCTGGCCATGAAGGGTAAGGCCAGCGACGAAGAGTTGGCCGCCCTGCCTGACGGGGTGACCCTCGTCGAGCGACGCGCCCTGGCCGTGCCAGGCGAGGAAGGCGCGCGCCACCTGCTGACGCTGGCCCGCCGTACCGACTGAGACAGCGCTGCAATGCGACCACCAAGGCTGCCCCGGTTTTCAGGGAGCCGGACCCAGGAAGGATGCCGCTCGTGACCAAGATCATCGCCTTGACCAACCAGAAGGGCGGGGTGGGCAAGACCACCACGGCCGTCAATCTCGCTGCCAGCCTGGCGGCGCTCGACCGCCGCGTGCTGCTGGTCGACCTCGATCCTCAGGGCCATGCCACCATGGGCAGCGGCGTCGACAAGCACGAGCTCGACGGCAGCGTCCTCGACGTGCTGCTTGGCGATAAACGGGCCTCCGAAGTGATCCTGGACTGCCCCGTCGCCGGCTATGCGCTACTGCCCGGCAACGGCGACCTGACCGCCGCCGAGGTGGCGCTACTCGATCGCGAACAGGGCCGCGAGCGCTGCCTGCATAACGCCATCCAGAGCGTGGCGAGCGAGTATGACGTGGTGCTGATCGACAGCCCTCCCTCGCTCAACATGCTCACCGTCAACGCCCTGACCGCCGCCCACGGCGTGCTGATTCCGCTGCAGTGCGAGTTCTATGCGCTCGAGGGCCTCTCCGCGCTGCTCGATACCGTCGAGCAGCTGCAGGCAAGCGTCAATCCAAGCCTCGAGGTGCTGGGCATCGTGCGCACCATGTTCGATGCGCGTAACAGCCTGACCCGCGATGTCAGCAAGCAGCTGATGGACTACTTCGGCGATGGCCTGCTCAAGACCACCATCCCCCGCAACGTGCGCGTCGCCGAGGCCCCAAGCCACGGCTTGCCGGTGACCAAATATGCCCGCTTCTCCCGCGGCAGCCAGGCCTATCGGGTGCTGGCCAAGGAGCTGATTCGTCGTCAGCTGATCTAGCCGTTTTAACTGACTAGACCGTAATGTCAGCGAAGTGGCGGTAATGCATGGCCTGACACCGCGCCCGAGCGGCCAATGATGGCTGCGCGGGGGACTGAAATGTTGGATCGATTTCGAGGATTGCCAGATGACGCGTAAGCGAGCCCTGGGACGAGGCCTGGATGCCCTGATCGGTGCCGGTTCCCGCCATCGTTCTCTTCAGCCCGATGAGACTCTTGACGCTGCCGACGGCGAGGCCATGGTGCCGATCGATGCCGCGGAAGATCTCGCCCCGCAGGATCAGGAGCGACTCGAACGCCTGCCGCTCGGACAGCTGACCCGAGGCAAATACCAGCCGCGCCGCGACATCCAGCCCGAGGCGCTTGAGGAACTGGCCGACTCGATCCGCGCCCAGGGCGTGATGCAGCCCATCGTGGTGCGCCCGATCGATGCCAACCGTTACGAGATCATCGCCGGTGAGCGGCGCTGGCGTGCCGCGCAGTTGGCCGAGCTCGACGTCATCCCCGCGGTCATTCGCGAGGTCAGCGACCAGGTCGCCCTGGCCCTGGCGGTCATCGAGAACATCCAGCGCGAGAACCTTAACCCGGTCGAAGAGGCCATGGCCCTCAAGCGCCTGCAGGACGAATTCGAGCTGACCCAGCAGCAGGTCGCCGATGCCGTGGGCAAGTCGCGGGCCCAGGTCGCCAACCTGATGCGCCTTCTGTCGCTGGACCCGGAAGTGCAGACCCTGCTCGAGCGCGGCGATCTGGACATGGGCCATGCCCGCGCCCTGCTGGCACTGTCCGGTGCGGCTCAGCGCTCGGCGGCTCACGAGGTGGTCGACAAGGACCTGACGGTGCGCGCGACCGAAGCCCTGGTGAAGCAACGGCTCGAAGGCGCACCGGCCAAGCCCGACAGCCAGCCCCGCTCGACTGACGTGGTGCGCCTCGAGAATCAGCTCGGCGAGCTGCTGGGTGCCCCGGTGAAGATCCAGCACGGGCGCAGTGGCAAGGGCCGCCTGACCATTCGCTATACCAGTCTCGATGAGCTGGACGGCATCCTTGGCCATATCCGCTAGGCGCAAAAAAGGCGTACATTCGGCTTGGCTTCTTTTAGCAAGCTAACGTGATTTGTCGACGTTTAGCGGGCTATTGGTCGTCTACTGAAGCAATATCGTACAAAATCGCGATAGCTTTGGTTGAAGCCGCCAAGGGCCTTCCCTATAATCGCGCCGGAGTTTGTCGTGAGTTTTAGCGGCAAAAACGGACAGACGATAGCGTGAGACGACGCGAGGCAGGGGATTACCGGTGGCAGCCAAGCTCAAGCGACCACCCATTGGACGCCTGCTCGTGGCCCAGAGTCTCATGTTGGCCGTGGCCAGCGCCCTCGGGATGCTGGCCGCCGGGAGCGGCGGCGGGGTATCGGCGCTGACCGGAAGCGCAGTGGCACTGTTGCCCAATGCCTATTTCGTCTGGCGCGCCTTCCGGTATCAGGGGGCAAGACATACTCAAGACATCGTCAAGGGCTTCTATCGAGCTGAAGCCGGCAAGTTTGGTTTGACGGTGGCATTGTTCACGCTGGTGTTCGTGGCAGTGCCTCCCTCAAATCCCGCTTTCTTCTTTGGCGCTTACGTGGCGACGCTGTTGGTGCATTGGCTGGGTCCCTGGCTTTTACGTCGACCGTCGCACACCTGAAATCGAGGCAGAGTATGGCAGGCAACAACCAGACTCCTACGGAGTACATCCAGCACCACCTGCAGAACCTGACCTTCGGGAATCACCCGGAAAACGGTTGGTCGATGGCGCATTCCGCTCAGGAAGCGTCCGACATGGGGTTCTGGGCGATTCACCTTGACACGCTCGGCTGGTCGATCGGCCTGGGGGCGCTGTTCCTGTGGCTATTCCGCAAGGCAGGCAAGGCGGCGACCACCGGGGTACCCTCCGGGCTGCAGAACTTCGTCGAGCTGATGATCGAATTCGTCGACAACTCGGTGAAGGACACCTTCCACGGCAAGAGCCAGCTGATCGCACCGCTGTCGCTGACCATCTTCTGCTGGGTCTTCCTGATGAACCTGATGGACCTGGTGCCGGTGGACATCCTGCCGTTGCTCGCCCAGAAGATCGGGGTGATGTTTGGTGCCGATCCGGCGCACGTCTACTTCAAGGTCGTGCCGACCACCGACATCAACGCCACACTGGGCATGTCGCTGTCCGTCTTCGGCCTGATCATCTTCTACACCATTCGCGAGAAGGGCTTTACCGGCTTCATCGGTGAACTGACGCTGCATCCGTTCAATTCGCCCAACAAGCTGATCCAGGCGCTGTTCGTGCCGGTCAACTTCTTGCTCGAGACCGTGACCCTGCTGGCCAAGCCGGTGTCGCTCGGTCTACGTCTGTTCGGCAACATGTATGCCGGTGAGCTGATCTTCATCCTGGTCGCCATGATCGGGCTGTGGCAGCTGCCGCTGCACTTCACCTGGGCGGTGTTCCATATCCTGGTCATCACCCTGCAGGCCTTCATCTTCATGATGCTGACCATCGTCTATCTGAGCATGGCGGTGGAGAAGCACTAAGCTTCACAACCGATAACCCTTAAACCCTTAACCCTTAACCATTTGACTGAAAACTGGAGAGAACCATGGAAGCACAAGTTCTGGGTATGACCGCTATCGCTGTGTCCCTGCTGATCGGCCTGGGCGCCCTCGGCACCGCTATCGGCTTTGGTATCCTCGGCGGCAAGTTCCTGGAAGGCGCCGCGCGTCAGCCGGAAATGATCCCGATGCTGCAGGTGAAAATGTTCATCGTCGCTGGCCTGCTGGATGCCGTGACCATGATCGGTGTGGGTATCGCGCTGTTCTTCACCTTCGCCAATCCGTTTGTCGGTTAAATTGCGACGGTCTCAAGACCCGTCGTGATCTTAACCCCAAACCTGTGACGCGAGAGGTGCCGGCGTGAATCTGAACCTTACCCTGATCGGCCAGGCCATTGCCTTTGCGGTCTTCGTCTGGTTCTGCATGAAGTTTGTCTGGCCGCCGGTCATGCAAGCTCTGCAGGAGCGCCAGAAGAAGATCGCCGATGGCCTGGACGCTGCCAGCCGCGCGACACGCGACCTCGAGGTGGCCCAAGAAGAGGCCAACGAGACACTGCGTGAGAGCAAGGAACAGGCAGCAGAAATCCTGGACCAGGCCCACAAGCGGTCCAGCCAGATGATCGAGGAAGCACGTGAGCAGGCTCGCCAAGAAGGCGATCGCATGATCACCTCTGCCAAGTCCGAGATCGAGCAGGAAGTGAACCGCGCGAAGGAAGAGCTGCGTGCGCAGGTATCGCGCCTCGCCATTGCTGGTGCGGAGCGTATCCTGGAATCCTCCATCGACGAGAAGAAGCACAGCGAACTTGTCGACAAACTCGCCAAAGAGCTTTGAGGAGGTGACCCATGGCGGAAATGTCTACCGTCGCACGTCCTTACGCTAAAGCGGCCTTCGAATATGCGCTTGGCAAGAAGGCGCTCGACGAATGGTCCGGCATGCTGGCAACGCTTGCGCAGGTCGCCCAAGATGGCGACGTGCGTGAGCGGGTACTGAGTAATCCTCAGCTGACCAGCACCCAGAAAGCGGACCTGCTCCTCGATCTTTGCGGCGACGCCGTGAACTACGAGGTCGGCAATTTCCTGCGCCAGGTCGGCTCCAAGGGACGCCTGGCCGCGCTGCCGGCAATTGCCGAGAAGTTCGAGCTGCTCAAGGCCCAGCAAGAAAAGCGCATGGACGTGAATATCGTCTCTGCCTTTGCGCTGGACGACGCGCAGCAAGAAACGCTCGCGAGTGCACTGGCCAAGCGTCTGAACCGCGAAATCTCCATTACCACTCAGGTGGATTCCACCCTCCTGGGAGGCGTCATCCTGCGCGCCGGCGACACCGTCATCGACGGGTCGGTGCGCGGTCGACTGAACCGCCTCCACGAGGCCCTTTCCGCCTGAGTCTGAGGGACATGGCATGCAGCAACTGAATCCTTCCGAGATCAGCGACATCATCAAGCAGCGTATCGAAAAGCTGGATGTCGCATCTGAAGCCCGTAACGAGGGCACCATCGTCAGCGTGTCTGACGGTATCGTGAAGATCCACGGTCTGGCCGACGCAATGTTCGGCGAGATGATCGAGTTCCCCGGCGGCATCTTCGGCATGACGCTGAACCTCGAGCGGGATAGCGTCGGCGCGGTAGTGCTCGGCGACTATCAGCAGCTCGAAGAGGGCATGACCGCTCAATGTACCGGTCGCGTTCTCGAGGTGCCGGTGGGCCCGGAGCTGATCGGCCGCGTGGTCGATGCGCTGGGTAACCCCATCGATGGCAAGGGCGACATCAACGCCAAGCTGACCGATGCGGTAGAAAAGGTCGCGCCGGGCGTCATCACCCGTCAGTCCGTCGACGAGCCGATCCAGACCGGTCTCAAGTCCATCGACGCCATGGTGCCGATCGGCCGCGGTCAGCGTGAGCTGATCATCGGCGACCGTCAGATTGGTAAGTCGGCGATCGCCATCGACGCGATCATCAACCAGAAAGGCAAGGGCATCACCTGTGTCTACGTGGCGATCGGTCAGAAGCAGTCGACCATTGCCAACGTGGTGCGCAAGCTCGAAGAGCACGGTGTCATGGAGCACACCATCGTGGTGGCGGCCGGCGCAGCCGACCCGGCCCCGATGCAGTTCCTCGCCGCCTACGCTGGTTGCACCATGGGCGAATACTTCCGCGACCGTGGCGAAGACGCCATGATCGTCTACGACGACCTGTCCAAGCAGGCCGTGGCTTACCGCCAGACCTCGCTGCTGCTGCGTCGTCCGCCGGGTCGTGAAGCCTTCCCGGGTGACGTCTTCTATCTCCACTCTCGTCTGCTGGAGCGCGCTGCGCGCGTCAACGCCGACTACGTGGAGAAGTTCACCAACGGTGAAGTCAAGGGCAAGACCGGCTCGCTGACCGCCCTGCCGATCATCGAGACCCAGGGCGGCGACGTCTCGGCGTTCGTTCCGACCAACGTGATCTCCATCACCGACGGTCAGATCTTCCTCGAGACCAACCTGTTCAACTCGGGCATCCGTCCGGCGATCAACGCCGGTCTGTCGGTATCCCGTGTCGGCGGCTCGGCCCAGACCAAGATCGTCAAGAAGCTCGGCGGCAGCGTGCGTCTGGCCCTGGCTCAGTACCGTGAGCTGGCGGCGTTCTCGCAGTTCGCTTCCGACCTCGACGACGCGACCCGCAAGCAGCTTGAACACGGTCAGCGCGTCACCGAGCTGATGAAGCAGAAACAGTACTCGCCGATGTCCGTGGCCGAGATGGCGCTGTCCCTGTACGCCGCCAACGAAGGCTTCCTGGACGATGTCGACGTGAGCAAGGTGCTCGACTTCGAGCATGCCCTGCATGCCTACATGAAGGCCGAACACAGCGATCTGCTCGACACGATCAATGCCAGCGGCGACTACAACGACGAGATCAAGTCAGGCCTCAAGGCCGGTCTCGAGAAGTTCAAGGCCACTCAGAGCTGGTGATTTCCCGGCCCGGTCAGGGCGTGTCCCGGCCGGGCCACGGATAGTTCTGAGGGCCACGAACGAAAGGTAGATCGCTATGGCAGCTGGAAAAGAGATACGCACCCAGATCGGGAGCATCAAGAATACGCAGAAGATTACCAGCGCCATGGAAATGGTCGCTGCATCGAAAATGCGTAAAGCCCAGGAGCGCATGTCGGCCAGCCAGCCGTATGCGCGCCAGATCCGCAATGTCGTTGGCCATATCGCCAACGCCAACCCCGAGTATCGTCATGACTACATGGTCGAGCGCGAGGTCAAGCGGGTCGGTTACATCGTGGTCTCCACCGACCGCGGCCTGTGCGGTGGCCTGAACGCCAACCTGTTCAAGGCCGTGCTCAAGGATGCCAAGGCGTGGCAGGACAAGGGCGTCGAGCTCGACTTCTGCGCGCTGGGCGCCAAGGCCAGCGGCTTCTTCCGCAAGTACGGCGGACGCCTGGTGTCGGCCACCAGTAGCATGGGCGAAGCCCCCGAGATCGAAGACCTGATCGGCAGCGTCAAGGTCATGCTGGAAGCCTACGATGCGGGCCAGCTCGACCGGCTCTACGTGGTGAACAACCAGTTCGTGAACACCATGACCCAGAAGCCGGCCGTGCGGCAGCTGTTGCCGCTGTCTCCCGACATGGGTGCCGACAACTCGCAAGACGAAGAACACAGCCGTCCCGCAAACTGGGACTACCTGTATGAGCCGGATGCCAAGGTGCTGCTGGACCGGCTGCTGGTGCGCTTCATCGAATCCCAGGTCTATCAGGGCGTGGTCGAGAACGTCGCCTGTGAACAGGCGGCGCGGATGATCGCGATGAAGAGTGCCACCGACAATGCCGGCGACCTGATCGACGAGCTTCAACTGGTGTACAACAAGGCCCGTCAGGCTGCGATTACCCAGGAAATCTCCGAGATCGTTGGCGGCGCGGCAGCCGTATAGCGCCACTGGGCCTGGCCGTCGCTCGGCGACCGGCCGCCCAGGCACACAGGTTTCATTTGCAGGTATCTAAGAGGAACCAAGATGAGCGGACGTATCGTACAGATCATCGGCGCGGTGATTGACGTAGAGTTTCCGCGGGACGCAGTTCCCAAGGTCTACGACGCGCTGAATGTCTCGCAGAGCGAGACCGTACTCGAGGTCCAGCAGCAGCTGGGCGACGGCGTGGTGCGCACCATCGCCATGGGCTCCACCGAAGGCCTCAAGCGGGGCACCGAGGTCGAGAACACCGGTGCAGCCATCTCCGTGCCGGTCGGCAAGGAGACCCTGGGCCGCATCATGAACGTGCTCGGTCAGCCGATCGACGAAGCAGGACCGATCGGCGAGCAAGAGCGCATGCCGATCCACCGCAAGGCCCCGGGCTATGCGGATCAGGCAGCGACCAGCGAACTGCTCGAGACCGGCATCAAGGTCATCGACCTGGTCTGCCCGTTCGCCAAGGGCGGCAAGGTCGGCCTGTTCGGCGGCGCCGGCGTCGGCAAGACCGTCAACATGATGGAGCTGATTCGCAACATCGCCACCGAGCACAGCGGTTACTCCGTGTTCGCAGGCGTTGGCGAGCGTACCCGTGAGGGTAACGATTTCTATCATGAGATGACCGAATCCAACGTTATCGACAAGGTATCGCTGGTCTACGGTCAGATGAACGAGCCGCCCGGTAACCGCCTGCGCGTGGCCCTGACCGGCCTGACCATCGCCGAGAAGTTCCGCGATGAAGGCCGTGACGTGCTGCTGTTCGTCGACAACATCTACCGCTACACCCTGGCCGGCACCGAGGTGTCTGCACTGCTGGGTCGTATGCCGTCGGCGGTAGGCTATCAGCCGACCCTGGCCGAGGAGATGGGTGTCCTGCAGGAGCGCATCACCTCCACCAAGGATGGCTCGATCACATCCGTGCAGGCCGTCTACGTGCCCGCGGATGACTTGACCGACCCGTCACCGGCGACCACTTTCTCGCACCTCGATGCGACCGTGGTACTGGCGCGTTCGATCGCCGAGCTGGGTATCTATCCGGCCATCGATCCGCTCGACTCCACGTCTCGCCAGCTCGATCCGCTGGTCGTGGGTGACGAGCACTACGACACGGCCCGCCGCGTGCAGGGCGTGCTGCAGCGCTACAAGGAGCTCAAGGACATCATCGCGATCCTGGGCATGGACGAGCTGTCTGATGAAGACAAGCTGGCCGTGAACCGGGCGCGTAAGATCCAGCGCTTCCTGTCGCAGCCGTTCTTCGTGGCCGAGGTGTTTACCGGTGCGCCGGGTAAATACGTGTCCCTGAAGGAAACCATTCGTGGCTTCCAGGGCATCCTCAATGGCGATTACGACGAGCTGCCGGAGCAGGCCTTCTACATGGTTGGCACCATCGACGAAGCGGTCGAGAAAGCCAACTCCATGAAGTAAGGTCGTCCACCCTACGGGAGCCCCAGAGGGGACATAGCTATGGCGAAAAGCTTCAAGTGCGAGATCGTCAGCGCCGAGGCTTCGATCTTTTCCGGTGCCGTCGAGCAGGTGATTGCGGCAGGTGTGATGGGTGACCTGGGGATTCTCCCGGGTCACACCCCGCTACTTTCCGAGCTGTCGCCGGGACCGGTGCGGGTCATTCACGACGGCGGTCAGGAGTATCATTACTACGTCACGGGCGGCTTCATCGAAGTCCAGCCCGAGGTAGTGACGATTCTTGCTGATACCGCCGTGCGCGCCGACGATCTGGATGAGGCGGCTGCCGAAGAGGCCCGCCAGCATGCACTGAAGGAACTCAACGACAGCAACGCCGACCTTGATTACACGCGCGCTTCTTCAGAGCTCGCCGAGGCCGTTGCCCAGTTGCGGACCATTCAGCAATTGCGCAAGAAGGCCGGCAAGGGCTAAGTCTTATCCCTTGCCGTCCGCGACGCCCCTTGGACCCTCGGTTCAAGGGGCGTTTTTGTGTCGGCTCCGGCCGTCTTGTCACACCCGGCGAGGTATCGTTGGGCAGCTGTCCAGAGACAGAATCGGCGTCAGGAGGATGCGATGGCAATGACAGATAGCTTGCAGGCTGACAAGGCGCTGCTCGAAACCGCCCTTGCGCAGAAGGATCAGACCGCTCTTGAGGCCTTGCTTGGCAAGCGACGCTCCGCGGATGTGGCCGAACTGCTCGAGACGTTCATCGACGATGACGATGACGAGGAGACGGCGCTTGCGCTGCTCGAGATGCTGTCGTTTGAGCGGGGCGGCAATGTCTTCAGCTATCTGCAGGATGAGACCCAGCAGCGGCTCGCCACTGGCATGGCCGACAAGCGATTGGTCAAGCTGCTCGAGGAGATGGGGTCGGACGAGCGCGCCGACTTTTTCAATCTGGTCGGCGAGGATCGCCGCGAAGCACTGCTGCGGCGGATGGCGCGCCACGAACGCGAGGAAGTCCTGCTGCTGGCGAGCTACGAGAAAGGTACCGCCGGGGCGCTGATGACGGCCGACTATGTGGCGATCCCGGCCGGGTTGAGTGTTTCCCAGGCGATGATGCGGGTCCGCCAGACGGCGCCGGATGCCGAGACCGTCTACCAGATCTATATTCTCGATGACGACGGTCGGCTCACCGGCACCCTGTCGCTGCGTCAGCTGATGGTGGCGCGTCCAGGCGCATCGGTGGCCAACCTGATGATTCGCGACGTTATCCACACCCGAGTGGACGCCGAACAGGAAGACGTGGCCAAGCTGGTAGCCCGCTACGATCTGTTGGCGGTCCCGGTGGTCGATGACACCGACCGTCTGGTGGGCATCGTCACCCACGATGACGCCCTGGACGTGGTCGAGGCCGAGGCCACTGAAGATATCCACAAGGGGATGTCGATCGGTCAGCTCGAGACCGGCGTCAGCCGAGTGCCGCTGCTGAAGCTGTATCGCAAGCGCATCGTCTGGCTGGTGCTGCTGGTGTTCGGCAATCTCTTCTCGGGGGCCGGTATCGCCTTCTTCGAGGACACCATCGCCGCCCAGGTGGCGCTGGTGTTCTTCCTGCCGCTACTGATCGGCAGCGGCGGCAATGCCGGCGCCCAGGCCGCCACCTTGACGGTACGTGGCATGGCCACCGGCGATGTTGGCGTGCGCGACTGGGGCAAACTGATGGGCCGCGAGCTGCTGGTGGCCGGGGCCCTGGGCCTGACCATGGCACTGGCCGTGGCGCCAATCGGCGTGATGCGCGGCGGCGAAACGGTAGCCCTGGTGGTGGCGATCAGCATGATCACCATCGTGCTGTTCGGCAGCCTGCTCGGCATGTGTCTGCCCTTCCTGCTTGACCGCCTCGGCTGGGACCCGGCGACGGCGTCGGCGCCGCTGGTGACCACGGTGATCGATGCCTGCGGGGTGGTGATCTACTTCGGCATCGCCCGCCATCTGCTGGGGCTTAGCTAGATCATT
>Ga0114983_1000929_pt1 | contig 11906 bp, 13 predicted proteins | sample Shrwel_input2_RT_FD_87182 | JGI IMG/M metagenome (GOLD analysis project Ga0114983, IMG submission 87182) | Subsurface microbial communities from deep shales in Ohio, USA - Utica-3 well 1 S input2 RT | ecosystem: Environmental > Aquatic > Deep subsurface > Shale gas/oil reservoir > Produced... | reverse complement strand
GTGGCTCGCCAGCCACTCCTGCAGCATCTCCCAGGTGACCCCCTCCCCGTCGTGCTCCAGGGCCGAGAGGGCCTCACAGGCCTCGAAAAAGCCGTCGTCGCCGCGCACCCAGCCCTCGTCGCTGCGGGCACGCAGCAGCGCCGAGAGCCAGGCATCGAGGCTGGCATGACGCGCGCTGATCTCCTCGGCCAGCCGTTGGGCCCAGGCGCGGGCACGGACCTCGCTGAGCCAGCCCGCGGCGCCGCCCAGGGCGATCGCCTCCAGGCCGGCCAGCAGCCTGGCCGGATCGACGCTGTTGCCGCTGGTACCTAAGGCTTCCAGCAGACACCAGCCCAGCTCGCCGCGGTCGGTCACCCCAAGCACGGCCAGCCGCTCGACGGCCATCTCGGCCTCGACCGACAGCGGATCGGGCGTAAAGACCCAATCGCACAGTACCAGCTGCTGGGCCCACCAGGCATTCAGGGGATCGACCAAGGCTCACCTCGCCATAACACCGGAACAAGGAAGAAGCCGCATACTGCGACAACTCGGCGCCCTAGTGTAGCGGAAAGCGTTGCCGACGCCGATGACCGAGTGGCCAAGCGCGTCCTTCCAGCCGACGATCATCACCGACGTGGCCGAGGCGACACAGCCCCCGAGGAGACCCTGGGTCCCCTGGCGCCAGGGGACCGCTTCGAGAGCGAGAAAGAGGCCATCGCCATGGCCAACGCCAGCGAATTGTCTCTTGCCGACTACTTCTTCCATGCCCGCGACGATCGGCGGATCGGGCATGTCATGGAGGGGCTGGAGTATGGCATGGTGAGAGAGGGAATGAAGGCATCCTCTCCACCGAGCTGGCACCCTTCGGTGAGGCCAAGGAGTCGGGGCCAGGACGCGATGGGGCGCGCCACGGCCTGGACGAGTAAACTGAACTAAAATACGTCTGCGTCGGCGGTCTGTGATCGCCCGCAACGTCTTACCAAGGAGGCAGGATCCATGAACAACGCACAGCTTAATGAACTCAAGCAGCGCTACGTGGCCAGCGGCGCGGCGAGCCCGGCCACCCAGTTTGCCGACCGTGCCGAGAACGCCGTGGTGTGGGACGCCGACGGCACTCGCATCATCGATTTCGCCGGCGGCATCGGCGTGCTCAACATCGGCCACCGCCACCCCAAGGTGGTCCAGGCGGTCAAGGACCAGCTCGACAAGGTGATGCACACCTGCCAGACCGTGATGCCCTATGAGGGCTACGTGAAGGTAGCCGAGAAGCTCAGCCAGGTCACCCCGGTGCGCGGCCATGCCAAGGTGATGCTGGCCAACTCCGGCGCCGAGGCGCTGGAGAACGCCGTCAAGATCGCGCGTGCCGCCACCGGCAAGAACAACGTGATCTGCTTCGACGGCGGCTACCATGGCCGCACCTTCATGACCATGGCCATGAACGGCAAGGTCGCGCCCTACGCCACCGACTTCGGCTCCATGCCGGGTAATGTCTTCCGCGCCCCCTACCCGGTACCCTATCACGGCGTCAGCGAAGATGAGGCCCTGCGTGGCCTGAAGATGGCGCTCAAGACCGACGCCAACCCCAAGGACACCGCCGCCATCGTGATCGAGCCGGTGCTCGGCGAAGGTGGCTTCTATCCGGCGCCGGCGAGCTTCCTAAAGGCGATCCGCGAGATCTGTGACGAACATGGCATGCTGATGATCGTCGACGAAGTGCAATCCGGCTTCGGGCGCACCGGCAAGCTGTTCGCCATCGAGCACAGCGGCGTCGAGCCCGACATCATCACCATGGCCAAGAGCATGGCCGACGGCATGCCAATCTCCGCGGTGGTGGGTACCGACAAGCACATGGATGCCTCCGGCCCCAACTCCCTGGGCGGCACCTACACCGGCAGCCCGGTCTCCTGCGCTGCCACCCTGGCCGTGCTGGAGGTCTTCGAGCAGGAGAACATCCTCGAGAAGAGCCAGGCGCTCGGCGACAAGCTGGCTAAGCGCTTCGCCCAGTGGCAGCAGCAGTTCGACTGCGTCGACAACGGCCGCAACATGGGCGCCATGGCGGCCATCGACCTGGTCACCGACAAGGCCAACCACACCCCGGACGCCGATCTGGCCGGCGCGCTGTGCAAGAAGGCCCGCGAAAAAGGGCTGATCCTGCTCTCCTGCGGCCTCTACGGCAACACCATCCGCTTCCTGATGCCGGTTACCATCGAGGATGAGATCCTCGAGGAAGGCCTCGCCATCGTCGAGGAGTCTCTCAAGGAGCTGGTCGGCAGCAAGAGCACCGCCACCGCCTGACCGAGCACGACCGGTAACGGAGCACGACCTAGCGCCCGGCTGGAGACAGCCGGGCGTGGGTATAGATGCCTAGTGGCGTTGACGCCATGCGACTGAAATCCTGCTATGGTCGCTGCCTGCCGCTCGGTCCTTCTCTGCTCGCTCGCCCATCGGAAATGGCGCCATGATTCTTCGCACCCTCTCCCTGCTGCGCTCCCTGCAGGGCGCTCATCATACGGTCAGCGATGCCCAGTCGCGCATCCAGCAGGCCTGCGACTACCGCTGGCTGCGACGCCAAATGCGCCACGCGGTGATCGCTGCCCGACAGGCCTCGCTGGCCGACGGGACCCCCGCCGTCTCGGTCGTCGTGCCCTTCGTGGCCACCCCTGCGCGGCGCCGCGGGGGCCGCTGGCCACAAGACCCCGACGAACGGGAGCGCTGCTTCGTGGAGGGAGCCCATGCCTGCCGGGCCGCCGGGGCCCCGGGCTACCGCAAGCTGGAGAGCCTCTCCCAGGGGCTGGCCCAGGGGGGCATGGCCGTATTGAAGGATGCGGCACGCTTCCAGTACCTACTCGACCAACAGGCCCTGCGGCTCACCTGGCGACGCTCGGGCAGCCTGCCGAACGATCTCGCCCGGCAGCTCGGCCAGCGCCTGTGCGACGACGATGCCGAGCGTCACGGCCTCTTCCTGCTGACTCTGAAGGTGCCCGCCTCGCCACCCTCAGGCAGTCTCGAGGGTGCCTGGCTGGATAACTGCCTGGATCGTTACCGGCGCATCCTGCCGACATCTTCTGGCTGAACCGCCAATCGCCGCACGCTAGTCGCGCTCCGCGGCCAGGTAGCGGGCCATCTCGTCGGAGGGGATCCGACGCCCGGCGATGTAGAAGACCTCGTCACCCGCCGCCAGCAGCAGCTCGTCGTCAGGGTTGAGCACTGGATGCGGTTGTGCGGCCTGCCGGATCGCGATCAGCGAGGCCCGGCACTGGCGGCGCAGGCGCCTCGATACCCGTTCGACGCTGAGCGGAAGCGACGGCCCCGCGAGGCGGGTCGAGTACTGGGTCTGCGCCTGGTCAGCATCGACGAGCAGGCGCATGACCTCCTCGCTGCCAGGGTCGAGGGCGGCCTTGACCAGCATCTTCTGGTGCAGGGAGGGAATCACGTTCACCTTGGGGCAGTGAGTCTCGAGCAAACGCCCCACCATCTGGTTCTTCACGTAGGCGGTGATCCGACAGCGCTGATCGACGAGGGCGGAGAGATGCATGCAGACCAGGTTGGTCTCGCTGTCGTCCTCGACGTCGACCACCACCAGCGAGGCGTCCCTTGCCGAGGCGCGCTCATAGAGCGTCTCGTCCGACAGGGAGGCGGCCCGGAAGTACTCTACTCCCTGTTCGAGGAAGGGATTGCGCGTCGGGGCGTTGGCATCCACGCAGAGCGCCACCACTTGCCCGGGCCGCGCCTCCTCGCGGACCTGCCCGACCAGGGATTCGGTGTAGGCATTAAAGCCGACGATAACGATATGGTCCTTCTGCACGATCGATTGCTCCCCGTTGAGGCGCCGGGTGAACTGCGAGATCACCAGGGCGGAGGCCTTGCCCAGCAGGGTGGCAAACAGGCCGATGCCCACCGGAACAATGAAGAACACGACCATCAGCTGCCCGCCTTCGGTCACGGGGGAGTAGTCCCCATAGCCGACGGTGGAGATGGTGACGATCATGTAGTAGAGAAAGGTGGTCGGCGAGTCGATCAGGGCCGTCTCGCCGGTCAGCGTCAGGCCGAGCCAGGCGAGCAGCAGGTAGGCAACCAGCAACAGACCCAGCACCCCCCAGCCCATGTCGGCCACGCCGCGAATGAGTACCGCGCCGAATCGCTTCAGTACATCCATGGGTTTTCCTTGATACGGCCTGGCCAGGCCGATGGCGAGGCGACAGGCAAAACACCCTCGCCCTGGCCGCTTGCTGGAGCGAGGGTGCGTTGCGGCGCGTCAGGCCTTTTTGACCTTGGCGATCACCCACAGCAGCAGCACGGCGCCGACGATGGCGGTGACCAGCGAGCCGATGAAGCCACCAGCCTTGAGACCCAGCAGGCTGAACAGGCCGCCGCCGATCACGGCCCCCACCACGCCGACCCCGATATTGCCGAGGATGCCGAAGCCGCCGCCGCGCATGATATGGCCGGCGATCCAGCCGGCCAGGCCCCCGATGATCAACCAGGCAATGATTCCCATGACAGACACTCCTTATATGTGCTTGGTGAAGAACGCAACGGAACAAAACGTCTCGATGGTGCCTCCCCGAGCGCCAGGAGGAAAGCTCAAAATGCGCTACCCGGTTGCGCGAGGAAGGCTCGCTCCTCGAAAGTCGAGTCGCGACCGAGCGCCGCATTACGTTGAGGATAGCGACCAAAACGCTCGAGCACCTCGCGGTGGCGATGCTCGTGGCGCAGACTCTCCTCCAGCCCCGGCTGGGCAAACAGGCGCAGCGCCTCGTCGTGGATGATCAGCGACTCGCTGTGCATGTAAGGCATGAACAGGAAGGCCCGCCAGGGCACGTCCAGTAGCCGGTCCGCGCGCTGAGCGACTGCCTCCTGGGCCAGCACCAGGGCCAGGGGATCCCAGCTGAATGACTGGGCCGCGCCCCGATAAATGTGGCGCGGGAACTGATCGAGCATGATCACCTCAGCCAGACGGCCGCGGGCAGAGCCCCGCCACTGCCAGAACTCGCCACGCCCCGCGGCGGCCAGCCAGTCGCCAAAGCGCCGGGCAATCTCGGCATCCAGGGCGGGATCCTTGCGGAACCACTGGGCGGGCGCGAGCTCCCTGAACCAGAAGTCGATCACCGCTTCCGGGCGACGCTCCTCCATGATGATCTCCTATTCGCCCCGAGTAGAGCTGATATCATCACAGATTAGCCGCCCCACGCGCTGTCCACCACCGAAGGGAGCTACATGACTACCTACGAACTACTACAGATACTGGGTTACGCCTTCAACATCCTCGGCCTGCTAGTCTGCATCGGCGGCCTGACACTGGCCCGGCGCCCCGACCGCCGCCTGCTCGGCCGGGGGCTGGCGGCGCTGGGCTTCTTGATCGCTGCAACGCCGGTGCTGGTGCAGCTCCTCGGCCTGGTCGAACCAGTTCCGGTCGGCGCCCTGCCGACACGCTAGGCAGTGTCGCTTCATGCCCTGCACCTTGTCTGGTGAATGTCCGACCCGCACATTAGGGCAGCATACGACCCTGCAAGGATGCCCCATGCACAACCCGCTGACCCGTGAACTACATGATCTGCTCGAGCGCGGCCGCGACCGCCAGCTACGCCTGGCGGTGACCGGCCTGTCGCGCTCGGGCAAGACGGCCTTCCTCACCTCGCTAGTCAACCAGCTGCGCCATGCCGGCCTCGAGGCGCAGCTCGACCTACTGCCGGTCGCCCGCGAGGGGCGCCTGCTCGGGGCACGGCGGGTGCAGCAGCAGAACCTCGGCGTACCGCGCTTTCCCTACGACCAGGCCATGCAAGCCCTGGACGACCAGCCACCGCGTTGGCCCGAGCCGACCCGCGGCATCAGCGAGCTGCGTCTGGCGATCCGCTACCGACCAGCTCGGCGCGGCCTGCTCGGTGCCGAGACCCGCCAGCTGACCCTGGACCTGTTCGACTACCCCGGCGAGTGGCTGCTCGACCTGCCTCTGCTGGGGCACGACTACCTGAGCTGGAGCCAGACCCAGCGCCATGACGACGGCAGCGAGCGCGCCGCCCTGTTCGCCGACTGGCACCGTGCGGTGGCCAGCCTAGACCCCGCCGAGGAGGTCGACGAGACGCGCCTGGCCGAGATCGCCGAGCTGTATGCCCGGGGACTGCAGGCGGCCCGAGAGGCCGGCTTCGCCGACCTACAGCCAGGACGCTTCCTGCTGCCCGGGGAACTCGAAGGAGCCCCGGTGCTGCAGTTTTTCCCTCTGCCGGGCATCGGCGAGGCCGACCGCGACACGCTCGCCGCGCTGCCGGCCGAGAGCCTCTATGCCACCCTCGCCCGGCGCTTTCGCCACTACCAGCAGCATATCGTCAGGCCCTTTTATCGCGAGCACTTCCGCCGCTTCGACCGCCAGATCGTGCTGGTCGACGTGCTCGGCGCCCTCAATGCCGGCCCGGAGCGCTTCGAGGATCTCTCTCGCGCCCTGTCGAACCTGATGCAGAGCTTCGACTACGGCCGACGCAGCCTGCTGACACGTCTGTTCGCCCCGCGCATCGACCGACTGGCCATCGCCGCCACCAAGGCCGACCATGTCACCCCCGAACAACACGGCCGCCTGGTCACCCTGCTCGAGGCGCTGCTCGCCGATCCGCTCAAGGAGCTGCGCTTCGCCGACGTGCCAGTCCGGGCCCTGTCGCTGGCGGCAATCCGTGCCACCCAGAGCCGCGAGGTAACCCGGCAAGGGCGACGCTCCCCGGCCCTGCGCGGCACTGCCCTGACCGGCGAATCGCTGCTGCTGTTTCCCGGCGAGGTGCCCGACCGGCTGCCGGAGGCAGACTTTTGGACCCGCCAGGGCTTCAACTTCACGGCCTTTCGCCCCCTGCCCCGCGAGAAGGGGGCACCGCTGCCCCACATCCGCATGGATGCCGCCCTGGACTGGCTGATCGGAGACAAGCTGTCATGACCCCTACCCGCGAACAGGATCCCCGCCCGGGCGAGCGCTTCACCCTCGATGACGCCTCAACCGCGGAGGCCGACACCCGGGATCCCCAGCCCGGGCGGCACTTCGAGACCGGAGCGCCGAGCCAGCCGCTGGCCGAGCCACAGGCCGATGCGCCCGCCAGCGAACGAGCGCTGGGGGATGGCCTGATGCGCCCGCGCAAGCGGCGCTGGGGGCTGCTTATGCTACTCGGCGGCAGCCTGGGCCTGGGCGCGCTGGAGGCCGGTCGGACCCTGCAGGCCGCCAGCCTCGGTAGCGACTGGCTGGCCGGCGGCTGGAGCCTGCTGCTGCTGCTGGCCCTGGGCCTCGGCGGCTCGGCGCTGCTGCGCGAGCTTTGGCGCCTGCGCCGCCTGACTCGCCACGCCCGGCTGCGCGAGCGTCTCGCTGCTTTGCCCGAGGCCACCCCGGCCCGGGCGCAGGCGCTGGCCGAGCAGCTGCGCCGCGACCTTGGCCTGGACGACGACCATCCCCACTGGCAGGCCTTCCTGGCGGCCCGCGAGCCCCACCATGATGGGCGCGACACCCGGGCACTGCTCACCCATCACCTGCTCGCCCCCCGCGACAGGGAGGCCCGCCGGCTGATCTCGCGGATGTCCGGCGAGACGGCGGTGATGGTGGCGGTGAGCCCATTGACCCTGGTCGACATGGCACTGGTCGCCTGGCGTCATCTGGCGATGGTCGACCGCCTGTGTCGCCTCTACGGACTGGAACTGGGCTATGCGGCACGCCTGCGGCTGCTACGTGGCGTGCTCTACCAGATGGCCTTCGCCGGGGCCAGCGAGATCGCCAGCGAGGCGAGCATGCAGATGCTGTCGATGGACCTGGCCGGCAAGCTCTCGACGCGTGCCGCCCAGGGCCTCGGCGTCGGGCTGCTGGGCGCGCGCCTGGGACTGCGTACCCAGCGCCTGGCCCGGCCACTGGAATTCGCCGCGGACGAGGCCCCGCGCATGGCCGGCCTGCGCCGCGATCTGTGGCAGCAGCTGCGCCGCCTGGAAGCCGGCGAGGAAAGCGCCAAGGCCCACCATCCTTGAACCTGCTGCATATTCCCGAGCAACTCGCCCCTGAGACGCCGGTTCTGGGACATCGGAGCCATCGCCATCGAGGCCTTGCGGGAGAAGCGCGAATCCATCGACCATCGGGTTGTGGACCGCGCCGTCGACTGCACCGTGATCAGCGTGCGCTGAACACCGGTCAGGCCAGCCGCCGCTGGCTCTCGCTATCGAAGAGCACGGCGCGTCCCATGTCGACCCGCAGGGACAACCGCTCCCCCGCTGCCACCCGGCACTTGGGACCCACCCGGGCGGTGACCTCGCTCTCCCCCAGCGGCATATTCAGCAGGATGTCCGCCCCGGTCGGCTCGACCACGCTGACCCGCGCCTCCAGCAGGGTGCCTTCGGCCTGTTCGCTCAGCCGTCGGTCCTCCTCGCTGAAGTGCTCCGGCCGCAATCCCAGGATCACCGGCTGACCGACACGTTCGGGCAGGGCCGGGGTCTCCCGCGATGTCGGCCAGGGCAGTATCAAGTCCTTCTCGCCCGCGGTGGCAATCCGCAACCGGTAGTCCCCCGCTTGCCCCTCCAGGGTGGTGGTGATGAAGTTCATCGAGGGGGAGCCCATGAAGCCGGCGACGAAGATATCGACCGGGTCGTTATAGACCTCGTCCGGCGTGCCCAGCTGCAGGATGTGACCATCACGCATCACGGCGATGCGATTGGCCAGGGGCTTCACCGAGGTGATCAGCATCACCACCAGCGGCAGCAGATAGAACAGCCCGGCCAGCAGGCGCTCACCGGAGAGCCAGGCGCGCTTCTCGAATACCTCGGCGATCGGCAGGATGGTGGCCAGATAGAGCCAGGTCGCGGGCTCGAGCTCGAGCTGCACGACCAGGATCGGCGGTGAGAGGGGTTCCATCAGCAGGCTGTGCTGACCCCAACGCGGCGGCAGGTCCTTCAGCAGCACCTCGTTGTTGAAGACACGCAGGGTCTCGGGGCGTGAGAACTCCACGCTCACCGCGTCGATGTCGAGCTGCTCGGTAAGGATGCGGCGGAAGGTCTCCACCACCCGGGCCTTCTCAGGCCCCTCGCCGATATCGGCCACGTCCAAGCGCTTCTCGTTGACACTGACGAAGAAGCGAGGTCCGCCCATATCGCGCAGCTGGTCCAGGACGATGTGCCGGTATTCCCTCGGCAGCGACCGGAAGAAGCGCATGGTGGACGCCACGCTGAAGGCCACATTGCTGGACAACTCTTCGAGCTGGGCCAGGCGGCTGTCGCGCACCTGGGAGGTCCAGATCACGTAGCTGGCGAGCTGCGCAGCCAGCACCCCGACCACCATGATCAGCACAAAGCGACCGCGCAGGGTACCCGGCAGGCTACGTGCCAACCGCCGGCGCAGCCGTCGCCACCGGGTGTCGGCGGTCATGGAAGGACCTCAACCCGGGCGGTGAGCACGTAGCCCGCCCCGCGCACCGTGCGGATCAGCTGGGAGTGCTGGGCATCCTCGCCGAGGCGCCGTCGAAGGCGACACACATGCACATCGATGGAACGGTCCAGGGGCGGCGCCGGTCGCCCGCGGGTCAGTTCGAAGAGTGCATCCCGCGACAGCACCTGCCCAGGATACTCGAGGAACACCTGCAGCAGCTGGAAGTCCGCGCCGGACAGCGGGATGTGCCCTCCCTGGTCATCGACCAGCTCGCGGGTCAGGCGATCCAGTCGCCAGTCGCCGAAGGCCACCCGCCGTGCCTGGGCCGGACTCACCGGCTCCTCCTGGTGGCCCCTGGCGCGACGCAGCACGGCCTTGATCCTCGCCAGCAGCTCGCGGGGGTTGAAAGGCTTGCCCAGGTAGTCGTCGGCGCCCAGTTCCAGGCCCAGTATGCGGTCGGTCTCGTCGGCGCTGGCGGTCAGCATGATGATCGGCACGTCGCTGTGGCGACGCAGCTCCCGGCAGAGGGTGAAGCCGTCGTCGCCGGGCATCATCAGGTCCACGATCAGCAGGTCCGGCGTCTCGATCTCCAGCAGCCGACGCAGTGCCTCGGCATCCTCGGCCATCAGGGCACGCAGGCCGTGGCGGCCGAGGTAGTCGGCCAGCAGCTCGCGGATCTCGGGGTCGTCGTCGACCACGATCAGAGTAGCGGGAAGGGTAGTCATGGCCGCGACCTCAGGTCGAAGCGTGCGCGCAGCCGCTCGGCCACCCCCTGGAGGTCGTGATGGCCGATGCGCTCGGCCGCGGGGAGCCGGCCGGCCAGTTCGGGATGAGCATTGGCCATGACGTGAGCCTCGCCGGCCAGGGCGAGCATCTCGATGTCATTGAGGTTGTCGCCGAAAGCCAGGCACGCCTCGGGGCCGAGCCCCAAACGCTGGAGTAGCACGGCGAGGGCGGTGCCCTTGTTGACGCCCCTGGCCATGATCTCCAGCGACGTGGCCATCGACCAGGTCAGGTGCAGCCGCTCGCCATGGTGGGCGCGAATCGTCGCCGCCAGCCGGCGAACCTCGAACGGGTCGCCGATATACAGCACCTTGCCGACCCCCTCACCGTCGAGTTCGCCGGGGGTCGGCGACCCGATAGCCGAAGCCGGTATGGGCATGCAGCGCCAGCAGCGCCGGGGCCTCGGCATCGATCAACCACTCGTCGTCGTGATAGAGATTGAGGCGTACCCCGGCGGGGCGGGGCAGATCGATCAGCTCGCGGGCCAGCTCCGCCGGCAGATGGCGAGCCTCAACCAGGCCGTCGTTGGGGTCGTGAGTATAGGCGCCGTTGGTACTGATTACATGCACCGGTACGCCCAGGCGCTCGCGGAAGCGCTGCATGTCCCGGAAGTGGCGTCCCGAGGCGAAGGCCAGGTGGTGGCCCCGCCCCGCCAGGGTGCGCAGCGTCTCGACGGTGGTCGGGTGCAGGTCATGGTCGGCCCCGAGCAGGGTGCCGTCGAGGTCGGAGACGATCAGTCGTGGGGTCATGGGGCCTTCCGCGTATCGTGTAGTCTTCAGGCTACCGAAGGTACTCCCGCCTGTCTTCCCTGCCTCACCTCGGCCAGGCTGCCATCTCAAGCGCCTGATTCCCTTTAGTGCCCTGCAGACCGTTTGGCGGCAGGGTCGCGAATCCGTATAGTAGCCCTTCTACCCGCCAACCGATCGTGACCATGCTGCAGAACAACTCGGCGCTTGCCCAGCTCAAGCAACAAATCCGTTCCAACACCCCTCGCGTCGAGGGCGTGATCAAGGCTACCGACAGGGGCTTCGGTTTCCTCGAGACCGACGATGGCAACTCCTACTTCGTGCCGCCTCCCGCCATGAAGCTGGTGCTGCATGGTGACCGCGTCGGGGCTATTCTCCACGAGGAGGGTGACAAGACCTCGGTCGAGCCCGACACCCTGATCGAGACCGGCATGCAGCGCTTCATCGCCCGGGTGCAGAAGCGCGACGCTCGTCTGGCGGTGATTCCCGATCACCCCTCGATCAAGACCGCCCTCAAGGCGCGCATCAAGCGCAGCCTCGACGAGGCGAGCATCGGCGACGGCGACTGGGTGGTGGCCCGCCTGGTACGTCACCCTCTCAAGCCCGACGACCGCGCCTTCTTCACCCAGATCGACGAACTGGTGGCCAAGACCGACGACCCGGCCGTGCCGTGGCGGGTGACCCTGGCCCGCCATGCCCTGGAGCAAGAGTGCCCGGACGCCAGCGACGACTGGCCGCTGCGCGACGAGGGTCTGGTGCGCGAAGATCTGACCGCTGAGCCCTTCTTCACCATCGACAGTGAGAAGACCCGCGACATGGATGACGCCCTGCGCATCCGGCCCCGCGAGGATGGCGGCTGGTCGCTGACGGTGGCCATCGCCGATCCCACCGCCTACGTGGAGGAAGGCCACGCCGCCGACCTTGAGGCCCGCACCCGCGCCTTCACCGTTTATCTACCGGGCCAGAACGTAACCATGCTGCCCGAACAGCTGGCCGACGACCTCTGCTCGCTGTGGGAGGGCAAGGAT
>Ga0114983_1000923_pt1 | contig 11956 bp, 27 predicted proteins | sample Shrwel_input2_RT_FD_87182 | JGI IMG/M metagenome (GOLD analysis project Ga0114983, IMG submission 87182) | Subsurface microbial communities from deep shales in Ohio, USA - Utica-3 well 1 S input2 RT | ecosystem: Environmental > Aquatic > Deep subsurface > Shale gas/oil reservoir > Produced... | reverse complement strand
TTTCGAAGTAACTTTCGAAGTAACTTTCGAAGTAACTTTCGAAGTAACTTTCGAAGTAACTTTCGAAGTAACTTTCGAAGTAACTTTCGAAGATCTTACTATGCCGAAGGCTGGTTCGGACCGTAATAAATTACGCAGTTTATACATGGTCCTGACCCGAAAAAATGGGTTTCAGCACCAGATACATGATGCTAAGAATGATAAATAAGGGGTTGAGGTCAGAACTCCGAGTATTTACCTTTCCTATATGTATTTAGTGTTCCAGATTTGCCCTCCACAACAGTCAATGATCCATGAATTAACTCTACCACTGGGGGAGAATAGTTGATTGTGGGTTGTCAACTCTTCCACCCAATAAGATCTGATCAGCTTTCAACTCTACCACTGGGAGAGAATAGTTGATATTCACTATTCTACATAAGTTGACCGTCTATGTCAAGTCATCCATATGGGAATCAACTCTTCCACCCGGGACAGAATAGTTGAATGACTCTTATCCCATATGGGCGGAATCAAGTTGATTCTATCTCAATAACTAGTCCATCTTCATCCACCGTCGGGAGAGTATCACCGTTTTCATATGTGAAACTCCCATGTTCATCAACGGAATAAAGTTTAAATCCATATATGAACGGATGTATATCATGGACTCGCATGAATACTCCATATTTCATTGACTTTTACTCATGGGGTGAAATGTATCAACTCTTCCACCGGGAGAGAATAGTTGACTGTCAGTGAATTCTAGTCCACCACGCCCAACAAACAAGGGAGTATCATCTTCATCTATTATCTCTCCGCATTCATTGATTGGATACAGTTTCCATGCAATGATGAATCTATGTCCGGAGAGATAATAGTCGAAGTCATGTATGGCGTATTTCATCATATATGGGAATCAACTCTATCACTCGATGGGATGTCAACTCTTCCAGTGGAAGAGAATAGTTGAAGTGTGCAATCTCATATGGGAGTCAATTCTTCCACTGAGGGAGAATAGTTGATGTTCCCACATGGAGTGGCAAAGTCATCACTGGTGAATACAATGAATAGAGGGTGACCCAAGAGACGGACAGGATCTCCCTTTTCGTCTATGACGCAACCGTCCACGCATGTATAAAGTTTGCCTATTTCAACTTGTATCTTCGGAATTGTCCAAATTTCATGGACAAACATTACATATATCTCATAGTTTCCACCCGGGACGAAATAGTTGATATCACCATTATACATGGGATAGTTGGTCATGTCAAGTCATCTATATGGGGAAATAGTTGAAGTTCGCTGAGTCACTAATGCCATGTATGGAATCTATTCTGGTCGTGAGTCAACTCTTCCACTGGGAGAGAATAGTTGATCTCTATGACTGTTCCTATCTCATATGGAGGGGTTATGGTTCCATCTTCACATATGATTCTTCCATGTTCATCTATAGGAGGATAAAGTTTCCATGCGTATACGAGTGGATTAAGCAGAACCAGGTCATTTGTGAATATGACGTACTTCAAGGTTTACTCCCGGAAACGTATGTGAATCAACTCTTCCACCGGGACAGAATAGTTGAATGACTCTTATCCCATATAGTTGATCTCCGGTGATTCTCAGAAAAACATCAGCCATCACGAAATTTCCACGTTCATCCATATGGATGTCGTTCTCGTCAATGGGATATAATTTCCATGGGTATACTACTCCGTGGCATATCGTGTCCATATAGACTGCATAGTCCATATGTGAATCACTCGGGAATGTCAAGACAGATTCCGTAGCCGTTCGCGATGACCCAATATGGGATGTTGTTCACTATCCAGCCGTCTTCGCATATGGGATAGATCTTATATGGAGTGAATTGTGCCCAGTCGCCATGACTTAGTGATGGAATCATCACCATAGCTTTCATTGGTCAACTCTTCCACTGGGGAGTTCGTTAGGGGTTCTTCCAATTGGTATGTCAATGATGATGGAGTGGTCTGCTGGTCTCAGATGTACGCCGTCTTCGTCCTTGAATGTTCCCGTTGTGTTAATGGGATAGAGTTTCCACTTCTCCACAACGGGTTTGTCAGAGGATACGAGGTCAACCAGGTGTGCTACGTATTTCATGGTATACTCACACTGAATTCAACAGTTGGATGGAGATGAATTTGTCGTGGATTTCCACGTTCGTCAATCACTCCACCATCACATATGGGATATAGTTTCCACTCGTGGAGAGTAGTTTTCCCATGGCTAATTTTGAAGAAACTGTTTACTGCCACTAAGTACTCAGTCATCGTCGTGCATCCTGGGGATGTTGATCTTCATCCATGGAGTAGATCTTATCTTATGGGATCATCACAGTTCTATGATCGTTGCATCTGGATCAGTCTGGATCCCAGTGAACTTGTCATATGGAGTTAATAGATCGCCGTCTTCGTCAATGAAGCATCCATCATCTCGAAGTTCATAGAGCTTCGCCATCAGTATGAAATCATCGACGTCAATCATGTATGTCACGTATTTCATTAATTTATATCCATGATTATGAACATGTCGGGTCGCAATACCTCCGGTAGGAATTGAGTTTCCCTGTCGTTCTTCACTTCGCCACTTGTCACCGGGTATAATTTATACGGGGTGAAGTTGGTTGATGCGTTCACGTCGATCATCACCACAAACATCAGTTCTTCTCTATGTGGAGAGTTAGGAATCGATCATTGTTAAGTTTGCTCACTAGTTTTCTTGATTTGCCATTTCGTAGGAAGCCATTGTCTATGGGGTAGACCTTAAATGGAATGAGTCTTGAGTTCTTGTTTTCATGGAGCATCACCAGTGAGTTCATTTGTCTATTCCACATGAACAATTAAGAATCTCTGTGGGTTGAGCATGTCTGCTTCTATGCACAACCGTCTAGTTCTGAGTGATCCGTCTTTTAGCTTGTATGCTCTGTATGGGAGGATATGTGTGTCTGGATAGTCATTGATCATCACCACGTAAGAGTTCATCTGGGATCCTCAATAGATATTCTGCTGGATATACGGCGCTTGTATGCTGCCTTCGTTTATGAATGTGTTATTTGCTATGGGGTAGAGTTTCCATGCTAAGATAAACCGGTCGGCCGGGGGACCCACATCTTCTGGAAAGACTGCGTGTTCAATCATGGATCAAGTCTTCAGGTTTCAGAATGAGGAACTTCTGTTGTTTGTTGATCGCTAATGGCGAGACCGTAAGTTCCCGGTCAGATCGCACCAAGCCGTATTCATCAGTTGGATAGATCTTAAAATTGGTGAAGTATCCATTTGCGTTAACGAAAACTGGAATGACGAAGAGCGTCATATGGTTAACTCCAGAAACCTGTGAATCTGAAGGAAGAGTGTTGAGATTGGGACGTCGTCATCGTTTCTCACAATGTCATCATATACGGGATAGATCTTATACTGAGTAAATGATGAATTAGTCTCGCCGTGGATCATCACAATGCATTTGCGTTCAGTCATTAGATAACTCAATAGCCGTTGTGTTAATGAAACCAGCTGGTATCATCACTCCAGTATTGGAAGTTCCGTTCTGGTCATTGACTATCAATCCATGTTCATCTATGGGATACAACTTGTACTGTGTGATAACAGCAGTGTCTTTCATGTGTTCATCCCAGTCCATTGGGATCCAGACGAGGTATTTCATGCGTATTCCACGCCCAGCATAAAGAAATTGAATATGTCACATGAGACTGTCACCGGGTTCGGGGCAATAAATGTCAGAGCAGTTCCCGTGGCGGCGATGCAAATAGACGGTTTCATTTAACTGTCACTCGTGTGGAGTCTTTATGTTAGCAATCACCAGCCACAAAGTAAAGAGTTGTTCGTCGACCACGTAGAATTCATATGGAAATCCATAGTAATCATCTACGTCTGGTCCAGAGTTTTTCACCAATCCCACACCATATGATTCACACCACTGAATACATCGCGACCGCTCTTGATCATTCCATGGTACGTCTTTGTTCACACACGCGTCGAGCATGTCATCTGTGAACGCGTCATATACCGGATCTTCAAACTTCGCCCATGTTCCCAGGAATCTCATAACTCCTCCATGATCAATAGTGATTGCGGTTTTCGGTGTGGATAATTATTTCGGATGAAGTCAACGTCTATATTATATCTATTACATCCATCACTGTCAACGACAGTGTTATTTTCACGTATGGGATAAATCTTCCATGTTGTGAAGCCATATAGCGGATTATCAATAAAGATCAATATCAAGTTCATAGACCTCTCTGGAAGTGGCAAGCAGACACCACAGGTCATTCCCATAGCCATTTTCACTCTTGATCCATTCGCCATCACCATGATCATTAATCGGATATAGTTTATATGGTAAGAATGGCAGTCCCTCTTGGATATCTTGTTGCTTCTCTGGAAACCACACTATGTATCTCATGGGATTTCAACTTCAATTAGATCTGGTTTAACGACAAGTTTAAATGCCAGTGAGGTGAACCGCTGTTGGTTTTCCGGATATAACACATATGGAATGTATCCGCAGAACTCATGATTGGGCCTGGTGGCTTCCGGTATCCAGACAGTGTACTTCATGGGATCTCCATGACCACAAGTCTGTGGTTATGTAGGGACCACACTGGACGGGTCTTCAAGATATGTCCCACGGGATAGACTTTGTATGGAATCAGATCCATATTGTATCTTTCGTCATATGGGAAATAGACAGCAACTTTCTTCATGATAGTGACTCATCAACCTCCACTAATAAGAAATGCCGGTTCTTCAGATTTAGTAGAGTCACCAGGGATATTACAGCACCTCCATCAGAGAGTACAGATTCAAACTTCACTGGATAGGTTTTCCATGGAGTGAATCCCATGGGGACTGGGGATGGTGATCTTCGTTTATTTGGAACAGGTATGAGAACCTTCATAACTGTATCTCGATGAAGCCAACTGCAAATACTGTATCAGTTGGGTGCCACTTTCCACCGTTATCATCAACGATCCGATCGCGGTTAATCCTATACACTTTCCCCATGGTGAACCACTTATTGAGCATGGGGATGTCATCACGAATGAATACTTGCATTGTCAATCCAGCCATATGGTGATGGTTATGTAGCGAACATAAATTGTGTATCTATAATCCCGTTCATCCCCGGCGTCATCCACGTAAGTTGCTTCTCCACCGTCTTCGACTACTTGATAAAGTTTCCAGGCAGTGGTGTCTACTACTTTATTTCCTTCTGTGAATATAATGAATCGCGTCATATCCCAATCACCAGTAAATTAAACCTGTTGAGATATGATACCAGTTGACTTTCATTCCATGACAAGCCAGTTTCGGTGATAATCAAGCCATCATTAATCTCGTAGACTTTACCCGTGGTAAAACTGTACATACTGCTTTCAAGAAGTACAAAGTATCTAGACATGTGTTGACTCCTAGAAGTTGTTAGAGAGTCTCGTTGACGTCGTCACAGGGAAATATCTTTGATAGCCACGAACGTAATCTATAGCGCCATGATGGCTGTTCAAGTTCAATAATGAGCAGTTCATTACTGGTAAAGACTTCTATTGGCGTCGGAGACGGCTCAGTCTTAATGCATTTATTCTTCACTGAATAGACCCGTCCAAATTCCAATAAATCTGTCGAATTCTTGACTAAAATAGCTTTCTGGCTCATTTTGGGCATTTTCGTCAGATTCTCCAGTACAGTACCTCTATTGGCCAAAAAGGGCAATTTCTAGGGTCAAAAACTGATTTTCAGCTTATACAATCGCCCTTCATGCTGACGCCTAGACCCCCTAATTTTTGCCCAAAAATGAAAAATTCAAGAATTTAGACCGGTCTGAAGGGCGATTTTCGCTATTCTCCGCGCCATTTGCGAATTTCATGGTCACGCATGAAATAGACTGACTTTGGTGCATTCTGATCCATACATTCATAGAAGTGATCGTCCAGGTCACCATGCCAGTGGTCGTCGATCATGATCCACTCACTGCCGTCAGCAGTCTCTTCAAGTATGTCAACTCTGTGGATTGGGACGTCATGCATCTTCATAACGTAGTTGATTTCATGGAAGTATTCACGCTTGTCAGCGTACTTGCCAATCTTACCTTTCTCTCTTGGATTTGTTTTCACATGTCTAGTCATTGGCAACTCAATAGGAACAAGGTGTATTTCTTCTGGTCAACGATAATTGCTTTCCATTCACCGCCATCATATTCGCAAGTGAATCCGTAATGGTCTTTTGTGAAGTTCATGTACGGACGTTGTGTAAACATCTCCTGATATATGGGGTGCCGCATTCCCAATTCGTTTAAGTTAATCACTTCTGATGATGGGTTCTTCTCCATTGAAGATCACTCCAACTTTATTCTGGATGCTCATGAGTGGAGGAAGGTTCACTTGTTCAACCACAGTTCGTTCAATTGGACCACGCGGGCGATATTCAACTGGGATGTTCTTCAGGCGTTCATCATCTAGTTCCATGAGTTTCTTCTGACGGGAGATGTATGTTCCCCTCTTGAATGAACTTGGATAATCATTCCAGTTAATGCCTTTCTCCATGAGCATGTCATGTTTTTCACTGGAGACTTTATTCTGTAATTGCTTGTGACCGTAGACTGTCTGAGCAGCCATGGTGATTGAGTTCTTAGTGGCGTCAAGTTCACGCCACAGGAGACAGTTCACAGCTTCTTCTTTAGACGGAACTTGATGGACTCTCGCATCAAACGTTGGCAGACGAGAAGAGCATCGGTCTGGCCAGTATTCAAGTGCCTTCTGTAGGAAGTATACTGAAGCAAGTGCTCCTAGTTGACTAGTCATTTTCTGGATGCGTCCATCGAAGAACACGTTGTCATACCAGACGAGGCTGATTTCATCTGACTGCGTGTATCCAATAACTGCATTAGTTTCTTCAACGAGTCTGGTTGTTGTCCAGATCATTGCATCCTGCATCCGCTCATCATATGGGCGTCCCATTCCCCTGGTGAACTTACTAAAAGTTCTTCCATCAATACGTGCATAGACAGGCAAGCCAGGCATGAAACGTCTGCCTGACTCCTGTGCTTCATACATCTTCATGCGATCGCCAAGTTTCATATCAAGTCTCCCGTGTTTGTTTCATGAGCATAGCAAGTTATTCAATACTGAGCAACGTAATCAGCGTGTTCTATCTGCCACATGAGAAACTTCTGTTCATTATAAAGATAACACCAGACGTTCATGATTCTATTATCGTCAACGCATGGCATGATTAGTATTCCATACCGGCGTGAAACATCCTTTGTCCATTCAAACCACTCTTCATTGTCTTCATCCAAGTGCTGATCACAGAGCCAATCAATGTACAAGTCCCATTCAGGATCCGTGACACGACCCCACTGTTCGCATCTCTTCATAGTGATAACGACCATATGGTGAATTGCTCTTCGTCTACTATTGAATAGACAAGACTCTGATTGCCGTGGTCATCTACTTCAAGTGCAAGCGACAAACCGGTTTTGTCTTTCAGTAGTTGATCCTTGTGATCAAGATCTTTCACATCATGAACTATGAGGATCAATGCCTTCCTCATGTGTTCAGGCATCTTATGATACTGGACGGATCTCACTGGCTGAGACACCACACGAGATACTTCTGTTCGTCTACTAGTTTCAAATATAGCCAGTTGTTGATGTATTTGTAGTCAAACCCAGCTTCTGGTGCAATGATTTGTATGGCGTCATACAGTCTCCCCACCTGTGATTCTCTTAACAGGAAGTCATAGATGGGAGATCCCTGCAACTCAGTGCATTTAATCCAGTCACTTGTTATTGACTCAGTTCCCATGCCAAAAACCTCTGATGGTCAACTATAAGATAGTTCATGCGGTCCATGCACCGCCACATGAGTATGCCAGTTTCACCATACATAATCTTCTGTGCTTTATCAAACCAGTCATGGATATCAGGAATACTCATGTAGAGACCATGGACATATGAATACAAGTGGGGCAACTGTTCCAGCAATTCAACCCACTCGACAGCTCCTATGATCCTGTCGGGAGTGAACCTGACATTGCTATCAGGTTCATGGTATTCAATAGCCAAGATTGGCATAGAACGCCTTTACGTCCCTGTCAACTATCACATCACTTACATTAGGGGGAGTGATAAAGTTGATGTTCTCAAGATCACGACAGCGACTGAGTGCAACATATAGTTGTCCATGTGCAAAGCATCCACGACCAACGTCAATAGTTACTCCATCAAGTGTCATCCCCTGGCTCTTGTGGATACTAACTGCCCAACCATGTCTCAGTGGCAATTGAGTGTATGTGGCAGATACTTCACGGAAGAAACCTTCATGACCATTTGAGTAGTCATATTTCTCCCAGGTCCATGGTTCAATCTTGACCCGTTGACCATTCTCCTTCTGAACCATCACAGATGAATGTTTCATGCTGACCACAACACCACGGTCGCCATTTACATATCCTTCTCCATTGGCGCAGATCAAAACCTTTGTGCCAATCTTCAATCGCAAGTTCTTGGGAACAGGTTGATCATTACCCCAGTCGCCAATGATTTGTGCATTGAAGAAGTTCTCACGTCCGGGAACTTTCTTGTATTCCTGCTCATTAACTGACTCAGCGTCTTTGTTGTAACAGCAGAGTCTGAGACTGCCTTCCAGATGGACTTGTGATGCAAGGTGCCTAATGATGTCAATGGCGTCATGTACTTCTTCATCGCCACGACGAATACTCTCAAGCACCTGAACATGCATGGGATTTGTCTGACGGTGGATCACATCAAGTTCGATTGGATTAAAGTCCCATGAACGCGCAGCGAACGGATAGGCACTTGAGTACCTTCCATAGTAAATGGATCGTTCATTCTGTGATACGATGGGACTCAATTGAAACAGGTCACCAACAGCAACCACTTGAAGTCCACCGAATGGTTCATGACTGTCACGTGCATGTTTCAGCTTCTGATCAATGAGATCCAAGTAATCAGCGCGCAGAGTGCCAATTTCATCAATGATTATGGTGGTGACTTCTGATTCTTTTCCAAATACTTTACGGAACTTCTTGTTGATCTTCATGGCGTCGTTCATGGAGGGAAGACCAACAGGGAGAGAAAACTGGCTGTGACAAGTTGAGCCCCCGATGTTAAGGGCTGCGATTCCAGTTGGCGCAGTGAGAACAACTGAATCATCCACTATTTGATGGATAATCCAGCTCTTACCTGTTCCCCCTGCGCCAGTTACGAAGAGGTTTTCACCTGCTATAATCCGGTCGATTGCTTCCTGTTGACGAGTCATAATGGTCCTTTGGCATTTAATCCCGTAATTATAGCAGGTTTTCCAGTGGTTGTCTACTTACAGGCTGTCGTAGACACTCTGAATTTCAGCTGAAGTTTCAGTAGCTCGAGTAGTAACCTTGCCAAATGCTTCAGCGGTTTCACGCTTGGCTTCTGCGCGGTTCTCAGCAGTCTTAATATGTTCACGTGCTGACCGGATAACTTCTTCGATGGAAGTTCCGCCTTCGTTATGGACGAAGTAGTCAGTGTGGAACTCATCATGACCGCCGCTGTCACCAGAAAGAACAGACCGAAACACCAAAAGCGGCGGATCATGTCACTTGCTCCTCTGACGCTGTTCCTTAACGAGATCCTGCTTGAGCTGGTTAGCCATCTGAACAACAGTCTCGCTCTTTGCCCCGGGAGCCACACGGTGACCATTATTCTTCAGGAACTCACGTGCTTTCCTGACATCTTCTGGATTGAGTTCATACATTTTCATTTGCCTTCGTCCTCTAGACTTTTAACTGTGCGATGGAGATGATCTTCATATTCACCAATCAAGAACACTGAAATAAACCAGAACGTCCCAAACAAGACTCCCATGAATACAACAGTTGTAATGAACTGGAATGGATTGCCTCGAAAATACCGACGAACGGCTGAATGCATCATGGTCTTGTACATGAAGATGATACAACATGCCAGTCCCAGGACACCATACAGATATAACGTATCCATGATCATTGGACGTCACACCCCGCCGCTTTAAATGCAGCCTTCAGTTCTTCCATGGGATCATAGCGATTCACTAGATATTCGACACCATCAATAGTGACAATGATGTTGGGTTCACTAACACCAATAGATACAACCGGAGCACGGCGACTAACCTGCACGGACTTTACTTTCTCACGTTTCATCTGTGATCCTCCTGAACAACGCCTGTGTGGCGAGCGTGAAGTCTTCTAGTGAGCCATAGTTACACAGTTGATGATAGCAGTCACGTGGAACTCCTATATCTTCTGGTTGGACATAACCACGACTGTCTAGACTGAAATCATGTCCTGCACGATGCACATGCACGAGATACACTGGCGATGCTGCCTTGTCAACTACAGCTTTCATCTCTTCAGGAAATCCACCATCAGAGATCGTGACCCAGTAGTTCTTACTCACACGGGCAACACTGTCACCCGCCAGTTGGCCAAAGTAATCACGACCAAACTTTGGCTTCATGACATCTTCACAGATCCATATGAGTGCTTCACGTGGTGTCATGCCATGAAGTTCAGGCTGCGGCACACTCTTCTCTTCATCGTACATGTGATACCAGCGAACACGTGGAATCCCAAATAAATTGAGGATCGCCATGAAGGCAGGCCTTGCCATCTTCACATCATACATCTCCTGATCCTGTTCTTCAAGTAGATCACAGATGATGTCGGCGGCAGTGTCCTTGCCTGACCTTGGTGGTCCATTTAGTATGATTACTCCAGGCATGATGTCCTCCGTAAATATTTCACATGATAGCTGATTTCGCGGGTCAGATCGACCTAAATTCCCGAACTTTTCAAATCTGGTGTTGAAAATGACCCTAAAAACACCGGTTTTGACACGAAAATCGCCCTAAAATCGCACTTTTGACATGTTTTTGACACCTCGATTTTGATGTCACGGCCAGTACTATAGCTATAGTACTGATCTAGGGCATTTTCGCTGATTTCGGGCCATTCGCCATTTTGAGCCCTTTCTAGGGCGTTTTGAAACGAAGGAGATAAATATCTTTGTAAAAGTTGACAAGCTCTATTTGCTCTGCTATACTAGATGATATTAAAGGCTAGGTGATGTGGGAACACCTTAAACTCCTTCCAGACTTTCGCGAGTGGACGCAATATTCCTCCTGTAATCAAGGTGCTAGTTGGGGCACTTAAAACAAACCTCCCAGGCGTGTTGTTGGATCACAGTAAACTCCATCTAGGTTTTGTCGCCCATGTCACTCCAGCGACGTAAAAATAATTCGGGGTTTTCCAGGTGAAAAATATTTGACAGCAGAGTCAGATTTTGCTATCATCAAGAGATAAATAACATAAAGGCTACGTGAAGTGGGTCACGTTAAAATCCCTCAAGGACACTGTGCAGTTGGGCACGTTAAAATCCTTCTAGGCAAACATAAAGGCTACTTGCTGTAGAATCAAGTAAAACTTCTTCTAGGCATTTCTGCTACGGCGGCAGAAGATAAATAAAGCTGTTAGGCCAACAAACAAGTGCATAAAGGTTGGCGGGCCGACTATAATTCCGCCGGGTAATGTCCTCAACTTCGTGCCATGTGATCTATGCCCAATCCGGTTTGCTTGTTATCGGACTACCTCCCACTATCCTTAACCGGACGCTGATCAGGGTAATGCCTGATTTGGGACTAGTTAAAAGAGCGCAATTGATAATCCCTATGAACTGCATTGTCGCCTGAAAGCAGTTCTTAAAAATCCTGGAGGCATGGGTAAGGCAGAGAGCCCAAGGGTAGATTGCAAACTGGAAAGTCCTCTGTACTCTACGCGAGCAGACTCAGGGAATAGGAAACTATTCATGAATCACGTCGTCGAGTCATTCGTTTACTCGGGTGACTCATGGCTCACAGATCTTGGGAATAGGGTACATAATACATCATGTAATTTATTAC
>Ga0114983_1000922_pt1 | contig 11961 bp, 10 predicted proteins | sample Shrwel_input2_RT_FD_87182 | JGI IMG/M metagenome (GOLD analysis project Ga0114983, IMG submission 87182) | Subsurface microbial communities from deep shales in Ohio, USA - Utica-3 well 1 S input2 RT | ecosystem: Environmental > Aquatic > Deep subsurface > Shale gas/oil reservoir > Produced... | reverse complement strand
CGTTACGCACGTCTGGGCGAAATCAAGACAGCACTGGTCGAGAAACTGGCCGGTGAAGAGGAAGGCCAGCCTTCCGCGGATGACGTTAAAAAGTATTTCGGCAAGGTCGAGAAAGCCATCGTTCGTCACCAGGTAATCGAAGGCAAGCCCCGTATCGATGGCCGTGACAACAAGACCGTTCGCCCGATCGAAATTGAAGTGGGTGTGCTACCCAGTGTTCACGGTTCCGCCCTGTTCACCCGTGGCGAGACCCAGGCCATCGTGACCACCACGCTGGGGACCTCCCGCGACGTGCAGATCATCGATGCCCTCGAAGGCGAGCGCAAGGACCCGTTCCTGTTCCACTACAACTTCCCTCCGTATTCGGTTGGTGAAGCTGGCCGTGTGGGCACCCCGGGCCGTCGTGAAGTCGGCCATGGTCGTCTGGCCAAACGTGGTGTTCTGGCGGTTATGCCGACCCTGGAAGAATTCCCGTACGCCATCCGTGCGGTTTCCGAGATCACCGAATCCAACGGTTCCAGCTCCATGGCTTCTGTCTGTGGCTCCAGCCTGGCACTGATGGACGCGGGTGTACCCATCAAGGCACCGGTTGCCGGTATTGCCATGGGTCTGGTCAAGGAAGGCGACAAGTTCGCGGTTCTGACGGATATCCTGGGTGACGAGGATCACCTGGGCGACATGGACTTCAAGGTTGCCGGTACCCAGGAGGGCGTAACTGCCCTGCAGATGGATATCAAGATCAACGGCATCACCGACGAGATCATGGAGCTTGCGCTTGAGCAGGCACACGCAGCGCGCCTGCACATCCTGGGCGAGATGAACAAGGTTATCTCTACCCCGCGTGCCGAGCTGTCTGCCCGTGCCCCGAGCATCACCACCATCAAGATCAACCCGGAGAAGATCCGCGACGTTATCGGTAAGGGCGGTTCTGTTATCCGTGCGATCTGTGACGAAACCGGTGCCTCCATCGATCTGGATGACGACGGCAATGTGAAGATCTACGCCGACAACCAGGAAGCTGCCCAGGCGGCGGTGAATCGGGTCAAGGAAATCACCGCGGAGATTGAAGTGGGTGCTATCTACAAGGGCCGCGTTGAGCGCATTGTGGACTTCGGTGCCTTCGTTAACATCCTGCCTGGCAAGGATGGTCTGGTGCACATTTCCCAGATCTCCGATCGCCGCATCGAGAACGTGACTGACGAGCTGAGCGAAGGTCAGGAAGTTCTGGTGAAGGTGCTGGATGTCGACAACCGTGGTCGCGTTAAGCTGTCCATGAAGGAAATCAAGGAAGGCGATCAGCCGACCGATTTCTCCGCCTGATAGCGGTGACGCCAGGGGCTTGAAGATGGGGTCAGATGAACGCGTTCATCTGACCCCTTTTTACGCCGCCGAACCCGAAGTCAGCGCCAAACCCGGGGTCAGAAGAACGCTTTCTTCTGACCCCAACTTCACCTGTCCCCATTATCCGCCATAAACTCCAACACCTCCTTCCGATACCCTGGAATCACAAACGTCGCCCCATGCGGCGTATCCGTCTGCAAAAACTCCTTAGGCTCCTTTGCCGCCTCGTAAAGCGCCTCGCCATGGTGAAACGGAATAATGCCATCCCGCACGCTGTGAATCACCATTACCGGCACCGGGCTGATTCCGGGAATGTGATCCACGCCTTCGTAATCGTCAGGAATGGTCCAGCTCAGCGGAATCTGGAATGGCCAGGTTAACCAGAAAGCATCAAGTTTCTCCCGGGCGATTCTACGGAATCCGGAAAAGGTGCCGTCCAGAATGACGCCATCCAGGCGGGGTTGCTGTTGCCGTCGGGTCCACTCACTGGCGAGGGGGATTGCCAGACCACCGCCAAGACTCTGGCCCAGGAGGTAAACGGGTCCGTCTGTCACTTCCGGTTTGGCTGCCAGCCAGCGCAGCCCGGTTTCCACATCCTGCAGGGCGCCTCCGATATCCGGGGCCCCGGTGGATTTGCCGTAGCCCCGGTAGTCTATGGTAAAGACGTTGTAGCCCTTTTCGGGCAGCCAGGCGACGTTGAGGAGGTGGCTGCTGATGTTCTGGGCGTTGCCGTGGAGGAAGTAGACCGTACCCCTGGCGTTGCTCTCCGGCACTTCTGCGGGCAGCCACCAGCCGTGGAGGGTTTCGCCATCGGCGGTGTCGAGGTAGACGTCTTCGTATTCAAGGTTCAGGCGATCCGGGGTGATGTAGGTCACCCGGTCCGGATAGAAGAACAGGCTGCTGCAGCCGGACAGCAGGAGAGTGGCCGTCAGAAGGCTGGTAAGCCGGGCGGTTCCGGCAATCAGAAGTAGGCGTGAAGTCCGGCGTGCCATGTGCTCTGGTACCTGTCGTAGTGGTTTTCCCGGGTGAATTTGGTAAACAGGCTGAACTCCCGGCCAATGTGCCAGTTGGCTTTGGCGTAGAGTTGGTCCTGACGGTGTTGGCTGCTGACGATCCAGGCTTTGGTTTTGGCGCCGGCGAGTACGCTGAATTGATTGTTCTGGTGCAGTACCCCGATGTCAGCGCCCGGCGCAGCGTCGTAACCCCGGCGCAGGTCGTCGTCAATTTCCAGGTCGGCGGTGGCGATGGCGAACGCCTGGGTCTGGTCGCCGAGGCGCCAGCTTCCACCTGCGCCGCCCTCGAGGTAGGGGGCCAGCACCCGGCCGTTACCTGTGTCCGTTCGGCGGCCACCAAAACCCACCTGCCAGGAAAGTGGCGAGAAGAAGGCATTCCGGGGGCTCAGTGAGCGGATTTCGACGCCGGTGAGTTGCTCCAGTTGGAACTCGTTGTTGTCGGTATAGAGGCGTGCGTCCAGTCTCAGGAACTGCAGTTGCGCGCCGGAACGATAGCCGGCGGGTGGATCCAGGACATCATGGTATGCGGGCCTCAGCGTCAATTGGGTGAACCCGCGATGCGCCTGTTGGCCGGCTCCCAGGCTGATGCGAAAGGTGTCGTGCCCCTGGTCGTCCCGGACTTTGGGCTCAGGGGGTTTTGGTGGCGGCGGCACATCGTCGATACTGCTCCGTTCCCGTAAAAGATCGTGGGACAGAGGCGCAGCAATGTCCCGCGGCCAGTCATCCGCTTCACTCTTGTAACGGACGTAATCGTAGGTGGCGTCGAGAACATGGGCCCTCTGTTCCGCCGGAAGGGTGCTGACTTCCCTGGCATCGGCGGCAAGGTAGCCGTTGGCGATGGCTGCGGCGAGGGTCTGGTGATCATTTGGCAGCGTCGAAAGGCTGTAGGCCACGGAAGTGGCCGCTGAGGGCCGGTAATACACCTCACTGACCAGCCCCTTGTCCACCACCCAGCGAACGGTGTCCGAGGGGATCGCGTGAGTGCTTACTTCGCCCAGGAGGTCAGTGCCGGGGCGGGCTATGTCGATCAGCGCCAGCAGGCGGTAGGCGCAGTTTTCATCAAAGAAGTAGTAATCGAAATTCCGGCCCCGGATTTCCCAGGCGTGAGCGATCATCATGTCCACTTCGTCCTGGGTGAGGTTCAGTCGGTATTCCCAGAGGTCACGATGTTCAATGTCCGAATACAGCCGGATTTTTTCATAGTACGGCTGAATGGTGGTAATTCCGGGATAGCCACCGAAAATGCCCTTGTAGGCGAACGAGATCTCGCTGTCGTGGGCGGCGGCGTCTGCGGCGTAGGAAATGGTGTTGGCCAGCAGCAGGTTGGTCTCATCATCCTCCTGTGGCGGATCGAGCCGCAGGAAGGTATGACCGAACATGGAGGACGGACTGTTCAGGTAGGAGGCGGCGAACACCAGGGTAACGGTTTCGGCATTCAGGGTTTCGGACCATTGCTGGTAACCGGGGCACTCAATGTCCGGCAGCGACAGGCCAAGCTTTTGCTGAAGCCAGGCTGTCCGCGCCGGAAACTGGCAGCGGGCATGGTTGTCGCCCTCGCCGGGCTGCCGGATGGCATCGAGCGTTGCTGCCAGTTCGGCCCGGGGCGAATGCTTGCCGTTATCGCTGAGGAAAAATGCCGGATCGTCGGCCTGGCTGGTGTAACCGTCCCCGAATGTGTTGGCTTGATAGTGAACCAGAGTCAGCCAGGCCGGATCGCGATGAAGGTTGGGGTGGCCGGCGGGCATATCCGCCGCGGTTGGCAGGCTGACTGCGAGCCAGACCAACGCTGGCCCAATGCGAAGCGTATTGCCCATGGGTTTTGTTGTATCCGGGGTTGAACGGGGTAGAGGGTAGAACGATGCGCCGTCCCTGGCGCACACACATTCCCTTGGGTTAAATCGCCAGAATCAGGCCGCTACGTACTTGCTGAGCGACTCGTTCTTTTCGAGCAACGCCACAATGGCTTCTACCGCTTCGCCAGAGGTGGTGTCGGAGTTCGGGAAGATGGTAGCGAAATTGTCCTGCAACACCTGGCGGAAAGTGCCACGATCCGCCTCGTCAACGCCCAGCAGGACGGCCAGGGTATCGAGGTTTTCGCCGGAACCGCGCGACATGTCCCGGGCGACCTTGTCGATGTTGCTGTCCATGTACATTGCCATGGACTGAACCGCCTCATTGGTCTGGCAGCCGAGTGTCCCCGTGGTCATGCCGAAGGTCTGGTTGCCAAATGTGCCGTTGGTCGTTGCCGCCAATACGTGGGGGGCAATACCGGACTGCCCTTCCCAGATCATCGCACCTACACCACAGCCCGGCTGGGCAAAGGCCATGGAGGATGCGCCCAGAAGAATTGCACCTGCGATCAGTTTTTTCATTATCGACTCCTTTCTGTGATTTAAAGCTGTCGTCGCAATACACAATGCCGCCCCTGACGTGAGGCAGCATTGCGAACACGGCCCTGACTGGTCTTTTGGAGACAGGATGACCGTTGGCTTGAGTATAGTTCAAATCCTGCCGGTACAAGCTTACAGATTGGTGAGTAACTGATTGGATCAAAAAAACCGGCGCGTGTCGCCACGCCCCGGTTTCTGGCTTTCGGTGGGAGGGGGCTTCAGCCGCCCAGGTAGGCGTTCTGGACATCCGGGTTTTCCAGCAGATTCTTGCCGGTATCGTGCAGGCGAATCTTGCCGGTTTCCAGCACGTAACCCCGATCCGCCAGGTTGAGTGCCTGGTGCGCGTTCTGTTCCACCAGGAAAACCGTGATGCCTTCTTCGCGCAGGTGGCCGATGATCTCGAAGATCTGTTTGATCACCAGGGGCGCAAGGCCAAGGGAGGGCTCATCGAGGATGATCATGTTCGGTCTGCTCATCAAGGCCCGCCCGATGGCCAGCATCTGTTGCTCACCCCCGGACATGGTGCCGGCGCGCTGATGCTCGCGCTCCTTGAGGCGGGGAAAAAGCTCATAGACGTGGTCCTGGCTTTTACGGATCTCGGCCTTGGTGTTGAAAAAACCACCCATATGCAGGTTTTCTTCCACCGTAAGGCCAGAAAAGACCCGGCGACCCTCGGGAACGATGGAAATGCCGGAGCGCATGATCTGTGAGGTCGGCTCGTGGGTGATATCCCGGTCATTCAGGATCACCCGTCCCGAACTGGCCTGGGGATTGCCACAAACCGTCATGAGCAAGGTGGTCTTGCCTGCTCCATTGGCGCCGATGAGCGATACGATCTCGCCCTTCTTCACCTCGACAGACACCCCGTGCAAGGCCTCGATTTTGCCGTAATGGGTATGGACATTTTCTAGTACTAGCATGGTTTTCCCTCAGGCCTCGCCCAGGTAGGCTTTGATCACGTCGTCGTTCTGGCGGATTTCCTCCGGCGTGCCACTGGCCAGGGGGCGGCCCTGGTTGATGACGTTGATCCGGTCGGAAATATCCATTACCAGGCTCATATCGTGCTCAATCAGCACCACGGAAACGTTGTAGTCCTCTTTCAGGCTGACGATCAGCCGGTTGAGGTCTTTGGTTTCCGCCGGGTTAAGGCCTGCCGCCGGCTCATCGAGCATCAGCAGTTTGGGTTCGGTGACCATACAGCGGGCAATCTCCAGGCGCCGCTGCTGGCCATAGGCCAGGTTGCCGGCTTCCCGGTTGGCCAGGTCCAGCAGGCCCACGCGGTCCAGCCAGTAGGCGGCCCGATCAAGGGATTTCTGCTCCCTCTTCCGGTAGTTCGGGGTCTTCAGCAGACCGGCGATGAGGTTGGTGTTCAGATGCCGGTGCTGGGCAACCAGCAGGTTCTCCACCACCGTCATCTGGCTGAACAGGCGAACGTGCTGGAAGGTGCGCACCATGCCCAGCAAAGAAATCTTGTAATCGGGCTTGGCCTGAACTTCGGCACCCTCAAACAGGATCTTGCCACCGGTCGGCTTGTAGAAGCCGCTCATGCAGTTGAAAACCGTGGTTTTGCCGGCCCCGTTCGGGCCGATGATGGAAACAATCTCGTGTTCTTTTACGTCCAGAGACACCTGGTCTACCGCCAGCAGGCCGCCAAAGCGCATGGACAGATTCTGTACTTCAAGCATCGTCCGTCACTCCTGCTTTTTCAGTTCAATATGAATGCGGCGCATGGGAATCAGGCCCTGCGGTCGCCAGACCATCATCAGCACCATGGCGGCGCCGAAGATGAGCATGCGGTATTCCGAGAACTCGCGAGCCAGTTCCGGCAGGATAGTGACGGCAACGGCAGCCAGGATTACGCCGAGTTGCGAGCCCATGCCTCCGAGCACCACAATAGCCAGGATGATGGCCGATTCCAGGAAGACAAACGATTCCGGGCTGATAAAACCCTGTTTGGACGCGAACACCGTACCGGCGAATCCGGCAAAGAAAGCGCCAATGGTAAAGGCGGACAGCTTCACCGCGGTGCGGCTCAGACCCAGCGAACGGGCTGCGATTTCATCTTCCCGCAGCGCTTCCCAGGCACGGCCGACTGGCATCCGCATGAAGCGGCGGATGACCAGTGCAGTGAATACCGCAAGCACCAGCGAGATCAGATAGAGAAAGATCACCTTGTCCTCGCCACTGTAGGCAATGCCGAAGGTCTCATGGAATGACGTGTTGCCCTCTTCCTTGACCCGGCGACCGAACTCCATGCCAAACAGCGTCGGTTCGGGAATGCCGCCAATGCCGTTGGGCCCGCCGGTCAGGCTGGTCCAGTTATTCAGCAGGATGCGGATAATCTCGCCGAACCCGAGAGTGACAATCGCCAGGTAATCGCCCCTCAGGCGCAGTACCGGGAAGCCCAGAACCAGGCCAAACAGGGCGGCCAGCAAAGCACCCACCGGCAGTGACATCCAGAATGAAAAGCCAGCGTAGTCTGACAGCAGGGCAAAGGTGTAGGCGCCAACGGCATAGAAGGCGACGTAACCAAGGTCCAGCAGGCCGGCAAGGCCTACCACCACGTTCAGGCCCAGGGCCAGCATTACGTAGATAAGCACCAGGGTTGCCAGGTCCACGGAACCCCGTGAGACGAAGAACGGCCAGAACAGCGCCAGCACCAGAATGCCGGTGAGTATCCAGGACTGGATCTGTGCGCGCCTGTTCTCCTCCATGGGTTCTTTGTGGCTGTCGGAGCCGGGTTTCGGGATAGCGGCAAGCGCGCCCATGATGCGATCCCGGAACAGCTGGAAGGCAAAAACGACCAGCGCTGCCAGCGCGACCATGACCAGGGTGAAGGTGCTGGCACCGGAGATGGTGATATCAACGCCCCGGGCTTCGAGGTTGAAGCCGAGAATGGGGTAGGAAATGATCAGGGTAATAACCGCACAGAACAGCGCGTGTTTCATGTTGTTGGCAATCATCAGATTTTCTCAACCTCCGGTTTGCCGAGCAGGCCGGTGGGTTTGAACAGCAGAATCAGGATGAGCAGGCCGAAAGAAACAACATCCTTGTATTCGCCACTGAGATAGCCGGAGGTCATGCTCTCGGAAACACCCAGGATCAGTCCTCCCAGCATCGCGCCGGGGATACTGCCAATTCCTCCAAGAACCGCCGCGGTGAAGGCTTTCAGGCCGGCGATAAACCCGAATAACGGGTCGATGGAGCCGTAGTACATGCCCAGCAACAGCCCGGCCACCGCTGCCAGAGCCGCGCCGATGACGAAGGTGGCGGCAATAATGCGGTTGGTGTCGATGCCCAGCAGGTTGGCCATGCCCAGATCCTGGGATACGGCGCGGCAGGCGCGACCAATACGGGAGCGGGAAATAAACAGGGACAGGGCGGTCATGCAGATAAACGTGGTCACGAACACGGTCAACTGCATATAGGAAAGTGACGCCCGGAACGTGTCAGCGGACCCAAAATCAAAGCCACCCTCAATCAGCAGGGGGAAACCGATGTTGCGGGAGCCCTGGGCCAGATGGACATAGTTCTGCAGGAAGATGGACATGCCGATGGCGGAAATCAGCGGGATCAGGCGGTGGCGGCCCCGGACCGGCCGGTAGGCTACCCGCTCCACCGCCCAGCCCATGGCACTGGAGACGATCACCGCACAGACCAGGGCGACCAGCAGGATCAGGGGCAGCCAGGCCACGCCGAGGGTCGCCAGGCCGGTAATGGCAATCAGTGCCGTGTAGGCGCCGATCATGTAGATCTCACCATGGGCAAAGTTGATCATGCCGATGATGCCGTAAACCATCGTATAGCCGATGGCGATCAGCGCATAGGCGCTGCCAATCGTCAGCCCGTTTATGAGCTGCTGAATAAAATACAGAGTAGCTTCTGACATTGTGTTTAACTCCGAAAGCCTGCTCCCTCAACGACCGCATCGCGGGCGCGGGATGTCCGGCCAGGCAACGGGGAAGGATCAACAGGAGCCTAGAAAAACACCTTCTCCCGGATCGCGGTGAGAAGGTGCTCTCAGTATTACCGTTTGTTAACGATTTTGGCTTAGTTTAGCGGAGTTTTGCTTCCATCTGAATGCCATTCGTAGACAACGAACTCGAACGACTTCATATCACCGGCCTTGTCGTACTCGACGGTGCCGATGGGGGTCTCGAACGAGCCGCTGCGCAGGGCCTCGGCCACTTCGAACGGATCCGTGGACTGGGCCTTCTCGATGCCGTCGGCAATCAGCTGTACGGCAGTGTAGGAGGTCAGTACGAACGGACCGGAGGGATCTTCACCCTTGGCCTCGAACGCTTCCACCAGTTCCTGGTTGGCCTCTTTCTTGTCGAACGCCGGCGGCAGGGTTACCAGCAGGCCTTCGGCAGCTTCGCCGGCAATGGTGTTGATGTCCTTGTTGCCAACGCCTTCCGGGCCCATGAAGGTGGCATCAAGACCGGCCTGCTCAGCCTGGCGCAGAATCAGCCCCAGTTCCGGATGGTAACCACCGTAATAGACATAATCGACATCGGCCTGCTTGAGCTTGCTCACCAGGGACGAGAAGTCCTTGCTGCCTGCGGTGATCCCTTCGAACATGGCGATTTCCACGCCCTTGTCCTTCAGGGTATCCCGGACGGCGGTGGCGATGCCTTCACCGTACTGTTGCTTGTCGTGAATAATGGCGACGCGCTCGGGGTTCAGACTGGCCAGGTAGTTACCTGCGACCGGGCCCTGCATGCTGTCCAGACCGATAGTGCGGAATACCAGCTCGTAGCCACGCTCGGTGATTTCCGGGCTGGTAGACGCCGGTGTAATCATCAGGACCCCTTCATCCTCGTAGATGTCGGAGGCGGGCTGGGTGGAGCTTGAGCACAGATGGCCAACCACGAAGCGAACGCCATCGTTGACCAGGCTGTTGGCAACGCTGACGGCCTGCTTGGGGTCGCAGACATCGTCGTACTCAACGGCGACCAGTTCTTCGCCCATGACGCCGCCATTTTCGTTGATCTGTTCAATGGCCATGCGGGCGCCGGAGAATTGCATATCGCCATACTGGGCAACGGGGCCGGTCATCGGGCCGGCGATGCCAATCTGGATCTCGGCGGCGGCGTTGCCGGCGCCCAGCAGTGCGACGGAAGTGCTAACAGCGGTTACGAGTTTTTTTTACTGAAGTTCTCATTGAGTCTGTCCTGTTTTGTTCAGGGTTATTCTTTTATTCTCAGCAATTCAAAAAACACTACAGCTCGCTGGTTGTCAAGCATCCGTGCTGTCGTCCTGATCCGGAAACACCAGTGTTCGGAAGCTTTCGTGATCGCGCAACTGCTCGAAACTCACGTCTACAGAGGCATCGTCCCGGTAAGCTTCGGAAATATCAATCGCTTTTTGCAGAGTGCTGACGGCGTCTTCCCAGCGTCCGATTTCCGCGTAGGCGCATGCCAGTTGATAGAGCGCATGGCCATTGTGCGGTGCAAGTTTCAGTGCCCGCTGGCACAGGCTGATTGCCCAGAGAGGTTCCTGCATTTCCAGTACCGCATCCGCCTTGTAGCTGAGCGCTTCGACGTCATCCGGGCGCAGATCCAGAATCGTATCGTAGGCCGCAATCTTGTTCTGCTGCGAGGTCTCCTGGCTGGCTTTCAGCCAAAGCGAGTGCACTTCATTGGTGCGTTCAATCTCGGCCTGGTTCTGCTGGATAATGTCGGATTTCTGCTTCAGCTGGTCCTCAATGAATTCCAGGCGATTCTCATATTCCACCACCAGCTCGTTCACTCTTTTTTCGGCCAGGCTGGTGAGCTGGTTGCGCATATCGCGGATCGAGTTCCACCCGATGACGACCAGGATCGAGGTGGCGCCGGCAATCAGATAGAAAAAGTAGGTGACCGTATCGGTGGCGTAGGACATGGTTTTGTCGGCGACGGACAGTTCCTTGTCCACCACTTTTTCGATCAGCTCGGCACGGGTGTTCATCATTTCCTTGCGCAGAGCCTTGGTTTCCTCGAGCAGATACAGTTCGATAAACGGGGTGTACATGGGCTCTTCCAGATCGGAGAGTGCGGCGGCCACATCGTCGGAGGTAATGTCCGGCTGATTCGGCGGCGGCTGGTCCGTGCCCTGGGCAAATGTTGCCCCGGCCAGCGTGGTCAGGCCCAGCGCGATCAGAAAGTGTGCAGCCGCTGTGTGCAGGGGGCTCAGGAATGGCAGGAGCCGGTGAATGAATCGGTTGCTCATGATGCTGATTCCGTTTGCGGTTTGGTAAAAAGCCAAGACCTTAGCATAGTGGCTGGTAAAAAAACTGCAGGGGTTCTCCCTGACTTGCATTCCACGGTGCAAAGACCTCTAATAGTTAGTGGTATAAATAAATTCATGATTCCGTATCGGGGGATGGCAGTGAACAGTTATGAAGATGTACTGGTGGCACTACGGCGTGTAATCCGGGCGACAGACCTGCATTCCAAGCGCCTGAGCAAACACGCCGGGCTGACCGGGCCACAACTGCTGATCATGAGAACCATTCGGGATCTTGGTGAGGTAACCATTGGCACCATTGCCGAAAAGGTGAGCCTCAGCCAGGCCACGGTAACCACGATTCTGGACCGCCTGGAGCATCGGAACCTGGTCTACCGTGTGCGCAGTACCCAGGACAAGCGCAAGGTGCACGCCCACCTGACGGATGATGGCGCGGCGCTTCTTGCCCGGGCACCGAACCCGTTGCAGGAGGATTTTATCCAGAAGTTCCAGAGCCTGGCGGAGTGGGAGCAGACCATGATTCTGGCCTCGCTGCAGCGGGTGGCCAACATGATGGATGCCGACGATATCGATGCCTCGCCGGTGCTGACCGTGGGGTCGGTATTGAAGGACGATGGGTGGAAGGAAAAGGCCTGAACTGTGGTGTCGGATTACGACCCTTCGGGTCTGATCCGACCTACAAATCAGCCATCTCAAATCCGTAGCTCGATTAGCAAAGCGTAATCCGACAACCTTGAGCAGGGGTCAGAAGAAAGCGTTCTTCTGACCCCGTCTTCACGACAAACTCGCCTCCATCAGTGCACCGAAGATCCTCTCTTCGGTTTATCACCAAAGCACACCTGAAACACATCGCTGTAGTGCCTGGCAAAATTCACCGCCAGGCCTTCCTTCAGATACTCCGGCAGTTCCTCATAATCCCCCCGGTTCGCCTCTGGCAGGATCAGATTACTGATTTTCTGTCGCCGCGCCGCTATTACTTTCTCGCGAAT
>Ga0114983_1000921_pt1 | contig 11995 bp, 12 predicted proteins | sample Shrwel_input2_RT_FD_87182 | JGI IMG/M metagenome (GOLD analysis project Ga0114983, IMG submission 87182) | Subsurface microbial communities from deep shales in Ohio, USA - Utica-3 well 1 S input2 RT | ecosystem: Environmental > Aquatic > Deep subsurface > Shale gas/oil reservoir > Produced... | reverse complement strand
CCGCGAGGTCGCCGAGCGCCTCTATCGCGCCCGCCTCGATAATACCCTAGATAAGCTGATCCTGGTCGCCCCCCCGCGCTTCCTCGGACGGCTGCGCGACAAGCTCGATGGCCCCACCGCCAAGCTGGTGATCCACACTTTGGCCAAGGATCTCACCAAGGCCTCCCGCGCCGATATTCAGGAGGCCGTCAGCGACCTCCGCTAGGGCCCGTTGACGTTTCCGCGCAATCCGACGGCCCCGGCCCGTTGCCGGGCCGCGTTGCGTCAGGGCACCTGGGGCAGGTCAATCTGGTCGCTGCGTCGGATGCCCTCGGTCATCTGTCGGCACAGCTTGAGGAACTCGCGCATGCCGGTGGCCAGGTACTTGTGGCGATGCCAGATGAAGGTGAACTGGCGGCTCAGGTCCAGCTCTGGAGTGGCGATGGGCACCAGGCTCCCGCGGCGGAAGGCATCGCGAAGCGCCAGCTTGGAGACGCAGCCGATGCCGAGCCCCGACTCCACCGCCCGCTTGATGCCCTCGGTATGTTCCAGCTCCAGCAGGATGTTGAAGCGCCCGCGGCGGTGACGGGCCGCCTGTTCCAGGGTCAGCCGGGTGCCTGAGCCCTGCTCGCGCATGATCCAGGCCTCGCGCAGCAGGCGGTCCAGTTCCACCGGGCCGGATCTGGCGAGCGGATGGCGGGGCGAGCAGAATACCGCCAGTTCGTCCTCCACCCAGGGCTGGGTGATCACGTCCTCTACCTCGCACTGTCCCTCGATCAGGCCCAGGTCGAGCGCGTGCTGACGAACGCTATCGATGATGGTGCGGGTGTTGCGCACCGAGAGACGCACCCGGCTGCCCGGGTGACGCTGCATGAAATCGCTGATCAGTAGTGTCGCCAGGTAGTTGCCGATGGTCAGGGTGGCACCCACGTTCAGGCTGCCGATGCCCTGTTGGCCGCGCAGCAACTCCTCCACCTCTTCGGCGCGGTCGAGCAGGGCCACCGCCTTGGGCAGCAGCTGGAAGCCCAGGGCATTGAGCTTGAGGCGCTTGCCGATACGGTCGAGCAACCGGCAGTCGAACTGGCGTTCCAGCTCGGCCAGAGCGGTGCTGGTCGCCGACTGCGAGAGCGCCAGGGCACGCGCCGCCCGCGAGACGCTCTCGTGCTGGGCCACGGCGACGAAGACTTCCAGCTGGCGCAGGGTGTAACGCATGACGCTCCTCGACGGGTTTGATATCTAGAGTTGATATCTACATTATAGATAAGGGTTATCCGTACAATCCATTTAACAGATAACCCTCCTGGCTCTTAGAATTTCACTCAAAGATTGGCTGTCCGATCTATTCTATCTTTGAATATCAAGGAGCCGGCATGAGCAAGTTTGCGCTAGAGGACGTTCTGAGTGTGTACCACTGGAACGATACCCTGTTCAGTTTCCGGACCACCCGTGAGCGTAGCCTGCGCTTCAAGAACGGCCAGTTCGTGATGATCGGCCTCGAGGTGAACGGCAAGCCGCTGATGCGGGCGTACTCTATCGCCAGCCCCAATTACGAGGACCACTTGGAGTTCCTCAGCATCAAGGTGCCCGATGGCCCCCTGACCTCACGTCTTCAGCATCTCCAGGTGGGCGACCAGATCATGGTTAGCCGCAAGCCCACCGGCACCCTGGTCATCGACGATCTACTGCCGGGGCGCAACCTCTACCTGCTCTCCACCGGTACCGGCCTGGCCCCGTTCATGAGCCTGATCCAGGACCCGGAGGTTTACGAGCGCTTCGAGAAGGTGGTGCTGGTGCATGGCGTGCGCAAGGTCAGCGAGCTGGCCTATGCCGACTTCATTCAGAAGGAGCTGCCGGTCCACGAGTATCTTGGCGAGGAGATCAGCGAGAAGCTGATCTATTATCCCACCGTGACCCGTGAGACCTTCCACACCATGGGGCGTCTGACCGACCATATCCGCAGCGGCAAGCTGACCGAGGACACCGGCCTGCCGGCCATCGATCCCAAGCAGGATCGCGCCATGATCTGCGGCAGCCCGGCGATGCTCGATGACACCAGCACTCTGCTCGACGAGCTCGGCTTCAATATCTCGCCGCGCATGGGCGAGCCGGGGGACTACGTCATCGAGCGGGCCTTCGTCGAAAAGTAAGCGAGAAGCGGTAAGAGCGCCGCTACGTGCCTGGAAGCTCGAGCTTTAGACCGCGTCTTTTCTAGACAGCATCCTTTCCCGTCTCGCCGGTACGAATACGGAGCACCTGCTCCAGGGCGGTGACGAAGATCTTGCCGTCACCGATTTTGCCGGTGTTGGCGACCTGGGTGATGGCGTCGATCACCTTCTCGGCCATCTCGTCATCCACGGCCACCTCGAGCTTGACCTTGGGCAGGAAGTCGACCACGTACTCGGCGCCGCGATAGAGCTCTGTGTGGCCCTTCTGGCGCCCGAAGCCCTTGACCTCGGTCACGGTTATGCCCTGGACGCCGATCTCGGAGAGCGACTCCCGAACGTCGTCGAGCTTGAACGGCTTGATGATGGCGCTCACCAGTTTCATGATCCTGATCCTCGTCCTGTGCCTGGTCGGTGGCGTTGGCCGCCACCCCTGCGGGGTTTATTGTGCCAGAGCATACACCCGGTGCGGGAGGAATGAAAAAGGCCCCCTGCAGGGGGCCAAGCCTCACTCATCAGTGCGCTTGGCGAAGCTCACTTCTTGGACGCGCTGAACTCGGGGTAAGCCTCCAGGCCGCATTCGGTGAGGTCGACGCCTTCGTACTCTTCTTCCTCGGAGACCCGGATGCCCATCACGGCCTTGAGGATCAGCCACACGACCAGGCTGGCCACGAACACCCAGCCAAAGATGCCAAGGATGCCGATGATCTGGGGGCCGAAGCCCGCCTCGGCGTTGGTAAACGGGACCGCCAGCACGCCCCAGATACCCACCACGCCATGCACGGAGATGGCACCCACCGGGTCATCCAGCTTCAGCTTGTCCAGGGTGACGATGGCGATGACCACCAGCAGGCCGCCTACGGCACCGATCAGCACCGAGCCCAAGGCGCTGGGCGACAGCGGGTCGGCGGTGATGGCCACCAGGCCAGCAAGGGCGCCGTTGAGGGTCATGGTCAAGTCGGCCTTGCGGAACCATAGCTTGGCCAGGACCAGGGCGGCGATCACGCCCCCGGCGGCGGCCGCGTTGGTGTTGACGAACACCTGGGCCACGTTGTTGGCGGAGGCGACGTCGGACAGTTTCAGTTCGGAGCCGCCATTGAAGCCGAACCAGCCCATCCACAGGATGAAGGTGCCCAGGGTGGCCAGCGGCAGGTTGGCGCCGGGGATGGCGAAGATGCTGCCATCCTTGCCGTACTTGCCCTTGCGGGGGCCGAGCACCAGTACGCCAGCCATCGCCGCGGAGGCACCGGCCAGGTGTACGATGCCTGAACCGGCATAGTCGGAGTAGCCAACCTCGGCCAGCCAGCCGCCGCCCCAGGTCCAGTAGCCCGATACCGGGTAGATGAAGCCGGTCATGACCACCGCGAAGGCCAGGAAGGCCCATAGCTTCATGCGCTCGGCCACGGCTCCCGAGACGATCGACATGGCGGTGGCCACGAACACCACCTGGAAGAAGAAGTCCGAGCGCATCGAGTAGTAGGGGGCGTCATCACCCCCGGCCAACACCGCGTCGACACTGTTTTCGCTGCCGATCAGCATGCCGAGACTCGGCAGGACGCCGCCCGCGCCGCTGGAGTACATCAGGTAGTAGCCCACCAGCAGGTACATGGTGCAGGCGATGGTGAACAGCGCGATGTTCTTGGTCAGGATCTCGGCGGTATTCTTGGAGCGCACCAGGCCCGCCTCGAGCATCGAGAAGCCGGCGGCCATCCACATCACCAGGGCGCCGCAGATCAGGAAGTAGAAGGTATCGAGTGCGTAACTCAGCTCCAGTAATTCGACCATGGGGGTCTCTCCACGTTAGGAATGGATCGGAAATAAGCAGGAGGGTGTCGGTCAGACGGCATCGGTGCCGCGCTCACCGGTACGGATACGGATGACGTCCTCCAGCGGCGTGACAAAGACCTTGCCATCGCCGATCTTGCCGCTGTTGGCGGAACTGCAGATGGCATCGAGCACCGTCTCCAGCCGCGTGTCGTCCACCGCGACCTCGAGCTTGACCTTGGGCAGGAAATCGACGATGTATTCGGCGCCACGGTAGAGCTCGGTGTGACCCTTCTGGCGCCCGAAGCCCTTGACCTCGGTTACGGTGATGCCCTGGACGCCGTTGTCGGCGAGTGCCTCGCGCACGTCGTCGAGCTTGAACGGCTTGATGATGGCAGTGATCAGCTTCATTCCAGTTCTCCCCTGCTGGATCTCGACGGCATGATGCCGCGCGATATGACGGCTGTTTTGATTAAGCGAAAATCGTGCCATCTTTCTGAATAAATCTTTGCTATCAGCGTCATGAGGAAAGGATGGGGGCGGCTTTTCGTCATTGGCAACGGTGCTGGCGCTGGGTCTGCCCCGGAGTGGCGCACCGTTGTGGTGCGCAGATCCCACAACAGGGCGGCGCTGAAGAATGCACCGGGCGAGGGCCTTGCGTATCCTGTGGGGAGGCCCCCATCACGATTGAGGAGAGAGACACCATGGTGAGCCATGATCGCATCAGTCGCCTGGCCCAGCAGATCGGTGAGCGCCTGCAGGGCGCTTCCCAGGCCCCGGAAGAAGTGCAGAAGGGCATCCAGCAGGTGGTAAAGGGCGCCTTCGATCGCCTGGAGCTGGTCTCCCGGGAGGATTTCGACATCCTCATGGACGTCATGCAGCGCACCCGGGCGCGAGTCGAAGCGCTGGAGACCCAGGTGGCGGCCCTGGAGGCGGCGCTGGACGGTAACGCCTCGCGGGAGGCGACGCCTAGCGAGCCTCCCGCCGCGCTGCCGGAGCCAGAGGAGCCTGGCCCCGAGGAGGGTGCCGGCGCCGGTGAGACCGACCGCTGAGCCCGGCCGGTGCCGGGCGCATCCGGCTGGCCTGGGCTAGCCTGAAATGACGTTCACGCGAGGGAGCGCGCATGACACTGGCAATCATCCACACCCGGGCCGGCCTCGGGCTCGAGGCGCCCGAGGTGTTGGTCGAGGTACACCTGGCCAATGGACTGCCCGGCATGACCCTGGTGGGGCTGCCGGAAGCCGCTGTCAAGGAGAGTCGCGAGCGGGTGCGCAGTGCCCTGGTGAACGCCGGCTTTGACTTCCCGCTGCGACGCATCACCCTCAACCTGGCGCCTGCTGACTTGCCCAAGGAGGGGGGGCGCTTCGATCTGCCCATCGCCCTGGGCCTGCTGGTGGCCTCCGGCCAGGTGCCGCCCGAGGCGCTGGCGGGCGTCGAGTGCGCCGGCGAACTGGCCCTGGATGGTCGGCTGCGCCCGGTGACTGGCGTCCTGCCGCTGGCCATGGCGACGCGTCGCGCCGGCCGGCGATTGATCGTGCCGTTGGCCAACGCCGACGAGGCGGCACTGGCTGGCGATCTCGAGGTGCTGCCGGCGGATCACCTGCTGGAGGTGGTGGCCCACCTGCTGGGCCAGGCGTCCATTTCGCCTCACCGCGCGCCGGTTGCCGTTCTGACCCCCGAGGCGGGTCCCGACCTGGCGGAGGTGCGAGGCCAGCACCAGGCCCGGCGCGCCCTGGAGGTGGCCGCCGCCGGCGGGCACAACCTGCTGTTTGCCGGCCCGCCCGGCACCGGCAAGACCATGCTGGCCAGCCGCCTGCCGGGGATCCTGCCGCCGCTTTCCGAGGAAGAGGCCCTTGAGGTGGCGGCGATCCGCTCGGTCAGTGGGCTTTCGCATACCGAGCAGTGGGGCGTGCGTCCCTTCCGTGCCCCGCACCATACCGCCAGCGCCGTGGCCCTGGTAGGCGGTGGTTCGAAGCCGCGGCCCGGTGAGATCTCCCTGGCCCACCACGGGGTGCTGTTTCTCGACGAGCTGCCGGAGTTCTCGCGACACGTTCTCGAGGTGATGCGCGAGCCCATGGAGTCGGGGCAGATCCATATCGCCCGGGCCAGCCACGAGCGGCGCTACCCGGCGGGCTTCCAGCTGGTGGCAGCCATGAATCCCTGCCCCTGCGGCCATCTGGGCGACCCGCGCCAGGCCTGTCACTGCACGGCAGCCCAGATCCAGCGCTACCAGGCGCGCCTCTCGGGCCCGCTGCTCGATCGCATCGACCTGCAGGTGGAAGTGCCGGCGCTGGCGCCGGAGCAGCTCACCTCTCGGCAAGCGGGCGAATCATCGGCGGTGGTCCGCGAGCGGGTGCTGGCGGCGCGGGCTCGTCAGGCCAGCCGCGGCGCACTGAATGCGCGCTTGGCCGGGCAGGCGCTGGAGGAGGCCTGCGCCCTGCAGGCGGCGGATCGCGCCTGGTTGGCCGGTGTGCTGGAGCGCCTCAAGCTGTCGGCCCGGGCCTACCACCGGGTGCTGCGGGTGGCCCTGACCCTGGCGGATCTGGCCGGCGAGACGCGTCCCGGACGTGATCAGTTAATCGAGGCGATCGGCTATCGACAGCTCGATCGCCTGCTCAAGGGATGAAGGTGTCCGCTCAGAGGGCGGTGGCATCCAGGGCCCCGCTGATCTCGCTGCGCCACGCCGGCTCGCCGTTCCCTGGGCGTCGCAGCTCCAGGCTCAGCCGATAGGGCAGCAGCTCGCGGTCGGAGAGCTGCAGCGGAGGCCCGTTGGCCTCGAGCCGGCTCGCCAGGCGCCAATGGTTGTCGCTGCCCCCTTCGGCCATGGCCAATCGCCATCCCAGCACTTGGGGGCCGTCGGGCACCGCCAGTAGGGCACGGGTCAGGCTCTCGAGCAGGCGCTCCTCGTCGACCCCCAAGCGGCGGTCGACCTCCGGCGTGTCCAGCAGCAGGACCTGGTCGACCGCGGGCTGAGGCAGTGGCGGCGATGCGGTGAGCTGCTCGGCGGCGCGTTCGCTCAGCCCGAGCAGGGCCTCGTGCAGTGTGGTCGACTCCTGCGGCGCAGCGGCACAACCGGCGAGCACCAGGCTCGTCAGCAGCAGGGTCAGACGGCGCTTCATGATGAGAGGGTCTCCCGCGGCGGGGTATCGGTCGGTTCCAGTCCGGCAATGAACCGCTCGAGAACCGTGAAGAGCTCGCGGCGAATCGGCTTGGCTTCGTTGACCAGGTGATGGCGGGCCTCGGGGTGGCGATGAATCTGGGCAGCGGGAAACTTGCGCGCCAGCACTTCGAGGTTCCATTCCCAGTCCACGGTCAGATCCTGCTCCCCCTGCAGGATCAGGGTGGGCACCGGGCTCGGTGGTAGCGCCAGCAGCTGCGGCATCCAGCGGCGCATGGCGTCCACCCAGTCCATCGCCAGGCGGTTGTCCTGGAGCGGGTCGCCTTCGCGCAGGAAGTCGGCGAAGTCGGCATCCGTGGAATTGGCGCGAAATGTGCGCGGGATCGACTCTACGAAGGGGCCCACCAGGCGATGCAGCCAGCTCGACTGCTTCCAGCCCCAAGGGCGCACCAGCGGCGCCAGCAGCGCCAGGCCAGACCAGGCGCCGCCATCGCCGCGGGTCAGGGCATCGGTGGCGAGAATCGCCGCCCCGGTGCTCTGGCCGACCCCCAGCCAAGGGCGGGGGGCCAGCCCCGCTTCCTCGAGTTGCTGCTGCAGGTGGTGCAGGCAACTGCCATAGTCACTGAAGTCGTCGATGGAGGCACGGCGGCCGCTGGAGAGGCCGTGGCCGGGCAGATCCCAGAGCACCACTTGCCACTTTCTCGCCAGCAGGCATTCGAGAAGATGGCGGTAGAGGCCGAGATGATCGAAGTAGCCATGTACGACGAAGACCGTGCCGATGGGCGCCTGGGGCCGCCAGACCTGAGTCCAAAGACGGAAGTTGCCGGCCTCGAGGTATCCCACATGGAGCCTCACATGCTCGGCAAGCAGCGTCGCCAGGCCGTAGTGGCCCAAGTAGCGCTTGAGCTCGTGGCCGGACAGGTCAGCCGGCGCCAGGGGGCCCAGCGCCTGCAGGGGGGTGAAGTCGCTCATCGGTTCCTCCGCAATGCCCGTACATGCTAGTGCCCAGTCGCCGGCTCGGCCAGCGATGCCTCGGCGGCCGGCCTTGGCCTCATCATTTGGTCTAGCGCCGGGCGGCAAGCCGCCGCCACGGGTTTACATGTGGAATAATTTTCCACAAAATTGAACTTACCCCCATTATCATTCCCTGTCCGGCCGGTCGGTGCCAGGGGCACCGAGCAGCCAAGCATGAGGAGCACGACCCATGACCCATCGCATCACACGCCATCGCCTTCAGGTGGCCGCCGAGCTGGACCGCTTCATCAACGAACAGGCCCTGCCGGGCACTGGTGTCGACCCCGAGGCCTTTTGGGCCGGCGTCGATACCCTCTTTCATGATCTGACCCCCCAGAACCGCGAATTGCTCGCCGAACGCGATCGTCTGCAGGAAAGACTCGATGCCTGGCATCGCGAGCACCCCGGCCCCGTTCGCGACGTGGCTGCCTATCGGGCCTTCCTCGAGGAGATTGGCTACCTGGTCAAGGCCCCGGCCAAGGTCAGCGTGACCACCGTCAATGTCGATAGCGAGATCGCCGTTCAGGCCGGCCCGCAGCTGGTGGTGCCGGTCAACAACCCGCGCTATGCGCTGAACGCCGGTAATGCGCGCTGGGGCAGCCTCTACGATGCCCTCTACGGTACCGATGTCATTTCCGAGGAGGGCGGCGCCGAGAAGGGCACTAGCTTCAATCCCAAGCGTGGCGAGAAGGTGATCGGCTATGCCCGCGGCGTGCTCGACCGCGCTGCGCCGCTGGCCATCGGTTCCCACCACGATGCCGTCAAGTACGCGCTGCGTGACGGCCACCTAGTGGTCTCCCTGGAGGGCGGTCGCGAGACCGGTCTCAAAGATCCGGACAAGCTGGTGGGCTTCAACGGCCCGACCGAGCAGCCGGAGTCCGTGCTGCTCGTCAACCACGGCCTGCACCTGGAGATCCAGATCGACCCGAGCCACCCGATCGGCAAGACCGACCCGGCCGGCGTCAAGGACGTGGTGGTCGAGGCGGCCGTCACCACCATCATGGACTGCGAGGACTCCGTGGCCGCGGTGGATGCCGAGGACAAGGTCGGGGTGTATGCCAGCTGGCTGGGCCTGATGAAGGGCGACCTGGAGGAGCAGGTCGAGAAAGGGGGCAAGACCCTCACTCGCCGCCTGCATGCCGACCGAACCTGGCACAACACCGACGGCGGCACGCTCACCCTGCCCGGCCGCTCGCTGATGTTCGTGCGCAACGTCGGCCACCTGATGACCACCCCCGCGGTGCTGGATGCCGAGGGCAACGAGCTGCCGGAGGGTATCCTCGACGGTATCGTCACCAGCCTGATCGCCCTGCATGACCTGAAAAAGGACGAGCACGAGCCGCGTAACTCGCGCACGGGCTCCATGTACATCGTCAAGCCGAAGATGCACGGCCCCAAGGAGGTCGCCTTCTCCAATGCGCTGTTCGGGCGCATCGAGGACATCCTCGGCATGGCCCGCGATACCCTGAAGATGGGCATCATGGACGAGGAGCGTCGCACCTCGGTCAACCTCAAGGCCTGCATTGCGCAGGCCAGCTCGCGGGTAGTATTCATCAATACCGGCTTCCTCGACCGCACCGGCGACGAGATGCATACCGCCATGGAGGCGGGTCCGATGATCCGCAAGGGCGACATGAAGAGCTCCGCCTGGATCCAGGCCTACGAAAAGAACAATGTCCAGGTCGGCCTGGCCTGCGGCCTGCGCGGCCGCGCTCAGATCGGCAAGGGCATGTGGGCCATGCCGGACCTGATGGCCGCCATGCTCGAGCAGAAGATCGGCCATCCCAAGGCCGGCGCCAACACCGCTTGGGTGCCGTCGCCCACCGCCGCCACCCTTCACGCCCTGCATTATCACCAGGTGGATGTGGCGGACGTCCAGCGCGAGCTGGAAGGGCACGGCGAACGCGAGCTTGGTGAAGGCCTGCTCGATGACCTGCTCACCGTGCCGGTGGCCGAGTCGCCGCAGTGGAGCGACGAGGAGATCCAGCAGGAACTGGACAACAACTGCCAAGGCATCCTCGGCTACGTGGTGCGCTGGGTCGAGCATGGCGTGGGCTGTTCCAAGGTGCCCGATATCCATGACGTCGCGCTGATGGAGGATCGCGCCACCCTGCGGATCTCCAGCCAGCACATCACCAACTGGCTGTACCATGGCGTGGTCGATGCCGACCGCGTCAAGGAGACCCTGCAGCGCATGGCCAAGGTGGTCGATCAGCAGAACGCCGGTGACCCGGACTACACGCCGATGAGCGCCGACTTCGAGGCCTCGACGGCCTTTCAGGCAGCAAGCGACCTGATCTTCAAGGGCCGCGAGCAACCGGCCGGCTATACCGAGCCGCTGCTGCACTACTGGCGCGCCGTACACAAGGCGAAATAAGCGGCTGCGGGTCCAGCTTAGCGGATACATTGATATCCGCAGCTCACCGCTCGTACGCATCAAGCGCCCCGGGTACCTGCCCGGGGCGCTTTCGGTTATGTTGACGCAAACGCTATCTTCCCAATGAACCGCAAGGAGCCTGCCGATGACCGTGATGACTGCTGCCGCTATCGAGGATTTCCTCGACGAGATATTTCCCCAGCGTATCGGCACCATCGAAGCCGTCGGTGAGATGAAGGCCACCATGAGCCTGGCCATCGACGACGAGCACCTGCGCCCTGGAGCCAGCGTCTCGGGCCCCACCCTGATGGGGCTGGCCGATGTCTGCCTCTACGTGGCGATCCTGGCGCAGATCGGGCCGGAGCCCATGGCGGTGACCAGCGACCTGCATTGCCGCTTCCTGCGCCGCCCCCGGGGCGACCGCGACATTACCGCCACCGCGCACATCCACAAGCTGGGACGCCGCCTGGCGGTGGGCGAGGTGCAGCTCTTCTCCGCCGGTCAGGAGGAGCCGGTAGCCCTGGTCACCGCCACCTACGCCCTGCCCGATCGTGACTGAGCGACTCAGGGCACGCGAGGCTGGCGCAGTATCGCTCCCGCCAGGGCTAACCAGCCAGCGATCAGCAGCATGCCGCCTAGCGGGGTGACCATGCCCAGCCTTTCCAGGCCCGTCAGCGCCATGGCGTAAAGCGAGCCCGAAAAGAGCGCCATGCCGGCCGCCCACAGCCCCAGCATCAGCCGCTGGCCGACGAGCGGTGAGGCGGCGCGCCAGGCCAGCACGGTCAGCATGGCCAGGGTGTGCCACGCCTGATAGCGCACCCCGGTCGTGAAGGCGGCGGCAAGACGCGGTGTCAACTGGTCCGCCAGCGCATGGGCGCCGAAGGCGCCGGCCATCACCATCAAGGCGCCGGAGAGGGCCACGCCCAGCCACCATCCCCTGTCCTGCATATCAACCTCCTGGCGATTCTCGAGAATCGGTCGCTAGCGTACCCGGCAATCGCCTGAGCCGCTACAATACGCGCCCCCGGCCTCTTTCAGGCAAGCGTTTCTCCCGACAAGAGCTCTCGAGCCATGACCGACCCGCGACACGACGACACGACGACTGCCCCCGAGGGCCCGGACGCCCCGCTGCACCGCCGCGGCATCAAGAGCTATGTACTGCGCGCCGGCCGCATGACCCAGGCCCAGACCCGCGGGCTCGAGGAGGTCTGGCCGCGCCTGGGACTGAGCCTCGCCGATGGCCGCCAGGACCTCGATGCGTTGTTCGGACGCCGCGCGCCTCGTGTGCTGGAGGTGGGTTTCGGCATGGGGGCCTCGCTGATCGAGCAGGCCGAGCGGCACCCCGATACCGACTTCATCGGCATTGAGGTGCATGCGCCGGGCGTTGGCAAGCTGCTCGACGAAGCCGACAAGCGGGGCCTGACGAACCTGCGCGTCTACCGCGAGGATGCCCTGGCGGTGCTCGAGCAGTGCCTGCCCGAGGCGAGCCTTGATACCCTGCAGCTGTTCTTCCCCGACCCCTGGCCGAAGAAGAAGCACCACAAGCGGCGCATCGTCCAGCCGGCGTTCGTTGAGCTGGTG
>Ga0114983_1000919_pt1 | contig 12018 bp, 11 predicted proteins | sample Shrwel_input2_RT_FD_87182 | JGI IMG/M metagenome (GOLD analysis project Ga0114983, IMG submission 87182) | Subsurface microbial communities from deep shales in Ohio, USA - Utica-3 well 1 S input2 RT | ecosystem: Environmental > Aquatic > Deep subsurface > Shale gas/oil reservoir > Produced... | reverse complement strand
GCTGGTGACCGTCAGGACAACCGCGCCGAACGCCAGGTCGAGCGTCAGGGCAATCGGGCCGAGCGCCAGGGACTGCGGCAGGGCAATCGCGCCGAGCGTCAGACCCGACGCCAGCAGAACCGGGCCGATCGCCGGGACTGATTCGCACTCGGCAGCACGAAAAAGACCGCCTCGGCGGTCTCATGCCGCGTGCTTGAACACCGCGAGGCCGACACCGGCCAGCACGAACAGCGCGCCAAACACGCGGTTGGTCCACCGCGCGACGACGGGATTCTGCAGGCCGCGCAGCGCCTGCAGACCGAGCGCCGTGTAGCCGCTCATGCAGCAGACATCGGTGAACAGCAGCGTGCACCAGACGATCACGAACTGGACCAGCTGCGGCGCCTGCGGGTCGATGAACTGCGGCAGCACCGAAGCGGTGAACAGGATGCCCTTGGGATTCGTCGAGTTGACGATCAGCCCTCTGACGAACAGCGTTCGCGACACATTCGCCGCCGCGATGCCCGGCGCTGCCTCCTCCGGCGCCCGGATCGGCGCTTCCGCCGAGCGCCACTGCTGCACGCCGAGATAGACCAGGTAGGCGGCGCCGAACCACTTGATCGCGGTGAACGCCAGCGGTGACGCGGCCAGCACGGCACCGAGACCGACGCCAACGACGATCAGGGTCACCGTGGCTCCGGCCTGCAGGCCGGCGATGTTCCACAGCGCCGCGCGAAAGCCGTGTTGCAAGCCAGCGGTCACGCAGGACAGCACGCCGGGACCGGGCGACAGGCAGATCAGCCACGCGGCAACGAAGAAGGCCAGCCAGGTATCGAGCGTCATGTCGGTCGGTGTCAGCGAGTTCCGCCGGCATTGTCGCCGGCAGCACGCAAGCGACTGCAAGACCCGCGCCTCATCGCTATCCTTGCGCGGCTTTTTCCTGATCGAACCCCCATGCAACTGCACAACACCCTGTCCGGCCGCAAGGAAGCGTTTGTCCCGCTGAATCCGGAGCGGGTGACGATGTATGTCTGCGGCCCGACCGTCTACTCGTTCGCGCATATCGGCAACGCCCGGCCGGCCGTGGTCTTCGATGTGCTGGCGCGCGTGCTGCGTCGCCGTTATCCGCGCGTCGACTACACCCGCAACATCACCGACATCGACGACAAGATCAATGCGGCGGCAGCGAAGGAAGGTGTCGAGATCGGCGTCATCACCCGCCGCTACACCGACATCTATCACGAGGATCTCGACGCGCTTGGCGTGCTGCGGCCGACCTTCGAGCCCAAGGTCACCGAACACCTCGCGCACATCATCTCGATGGTCGAGCGGCTGATCGCCAACGGCTCGGCCTATGCTGCGCAGGGCCACGTGCTGTTCAACGTCGCCAGCTACGCCGGGTATGGCGAGCTGTCGAAGCGCGACCGTCGCGAGCTGATCGCCGGCGCCCGCGTCGAAGTCGCACCGTACAAGAAGGACGCCGGCGATTTCGTGCTCTGGAAGCCGTCAACCGACGACCAGCCGGGCTGGCCATCGCCGTGGGGCCGTGGCCGTCCGGGCTGGCACATCGAGTGCTCGGCGATGGCCGAAGCGCTGCTCGGCGACACCATCGACATTCACGGCGGTGGCCACGATCTGGTCTTTCCGCATCACGAGAACGAACGTGCCCAGTCGACGGCCGCGCACGATGGCAAGACCTTCGCGCGCTACTGGCTGCACAACGGCTTCCTGACCATGGACGCCGAGAAGATGTCGAAGTCGCTCGGCAACGTGAAGCTGATTCGCGAGATCCTGAAGACCGCACCGGGTGAAGCGGTGCGGCTGGCGTTGCTGACGGGCCACTATCGGCAGCCGCTGGACTGGAACGACGAAGCGCTGGCCGATGCACGGCGCAAACTCGATCGCCTGTATGGCGCGCTGCGCGACGCCGGCGACGTTCCGGGCAGCGACGCCGTGGCGCCCGCGGCCTTCATCGCTGCGCTGGAAGACGACCTGAACACGCCGGCCGCGCTGGCCGAGCTGTTCGAGCTGGCGAAGCAGCTCAACAAGGCTGTCGATCTCGGCGAGCGTGCCGCGCTGGTGGCTCAGATCAAGGATGCGGGCGCCGTACTCGGCCTGCTGCAGCAGACGCCGGCGGCCTGGTTCAGCCAATCAGCCAGCAATGCCGGCGACGGCCCGGACGAAGCGGAGATCGAGGCCGCACTGGCGGCGCGCATTGCCGCCAAGGCCGCGAAGAACTATCCGGAAGCCGACCGCATTCGCGACGCGATGAAGGCACGCGGCGTGCTGATCGAGGACTCGAAGGACGGCCAGCGCTGGCGCCGCGTCTGAGACGCTTGGCGGCACTGCGGCCGCCCGCGCTTCAGACGTCGAGCCAGAAACCGCTCGGGCTTTCGCCGATCTCGAAGCGCGCCCGCTGCGCGCCGCGCGAGCTGATGTGCTGCCACTCGATCGCCGACACATGCAAGGCGATCGCTGCAAAGTCTTCGCGACGTCCGGCTTCGGCGAGGCCATCGACATCATCGATGCCCGGCTCAGGCGGCAGTTGAGCCGCACCGGCCGCTGCCGCGCGTCGCAGTTGGGCACGGTACTGATTGCGCAGCCGCGTCCACTCGCCGTCGGCGATCTCGTCATCAACGTGAACGCTGGCATGTGCCTCGATCCGCAGCTGCACGCGCCTGCCGTGATCGTAGATGTGCAGCGAGCAGGCCGGCTGCACGCTCAGTTCCTGCACCTTGCCGCTGCGACGATCGGCATGGACGAAGATCATCGCGGTGTTGCGCGACACGGCACGCAGCACGACGGTGCGGACGGTCGGGATGCCGTTGCGCACGGTGGCCAGCGTCGGTGTGTGCGCCGCCGCGAAGCTCACCCGAACGCCCTGCGCAAGGATGTCCCAGACATCGTCGAGCAGGTACTCGAGGAAGGCGGCATCTTCGTCGAAGCCGTGCAGCGGCAATGCGTCCGGGATGTTCGACGTTTGCGATCCGATGACTTGCAGCATGACTGCGCTCCTCTGCGTATTCGATGACCGCGCCGCGATGAAGATCCAGGCCGTGCCGCCGGGCCGCGTTGACCGCCGCCCTGACCAGCCCGCGTGGCGCTACTTCTCACCGGTCTGATTGCACCTTCGCAGAGTTTCCCGGACAAATCAATCTTTGTTTACCTAAAAGCTACTCTAAACCTTGACAACACTTGGGCAGCCCGGCATCTTGCCGCCGCTGCTCCCCCAAGTAGCCCATGAAATCTTCAGCCGGCCTCGTGCCGGCTTTTTTTATGCGGCCGCCCCGCCTGCCGGCTGGGCGATGCCTTCGTGATCCAGCACTTCACCGAGCACGTGCTCGAGCACCTCACGGCAGTGCGCGGCGGCGGCGTACAGCCGCGAATGGATGTGCGCATCGGCCTGATTGCGGCTTTCGCAACCCAGGCTGTACTGCTCGAACGCGCCGAGCCTGCCGAGCAGCTCGGCAAGGTGATTCGGGCATTCGCACTGCACTTGCGACGGCATGTCGCGCAAGCTCTCCAGAAACAGCGGGTCGTAGCGGCGCGGCGCCGCTGGCGACCGCAACAGCCGTTCGATCAGCGAGCGGCCACCATCCTCGCTGCCGCAGGCAAGCCGGCAGACGCGCAGCAGATGCAGCGGGTCCGACGGCGCGCTCAGGGCGATCACACCCTCCTCGCCGAGCTGCGCCAGCGTGCGTCGCGTCGCGTAGCTGTACAGCACGATCGTCACCTGCGGCCGTACGGCCACGCGCGCGCGGCGCAGCGCCTGCACGGCACTCGTGGTCAGCGTCGCCAGTTCGGCCAGCAGGCAATCGGCCTTCGGCAACGCTGACGGCAGACTGTCGAGATCGCCGACGACGGCCGCGATGTCCAGCGCATCACCGTTGTCCACCGCGGCCAGTCGCGTGGCCAGCAGCTCGCCGACGACCACCGCCTGCGCGCGCTCGTTCGCCACCGCTGCCGGCCGGTAGGGCACGGTCTGGATGCGCTCGCGCAGCTGTCCGTCGCTCAGCTGCGCCACGGTGCCGATCTGGAAGCCGGCATCGACGGCCGCCTTCAGCAGCAGCAGGCGATCGACATCGGCACGGGCATACAGCCGACTGTTGCCGCCGCTGCGCACCGGCTGCACCGCCTGATAGCGCAGCTCCCAGATGCGGATCGTCGGCACCGGAATGCCGGTCAGCGATGACACGGCGGCGATTCGGTACAGACCGCTGTCGGGCGGCGTGGCCACTTGGGTCGTCGGGTTGGCAGGCATCGGCGTGGCGTATCCGTATTGAATAGGTTTTGTATAGCCAGAGCTTAGAGCCAAGCGGCGGCACTGCCAAGCGGCGGCGCGACGATTAGTTGCGCCTCAGGGGGCTCGATCGCGCGGCGCGCAGCCGTGTACGCGCCGTTCAGCCGAACGGCGGTTCCGGGCAACGGTCTTGCTCGGAGCTTGTTCCGGATCCTGGCGGCCGCGTTGAGCACTGCCGGACGCCGGCCAGTGGCGGAACGCCAGCGCCGCTGCGGGCCCGCGCGGGCATCCGCAGTACGGCAACTTCGGTCACGACGTCGCCGCCGCCCGGTGCCGGCGCGCCTTCAGTCGACCAGCCGCACCGGTATCGCGCGCTTCCACGACAACGCGCTTGCCAGCGCGCGCGTGACGCAGGCCGCGCCATCGGCGTTCAAGGCCAGCACGCGTCGCAATCCCAGCCGCGCCGCCAACGCCGGCCATGCCTCGGCGCCGGCAACGAACAGGGCTGCGCCGGCGGCATCGGCCAGCGCACCGTCCTCGTGGACCACGGTCAGCGCTCGCAGGCCGTGCACCGGCCAGCCGCTCGCCGGGTCGAGCAGATGCGAATAGCGTCGACCTTCGAACTCGAAACCACGCTGATCATCGCCATGCGTGACCACCGAAGCATCGCCTGGCTGGACACTGGCCAGCACGTAGGCCTGCTCGCCAGACTCGAACGGGTCGCGAATGCCGGTGCGCCACGGGCGGTCGTCACGTGAGCCGCGCACGGCAACATGACCGCCCGCGTCGATGATGGCGTTGACATGACCGGCGCTGACCAGCACTTCGATCGCCTTGTCGACGATGTAACCCTTGCCCAGTGCGCCGAAATCCCAACCCGTCTGCGGCGCCGGGCCGTAGTGCTTGCCGCCATCGAATGACGGCGCTGCCCTGAGCGCCTCGTGCAGCCGGGCGATTTCCGTGGCTTCGGGCGGCGCGCGACGCATCCTTGCGGGATCGTCGAAACCCCATAGCCGTATCAGTGCGGCCAGCCGCGGCTCGAACAGACCGCCACTGCTGCGGTGGATATCCCAGGCCTTGGCGAACAGGTCGTGCAGGTGCGGCGGAATTGCAGCCTGCCCGCCTGCTGCCAGCTGCCGATTGAAATCCGCCACGGCACCAACACCCCAGGCCCAGGCATCGCGACCGAAGTCGATGAGCTGCTTGCGCGCCTCGTTCATCGCCCACTCGACTGACGCCTTGGAACGGCGATCGGACGCAACCGTGATCGTGACCTCGGTCCCCATCGCGATGAAGCGTGCGCGATAGGCCGTCTGCCGCACCAGGAAATGACTGAACGAATTCACCCGCGCGGCTCGCCGAGCACCCTCCGGCATCCATTCATGCGATGCGCTCATCTGCGCTTCACAGCCCGCTGGCGGCTTTGCCGGATCCGCCACCACGACCAGACGCCACTGATCGAAAGCCCGAGCGCAAGTACGCCAACCAGCGTGATGATCCATGCGCCGATCGGCCCGAACAGGCGGCCGCTGTGCAGGTCGATCAGGACCTGCTCGACCAGCACCGACGGCTTCGCGAACTGCTCGATCGCCTTCCGCTGCGCACCCGGCAACGGTGCCGGCTGCGACCACTTGACCGACTGCGGCAGCACCGCAACCCAGGTGTTGCCGCCATCGCGGCTTTCGAAGGCGTCGAAATCCTGAACCGCGATGCCACCGTCGGCCGTCGTTCCGATGCGGCGCAACAACGCTACCGGAAGAATCGGCGCGCGCAGTTCATCGACCCGTACCCCGTCTTCACCGACGATCACCAGACTCTCGGATGTACCGATCACCAGTTGTCTGCCGGTCACGCCAGCAAGCGGCACGAAGCCGATCGGCGGCGGAATCCGCGGCTCGACCACGCGCGCGTCAAGCAAGGTGCTTTCCCGAGTCGCGGCCATCCAGTGGCCCTGTGCCTCGAAACCCATCCGCGGCGCTTCCGCACTGAGCCCGTACCACGCCGTCAGCCAGTCCCAGCGAACGCGCATCGCATCGAATCCGAACTGGTCGCTGCGACTCAGGATCGCGCCACTGCTGCCCAGCCAGATCAGGAACAGTGATGCGGCAAGGCCAAAACGCTGGTGCCACTTGCGCAGTTGCGCGGTGAACGCAGGCCGGGCGTTGGGCCGCGGTATTGCCTTGGCCGGCCTGCTGTCATGCGCCGCTACCGAAACCGACGCGGCGGTGTCCGCAACCGCAGCGCCTTCGGCCTGCGCCGGATCGACAGGGGGACGGGTCTGAGCGGACATGGTCAGACCTTCGCGACGGCATCAAGCAGCAGCGCCGTCGCCGCCATGCGCTGCATCATCTTCACCGACAGGGTTGCGCCGGAGACGTTGTCGATCGGCTGATCAAGCGCCACGCCGGCGAGCCTGCGGCCGACCAGCTTCTTCAGCCATGACGCCTCGGCAATCTGCTCGCCGCGCGACTCCCGATAAATCAGAACGCGCGCGAAATCGATGCCGCCATCCTTGACCACGAAGCCAGCAGTGGTGATCTGATAGCCCTGCTTGCCAATATCATCGAGGATCCACGCGCTGCGGCCGCCAGCACGCCAGTAACGCAACTGCGACTGCGGATAGGCACGGCCAAAAACGGTACTGAGCTGACTCTGCTTTGCCGCGTCCAATGCGAGGACGGCCGGCGCCGGCGGCGTCCCAAAGGCTTCAGCAAGAAATGCAGCCGGGGTCTGGTAGGTCGTCCACAAATCCTCGGCTGCCGATAGCCGTGGCAGCAGCAGCCCACCTGCCAGCCCGCCGATGAATTTCAGCAGCGAACGTCGCGAAGGCGTCGATGCAACTGCTGGGTGATCGTGTGAAGTCAAACGCATGTGTCGATCTCGAAAGGGAAAGCAACTGCGACTGAACAAGCATTCGTTGATAGCCGCCAACAACCGTTACATCAGCGAACAAGGCGCCGTCACGCGCCCCATCAGCAACACGGTGAGCCCGGCCACTGCATATGCGTGCAGGTGCCGGGCTCTGATCCGCAACAGGTGACGGCCAGCTTTTGTGTAGCCGTCAGCGTGTGACGATGGAGCGCTTGAATGGAGCAAGCGCTGCAATCAGCTGATTGCAGGTGTGGTACGGCGTACGCAGATCCTCGCAGGCCAGATAGGCATCCTCGACAACGGCATTGAACTGCGTCAGCGTGATGCCCATTTCCGCATGCGCAGCGCTCATGCTCGCGCCCTGATACTCAACACCAGGCGCGCCCAACATCACGGCGACCAGCTGCTGGTTCAGCTTGATCTGACGATCGATCTTGCCGTGCTCGGCAAAGATGTAGTTGATGCGATTGTCGAGCATGATGTACTTGAACAACGACTCCACCCAGCGATCCATGCCGTACTTGCCACCGAACTTTTCATAGGCGTCGGATGAAATCGGCGGATAGGTCGCCTGAACCTTGCCTTCCGGCGTCTCGGACCCGGCGAAGGTCGAGATCGATAACAGACACAGTGCCCCGCCTGCCAGCAATCGGTTGAATGACTTCATGTGCTTTCTCCTGGAATGAATGACGAACCACGCGCACCACAGCGAAGCGACTAGAAGCTCGCCTGCACCGAGAAGTACGCACCGGTCTGCTTGGGGGTCAGCGTGATGTTGCCGAGGTTCGCGTAGGCCGCGACGAACGACAGATTCTTGGTCGGGAAGTAGGCGAAGAACACATCGAACCAGTCGCTTTCCCGTTGCGTCAGCGTGTCGTTGAGATTGTTCGCAAGACTGCCGACCGGACCGGCAACACCGATGTTGTTCAGTGCACCGGTGATCGAGCCGAGCACTGAGGTATCGATGTTGCCGCCGACGGCCACGCCGCGACCATCGGTGTTCTTGCCGTGCGCCGCATACTCGGCTCCGATGGCGATGTTCTTGGCCAGCAGGTATGCAAGCGACACCTCCGGACGGAACTCGCGCTTGTTCTTGTTGGGCCCGCCGAAACCGGTCAGGCCGGTCTGATTGGCAGCGGTGTAGCGCACCGTGACGTTGACCAGCAGGTCGAGCGGGAAAAAGATCTTGGTGATTGCAACGTAAGCTTCGAAGTCCTTGGTCTTGTTGGCCAGCAACGTCTTCATCAGCTCTTCGTTGTGATTGATCTTGTAGAAGCCACCGAGTGCCACCTGCGGAAGCAGGCTATCGGAGTCATAGATCGATTCACCAAACACGCGCAGCTTGGCACCGAAGATATCCATCCGGATCGAGGTATTGAATGGATCAATGCCACTGTCCGGGATCACGACGCCGGCCAGCGTATTGGTCAGCAGGCCAACGGTGTTGAACGTGCTGCCGGTCGGCAGAAGGTCGTAGGCATACGACAGTTCGAAGCGATCGTAGAAGCCCACCGATGCGCCCAGCGAATTCAGGCTGTAGTTCGGCAGATTTGCGTAGGTGTAGTGAATGCTGCCGTTGATGCCCTGATTGGTTTCATAACCGGCGATCACCGCCCACGGCGTGATGCCGCCACCGGCCGCGCCATCGGTGATGTTGACGCCGCTGGTTGCCAGCACCTTGCCGGCATCGTAAATACCGGCCTGCGCCGGACTGGAACACGCAAAGATTCCCGCAGCGAATGCGAGAACAATGCCTGACTTGCAACCGAATCCCCTGATAGTGCCGTTCATGCTGACTCCTGATGTTATGGATGTACCCACGGGTGCATGGCGAATCAGTCCGGCTGGAATGAAGGCCAAAAAAAATCCACGCGCAGGCTGCATTGCCTGTGCGTGGACTCCGGTGTCCATGAACCCAGTCAGCATTGGCTGGATTCTTGATTGTGCTGCTTGACGAACTACTGTTTCACCGTCTGTTGACTGCAATGGTCATGCCAACAGACTTGATATCGATGTCGATTTCTACAGCTTGTGCAAGCCCACCTGTTCGATGTTCACGATTTCAGGAATGACGAACATTCGCCGACAGCAGCGAGGCATAACCAACCGTTGGCAAGCCATGACGCTGGAGTTTCAGCCAGCCCAGTGGATCCGCGGCATCGAAGATGCTGCCGTCGAGCATCGCATCCGGTCCCAGCATGATCGAACCACCATCGGTGGACGGTGTCGGCGAGCCAATGAAGCGCGCGCCTTCCGATTTGTAGTCGGCCCGCGGACAAGGCTCGCCGACAAGGGCCGCAGCTTCACGGTAGGTTTCGCAGCGATAGACATCGAAAGCGATATCGGAGAAGTTCGGCGCCAGCCAGCATTGCTTCCAGCGCAGCATCTGGAGAATGAACCACACCGCGTGCGATCGCCATGGATAGGTTGCCGCGCCACGGTGGAACACGATGCCACCGGTGCGCATGCGCAATGACGCGAAGATGCTCGCAGCCGGTGCATCAAGCATGTGCTCGCTGACCAACAGGGTCGCGGCTTCGTGACGGTTCTCTTCGACATCGAGCCAGCGTGCCGCCTCGATCATCGCCGCCACCATCGCGCGATGCGTATTCGGATGTTCCTGCGCCCAGTCGCGAGTGACGCCAAGCACCTTTTCGGGGCTGTTGTTCCAGATCTCGTGCTTGCTGGCAACGGCGACACCGACGCCCCGCTGCAGCGCCACTTCATTCCACGGTTCGCCGACGCAGTAGCCATCGATACGACCGGATTCCAGCTCGCTGACCATCTGCGACGGTGGCACGACGCAGAGCTGCACATCGTTGTCCGGATCGATATCGGCGCTGGCCAGCCACATGCGCAGCTCATAGTGGTGCGCCGAAAACGGGAACACATGCGCGAAGATCGGGCGGCGTCCGCTGCGTTCGCGCTGCTCTGCAATCACGGCAGCAAGTGCCGTGGCACAGCTTCCGGCGGTCGGCCCTTCCGGCAGATAGCGAACCATGCGGGCATGCAGTGCGCGCGATACGGTGATCGAGTTGCCATTCAGGCTCATCACCATCGCCGTGACCATCGGCACCGCCACGCCATCAAGACCGAGCGTTGCAGCAATCGGCATCGGCGCCAGCATCTGGCCACCATCGAGCACGCCGGCGGCGACCTTGTCACGCAACGCCGCCCAGGCGCGCTCGACACTCAACTCCACGTCCAGACCATGCCGCGCGAAAAAGCCACAGGACCGCGCGACGATCAGGGGCGCGGCATCGGCGAGCGGCAGCATGCCCAAGCGAACCCTGCTCTTTTCGAGACCGTTCATCATCAGGCCGATCCAGGTTCGACCTACAGCAGATCAGCCGCGGCCAGCAGCAGGCGCGCGTAATCGCCGATTCTCTGCTTGCGGTCCATCGCCATCTTGCGAAGCATTCCGTACGCCTCGTCCTCGTCGATCTTGCGCCGCTTCATCAGCATGCCCTTGGCCTTCTCGATGTCACGCTGGTCGGCAAGCCGCGCATTGGCCGCCGACAATTCGCGACTCAGCGCCTGATGCACTTCGAAGCGTGCGATCGCGACATCCAGCAGCGCGCTCAGGCGCGTCGGATGCAGGCCGTCGACGACATAGGCACTGACTCCGGCATGAACCGCTCGATGCGCAGTTTCGGCATCGCTGCGCGCTGCGAACAGCACGATCGGTCGTGGCCGTTCGCGGTGAATCTGTCCCAGCGATTCCAGCGTGTCGCGACTCGGCGCATCGACATCGATGAAGATCACGTCGGGCTGATGCAATGTCACGCCGGCCAGCAGGTCGGCCTGCGCATCGAGACGCACGACGATCACGTGGCCTTCGGCGACCAGCGCCTGTTCCATCATCGCGAGTCGGGCCTGATCGTCATCGACCAGCATCACCCGCAATCCTCGGTTCGCGTGTTTCATCGCGCCGGCCTTGTCACGGCTGATGGCAGTCCTTGCCGTGACCTGCAAGGCGCGTGTTGCTGATGGTGAATCGAAAGTCTGTGCTTTCATTCCAGTAAACCCGAGCTGTAAGGCGTTTCATGCAAGACCCCGCTTCCGCCAGCGAACCGTTGATGGCGGCGACCATCGTCAGGGCACAACCACCACGGAACCGAACATCGTGGGATGTATGCCGCAGCGGTATTCGAAGGTGCCGGGCTGTGGGTAACTCCGGCTGTAGGTGCCCGCGGACTTCACCTTGATTTCGGTGTCATCGAAACGGACCGTGTGCGTGACGCGATCGTTGTTGGTCCACGTCACCGTGCCACCTGCTTTCACCGTGATGAGCTTGGGCTGGTATTCGTAATCGATGATCGACACGGCCGCGTTGGCGAGCGCCGCTGCTGCAACGGGTGCCGTCGCGACCGGCGCTGGCGCCACTGCAGCGGCACCATCGGCCGGCATCTGGTCCTCGACCGGCGGCAGCACCACCTGGTCGGCCTTGCCTGCCTGTTCGCTGATCACGCCACCGGCCGCGCGATCAGCATCGGTGACGGTCAGCTCCACACGGCGATTGAGCGCGCGACCCTCGTCGGTGTCATTGGTCGCGATGGCGACGACCTTGCCGTAGCCGACGGACGTGATCCGATCTTCGCTGACGCCTTTCTGCACCAGATAGGCGCGCACCGACGCGGCGCGGCGTTCGGAAAGCTTCTTGTTGTAGGCCACCGATCCCTTGGCATCGGTATGGCCACCGATCTCGACCTTGATATCCGGGCGACGGGCCAGCGCGGCGGCCACCTGATCGAGCAGGACAGTCGCGTTGACGGTCAGCACGTCCTTGTCGAATTCGAAGTTGACCCCGCGCAGCACGATGTTGTCGCCCTGCTTTTTCACCCATTCGGCCAGCTGCGGCTCCAGCGCGTAGCAGTGCGGGCAGTAATAGGCGAAGAACTCGAGGACCTCGATTCTGCGGCCGCCGT
>Ga0114983_1000918_pt1 | contig 12027 bp, 10 predicted proteins | sample Shrwel_input2_RT_FD_87182 | JGI IMG/M metagenome (GOLD analysis project Ga0114983, IMG submission 87182) | Subsurface microbial communities from deep shales in Ohio, USA - Utica-3 well 1 S input2 RT | ecosystem: Environmental > Aquatic > Deep subsurface > Shale gas/oil reservoir > Produced... | reverse complement strand
TTGATATGAGTACGCGCCAAAGCTTCTGAAAGTTGCATAAAAAAATCCGATGACATGGGGTCATCGGATTTTGATCCTTTCAGTGAGATCGTCAAGCGATCTGTCTTAACTGATCGGCATTACAGGTTCGCCGAGAATTTTACCGGCACTGAAGCGGGTAGAGATCTCACCATAGGTAGTATTGTCTTTGCCGCCATTGTGGCCGTTGAAATTGATAAAGTCCTGAAACACAAACCAGTCACCGTATTTCCAGCCACCGGCGGTTTCCAGGGTAAAAGTGGTTTGTTTGTCGGATGGTGCCAGGTCATAGTCCTGGCCATAGAGTGCGGTTACATTGATATCCCACCATTGCACCAGAGGTTCGCTGAATGCTTGAGGCGAGAGTAACAGAGCTGCACACAGGCAGATTTTTTTCATCTTAGAGTATCCCTTTGGTAGAGTCAGAAGCGGTTTGCTGTTGTGCCGGCAGCTATCGGTTGACGAAATATTTCGTCAAGGCTGAATTCTGTGATTCGATTGCCGGTCAAAAAGCCATGGCAATATAGGGAAAAATCGCGTTGGACTCAAAGCTTTTTTAACTGGCAGAAATACTTGTTACTTAATAATATTTTTGCATTTATTCAATGACTTAACTTGTATTTTTAGAGCTATTGATTCGAGGCGGGTTAACGGGGATGTAAAGAAAAGTTGAATTTTGTGAGCTGAAAGTCATTTGTGCGGCTCATTCAAGGTCGTTTCAATTGCCCGTCATGACATATTATGTCGCCAAGGTGCGTAACTGCTGATATAGTGCTGAGAATGGATACTTGATTTTTGGGGGGAGGGATATATGGCATCTTCGGATCCCATGCTTTATTGGGCCTTAGTCGGTATAGTGCTGATGCTGGCCGAACTGATACTGCCTGGCGGGATAGTAGTATTTCTCGGCGCGGCTTGTCTGGTGGTTGCCGGGGCTATCTGGGTGGGTTTGGTTGATGGCTTGGCCCAAAGCCTAACCCTGTGGTTTATCTCCTCAATCGTTTTGTTATTGAGCTTCAGGCAACTGACTCAACGCTTGGTGGGGGGGGACTCTCACGTTGGCAATACTGACGAAGAGCTGGATCTGTTTAATTTGCCGGCTCGGGTCAAGGAAACTATTGGGCCGGGTGAAAAAACCGGTCGCGTCGAATTTCAGGGGGCGGATTGGCCTGCACTGGGAGACGGCTCGGAGATCCCGGCCGGTACTCGGGTGAAGATCATCTGTCGCGACAATATTGCTCTGGTCGTAGAACCACTCGACGACTCTGAATAATCAATCAAGCAGGAAGGACTCTATGTTTGCATTTACCATTTTTATACTCTTTGTTCTGTTTATTCTCTATAAGCTGATGTTGATTGTGCCCATGCGTGAGGTGCATGTCATTGAGCGTTTGGGAAAATTCCGCACAGTGTTGCAGCCTGGCTTTCACTTTTTAATCCCCTTCTTCGATCGAGTGGCTTATCGGCACGATACCCGTGAGCAGGTGCTTGATGTACCGCCGCAGAGCTGTATTTCCAAGGATAATATCCAGCTGGAAGTCGACGGCCTGGTTTATCTCAAGGTGATGGACGGCAAGCTGGCAAGCTATGGTATTGAAGATTACCGTCTGGCGGCAGTAAATTTGGCACAAACCACAATGCGTTCCGAGATAGGTAAACTGAGTCTGAGCCAAACTTTCTCAGAGCGTGACGCGCTCAACGAGGCGATTGTTCGCGAAATCGACAAGGCGTCCGATCCCTGGGGGATCAAGATGCTCAGATATGAGATCAAAAATATCAGCCCATCCAGGCATGTGATCCACACCCTGGAGAAGCAGATGGAAGCCGAGCGCCGCAAGCGCGCTGAAATCACCCTGGCCAGCGCCGAGAAAGAGGCGATGATCAACCTGTCTCAGGGTGAGCGTCAGGAAGCGATTAACATCTCAGAGGGCCAGAAGCAGAAGCGCATTAACGAGGCTCAGGGTACGGCGCAGGAGATTGCGATTGTTGCCAACGCCCAGGCCGAGAGTATGGCCATGGTTGCCAAGGCGCTGGCGGTCAACGGTGGGAACGAGGCGATGAACATGCAGCTGAAAGAACAGTTTATCGAACAGGTCGGTGAGATATTGCAGAAGGCAGATATTTCTGTGGTTCCTACTGAACTGGCGAAGATGGAAGGTTTTTTCGAGGGTATTCAGCAAGTCAGCAATACAGCTGCCGGTAGCAAAGGAGCGCGCAAATGAATCTGGGACAGATAGATACCGACATGATAGTACTGGGGATCTGGGGGCTTATCTTCCTGGTCTTTATCATCAAGCTGTTTCAGTCGATTCGCTTGGTGCCAACCAAATCTGCCTACATTGTGGAGCGTTTGGGTAAATATCATATGACCCTGGATGCCGGCTTCCACGCTTTGTTGCCTTTTATCGATAAGGTCGCCTATATCCATGACCTGAAAGAAGAAACTATTGATGTGCCGCCTCAGGAGTGTTTCTCCAGCGATGAAGTGAATGTCGAAGTCGATGGGGTTATCTATATTTCTGTGGTGGATCCGGTCAAGGCCAGCTACGGGGTAACCGATTACCGTTATGCGGCTATTCAACTGGCGCAGACAACCACCCGCTCTGTGATAGGTACTCTGGAGCTGGATCGCACCTTTGAAGAGCGCGACTTGATTAGTGCCAAGGTGGTAGAGGTACTGGATCAGGCCGGCGCCTCCTGGGGTATTCGGGTGCATAGATATGAAATCAAGAATATTACGCCGCCGGAAACCGTGAAAAACGCTATGGAGATGCAGGTCAATGCCGAGCGTGAACGCCGGGCATTGTTGGCCAAGAGCGAAGGTGATAAGCAGAGCAAGATCAATCGTTCCGAGGGTTTGAAGCAGGAGATGATCAACCACTCAGAGGGTGAGATGCAACGCCGAATCAACGAGGCTGAAGGTAAGGCCGAGGAGATACTGGCGATTGCCCGCGCGACTGCAGGTTCGATAGAAAAGTTGGCCGAAGTGATCGCTGCGCCCGGTGGCAAAAACGCATTGCGGATGCAACTGGGTGAACAGTATCTGGCGCAGCTCAGCGGTCTGAGTAAGCCTGGCAGCAAGATAGTCCTGCCGGGGAATATGGTGGACTTTGAATCCTGGATGGCCTCAATTGGGTTGACGGAAGAGAATAATATCATTCCACCAAGGAGTTAATTTAATCCTCCAGGAATGAAAAGGTAGGGATGCGGCTAAGGATATAAATCGGCATTGTCCGGCGCCGTATCCGTCCCTGTTTGATTCGTCTTGCAGGTGCTTGTCAGCCTCGTGATTATTTACCAGATTGTTTAGTTCTAGGCTTTTGCTTGCGAGTCGAATGAGTGCCACAGTTTCCGTAGTGTAAACCTTCTCCAAAGTTGCTTGGTCATGGATTCTGTTTATATATCAATCCCCTGCATTTTAAAATCATCCACTCCTTCTTTGGATTAAAGTCTTGCAGACCACATTAAGGCTCTTCTCGGGTTTTGATTTCAGTTTTAGTCGAGCACGCTTTTTATTACTGTGAGATTTTATTTTTTGACATATTATGTCTCAGAAGCCTAAGCTAAGACCACTTATGCCTATCTGTTAAGGAGCTATAAATGAACAGTGGAAGTTACGAGTTGGCGCCATTGACCGGCGTCGCCAGCGGCAGTTTTATCGCCTTGATACTGATGTTGGCGGCCATCTTGCTGTTTATCCGCAGGCGAAAGATGCCGGCAACGGCCAAGAGCGCCGCCTCGGGTTTACTGTTGGTAACACTGGTGGGATCTGTATGGGTATTTTGGCAAGCGCAGGCATCCAAGGTGGAATTGACGGCTCAAAGCCTGGTGGTCGAGGTGCCTTTCTACGGCCAGAGCCTGGCTCCAGAGCATCTTCGTGTCTCAGAGGCGAAAGTGATTAGTCTCGGCGATGCCAGTGGCCCCAGGCTTGGCATGCGTACTCAGGGCATAGGCCTGCCCGGTTACACCCTGGGGTGGTATCGGCTCAATGATGGCAGTAAAGCGTTTGTGGCTCTGACGGAAACAGATAGCGTTTTGTTATTGCCGACCGACCTTGGTTACAGCCTGCTGCTGAGTATGCCTGAAGCGGAGAGTTTGCTTAAGGGACTGGGGCAGAACCTGCCGGGATAAATGTTGAATATTGTTTAACCGGCCCGGAAACTCCATCCGGGCCGGTTGTGTTTGTTACCTGCGAGAGCGTTTTCGCAGCATATCCAAAGTAAATACCACCAGGGCGGCCCAGATAAAGCCGAAGGTAATACTCTTTTCGATATCGAAGGGTTCATCGAACAGGGTCACCGCCATGATAAACATGATGCTTGGGCCTATGTACTGGAAGAAGCCCAGCATGATCAGCGGGATCCGCACTGCTGCACCGGCAAAGCACAGCAAGGGGATGGTCGTGATGATACCGGCGGCCATCAGCAGCAGGTTGAGATCCCAACTGTTGCTGAGCATATTGGCGCCGGCTTCACCGCCGCCCAGCAGTAAAAAGCCCAATGCTGCCGGCATTAACACCGCGGTTTCGACCAAAAGGCCTGTCTTGGCGTCGACATTGACCTTTTTGCGCAGTAGGGCGTAGAAACCGAAGGAGGCTGCGAGCCCCAGGGATACCAGCGGAATCGAGCCGAAAGAAACCAGTTGGATCACCACCCCGGCAGCAGCAAGCGTTACCGCCACCCATTGCAGTCTCCCGAGCCGCTCCCCCAGAAACAGCATACCGAGCAACACATTGAACAACGGGTTGATAAAGTAGCCCAGGCTGGCATCCAGCATATGATCATTGTTGACCGCCCAGATAAACAGCAGCCAGTTGCCGGCGATAAGAATCGAAGTCAGCAGCAGTACCGCCAACTGTTTCGGGCGCTTGAGCAACAGCCTGAGCTGCCCGAAACCACCGATAAACTGCATCAGGATCCCCATAAAGACGAAGGACCAGATGATGCGGTGCAGCAGGATCTCGGGGGCCGAGACATGATGCAACAACTTGAAGTACAGCGGCGCAAAGCCCCAAAAAATATAGGCGCAAAGGGCGAGAATGACCCCCTTGCGGTATTCGGTTTCAGGCATAGGTACTACACAATGACGAAAAGGAGAGAAGGGCGATTGTAGGGGGCAAAGCCCCTCGGCTCAAGTTATCGACAACAGATTCAGTGTTTGAGTTTTAAACAGCCTCTCAGCCGACCATGTAAGTCCCTGTACCAAAAGCGATATGGCTGCCTTTTTCATTATGCAGCTCCATTCGACAGACAGAGACCCTGTTGCCGGCGCGGATCACTGTACCTGTGCCGCTGAAGACTTCTCCCCAGCCGGGGCGCAGATAGTCGACCCTGAGATCTATGGTGCTCAGGGTTTGCAGTCGCTGTTGCAACTGCTCCACTGTCCAGTTGTCGCGACTGATCACTAAGCCGGAAAATGCCGTCAGGCCGCCAACCACATCCAGCACAGTTGCGGTAACCCCGCCATGGAGTATTTTTTGATGTATGTTGCCGATTAGCTCCGGCTTCATTTTGATCTCCACTTCGACACCAGAGGCGTCGTATCGGCGGATCCCAAGGCCGAGAAGATTGTGAAAAGGCACATGTTTATCAAATACTTCTGCTACCTTGGCGAGTACCTCGGCTTGAATGTCCTGGCTCATAGGGCTTCCTGCTGTTGTTGTTTTTTAGAGCAATCAATCTAACGCTAATATGGCCGTTTGCCTAGTCCGGGCGGAAAAATCCCCTCTTGGCTGGCACTCTGGTGTTGGCTTCATTTAGAATAGCGGCCTCTTCTTTGGACACAGACAGTCATGGATCAGCCGCTGAATATCGCTCCCGAGAGCCTAAATCATCCCCAAGACCCTATGCAGCAAGCCTTGCAGCAGGTGTTCGGCTACCGCACTTTCCGTGAAGGGCAGCGCCAGGTGATTGAACGTGTGATGGCCGGGGAAGACTGCATGGTGATCATGCCCACCGGCGGCGGCAAGAGTCTGTGTTACCAACTGCCGGCATTGTTAATGCCAGGGCTGACTCTGGTGGTTTCGCCGCTGATCTCCCTGATGAAAGATCAGGTCGACAGCCTGCTGCAGACCGGGGTCAATGCAGCTTATCTCAACTCATCCCTGCCCAGGGAGCAGAGCCTCAAGGTGCTGCGCCAGTTGCATCAGGGGGAGATCCGCCTGTTGTATGTCTCGCCGGAGCGCTTGCTGCAGCATGAGTTTATTGAGCGGCTGCAATCCCTGCCGCTGTCGATGTTTGCCGTGGATGAGGCGCACTGTATCAGCCAGTGGGGCCATGATTTTCGCCCCGAATATGCCCAGCTTGGCCGCCTGAAACAGCTGTTTCCCGGCGTGCCTGTGATGGCGCTGACCGCCACCGCCGATAAGGCGACCCGGGATGATATCTGCCAGCGGCTCAATATCGCCCCTTATGTGCTTCTTTCCAGCTTTGATAGACCGAATATTCGCTATACTGTGGCGGAAAAGCTCAATGCTGCCAATCAATTGCGTCAGTTTATTGCCGCGCAGAACGGCGCCGCCGGGATTGTTTATTGCTCCAGCCGCCGCCGGGTCGATGAAGTGGCCGAAAGGCTGCGGCTACAGGGCTATGCAGCCGAAGGCTATCATGCCGGTATGAGCGGCGACGAGCGTGCCAGTGTCCAGGACAGATTTCTCAAGGAACAGTTGGATATAGTGGTGGCCACGGTCGCCTTCGGCATGGGGATCAACAAGTCCAACGTGCGTTTTGTGGTGCATTACGATCTGCCCAAGAGCATAGAGGCCTATTATCAGGAAACCGGCCGCGCCGGGCGAGATGGTCTCGAGGCCGAAGCCTTTATGCTGTTCGAGCCCGCCGATATCGGCCGGGTGCGCCACCTGATTGAGCAGGGTGAACCCGGGCCGCAGCAACAGGTGGAACTGCATAAACTCAATACCATGGCGGCCTTTGCCGAGGCTCAGACCTGCCGCCGCCAGGTGTTGCTGCACTACTTCGATGAACCGGCGCTGGAGCCCTGCGGCAACTGTGACATCTGCCTGGATCCGCCGAAACGCTACAACGGCACCGAGGATGCACAGAAGGTGCTGTCCTGTATATATCGCTTGGGGCAGAGGTTTGGCATGAACCAGCTGATTGAGGTGCTCAGAGGTTCCAAATCGGCCGCCGTGGTCGACCGGGGGCACGACAAGTTATCCACCTGGGGTGTCGGCAAAGACAAGAGCCATGAACACTGGCTCAGTGTGACCAGACAGCTTATCCATTTGGGGCTGGCGAGCCAGGATATTACCCGCGGATCGAGTATTCGCCTGAATCCGGCCGCCAGGCCTGTGCTCAGGGGCGAAGTCGCACTGATGTTGGCCGAACCCAGAATTGACTTGCATGTTACCCGCAGGCGCAACGTCAGCAGCAAGGCGCCACTCAACTACGATCGCAAGCTGTTTGCCCGCCTCAAGCAGTTAAGGCGCAGCATAGCCGAAGAGCAGGACGTTCCGCCCTATCTGGTATTCAACGATGCAACCCTGGCGGAAATGGCGGCGATTTTGCCTACCAGCCAGGGTGAGATGTTGGCGGTCAATGGTGTTGGTGAGCGCAAACTGGCCCGCTTTGGCGATCAGTTCCTCGACGAGATAGAGGCTTATCTCGCCGGTGACTGATGTTGCTCGGCGGCTTTCTGCTGACTGAGTTGGTTGACGCCGGCACGTTTCACCAGGCTATCCAGGGTATCGGGCTGCTGCAGCGTCGCGACTCCAATAGGTATACAGTGATCTACTTGCCAGCTCTGCACTATCGGCTTGAGTTGCTCGCTGACCTGCAAGGCGCCCTGGACCGAGGTGTAGGGCAGCAGGATCACCATCTCATCCATACTGTAGCGCAGCAGTCTGTCTTGCTCTCTGAGTTTCTGTTCCAGCGCCCGCTGCAGGGCGGAAAGATCCACCTGACGTATATGGCTGGTACTCAGCAATAACAGGCTCAAGGGGTAGTTGCCCTTCTTGGCACTGCTGAGCATGGCATCCAGCTGCTGGGCCGCAGGCAGTTTTTCCAGTGCCTCGGTACTCGGTTGTTGCCAGCGGTTACGGCGACTGACCAACCAGATCAGCGCACCTATGATGGCGAGTGCCAGTACAGAGATGGCGCCGTAAGCCTGGCTCAGTTTGGAGCGCTGATCGGCACTGGCAAGACGAATGTTCTGCTGGGTTTCTACCTGCAACTGTTCCTGCTGGCTGAGCTTGGCCTTGTATTGCATAAAGCGGGTATTGTTGAGCTGCTTTTGGGCCTCGGCTGCGGCCTGGGCCGCCAGTTTCATCGCCTCGTATGCCGGTTTGAACTCTGCTCTTTCGGCGTAATAGTCACTGATAAGCTGTTGGGTATAGGCCACTTCATCGGCCAGTTGCAGCTGCTCGGCCTGCTGCGCCGCCTGCATCAGCAGCCTTATGCCTTCATCGTCGTTGCGCTGGGCGAGACGTACCCTGGCCAATAGCCGGGTAGCACGCATATAGTTGTTTACTTTGCCTTGTTTTTCATAGGTCTGCAGGGCAATACCCACTAACTCATCGGCAATCTCGATTCTGCCCCTGGCGAGTTCTATCACGGCTATCTGGCTGTAACTGTTGGCAAGCTCCAGCGGTGAGCCTATCTCAGGCAGCAGTATTTTGGACTGTTTCAGCAGGCTGTCGGCTTGGGCCATATCCTCCTGCGCCAGCGCGACTCTGGCGGCCATCAATAGCAGCACATGGCGTACCTTGCCTTTGGCTTCATCTGTGTCCAGTGCCAACTTGAGGTAGTAGGCCGCTTGGCGCAGGTCACCGGTGGAATACATCAGGCTGGCCATGTCGCCGTAAACATAGGCCAGAGGTGGCCATAGCCAGGACGGATTTTGACTGCTGATATCCGGGTAGATGTCCAGTGCCAGACGCAGATCTTCGATGGCGGTGCCATAGTTGCCAAGATCGTTTTCCAGCTGGCCCTTGAGTCTCAGGGCGTTGACCAGAGCCTGGGGTTGGTTGTGGCGTTTGGCCTGCTCAATGGCGCCGTCGAGTAGCAGCAGTGATTGCTTCAGATCGTCGAAATTGGCATAGGCATCGGCGCGGCAAATTTGAAAATAACTGTCAGCCTGTTCCAGCCTGAGTTGCTTGGCTCTGGCTTCTCCCAGTTCGGCCAGATTGATGGCGGCGCCGTTGTCTCCTAATTGCAGGAGTGCTTCACATTTAAATAATTGTAATCTCAGCACTTGGGCCTGGCTCAACTCTGAGGTCTGACGCTCAAGCTCATTGATTTGGGTCAGCGCCAGCGTAGGATATTGATAGAGGGTGTTGGCCAGAGTGTCCAACCGCTCCGCGGCCCAAAGCACACAAGAAAATGACCACAGGAGCAAGCTCAGTGCCAAGAGGCGAAAATCCATTTTTTCTCCGCTGAGTGAAGGTGAGTTTTGCCGGGCGAAACCGTGTTGGGATAATAACTATTTTTTATCATTTTTGGCACAAAAATGATGCTATCGGCAAGATTTTATTCATCTATTTAGCTTTGGATCACCAAGGCTTGAATGGTGCAAATCAGCACTTTAAGCCGAAATTTTCAACTGATGCTGAGAAATATAGGCTTGACAGCGAGCAAGGAGGCAGTTAATTATTGAACTTCTTGAACCCGGTGGGAAGAATATAAACCCACTTTAAACGAATTTTTATCTGGTATAGAACGGCTAAATGAACCCACAAATGCAACTGTCTCTCCTCCTCCTTACTCTCGCAGTCCCTGCGCGGAGGAGCTAGACTTGCACGTCGATTAGCAAGCCAGAACTCAAAACCCCGCGCCAGAAACCGCGGGGTTTTTTGTTTCTGGCACGGGAAAAATCAATCGAAACCCTTGAATGGAGAATCCAGATGTCTGACAGAGTGTTTATTTTCGATACCACCTTACGGGACGGCGAGCAGGCGCTGGCAGCCAGCCTGACAGTGAAAGAAAAACTGCAGATAGCCATGGCTCTCGAGCGCCTGGGGGTCGACATCATGGAGGTGGGGTTCCCGGTTTCCTCTCCCGGCGACTTTGAATCGGTACAGACCATAGCACGTACCATCAAAAACAGCCGGGTCTGCGCCCTGTCGCGGGCACTGGAGAAAGATATCGACGCTGCGGCCCAGGCCTTGTCGGTCGCGGATCAGTTCCGCATTCATACCTTTATCTCAACTTCAAATATCCATGTGCAGAGCAAACTGAAACGCTCCTTCGACCAGGTGCTGGAGATGGCGGTAGGGGCGGTGAAGTATGCCAGGCGCTTTACCGATGATGTGGAGTTTTCCTGCGAAGACGCCGGCCGGACTCCGATAGATAATCTGTGTCGCATGGTTGAGGCGGCCATCGAAGCCGGTGCCCGCACCATCAATATTCCGGACACAGTGGGCTATACCCTTCCCAGCGAGTTCGGCGGCATTATTCAAACCCTGTTCAACCGGGTGCCCAATATCGATCAGGCGGTGATCTCTGTGCACTGCCACGACGATTTGGGATTGTCGGTCGCCAACTCCATCATGGCGGTGCAACAGGGGGCCAGGCAGATTGAGTGTACAATCAACGGCATAGGTGAACGGGCCGGGAACTGTTCACTGGAAGAGATCGCCATGATCCTGGCGACCCGCAAAGACATCCTGGGGCTGGAGACAGGCATCAAGGCTCAGGAAATTCACCGCACCTCCTCCATGGTGAGCCAGTTATGCAATATGCCGATTCAGGCCAACAAGGCGATAGTGGGCGCCAATGCCTTTACCCATTCATCCGGTATCCATCAGGACGGCATGTTAAAGGCGCAGAATACCTATGAAATCATGACGCCTGAGAGCATAGGCCTGAATCGCAATCACCTGAATATGACCTCACGCTCCGGTCGCCATGTGATCAAGTATCGAATGGAGCAGATGGGTTATTCAGAGCAGGATTATTCATTGGATCAACTGTACGACGCCTTCCTGAAACTGGCCGACAAGAAGGGCCAGGTGTTCGACTATGACCTGGAAGCCTTGGTGTATATGGAGGGCCGAGCGGCGGCCGACGACCACTTCCAGTTGCAGCAGCTGGTGGTGCAATCCGACTCTACCGAGGGCATGGCCACCGCCACTGTACGTATTGAAGCCGCCGGTGAGGTAGTGACCGAAGCCGCCACCGGCAATGGCCCTGTGGATGCCGCCTATAAGGCGATAGCCCGTGCCAGCGGCCAGAGCGTAGATATCTGCAGCTATAAGTTGAGCGCCAAAGGCGAAGGCCAGAATGCGCTGGGGCAGGTGGATATCACGGCTCAGTATCAGGGGCGCAATTTCCACGGTGTCGGCTTGGCTACCGATGTGGTCGAGGCTTCGGCCGCGGCCCTGGTGCATGTGATGAACCTTATTCAGCGCGCCGACCAGGTGGCGGATCATAAACAGAAAATACAACAGAGAAAGGAGTTGGGTGGCGTATGAGTTATCAGATAGCGGTATTGGCCGGCGACGGCATAGGCCCGGAAGTCATGGCCCAGGCCCGTAAGGTGCTGACGGCGGTAGAGCAACGCTTTGGTCTGGCAATGGAGTACGCCGAATATGATGTCGGCGGCATAGCGATAGATAACCATGGCTGCCCGTTGCCGGCATCGACCCTGGCTGGCTGTGAAGCGGCAGATGCGATTCTGTTCGGCTCGGTAGGCGGCCCCAAATGGGAAAAACTGCCTCCCAATGAACAGCCCGAGCGCGGCGCGCTGTTGCCACTGAGGGGCCATTTCGGTTTATTCAGTAACCTCAGACCGGCCAAGTTACATCAGGGGCTGGAACATCTGTCGCCGCTGCGCGCCGACATCTCGGCCAAAGGGTTTGATGTGCTGTGCGTGCGTGAACTGACAGGCGGTATCTACTTTGGCAAACCCAAGGGGCGTCAAGGGGAGGGCGAGAGCGAAGAGGCGTTTGACACCATGAGATACAGCCGCGCCGAGATCCGCCGTATCGCCCATATCGCCTTCGAGGCCGCTCGCGGCCGCCGCGGCAAAGTAACTTCGGTCGACAAGGCCAACGTG
>Ga0114983_1000916_pt1 | contig 12050 bp, 13 predicted proteins | sample Shrwel_input2_RT_FD_87182 | JGI IMG/M metagenome (GOLD analysis project Ga0114983, IMG submission 87182) | Subsurface microbial communities from deep shales in Ohio, USA - Utica-3 well 1 S input2 RT | ecosystem: Environmental > Aquatic > Deep subsurface > Shale gas/oil reservoir > Produced... | reverse complement strand
GGCGAGCAGCCGTTTCACTCGCAGTCGATTCCTATCGACGCGGAGCTTCTGGGCGTGGCGCAGTACAAGCGCTTCCTCGCCGAGCGGCGCTCGCGCATCGCCGCAGCGTTGAATTCGTTCATTGGCAACTAAGTCTTCACGGGCACTCAGGGGGCAACGTGCATCAGCTCGGCTTCATCACAATTAGAAACTTCCGGCTCTGCCGTGACGTGGCTCTTCCACTCGGGGCTTACACACCGCTGGTCGGACAGAACAACACCGGCAAGTCGTCGATCCTTCAGGCCATTGCCTGGGTGCTCAAGCCGTCTGCGTTGTCGTCCAGCGACTTCGGAGATGCAGCGAAACCGGTGGAGGTTTGTGCGCGCATCGACGGCATCACGAAGGAACTCGTGGACCTCATGCCGGACGCCAAGCATCGAGCCGCGATCCAGCCCTACTGCGCTACAGGGGTCATGTGGATACGCGCCACGGCAACCGGGACCACCGCCAAAGGGGTGAAGTCAGAAATTTACGACGTTGAAAAATACGCCGGAGACGGAGTGCCGACAGACTGGCGTGAGTACCCAACAGGCCTCCCGCAGGCAGTGTCGGCGCTGCTCCCCGAGCCGCTTCAGATCGACGCGATGGACGATATTGGCGAAGACCTCGGAAAAGCCAAGGCGGGCACCACGATCAAGGGACTCCTCGACGAAATCATGGGTCCTATCCTGAAGGCGCACGGCGAGCTGAACGAAGCGATTAGCAGCATCAAGAAGGTTCTGACCACGGACGGCGAAAGTCGGTCACAGCATCTGAAGGACTTCGATGTCGCGGCATCCCAGTCCCTCGATGCGTTCTTCCCAGGCTTGGCGCTCGATCTCGATCTGCAGCTCGTCGATATCAAGGAGTTCTTCAAGGCCGGCGATCTCCACGTCACAGACAAGCTGAGCGGAGACCGCCGCCGATTCGATCAGGTGGGAACGGGTGCCCAGCGCGCGATTCAGATGGCCTTGATCCGCTACCTTTCCGAATTGCAGGAAAAGGGGGATAAGACTGCGCAGCGACGCTTGCTGCTGATCGACGAGCCTGAGCTGTACCTTCATCCGCAGGGGGTTCGGCGCTTGCGCCAAGCCCTTGCCGCGCTGTCCGGCGGGCACTTCCAGGTCGTTTTTTCGACGCACTCGCCACTCATGCTCAGCCGAGACAATGCGGCGGACACAGTGATCGTCGGCAAGACCAAGCAAAAGGGTACATTCACAAGGCTACCGTTGCGGATCGCGGTGAAGGACGCCTTGGAAGACGCCGAATCGCAATCAAGAACGCTCTTTGAGCTGGGCAACCTGGCGGAGATCTACTTCGCTGAGCGCGTGGTCCTCTGCGAGGGTAAAACTGATCGCCGTATCCTTCCCCTTGCGTACGAGCGCTTGCGCGACGTTCCTCAAGACGGCGGGCATGTGACCTTCGTTTCACTTGGATCATGCTCGGACGTTCCGAAGGCTCTGCCAGTCTTGCGGGCGATGGGCATCAGGGCATGTGCAGTTGTTGACCTCGACTTCGCGTTCACAGCGGCTCGCAGCGGAGGAAAGTCGCTGCTACCAAAAGACGGTGCCGACATGACGCAAGCAAAAGACGTACTCGCTCGGCTTAATCGCGAGAAGGGCTGCCATCTAGGACCCAACGGGATGCCCGCTCGACCAAAGGATGGGAAAGATCCTTCCAAGCCAGCCGACACCTGGGCGTTGTTCGCATCCGACACGGATGGGGCGAAGATCGTCGATGCGGTTCATGGCTCTCTTCATCAACACTCAATATGGGCCTGGAAGTCAGGCTGCATCGAGCATGTGACCGGCTGCGCCGATAAAGGTGAGCAGGCCATCATCGACCAGGAAACCATGCTTCAGCAGATGGGAGCGGAGCACGTTCGAGATGCTTTTCCAGCGTTCTACGATCTGTTCGAGTGGATAGACAAGCAGTGGGAAGCTCTCGACGCCGGAGCTTGATGTTTCGGGCCAAGATCGCGCCGTTGACACTTTGTATGAAGTGTCAACGATCAGGGCGTCATTGCCCTGGCCAAACCCCGTGCTCGACCCGAAACCAGCCGTCTCGATGACCGATCCGTTGACAGTTTTCCTACGAAGTGTCGGTTTGCTCGCATGACTTGCTCGAAATCACCATGACTCCCTTCGTACCGCTGGAAGAAATGATCGAGGGCTCCGACCGACTGCATGCCGAGCTGGCTGGCCACCTCGCCGCCGAGCACGTCGTCACTGACCACCGGCAGGACCTGGCCTCGGTGCTGTCCACCCTGGTCATCGAGCACGCGCATTCGATCCTGCTGCTGGTCATGGAGGACAAGCCGTCGTCAGCGCTTGCCCTGGTCAGGGTGCAGTACGAAGCCTTGCTCCGCGCGACATGGATCAACTTCGCCGCGACCGATCACGCCGTCGAGAAGTGCGTTGCCCCGATCCCGCCTGGCGTGACCAAGGAACCCGATCTGTTCCCGACCGTCAGCGAGATGCTCAAAGCCATCGACGGCAAGGCTCCACCGCCCCTGGTGCGCGCGCTGAGCGAATTCAAGGCTGCCGCATTGGGTGCCATGAACTCGTTCACCCACGGCCTGCTGAGGACGATGGCTGGCCATCGGAATGGGTATCACCCTGGTCTGCTGTCGCAGACGATCCAGAACTCGAATGGCGCAGCGATGTTCGCGACCATGTTGTTCGGTCAGGTGACGGGCCGTCTCGATCTTCACCTGGCGGTCATCGGCATGAGCAGAACCCATGCGCGATACTTACCAACGTTGAAGTTCCAGCTTCCGGCTACCGGGGCATCTGTAGCGTAGTGATATGTAGTGTAGTGACGTGTAGCACTACACCTTGGCATGAGGGCCAACCATGAAAATCGTCTACCAGGGCAAGACCGACGACGACACCATCGTCGAATTCGAGGATGCCTTCGAGGCTGCGTTCGATCCGCAAGAGGCCGAGCGTCGGCGAATGGCCGCGATGGCGGCGCGCAGTCAACAGCCGGACCCGTCGTAAACTTTCGCATGCGAAAGTCACTGAGAGATTCAATATTGCGGTGCGTACTTCGGGATTGCTGCATTGGCGACTAGCTGGCCGCCGTTCAATGTTGACGGCAACGCTGTCGATTTCACGCATCTAGTGCCGTGGTCGCTGGGCTGTCCCATCGTGCCGGCGGTCTCCGGGGTTCCCGGCGAGCTGCTGATCGGGGTGAGGTATAGCTGTCATTGCTTCACTGACCATTACGCCGATGGCGTCAGCGAACCCCCGTTGCTGTGGATGGACCACAAGCAACGTCGCGTCTTCTGTCGTCAGCGATATGCGTGGTCCAAGAATCTCCCGGCGATCTTGGCGGCTTTGCCCTCGGCCAAGGTTGAGCAAACGCACGAAGGCCGCAACTACGTCCGCTTCGTGACGGTTGACCCCGATCAGCCCCGGTACGGCGTCTTTTTCACGCTCAAACGCAATCGTGAGGAAGGCCACCACCTGTCGCTGTTCGTCGAGTCAGCGTATTGCGATCCAGACCCCAACCCGACAGCAGGGCAGGTTCGCTTCAAGGTCTTGGCCGCCAAGGTGTTCCAGAACCAGCCGATTAGCTTCAAAGGCCGACGCTAGAAAGGCGAAAGGCACCCGAAGGTGCCTTTCAGAGAAACTCGGTTTCTACTTCGCCTTGCGGCTATCTCGCTCACGCGTGGCCCGGTTTCCCGGAGAGAAGACGCTGTTGACTCCTTGCAGAGCCTCAACCGATCTGTCGTCTTGCGATCACTATGAGGCACTGGCTGCCCGATTTCAACCCGTGAGCACCAAGCGATCCAGTACCGCATACCGTTCGTCGGCCCAATCGAGGCGCATAGATCCGGTGTCAGCCGCAGTTTCGCATGCGAAAGTCATCGTCGCTTCATCCTCGCGAGGTCTGAAGCCTCCCAGGAAGACGGGGCGGTTCAAGCGCGTCGGAGCGGCCGAGACTCGTCCGGCACTTTCGCATGCGAAAGTTGAAGTTCCCCCAATCTGGCCAAGAAGGGGTAAGAATCAATCGCTTCTTCCGCTTCTTCGAGAAGCCGAATAGATGGCATCGAAACACTGCGAAGAAACCGCAATCCTGGCGTCATCGTCCGCATGAACGCTTTCGATGCCTTTGAGCAGGATGGACACCCCCGGCGTTTCCTCTTCGCGGAACTTGCCGTCCTTCAGGTCAAGGTCGTGAATGATCCGGCCCATCAGCTGCAGCGCCGGGTCGCCCAAACCGAATCGGTCGAGCAGGACCTCGAACGTGCAGCGGTCCCCTTCGTGCGTGTAGTCGCCGTCGTCCATGTCATAGCGAAGCTGGCCACTGACTACCGGCGCATCGCGATCCACGAATAGCAGCTTGGCTGCGGGGTCGATGAATCGCCTGATCAGCCACGCGCTGGCCATTCGGTCCACCCCGACGCGCTGGCGCGTAACCCAGGTGCGGCCGTGCTGCTGGCTGCCGGCGTTGCGGACCGTGTCCGGGGCTGAGCGCCGCGAGAGAGCGTCATTGATTTCAGCCAGCAGCGCAGCGGCGCTGTCGCGTCCTTCGGCCGCGAAAAAATCGAGTGCGACGATCTGGTCGAATCGCTTGCGCAGCTTGCGTGCCCGCGTCCGACAGTCATCCTCGTTCTCCGGCGCCGTTGCCGAGACTCGCAGCTCGCGCAGCTCCTCGGTGAGCTGCGCGTAGTCGGCGTTGCGTGCCGTATTGAACAGGCCGCGCAACTGCTGATCCGATAGCCCGTCCACGAAACGCGCCGTGCACATCGACGCCTCACCGCCCAGGCCCTCGATCTCCTTCTGCAGCCACTGAAAGTCTTCGCGCGTGCGCTCGTTTCCCGGCAGCACGTAAGCCGAATTCTTCACCGCCACCGCGCCGAGCGCCTGCAGGCGCCGCCAGACCTTTACCCGCAGGTAGTCCGGCTTCGGCGGAAGCGAATGCAGGAACAGAAGCCAGTCCATGGGCTCAGCCATGATCACCCAAATAAAGATACGTTCGTATCATAATAAAGAAACGACAAACGGATCAGAGTGATGCCGCTTCCTTCGATTTCCCCGGCCGGACTGCTCGCCGCCTTTGGGCAGGCCAAGCCCACGCTGTGCATCGACGTCCGCCGCGAAGCCGACTTTACGGCCGCCGGCCGCCTGGTGTCGGGCAGCCTGCGGAAAGATCCCGTGATGCTGGAAACCTGGGGCAAGGACCTCGGCGCGCGACCCGTGGTGGTGTATTGCGCGCATGGTCGCGCGGTCAGCCAGGAGGCGTGTTCGCGGCTCACGGACCTTGGCATCGAGGCCCGATACCTGGAAGGCGGTTACGCCGCTTGGTGCGCCGAGGAAGGACCCACGACCGCTTGGCGCGAACCCCTGGGATCGAAGCCAACCCGCTGGATCACCCGCGAGCGGCCCAAGATCGACCGCATCGCCTGTCCCTGGCTGATCCGCCGCTTCATCGACCCACTGGCCGAGTTCTTCTACGTGCCGACCGCCGAGGTGCGCGAAGGCGGCCGGGCGCTCGACGCGGAGCCCTACGACATCCCCGAGGCGCGCTTTTCCCACGTCGGCGACCAGTGCAGCTTCGATGCCTTCATCCGGCACTTCGAGTTGCGCGCGCCCGGCCTGGAGCATCTGGCCACCATCGTCCGCGGTGCCGACACGGCGCGGCCGGAACTCGCCGCGCAGGCCTCCGGATTGCTCGCGATCTCGCTCGGTCTCTCGGCGAATTTCCCCGATGACCACGCGATGCTCGAACAGGGCATGACCTTGTACGACGCACTGTATGCGTGGTGTCGCAGCGCAGGCAGTGAGGCCCACGACTGGAAGCCCACCGCAATGGAGATACGCCCGTGAACGATGAATCCGATTCGCTGCTCAGCCGTCGTGATGCCTTGGGCCTGATGGGTGCCGCCGCGACCGTAGCCGCACTGCCTTCATTTGCTCAGGAGACCTCCATGAACGCGCCGAAAGTGCTTCGATCCGCCTTCGCTGCCACGCACACGCCCAAGCCGCTGCGCTTCGATCCGGCCAAGCTCGCAGGGCTTTCCGAGAAGCTGATCCGCTCGCACTGGGAGAACAACTACATCGGCTCGGTGAAGACGTTGAACGTCATCGAAGGACGCCTCGCGAGCGCGATGCAGGACAAGGATTTTCCGCCCATCGCTTACGGCGGCCTCAAGCGCGAAGAACTGCATCGCGTCGGCTCGGTGATCCTGCACGAGCACTACTTCGACAACCTCGGAGGCGACGGCAAGCCCGGCGGCGAAGTCGCCAAGGCGCTCGCGCAGGTCTACGGCAGCGTGGCGGCCTGGGAAGCGGAGTTTCGGCGCACCGCGATGTCGCTCGCGGGCGGTTCGGGCTGGTGCGTGCTGAGCCTCAACGCCGCGACCGGCGAACTGCGCAACCAGTGGGCCTGGGATCACATGCACGGCGCCGTCGGTGGCCTGCCGCTGCTGGTGCTCGACATGTACGAGCACAGCTATCACATGGACTACGGCAGCGCGGCGGCGAAGTACCTCGACGCCTTCCTCGCCAACGTCGACTGGAACATCGTCGATCAGCGCTTCCAGCACGCGCGCCGCCTCACCGCCTGAATCGAGTACTGCCCCCACTCATGCAAACCCCTGCGACGCTTCCCGCCGTCAGCTTCCGCGAAGCCTTTTTCGTCTGGCTGAAAATCGGCTTCATCAATTTCGGCGGACCGGCCGGCCAGATCGCGCTGATGCACCGCATCCTGGTGGAGGAGAAGAAGTGGGTGTCGGAAACCCGCTTCCTGCACGCGCTCAACTACTGCATGTTGTTGCCGGGGCCGGAGGCGCAGCAGCTCGCGACGTACATCGGCTGGCTGATGCACAAGACGCTCGGCGGGCTCGTCGCGGGCCTGCTGTTCATCCTGCCGGGCTTTGTGCTGATGACCCTGATCGCCGTGGCCTACGTAGTCTGGGGCGAACTCGACTGGATGCAGGGCCTGCTGTTCGGCCTGCAGGCGGCGACCTTGGCCATCGTCATCGAGGCGGTGATCCGGGTCGGCAAGAAAGCACTCAAGCATCGCGCGCTCTATGCGCTCGCGGGCCTCGCCTTCCTGGCGATCTTCGCGTTGCAGGTGCCGTTTCCCATCATCGTGCTGGCCGCCGCCCTGATCGGCTGGGCCGGCAGCCGTTATGCGCCGCAGATCTTCCTGCCCGCGAGCAAGAACGGATCGAAGAATAACGAGGCCGATGAAGCCGTCCCCGAGCACGCGCACCCGAGCATGGGCTGGACGCTGCGCGTGCTGTTCTCCGGCGTCGCGCTGTGGGGACTCCCGGTGCTGCTGCTGTTCGCCGTGCTGGGTGCGCAGCACGTCTTCACGCAGGAGGCGGTGTTCTTCAGCAAGATGGCGGTCGTGACCTTCGGCGGCGCCTACGCGGTGCTGGCGTACATGACGCAGCAAGCCGTCGAGCGCTATGGATGGCTGTCACCGGGCGAGATGGTGCAGGGCTTGGCACTCGCTGAAACCACGCCGGGTCCGCTGATCCTGGTGCTGACCTATGTGGGATTCCTGGGCGCGTATCGCGATCCCGGCAGCCTCGATCCGCTCATGGCCGGCGTATTCGGCGCCACGCTCAGCACCTGGGTCACGTTCGTGCCGTGCTTTCTGTGGATCTTCCTCGGCGCACCGTACATCGAGCGCCTGCGCGGCAACCGCGCGCTCAGCGCAGCGCTCACCGGCATCACCGCGGCGGTGGTCGGCGTCATCCTCAATCTCTCGATCTGGTTTGCGCTGCACGTGCTTTTCGCGGATGGACCGACATGGAGCGGTTTTGGTCTCAGCGTGCCGGTGCCGGAATGGGCATCGATCCGCTGGCCTGCCCTGCTGCTGGGTGCTGCAGCGATGCTCGCGCTGCTGAAATTCCACGTGAACCTGATGTGGGTGCTGGCCGCGTGCGCGGCGAGCGGCTTGATCTTGCGGTATGCCGGGCTGGTGGTCTGAACCCTCGTCGATCAAGCGGCGTCCCTACGCGGACCAAGCTTTCGAAGGTGCCATCCTCCATCGCGACTTTCGCATGCGAAAATTGCAATCGTCCCTAAGCCTGAGTTTGTGGACAGGGCCGAAGAAATGATCGTCGAGGCCGTGGCGGCATATCAGAGGGCTTTTTTCGATTCGACATTTCACGTCCCGGAAACTCCGGCTCCGATGACCTCTGCTTCCGCCTCTCACTGGTGATTGGAGCCAGCCGGTCAATGATCGAAGATGCAGCAGATAACCGCCCGAAGATAGTACGCTCGACTCCGAGGATCACCGCTGTCGCGCGAATTTGTCGGGCGTACTTCCGCTGCTCTTCGCTTGCGTCTGGCTCAACCTCCTTGAGCTGCTCCCGCATCTCAATTAGCGCGATGAGGTGATCATCCGCGACCTGATCTGCGATCTCGGCCCATCGCTTGTCTCGTTCAAGTGCCCGATCCAGTGCGCCTTGGACGTATCGAGGATACGCCTGCCAATCGACCCTTCGGAATAGCCGAGGTACGGCTCCGCGTGCAGGAGTTACGCCGTGCAGCCCCGCGAGATCAATCCACGTTGAAGCGCACCGAGCGGTTTTTGAGAAATTGATTACCGACTCGAACACGTTGTCGTCGGGACCAACTGAACCGATTACGTCATGTCGTCGCAGCCTCGCGTGCAAACAGCTCTTCAAAGATCCGATCAGAACCGGAAGGTTCTTGTCTTGTTCATCCGATATGACCAGCCGAAGCTTTTCGTGCAATGGCCCCGACGGCTCAGGGATTGGTGGGGACCGCCTACCGAACTCCCTGCGTGCCGCCTCGATCGCCTCCGGGCTTTTGATCGCGTGCGTCGCAAGCTGTCGAATGACCGCCGCCCGCGCTTGCTCGTCGAAGGGCCTGTCCATCCACAATGAAACATTCGCATCAACGCTACGGAGCTTGTCGCCATTCGCAGGCCGCTCAGTTCCGGCCTCAATAGCAGCGCGGACATTCAGGATGTTCGCGATGAATGTATCGGCGGCTTTCTGATGGTGGGCGCAGGCACTCTTCGCCCGCTCCATCAGTTCGGCGAGCTTCGCGACTTCGGTTTGTTGCTTGTATTGCATTTCAATCTCGCGCTGAGTAACTCTCAGTGACTTTTTCATATTTTCTGTAGCGCCGCTCGCTACGAAAACTCCTGTCCAGAGAGCTGACTTTCGCATGCGAAAGTCATCGCGCGGCCAGCCTACGGCTCGACCGGGCCGGTGTAGTGCTTGAAGCACATCACTTCGCCCCGAGTGCGAGCCTGTTGCTTCGTCAGATTGTGAGCATCCGGCCACACGTCCAGCAGGATCGCCTCGAAGTACGCCTTCTGGCGCGGCGAGTAGATCGGATCGTTACGGGTAATGGCCACGTACTCGCTCAGATTCTGGCCATTTCGCGCGGCAAAGTAAGCCCACATGGCGAGGTCGGCGGCAACATCACAGGGCGAGTCCACTGCCGACACTCGTGGCGGCAACGCGATCAGCGCAAGCATCAATACAGTCATGATCTTCATGGCATCACCCGCTCAAGCCTTCGTCCGGGTGCCCGCGTTCCCCGAACTTGCCTTCGTACAGCTCGCGGCCGATCCGCCGCTGCTGCGCCGAGTAGTAGTGCCCGTCACGCACCAGGAAGTCGTTCAGCTCGTCGCCGTCGATCACGCCCCAGGTGTGGATCTCGGCCTGCGAGTAGCGGTCGTAATTCAAGACATCCATGCAGGCGTCCGCCAGCTCGACATCGAGCGCACGCAGATCCGTCATGTCGAACGGGAAGCGCGGCCCGTTGTAGAGACCGCCCAGGAAGGCCGTCAGCCGCTGCACCTGGCCCGTCCCCGGATTCCGCCGGATCGCGCCAACAATCATCCGCAGCGCCGGGATCGCGCGCTCACGCGCCGCTGCCTTCGCCACCTCGTAGGACGCCAGCCGCGTCCGCATTTCCGCGATCACTTGGTCGCGATCCCGCCTCACCATCATCGTCGCCATCACGCACCCTCCTGTTTCGCCAATTCAGCCTTGTGATTGATGTAGCCCTGCCGCAGCGCCATCGCGTCATGCACCGCGTTATGCCGCCGCAGCTTTCCCGTGAAAAACGTCTCGAATGTCCGGTGTACCGCCGGTACCTCGTCCAGCACCAGAACGTCGGCGTCGTCAGGCAGGAAGAGTTCCACCAGGATTGCATCGCCGATCCAGTCGGCGACGATCAGGGGCGGCAACCCGGTCGCCTCTCGCCGCTTGGCGAGGTATGCGTCCCAAGCCCGTCGGAACTGCCGCCCGGTCGAGAATCGGCACGTCACGTCCGCCGCCTCGATGTGAGGCAGGACTTCCTTGACGACGAATTCCGAATACCCCTTCTGCGAGGCTTTGCTCAAGCCCCTCACCGCGTAGAACGGAGCGGCGTCCTCTGACATCGGCACTACGGCGTACGACAGCACCTGTGCTGTTCGCGCCCATTCCTGAATGTGTTGCCCCTTAAATGGAAGCTGCCCGAACTCCGAATCGACGAACAGGACGTCGAATTCGTGTTCGCGCGCGATGGCCGTCTTCACCTCGATCATCCAAACCATTACAGCCCCCTCATCTGGCAAGGCACCTGTTCGATCAGGTCCTGCTCGAACAGCGGCGGCAGCTCGCGCAGCAAGCGCAGCGTCGCCGCCTCAATCGCCGACTGGCGCGTGATGTAAGTCCGGTCCGTCGAAAACTCCCCGGCGTTATCCACGTCCACCGTGAACGTCCAACCCGTCCTGTGCCGGAACGTCCGAACCTCGATCCGGTGTTCCTCCAACTTCTCAACCGAAACCTTGCTCATCGAATCCTCCTATCACCTGGTCGCAAGCGCGGCAGGCCCCCGCCGCGCTTGTGAACGGGAAACCGTTCGGCACGCCGTCGAGCACGGGTCAATTGCCGCCCGAAGGGTCGAGCGCAGCGAGATTCGTCGGCCGCGCAGCGGGCGTCGAGCGGTCCGGTTGACGCGCGCGGAGCAAGTGCCACCCAACACCCCGCGGAGCGACCGACGACTTTCGCATGCGAAACTTTTCGCGCACGAGGGCATCCACGTAGCGCCACGCGCTACAAGGACACGGCGTCGGCGATATCGACGCGGTGTCCCGCCGGGTCGGCAGGCGATGCCACCGGCATGGCCGAACGATGCCTCTCGGACAAGGGATTGAAGCCCGAAGGGGCGAGACGCCAACGGCGGCTCGATGCGCAGCACGAAAGCCCGGTGCGCGGCAGCGCATGGCCACCGCGCCCACTGACTTTCGCATGCGAAACTTTTCGCGCCCCGAGCGAACCCATAGCGCGCCGCACTACCAACCCCATAGCGGCCGACGCTATGACGAAACTGTCCCCTCAGATCCTTCTGAACAACGAGCGAGACGGCCATTTCAAAGCCCATCCAGCCGCATCGCGCCCAACTCGCCAGACAGCAGCGCCCTCGCGACCAGCTCTGAAATCGACCTTGCGCCCAGCGAATCTTTCGCACGTTCAATCCGTTTTGCCACCGCTTCGCGGCTCACGCCTTCCAACCGCGCAACCTCATGGACCGGAAGCCCACGGGCAATCTGCCGAATTGATTCACGCTGCAAGTCACTCAACGGCTGCTGTCGCTGAGCACCGTCGTCGCCGATCCGAACCCCATCGAGCAACGCAGTCCCGATCTCCCGCAGCTTCAACGGCACGGCCTCCGACTCCTGACTACCCACGAACGGCCGTCCCGCGACGCTGACCAGCACCATTGACCCCAGCGGCCCATGGATCGGCACCGTGACGCCGAACCGAAACCCCAACGCTTCAAGTGATTGCCGCTGCACCCGCGATCCCAACCCGATCCAAGAAATCGGCCGGATAGTGCTGCGCGCGGCGGAAATGACCGGATCGGACGCCACACGCAGGGCCTCGCGCCCGGCCGCATCGGCCCGCTCGCCGTCGATCACGACGAACCGTCCGGTCATGCGGTACACCACAGCGACCGCCACCAGCGGGAACTTCAGCGAAACCAGGACCGAGCGCGCGCGCTCGGTCCTGGTTTCGCTGAAGTTCCCGCTGGTGG